>ERZ724503.1561-NODE-1561-length-10591-cov-12.516989_pt1 | contig 10591 bp, 8 predicted proteins | sample MGYA00376036_ERZ724503 | MGnify/ENA primary metagenome ERZ724503 (study PRJEB28724, sample SAMN07190885) | wastewater metagenome | isolation source: influent of sewage treatment plant in Hong Hong | place: Hong Kong | collected 2016-03-17 ...
TCGGCCGTCATCATGTAGGCCCGGTCTTTGGCGCTGAGGTGGCCGGTGTTCTGCATCACATGGGTGATGCCTTTGGCATGGATGGCCAGCGCCTTGCGCATGTCAAACGTGGCGGCAGGAAACAGTTTGTCGGCAAAGGGCAGGGCGATGGGCAGGCGGCTCACGCGCGCGTCTTCGTCGCTCACCTTGGCAAAGTCGGCGGCAAAGCGGTTGAATTGCTCGCTGAGCTGCTGCTCGGTGGTGCTCAGCAGGGCCCATACCTGCTCGCGCCGCTCCGGGGTGTTTTCGCCCAGCGCGCGCAGGTAGCCCTCGGTCAGCGCCTCCATGAGCTTTTCGATTTGGTATTGGCTCAGGTGCATCCCCAGAATTGCGATGCGCTTGCGTTGCTCTTTGGCGTTGAGCATGTAGGTGCCAGAGGCGATGAGGATCGCCATGAGAAGAAGGTCCATGGGGTGGCTGGATGGGTGCGTGAAAGGGGGAGACGAGTCGCCCGGTTATGCCGGGCTGCTGGCCCAAAGATAGCGGATATTGCCACCGAGTCAACGCAAGCCGTTTCAAAGAAGCCCCAGCGCGTTAAGTGGGGCTCTGCCCATGGGGCTGCGCTGCGCGGCCGGATTTTTGCAGCGCAATGCCTACAAATGCACATCTGCTTGCACAAGTTTGCAGGGGCAGAGGTGTGGGAATGGGAGGCGCTGGTATTCTCCCGCGCACCATCCGAGGGGGGTGGGGTTAACTACATCAAGCAATCCAATGAATAAGAAAACAGCTTTGGGCGCCGCTGTGGCGCTGGCAGTGGTGGCCTATGGGGGAGCCACCTGGTACCTGGGACAACGGGCGCAGGCCAGTTACCAGGAAGCCCTGGAGGAAGTGCGCAAGGTGCTGGGCGCCGAGACCGTGGTGTCTCAGGACTATCAAAAGGGATTTTTCACATCGCAGGCCAAGGTGGTTTTGCAGTGGACGCCGCCTGCCTCGGCCGATGCCAGCGAGCCAGCACCCCAGCCTTTGCGCGTGGTGGTGAACAGCGCAGTGCGCCACGGCCCTCTGGCCGGTGGCGCGCTGGCGGCCGCCGTGGTGGAATCGCGCTTTGCGCTGGAAGGCCTGGACGCCAAGGCGGGCACCCTGCTGGCCAAGGCGCAGGCCCCCACGCTGACCACCGTGCACGGCCTCACGGGCAGCCACCACATGAAGCTGATCGTGCCTGCAGGCGAGCTGGGTGACGAAGAAGTGACGATGCGCTGGCAGGAGATGAAGACCGAGTTCTCCGTCAGCGGTGACCGCACGCAGGTCAAAGGCAACTTCCAGTGGCCTGAGCTGGCCTTCTCGGGCGTGAAGAAGGCGTCGGACGAGGAAGAAGCGCAGGACGAAGCGCCCAGCCGCTTCGCCATGTCGTTCAAGGGCATGAACGGTGATTTCGAGAGCCAGATCATCGACGACCTGTGGATGATGGCGCCCGGCAAGGGGACTATCCGTTTTGCGCAGATTGATGCCAGCAACACCCCCCAGGGCGGCACGGCCAGCACCCTGCTGGCCCTCAAGGATTTGCTGGGCACCACCACCATCGAGCGCAATGGCAAGTTGTTGAGCATGGCGTCCTCGCTCAAGGGCAAGGGCCTGGTGGGGCCGGTGGATTTTGAGTCGATCGGCTTTGAAGAGAAGTTCCAGCGCATTGATGCCGACGTGGTCAAGACCCTGCAGGTGGCGATGGTGGAGAGCTACCGCAAAGACGGCCTCAAGGCCATGGCAAGCGAAGAAGACAGCGGCAAGTTGTTCGGCCTGCTGGCGGACAACGCCCAGCGCCTGGCGGCTGCGCTGCCCGCGTATTCCATGAAGTTTGTGGCCACGCTGGGCGGGCAGCAGGGCGAGGTGTCCTACGGCGGCGAAATCACCCGCGCTCCTTCCGCAGAAGAAGTGACCCAGGCCGGCTGGGGGCCGGTGCTGCTGAAGAACGCGACCTTCCATGCCGACGTGCGCCTGCCCAAGGCCTGGCTGCCCCAGTTGGCCAAGGCAGCGGGCCAGGAGGAGTTCAAGAGCGAAGACGTGGACGGCATGATCGGCATGGCCCAGGCGGCAGGCTATGTGCGCCAGGAGGGCGACAACCTGACCAGCTCGCTGAAGATGGAAGGCGGCCAGGCCAAGCTCAACGGCCGGGTGATGGACTTGCCCAACTTCATGCGCTGATCTGACGCGATGAACCTGCGCGAGGGGCGCTGAATACGCCCCTTGCCCCACAAAAAAAGCCCCGGTGGTCATGCAGGCCACCGGGGCTTTTTGCTGCCTTGCGCGAAGAAGTTTTCAGCCCTGGGGCGGCTGCGGCCAGGGGCGCTGCGGGCCGCGGATCTGCTCGAAGGCGTGCGCCACCTGCAGCACGCCCAGGTCGTCAAAGCGTGCGCCGGCAATCTGCAGCCCGATGGGCAGACCGCTGGCGGTGTAGCCGCAGTTGACCGAAGCGGCAGGTTGCTCCGACATGTTGAACGGCACCGTGAAGCCAATGTGCTCCAGCGGGCGCAGCGGGTCGTTGGTGGGGGAGGGCAGCTCGGCAGCGAACGCGGGCATGGGGGCCACGGGCGAGAGCACGTAATCAAACCCGCTGCACGCCTTGACGGTGGCCACGCGCGTGGTGTGGAACTGCTGGCTGGCCTGGAAGACCTGGGGGCCGGTCATGCCCGCAGCACTCTCGGCCCAGGCGCGGATGTAGGGCAGCACCTTGGCGCGCTGCGCTTCGGGCAAGGCCTGCAGGTCGGTGTACGAGCGCATGCGCCAGAAGTGGTCCATGCCGTCGAGCATGGCCTGGGTCATGAAGGGCTGCATCAGGCTCACCTGGGCACCGGCCTGCTCGAACAGGCGGGCGGCATGTTCCACCGCGGCGCGCACTTCGGCCTCTACTGGCAGGCCGCAGCCAGCGTCCAGCAGCAGGCCCAGGCGCAGGCCGCGCAGGCGTTGCACGCCCTGGTCGTACTCGCCCCAGGCAATGGGCTGGTAGGGCAGGCTCATGCTGTCGCGCACGTCGGGCTGGCTCAGCACCTGCATCATCAGCGCGGCGTCTTGCACGGTGCGTGTCATGGGGCCTGCCGCACGGCCGGTGTAGGGTGGGTCGATGGGAATGCGGCCCAGGCTGGGCTTCAGGCTGAAGATGCCGCACCAGCTGGCGGGCAGGCGCAGCGATCCGCCAATGTCGGTGCCGATGTGCAGGGGGCCGTAGCCCGCAGCCGCAGCGGCGCCAGCGCCAGCGCTGGAGCCACCGGGGCCTTTGCTCACATCCCACGGGTTGCGCGACAGGGGGTGAAAGCTCGACAAGCCCGAAGACAGCATGCCGTAGTCGGGCATGGTGGTCTTGGCCACCATCACGGCCCCAGCCTCGCGCAGGCGGGCGGCGGGTGGGGCATCGGCGGCTGCAGGCACCAGCGGCACGGCGGCGGTGCCCAGCGGTGTGGGGTCGCCCTGGGTGGCGATGTTTTCCTTGATGGTGACGGGCACCCCGTCGAGCAGCCCCTGGGGCTCGCCGCGCTGCCAGCGGGCTTCGCTCTGGCGGGCCTGCGCCAGCGCGTGCTCAGGCCGCAGCAGGTAGGTGGCGCGGATGTGGGGCTCCCAGCGCTCCATGTGTGCCAGCACAGCCTGCGTGACCTCCACGGGGGACAGCGTGCGCTGGCGGTAGGCGGCCAGCAGGTCTTGGGCGGGCAGGTCGTGCAGTGCGGTCATGGCTGGGGAAGTTTTCAATGAAAATGGCCGCTAGCGCTTATTAATAAAGCGCTTGTAGCTATTATTTTGGTAGCAAATGATTCTGGTTATCCATTGCGCCGCGCACCACCCGTGGCCTGTGAAACTGGCGCGACCCATGCGCGGGCAGCCGAGCAAGGGCCTACGCCGGCCGCACCGCCCCGCAGCGAGGGCTGCGTCCCCCTGCCCGCGTGGCGCAGCCAGGCGAGAGCGGGGGGAAGACGCGGAGCGGCTCAGGGGGGTGTTGCTCATCTCAGGACCAGGACAGGGCCGAGAGGTCGTTCACGAACACCGGCATGTCCTTCCACAACCCCTTGAGGTTCTTGTTCGCCACGGTGATCCACTGCGGCTGGTACAGGAAGGCGTGCACGGCGTCGTCGGCCAGCAGTTTCTGCGCATCGCCCAGCAGGCGGGCGCGGTCTTGGGGGCGCGCGGCGTTCTTGATCTGGTTGAACAGGTCGTTGAACTTGGCCGACTGGTAGCCCCAGTAATAGTCGGGCTTGGCAAAGTTGGCCAGGTCAAACGGCTCGACGTGCGAGATCAGCGTGAGGTCGTAGTTCTTGTTGCCGTACGTGCCGCTGAGCCACTGTGCCCATTCCACGTTCTGCGTCTTGGCCACGATGCCCACCTTGGCCAGCTGGGCCACGATGACTTCGCCACCCTGGCGCGCGTACGGCGTGGGCGGCAGGGTCAGCGTCAGCTCCAGCGGGGTCTTGATGCCCGCTTCGGCCAGCAGCTTCTTGGATTTTTCAATGTCGAACGGATTGACGCCCGTGGTGTCCACATAGCCAAACGCACCCGGCACGTAGTGGCTGCCGATGGGGGCGCCGTAGCCATCGCCCGCACCCTCGATCACGGCCTTGCGGTCAATGGCGGCTGCGATGGCGCGGCGCACGCGCACATCGTCCAGTGGCTTTCTGGCGTTGTTGATGGCCAGGATGGTCTTGGCGCGCGAGCCACTGACCAGCACCTGAAAGCGCGGGTTGGTCTTGAACTGCGGCACGCTACGCGGCGTGACGCGGGGGAACAGGTCCACATCGCCCGCCAGCAGGGCGGCGACTTGCGCAGCAGGGTCGGAGATGAAGCGGAAGGTGGCGCGGCGCAGCTTGATGGTGCTTGCCGCCCGGAAACCATCCCAAGCCGTCAGCACCACCGAGGAACCCTTGTTCCACGCGCCCAGCTGGTAGGGGCCGGTACCCACGGGCTTGGTGGCATTGGTATCGGCGCTCTTGGGCTCCACGATGATGGCCGTGGCCTGGCCCAGGGCGAACAGCAGGTCGGGGTCGATGTCTTTGTTCAGCACCACCAGGGTGTGTTCGTCCACCACCTGCGTGGTCAGGTTGGCAAAGGTGCGCTTGTCTTTGTTGGTGCTTTTCTCGCCGCCAGCACGGTCGTAGGAGAACTTGACCGCAGCGGCGTTGAAGGGCTCGCCGTTCTGGAACTTGACGCCCTTGCGCAGCTTGAAGGTGTAGGTCTTGAGGTCGGGCGAGACTTCCCAGCTCTCGGCCAGCAGGGGCGAGACCGAGCCGTCGGGGTTGATCTTGGTGAGCGTTTCAAAAATGTTGTACTGCACGATCTCGGCAATGGCCGAGGCCGCACCTGCCGTGGGGTCCAGGCCTGGGGGTTCCAGGGTCATGGCCAGCACCACCGCATCCTTGCGGTTTTGCGCCAGGGCACCGACGGGCGCGGCCAGAGGAATGGCAGCCAGCGCGCCAGTGGCAAGAACGGATCGGCGATTCAGCATGTTCAACGACTCCTGACAAAGAGCAGACTTGGAATTCAGTCAACACCTGCGCGCCTCTGGGCAGAAGGCTGCAGGCAATGTGCGAAAGCGCTTTGTACACCATTGGTTGCGCACAGCGCGCGGTATCGCATGGCGTACTGACTGCTACGCGACTTCAGCGGCCGCCTTGGCAAGCCCTACGGGTTGCCCGATGCCATCGCTGCTGCAGCCATGCGCCGCGCACGGGCCCGCCCTGGCTGCACATGGGGCACCGCAGCCACCAGGGCCTGGGTGTAGGGGTGCTGCGCGTGGTGGAACAGATCGGACGGTGCCCCGCGCTCCACGATTTGCCCTTGGTAGAGCACCACGACCTCGTCGCACAGGTGGTTCACCACGGCCAAATCGTGGCTGATGAGCAGGAAGCTCACGCCAAATTTCTGCTGCAGGTCTTGCAGCAGGTTGAGCACCTGGGCTTGCACCGACACATCCAGCGCGCTCACGGGTTCATCGGCCACGATGAGCCGGGGCCGGGTGATCAGGGCGCGGGCGATGGCAATGCGCTGGCGCTGGCCGCCGGAGAATTCGTGCGGGTATTTGTCCAGGTCTTGGGGGCGCAGGCCCACCTGGGCGAGCACTTCAGCGGCTTGCTCACGCTGCTGTGCCCGCGTGGTGTGGCCCTGGGCTTGCAGCGGTTCGCTCACGATCCGCGCCACGGTCTGGCGTGGGTCCAGCGATCCGTACGGGTCCTGGAACACCATCTGAAAGTCGCGCCGGGCTTCGCGCAGCGCGGCCGCTGGCAACTGGTGCAGATCGCGCCCCAGCAGGCGCACGCTGCCGGAGGTGGGCGCGTCCAGCGCCATCACGGTGCGCGCCAGGGTGGATTTGCCCGAGCCCGATTCACCCACCACGCCCAGGCTGCGCCCGCTGTGCAGCGTGAAGCTCACGCCTTTGAGCGCCTGCACTTTGGCGGGCGGGCGCAGCAGGTGCTCGCGGGGCAACGTGTATTCGCGAACCAGGTCGGTCACTTCCAGCAGCGGGGCTGTGGGCGCTTGCGAGGCTGGGGTGGGCGGGAGCGAAGTCATGAACGGGAATGCGCTGGCAGTGCGCTCTCTACAACGTGGGCAGGGGTTGCGGCGGGCACCATGGCTTCGGGGCGCAGGCAGCGCACCAGGTGGTCGCCATCGGCATCCTGGGCGACCAGCGTGGCCTCAGGCCGGGTGTGGTGGCAGGCCTGTGCGGTGAAGGCGCACCGCCCGGCAAACGGGCAGCCAGCGGGCAGGTCCACCAGCTCGGGCACCGTGCCTGCAATGGTCGATAGCCGCACTGGCTGCGCTGTTCGGGGCGCCAGTTGCGGCCGCGCCGCCAGCAGGCCCCGGGTGTAAGGGTGGGCCATGGCGGCAAAGACCGATGCGGTGGGCCCGCTTTCGACCACGCTGCCGCCGTACATCACCAGCATGCGGTCCACGTTTTGGGAGATCACCCCCAGGTCGTGCGAGATGAGGATGAGCGCCATGTTGCGCTCGGCCACCAGGTCGCTGATGAGGTCGAGGATCTGCTGCTGGATGGTCACATCCAGCGCCGTGGTGGGTTCGTCGGCAATCAACAGGTCGGGCCCGCAGGCCAGCGCCATGGCAATGGTGATGCGCTGGCGTTGCCCGCCGGAGAACTGGTGGGGGTAGGCATCAAAGCGCTGCGCTGCCTGGGGAATGCCCACGCGGTCCAGCAGTGCAATGGCGCGCTGCCGCGCGGTGGCCTTGTCCAGGCCCAGGTGCAGCCGCAGGGGCTCTGCCACCTGGCGGCCAATGGTGTGCACGGGGTTGAGGGCCGTCATGGGCTCCTGAAACACCATGCCGATGCGGTGGCCGCGCAGCCGGCACATTTGCGCGTCGCTGGTACCCACCAGTTCCTGCCCGTCAAAGCGGATGCTGCCGGAGACTTCTGCGCTTTCAGGCAGCAAGCCCATGAGCGCCATGGCGGTGAGCGACTTGCCGCAGCCCGATTCGCCAATCAGGCCCAGGGTTTCGCCGCGTTCCAGCGCAAAGCTCACGCCGCGCACCGCATCGGCCGGGCCGCGGTGGGTCTGCAGGCGCACGCGCAGGTTGGATACTTCAAGCAAAGGCATGGCTGCAGGTTTTCATCGGTTGCGGTACTTCATGCGTGTGTCTACTGTGCATGAAACTGGCGGGGCGTATTGCGCGGCGGCCGCGCAAGGGCCGCCAACCCGCGCAGGCGGCGTACGGCTTGCGTGCGCTGGCTGCGTCCCCCTCCCATAGCGCGCAGCGCGTAGAGAGAGGGGGAAGGCGCGAAGCGACTCAGGGGGAGTCATCTTTTTCTCGCCAGGCGGGGGTCAAGCAAATCACGCAGGCCATCACCCAGCAGGTTCAGCCCCAGCACGGCCAGCGCAATCGCCACGCCGGGCCACACCGCCAGCAGGGGGGCCTGGAACATGAGGGTCTGCGCCTCGCTCAGCATGCGGCCCCACGAGGGCTCTGGCGGCTGCGTGCCCAGCCCCAGGTACGACAGCGCCGCTTCGGCCAGGATGGCCAGCGCAAACTGGATGGTGGCCTGCACGATCAGCACCGAGAGGATGTTGGGCAGCACATGCTCCAGCGTGATGCGCCAGGGCCCTTTGCCGCAGGCACGGGCGGCCAGGATGTATTCGCGCGCCCACACGGCGTTGGCCGACGCCCGCGTGACCCGCGCAAACGTCGGGATGTAGAAGATGCCAATGGCGATGATGGAGTTGACGATGCCTGCCCCGAACACGGCGGTGAGCATGATGGCCAGCAGCAGGGCAGGGAAGGCAAACGTGAAGTCGGCCAGGCGCATGATGGCTTCTTCCACCCAGCCCTTGCGTGCCGCCGCCAGCAGCCCCAGCGCCGTGCCCACGCCCATGCCGATGCCCACGGCGATCACCCCCACCAGAATGGAATTGCGCGCACCCACCATGAGGAGCGAGAGGATGTCGCGCCCAAACGCATCAGTGCCCAGCCAGTGGGCGGCCGAAGGGGGCTGCAACTTGGCGGCCAAGTCCACCTCGTAGGGCGACCAGGGCGTCCACACTAAGGAGATGGCGGCCATGCCCAGCATGAGCATCGTCAGCACGGCACCCAGCACGAAGCTGCGGTGGCGCAGGGCCCGATGCCAGCCTTGCCGCCCACGTGGGCTTGCACCCGCCGAAGGCACCTGCCCCCCTGCGGAGGCGGTGGAGGCAGAGGCGGGTGCTATCGGAGAGGAGTCTTTCAACAGGCTCATGGCTCAGATATCGCTGGCTTTGACGCGTGGATCGATCACCGCGTACAGCACGTCCACCACAAAATTCACCACGATGACCATGGCCGCCAGCAGCATGACGCAGTTGCGAACCACGATGAGGTCGCGGTTGGAGATGGACTGGAAGATCAACCGGCCCAGGCCCGGCAGGTAGAACACGTTTTCCACCACGATGGTGCCTGCCAGCAGCGATGCAAACTGCAGCCCCATTACCGTGACCACCGGGATCATGGCGTTGCGCAGCACATGCCCCCACAGTGCCGCGCGCTGCGACAGGCCTTTGGCACGCGCAGTGCGCACAAAGTCTTCACGCAGCACTTCCAGCACGGCAGAGCGTGTGATGCGCGCCAAGATAGCTGCCTGCACGACCGCCAGGGCAATGGCCGGCAGCAGCAGGGCCTTGAGCGCTTCGAGCGGGCTGCCGCCACTGGCTTGCGTCCAGCCCGGAAAACCACCGGCGGAAAACCATTGCAGCTTCACCGAAAACAGCAGGATCAGCAAAATGGCAAACCAGAAGTTGGGGATGGCAATGCCGATCTGCGCCAGGGCCATCACGCCCACATCTCCCCAGCGGTTGTGGCGCGATGCGGCATACACGCCCGCGAGCAGGGCCAGCACGGCGGTGATGAGCATGGCCAGCAGCGCCAGCGGAATGGTGAGCGCCAACCGCTCCAGCACCAGGTCCAGCACCGGGGTGCTGTAGGCGTAGCTCTCGCCCATGTTGCCCACCAGCAGCCCGCCAATCCAGTCACCGTAGCGCTGCAGTGCCGGTTGGTCCAGGCCCAGTTTGGTGGCCAGGGCCGCCACGGCCTCGGGCGATGCATCGGGGCCCATCAGCATCTGCGCCGCATTGCCCGGAAGAATTTCCAGCACCAGGAACACCACCGCCGAGGCTCCCAGCAGGGTGGCCATGAGGGTCAACAGGCGTTTGAGGAGAAACAGGCCCATAGAGAAGTGAAGTGGTCGTTGGCGGGGGAGGCGCTAGTTCGTGTGCATGCGCAGCATACCGGCAAAGCACCCCTGCTGCGGTCAGTGGGTTGCAGGGGCGGTTTGGCTGTGGGCGCGGGTGCGCGGGATAATCGGGGGCATGAAGTCCGTACTGACCCTGCTGGAGACCTGCGCATGGCGTTGATGATCACCGATGAATGCATCAACTGCGATGTCTGCGAGCCCGAGTGCCCCAACGATGCGATTTATCTGGGGCAGGAGATCTATGAGATCGACCCCAGCAAGTGCACCGAATGCGTAGGGCACTTTGACGAGCCGCAGTGCGTGCAGATTTGCCCTGTGGCCTGCATACCGGTGAACCCCCAGCATGTCGAAAGCCGCGAAACCCTGTGGCAGAAGTTTCAGCGACTGCAAGCCGCGAAGTCGTGAATGGACAGGCGTCAGTAGTTCACAGTGTTTTAGGGCTCTAGCGCTTATACAGAAAGCGCTAGCAGCTATCAAAAAAATAGCAAATCAATCGTCAAGCTGCCGCAGCGGGGCGCGGTGGCTTGGGCCGTGGCGGCTTGGTGGTGTGCACCAGCAAGGTGGCCTTGTCCATGTCACCGGCGAGCATGGCCGCGTGTGCCTTGAGCGAATGGGCAATGCTGTCTTCGATCAGCGTGCGCTGGTCGGGCGCGGGTTTTTTGAGCACCCAGTTGGCAACTTCTGATTTTTCGCCGGGGTGTCCAATGCCAATGCGCAGGCGCCAGTAATCGGGCGAACCCAGCTGGGCGTGGATATCACGCAGCCCGTTGTGCCCCGCATGGCTGCCCCCACGCTTGAGCTTGACCTGCCCCGGGGGCAAGTCCAGCTCGTCATGCACCACCAGAATCTCTTCCGGCTGGATCTTGAAGAAGCGCGCCAGCGCCGCCACCGACTTGCCCGACAGGTTCA
>ERZ724503.1567-NODE-1567-length-10574-cov-3.432265_pt1 | contig 10574 bp, 6 predicted proteins | sample MGYA00376036_ERZ724503 | MGnify/ENA primary metagenome ERZ724503 (study PRJEB28724, sample SAMN07190885) | wastewater metagenome | isolation source: influent of sewage treatment plant in Hong Hong | place: Hong Kong | collected 2016-03-17 ...
CCACAAGACCGGGCTTTCCAGTTTGCTACAACTCACACCCAAGCAGGCCGAAGACCTGGGGCGCCTCAGTTATCCGATCATGCACAAAGCGGGCGCCACCCATTTTCAACCCATCACCTGGGAGTTTGCCTTCGAATATATCGCCAGGCAACTGAAAGAAGCCCCTACCCCCGACCATGTGGGCTTTTATGCCTCGGGACGCTCATCAAACGAAACCGGTTTTCTGCTCTCCTCCTTTGCCCGCATTTATGGCACCAACAATGTCATGAACTGCTCTTACTATTGCCATCAAGCCTCCGGCGTTGCCCTGAAAATGACCATCGGCACAGGCACCGCCACAATCGCACTGGATGACATCGACCACTGCGACATGGTCTTTTTGATCGGCGCCAATCCGGCCAGCAATCACCCGCGCTTAATGTCCAAACTCACCGATCTAAAAGAGCGCGGCGGCAAAGTGCTGGTTGTAAATCCGGTGCGAGAGTTGGGGCTGGAGAAATTTCGGGTGCCGTCCAAGCCAAAGTCAATGCTTCTGGGCACCAGGATTGCCGACCTCTACTTGAAACCTCTAGCCGGGGGAGACATTGCTCTCCTGACCGGCATCTTGAAGACATTGCTGGAAGAAGGCAAGGTGCAAATGGATTACCTGAGGGCACATACCGAAGGCTTTGAAGCCATACTGGAACAGGCAAAGCAGCTCAGTTTCGAAGAACTCACCAGCTCCTCAGGCATAAGCCGGGCTGAATTCAAAGCCGCAGCCGACATGCTGGCCGCCCACAAGCGCGTCATCTTCGCCTGGGCCATGGGACTCACCCACCATAGTTTCGGCACCGACAATGTCCTGGCCCTGGCCAATCTGGCCCTTGCTACCGGCAATGTGGGCAAGCCTGGCGCCGGGCTCCTTCCCATTCGTGGCCATTCCAACGTACAGGGCATAGGCAGCGTGGGCGTAGCGCCGGATTTGCAGGAACCGGTCAGACAGGCCCTGGAAAAACTCTATGGCACGAGCTTGCCGGAAAAACCAGGACTGGACACCTATGCCCTCATAGAGGCCGCCGGACGCGGCGACATAAAATGCCTACTGGCCATAGGCGGCAATCTCTGGGGCTCGAACCCGGACAGCAATTATGCAGCTGCCTGCATGCAAGAAATCGAAACGGTTGTCTACCTTTCCACAAAATTGAACCCCGGACATTTCCACGGCCGGGGCAGGACCACCATCATTTTGCCGGTGCTGGCCAGAGATGAAGAACCGGAACCCACAACCCAGGAATCCATGTTCAACTTCGTGCGCCTCTCCGAAGGCGGCAGCCCCAATATTCAAGGGCAACTGCGCTCCGAAGCTCAGATTCTTTGCTATCTGGCTAACCTGGTTTTGGGCAAAGAACCGGTAGACTGGCTCAAACTCACCAGGGCCAATGAAGTGCGAGCCCTCATCGCCGAAGCTATCCCGGCGCTAAGCGGGCTCAAAGACATAGGCGAAACCAAGAAAGAGTTCACCATTCCCGGTCGCATCTTCCATACCCCTGAATTCAAAACCGCTTCCGGTAAAGCCAAAATGCACGTGACTCCGCTACCGCATTTCAGCTTTGATGACGATGCGCTGCGGCTTATCACCCTGCGCTCCGAAGGTCAATTCAACTCGGTGGTCTACGAAGAATACGACTTGTACAGGGGCATGCCGCATCGCTTCTGTATTCTGGTGGCAAAAGAAGACCTGCAAAGACTTGGTATCAAAGACGGTGACAAAGTAAAAGTGCGTGGTGAGGCGGGCAGCCTCGATAACATAGAAGTAGTCGAAGGCGACATCAAAGCCGGTGTGGTAGCAATGTTCTATCCGGAGTCGAATGTCTTGATTAAAGCCAATGTAGATAAACTCTCACGCACTCCGGCTTTTAAGAGCGCACCGGTCTGGATTGAGAAATAGAAAAATTGACCTTTAGCGGTGTAGAGCGGATTAACCTGATTAGCGGGACTGACCTTTGGCTCGACCGAGCTTTAGCCGAACTAACCGTTGGTCGGCAGTGTGCCTTTGGAAAAACCGAGGCGTGAGCGAAATTCGACGGAATTTCGCTCAAAGTCGAAAGGCATCAAAACATTCGTTTATGAATGCAAGTCGGTGCCGCCTGCATCAGTTGACTCAGACGGCGCCGAAGACTGAGCATTTTGCTCAGGTTGTTTCTTTGCTTCAAGCTGCAGCTTACTGTGAAACTCGTTGGCTTCGTCCATCAAGATAAGTGCATGACGAGCTTCCGAAAGCTCTGCCTCTAACTTCTTAATTCGCCCCTCTAGATCTTTGACCAGCACTTGATTGTTGAGCCGCTCTCGCAATACCGGCACCAGGCTGACAGCAAGTAGACCCACCAGAAAAAACGGCAACCAGGACTCCATCGTTACAAAAGCCACGGCCATAAAGGGTAGCCCGAAGAACAAAATAACCGGACTGGCAAGCAGCAGGGCGACTATGGCGATGAGCTTATAATCGGCACCATCGGCCTTCTCGCGGACAATGATAATCTGCGGGTCTCGCGTCTCTTTAGGCACTCCGGTCAATTTTGGCTCCTGGTCCATGCAAACTTCCGTCTCACTAGATTCACAGACTGCTATGCAAATTTTAGCGCATTTAGAGCCACCGGTTGGACACTAAGACATGAGGTTACGCTACAAGTCTATTTCCATAGGACTCTCATCAGGATAACTGATCATATACCTGGAATTATCAAACTGAAGAATGGCGTCGATTATCTTGTAATGCGAAGGCTTAGGCTCCAAAACAGCCAGCCTCGCAAACTGATCATAACCGAAAGAACACTGCCCGCCGGACCAGAGCACTTGCTTGGCTGGTTCTTTGTGCGACACCAAGACTTCCTCCCGGAAGTAGGCGCCCTTTGGATCTTTGAGGTCAACTACATATTTTGATGTCTCAGCAGCGGATTTTCCCAGAAACTCGATTGCAACTGGTTCGCACGGCTCCATCAATTGTCCGAATCTCACCCCACCGGCAACTCTGGCATGGTTCAAGGCTAAGATGCAACCATAAATACAACGCTCGGCCATGTCGTTATCAGCGAGCAAACTAAATTCCGCACTAATTCCTTCAATTGCAGAGCCGTTATTTACAACGGAAAACTCAAAAGCTTTGTCCCCGGCGGCAGTGCGAAAACGAAACAAGTACTTATTATCGACGTCAAGCCAAACTCTCAAGGGATGCATTTTTCTCATCTAGTACCAAGCTCCAAGACCAATTTTCCCGCGTCGCTTACATTCTGTGAAACGCTACCCTATTTGCAGACATAATTCCCATTCCAATATTGAACGAAATCCCTGACGCTCATCTCATACCTCACACCTTCGCCAGGGTCTCTTATCCTTAGATTACCAGTAGAGTCAAATCCATCTACAAACACAACGTGAGCATCGTGCCCCAAAAGCTTTATCTCAGCGACCCACCCGGAGTGCGCACTGATGAACTGATCGATTACACAAGCAAAGAGCGGCGCACCTTACAAAATCGGATTGATGCTGGTGAGTCACTTGGCGCCTGGCTCAGAGAGCGACTTCTGCCTGACCGCCCTTTTAGCAGAGGCACGGGTATGCGCTCCTGAAACACCTTTCTCAGAAATATCCTTCTGCGAAGCACCATTCTTGCTGGAGCCTTTTGCAGAAACTCCTTCTACCTTGTTCTTCCTTGAGGACGCCTTTTTCTTAGCGCTCCCGCCGGCATCCTCGGTTTGGAACATAATGGGCACAGAGGTTGGATCAAAATCTTCAACCCACCAGGGCAGATCTTTCCTCTTTATGGCGTTTTCTTTAATCAGCCGCATAATGTGTGAATAGAAGTGAGGGCCGCCACAATCTTCGGGCGGGCAGGGTCCTTTTGCTTTTACAAATTGCACTTCCTCAATGTCTGCATCTAACGGAAAGACTTTCTCTACCTGAATTGAATGTTCCCAGCCATCGCCAAAGTCGTAGCGATAGAGGAACTTCGAACCTTCAGTAAGTCCCAATCTCGCCAGGCAGACTGCGCTTTCATCCTCGTCTTCGTCAAAGAAGGAACTTGCAAAAGTCTCGCGACATTCGCCGTCGCTATAGGTAGTGCCAAATACCTCAAACTCATGCAGGTGGCAACGACTCCACCCCATTGCTCTTTGAATTACGTTGTGCAAATCAAAGAGAGTAAAGCTGGAAGGCACCACAACTCTGCGCCAGACAGGCGGGCTAACCGACTTTAAAGTAACCTTTAACTGATAGGCAGAGGCATCTTCATCGATCAACTCATCATCATCATCATCGTCACAAGCCTCGTCAAGATCATCAGGACCAAATGTGATGGCAATGGGTTTTGAACCCAAACTAAAGAGTGGCACCACATTGGATGGTGTTCCCTTTGGTGCGCCCTTGCTTCCCTTAGCCGAGGATTCAACGCAGGCTGAAGCTGAATCAGCACCGGAAGATTCAGACATGGCTTGCGAAAGAGCCGTCAAAGCCTTAACCAAATCATCTTCAGCGCCGGCAAGCAAAGACTGATGGGCCAGGTTGCCGGCATCAGCGCCGCCAGTGGTCTTTCTCTTTGCGGCAAATTGAAGCACACCGGCCTCTAAAACAGTCTGCATTCTGAGCGGATGGTTCTCAGGCAAGGTGGCAAACGCCACCTCCTGAGCCATCTGGATGAGTTCGCAAGCCTCTTCGATTTTGCCAAGCTTGGCCTTGCAGTCAGCGGCACCAGAATAAACACTAACTCCGGAAGCCTCACAAAAGGCAGGCAGATGACTGACGTCACAGCCACATTTGCGCAAAATACCAACAGCCTTGTCGAAGAAGGGCTCAGCCTCGGCAAACCGCTCGCGATTGCTCAAGACAAGACCCTCATTGGTCAAGGCAACTGCACCCAGCACACTTTCCTCGCCAAAAATAAAAGAGGCAAGTTTCTGACAACTGCGGAAAGAAGCCCGGGCATTCTCCTCATCGTCAGCATCGTCGTAGGCCATGCCAAGAAAAGTCAGGCAAAAGAGTTCCTCTTCGTCATCCTTCTTCGCCTCCTTGAGGACCGCCTTATATTTTCTGATAGCCGCTGGGATTTTACCCATGAGCAGCAAATCCTGAGCCACAAACAAAAGATCAAGGAAACTCGGACGCATAGTCACTCCCAAAAACTAGCCGAACTCGCTTTGGCAGGACAAAAAGTGATCCCGGCAGCGAAATTCCAATAAATGATGGAACCTATTTTGGCAGCAAGGAGGGAGAATGTCAGCGAAGCAGGACATATCCATCACATACACGCCAGCCGCACGAAGGCGCCAGCGAGGAAATAGAGAAAGCATATAAATCCAATTTAACCACGGCAGAAACGTGAACTAGACTGTTTAAGACAAAGCCAACTTCGATAGAATTAGCAAAAGTCTGCTGGAAAAACTAACAAGCGGCACTGCAGACTTGCCGTGCCGCTCTCAAGCGAGTAATCAACATACTGTGAATCTCGAACTTTCCATTAGTCCGGAAGGAAATCTGTTGCTACGCAAAGACACAGAGGTGCTGGGCGGTAGTTCAGATAGTAGCGTCCGTGCAGTTTTGGCAGCCTTCCAGAAAGGACAGGCCCCGGGGCTTTTTGCCCTGGCTGCCGCCAAGGGCAGCTTTGAACAGAGCGCCTCCGCCGGCTTCTTTCGCACCTTCTCAACTGTATACTTGAGCGGCCTGTGCAAAATCCAGTCCCTCGAAAATCAACAAAATGGCTATCTGCTGGAAGCACCACTCTCAGAGCTGGAAAGACTAATTCTAGCCGCCCCACCCATGTCCGGGGCAGAGTACCTGAACCTGGACTGTCTGCTGAAACTCTGGCAAGACCTGGATAGCTGGGTGCAGAAGGATGTAGCCGCACAGGATACCAATCTGGCGGACTGGCTGAAGGCAAAGGCTCCACTCTGGCACCAGGTAGGTAGAGTATGTTTCCACCTGGCTGAAAACAAAAGAGATCCCGACTACCCTTTTGCATTCATGGCAACATATGCCCCCGGCCTCTCAAGTGGCGGCAAGGTGCAATACCAGCCGCTCAGCCAGGCTCTGAAAGAGTATGCAGGCGAGGGCAATAAAGACGCCTTGATAAGCCTGCTTACTCCGGTACAACTGGCGGCGGAGAAGAGCGCTCTTGTCAGACAAATGGTCGAATCCAAAGAAATATATCATGCGCTGCGATGGACCCCCGAAGAGGCCTACGCTCTTTTGAAAGAGGTGCCGTTGTTAGAGGAAAGCGGTGTGCTGGTCAGGATGCCTGACTGGTGGCAACACAGGCAAAAGCCGCGTGTTACCGTCACTATTGGCGAGAAGAGAAAAAACACCCTGGGGCTGGATGCTATGCTCGACTTCCAGATTGCTCTTAGCCTCGGCGAAGACAAATTAACAGAAGGTGAACTAAAACAAATCCTTTCTTCTAGCGGCGATGGCCTGTTCTTTTTAAAAGGACAATGGGTCGAAATCAATCGCGACAAGCTGGCCGAAGCACTGAAGAAATGGAAGGAAATTGAACGCGAAGCTGAGGATGGACTTTCCTTTATTGAAAGCATGAGGCTCCTCGCCGGTGCTCCCTCTGATCTGTCAGCAGTAAAGCAGGCAGAATCCGAAGATAGCGACAGTGTTTTCGTAAACGCCGGTGACTGGCTTTCTCAAGTGCTCAAGGATTTGAAGTCACCCGGAGGAACTGGCAAGCCGGAGGTTTTGAGCAAACAGTTCCAGGGTGAGCTCAGACCCTATCAAAAGACCGGTCATGATTGGCTGCACTTTCTCACGCAATTGGGGCTTGGCGCTTGCCTGGCCGATGATATGGGACTTGGAAAGACAGTGCAGATTCTGGCACTTCTACTCTCCCTTAAGGAGACTGGTAAGACAAAAAAGCCCTCTCTTCTTATTCTGCCTGCCTCTCTCTTAACTAACTGGCAAGCCGAGGCAGCGCGGTTTGCCCCTACTCTCAAAGCTATCTACCTGCACCCGTCCCAAACCACTGAACATGAACTGAGCGCACTGGCAGACAATCCGCAGGAGCACTTGAATGAGCGCTTAAAGAATACGGACATCGTTTTTACAACCTATGGAATGCTCTTAAGACAGAAGTGGCTATTCGAAGTCGATTGGCGACTGGTTATCTTAGATGAAGCACAAGCCATCAAGAATCCAGATTCGAAGCAAACAAAAGCGGTGAAGAAACTCAAGGCTGAAGCACGAATAGCCCTTACCGGGACGCCGGTAGAAAACCGCCTCTCCGACTTGTGGTCTCTGTTCGACTTTCTCTTGCCAGGCTTACTGGGATCGGCACAGAAGTTTAAGAACTTCGTGAAAGCCCTGAACGAGCAGGAAAGCAGAAATTATGCGCCGCTGCGCAACTTGATTACACCCTATATATTGAGGCGACTGAAATCGGACAAGTCAATCATTCAAGATCTGCCGGACAAGTCGGAAGTAAAAGTTTACTGCGGTCTCAGCAAGCAGCAGGCGGCTGTTTATGCCGGTTGCGTCAAAGAGCTGAAAGAGACTCTTGAGACTGTCGACGGCATGAAGCGACGTGGTCTGGTACTTTCCTACCTGATGAGATTCAAGCAAATCTGCAACCACCCATCACAATTACTGGGCAATGGTCTATACAAACCTAGCGACAGCGGCAAATTCGAGAGGTTGCAGGCAATAGCAGAGGAAGTGGCTTCAAGACAAGAAAAAATGCTTATCTTCACACAATTTCGTGAACTGACGGACCCCCTGGCTGATTTCCTACAGAAACATTTCGGCACACCGGGCTTGGTATTACACGGCGGTACCGCCGTTGCCAAACGCAAACAACTCGTAGACGCCTTTCAGCAAACAGATGGACCACCTTATATGGTGCTAACCGTGAAGGCCGGCGGTACGGGTCTGAACTTAACCAGAGCCTCCCATGTGGTCCACTTTGATAGGTGGTGGAATCCGGCCGTGGAGAATCAAGCCACCGATAGAGCCTACCGCATCGGACAGCACAAGAATGTGCTGGTGCACAAATTTATCTGCCCGGGCACAATCGAAGAAAAAATCGACAAATTGATATCAGAAAAGACCGAGCTGGCCGACGAACTTTTAAAGGGCGGAGCCGAGAGTATATTGACAGAAATGAGCAATGAAGAGCTCCTCAACATAGTTAGCCTCGATCTCGATAGAATCACCATAGGAGAAGTATCATGAATTGGGGTTGGCAGCCGTATGTTAAAGTTTCCACGCGAAAAGCACAGGCGAAGCAGCAGATGAACAACCTCCGAAAAAAAGGAGTTACGGTTCAACCCGTGAGCATAGAAGGTCGCAAAATCGCCACGACCTTCTGGGGGACCGCCTGGTGTAACCATTTAGAGAAATTCAGCGACTACGCCAATCGGCTACCCCGGGGCAGAACCTATGTACGCAACGGCTCGGTCTGCCACCTGGAGATCGCGCAGGGCCAAATCAAAGCCATTGTCAGCGGTTCCTCCCTCTATGATGTGCTTATAAAAATTGAGCCCTTGCCGGAACATAAATGGACTGAAGTCAAAAAACGCTGTGCTGGAGAGATAAGCTCACTTCTTGAACTGCTCAAGGGGAAGTTCTCTACAGCCGTAATGACAGCTGTAACCGAGAAAAACACGGGACTATTTCCGCTTCCTACAGAAATCCAGCTGGATTGCAGTTGCCCCGACTGGGCCACAATGTGCAAGCACGTAGCAGCCGTTCTCTACGGGGTGGGTGCGCGCCTTGATAGTCAACCGGAACTCATTTTCACCCTGCGCGCCGTCGATCAAACCGAACTTATCGCAGAAAACACAGATTTACTGCAAGGTGACGACCAGTCCGGCCAAAGTTCCCGCATCGTAGATGACGACTTAAGCGCTGTCTTCGGCATTGAATTTATAGATAAACCAACCGGAAAGGCAAATCAAGTCAGGGCAAATCAGGTCAGCTCAAAGTCGCAGTCAATCGGGAAACCATCGAGCCCCGCTAGTAAAGCTGCTGTCATTTTCGATTTCTCGAAACCGCCCACAGCAAAGCAAATCAAAGAGCTGCGCAAGACCTTGAATTCAACTGTAAGCGAATTTGCCGAACTCCTTGGCGTCAGCTATTCGACAGTGACAAATTGGGAAAAAAAACGAGGCAAGATTAATCTAACCGCTCGCTCTAAAGAAGAACTACAAGCAGCAGCAAAACTGGCAGCAAAGAAAAAGCCTCGAAAGATTTGAAAAAATTGAAACTTGCCTTCAAAGCCAGCCCCGGGCGAAGTGGGCAATGGCGCCCAATATCAAGCCAAACTCTCAACGGATGCATCGTTCTATTTATGGCAGAGCTATTCGCATCGGCAATTCATTTGGACCGCCTCGAACATAACGAGACTCGTCAAACATCAAAATCGAATTAAGCAACCGCCAGAAACCAGGTTTCGGCTCATCTATCTCCAAGTAAAGGCGCTGATTCAGCGCCCCTCTGCACTCTCCCGTCCGCCAGCGAAGAACAAAGGAAGTCTCAGCATAATGCAAATGGAAAACTTCCTCTCTTTGCTGTCTTTCATGCTCCTCAAAAAGGATAACGTACTTGAAAGTTTCTGCCTCAGACTCTCCCTTGAACTCCAGAGAAATCGGCAGTCCATGCGGAAATTCTTCGTCTTTAAGAGGCTTAGCCTGCCTGAAACTATCAAAGAAACAAATACTCTCAAACAAGAACTGCCTGGCGGCATCCGACTCCGTAAGACGCATAAACTCCAGGTCAAAGCCATCCAAGCCATCGGCGCAGGCCTGAAATGTGTACTCGCGAGCACCGTCCCGTCCCTGGAACTGAACTTTATACTTCCGCTCCGGCTCTGCAATCAACTTGATGGGGTGTAGGTCTTTCATTTTCTCTGCTATCCTTACTTCTCAAAAACCGCATTACCATTCCAATACTGAAGGAAGTCCGATACCTTCAACTCGTATCGCTTCCCAATTCCAGAATCTCGAATCATCAAATTTCCAGCACTGTCCATACCATCAACCATTACTACGTGCGCACCCTCGCCAAATACTTTGAATTCAGCAATCCAGTTCACCCGAGAAGATATATGTGACATCGCTTCTGCCTGACTAATAAACTTGAAGGACCACTTCTCACCAATCAATAGCGGAAGCTCTACCAGGGAACCCCTACAGTTAACCTTCCCAGTCGGTGACATAGAATCAAACTTAGCCACCAGTTCTTTCTGCGAGAACTCACCTTTCGTAGCCATTTCAGCACAGGCACTAACACAGGCATCCGGGTGAATCTGGAGAACAACATCATCAGAGGCTCTCAGATTTAGATACTTGTTCGAAAGCCCGGCTCGGAGCAGCTGATTGAATTCCAGATTTCTCCTCTCATATTCGCTCATTGGCGGTTCACCATGTCTCACCATTTTGAGGAAAAGCTCTTCGACAGGCTTGAACAGCGGCTCCTGAACTTCGGAGTCAGTTGCAGAGGCAAAGACAAGTTCGGGTTTGCTTTCTCGAGAAATCGCTCTCCAGAAATTCTTCACCGCCCCCAACGGCATATGCCAGAACCGGTCGATCAAACTGTCGACCTCTACTTTG
>ERZ724503.1568-NODE-1568-length-10572-cov-5.526291_pt1 | contig 10572 bp, 9 predicted proteins | sample MGYA00376036_ERZ724503 | MGnify/ENA primary metagenome ERZ724503 (study PRJEB28724, sample SAMN07190885) | wastewater metagenome | isolation source: influent of sewage treatment plant in Hong Hong | place: Hong Kong | collected 2016-03-17 ...
TTCGATACGTCCACGTACGTTGATTGACCGTGAAACCCAGACCTATGATGAAACTCCTCATAGCGGTTTTTATACACAGGAAGAAGCAAAAGAAATTGTCAAGTATGCCGCTGACCGTTTTATTACTGTAATCCCCGAAGTTGACCTTCCGGGACATATGATGGGAGCTTTGGTTTCCTATCCGGAATTAGGTTGTACGGGAGGTCCATACGAGATTCCTTGTAAATGGGGGGTATTCCCTGATGTGCTGTGTGGAGGAAACGACCGGACTTTACAGTTCGCCAAAGATGTATTGAATGAAATAATGGATATCTTTCCATCTCCTTATATCCATATTGGTGGGGATGAATGTCCGAAAGTACGTTGGGAAAAATGCCCTGTATGTCAAGCTAAAATTCGGGAACTGGGTTTGAAAGATACACCAAAACATAGCAAGGAGAACCAATTACAGACCTATTTCATGTCCGAGGTAGGCAAAGTTATCAATGACAGAGGGCGTAAAATGCTGGGCTGGGATGAGATGTTGGAGGGAGGATTGGCTCCAGGTGCCACAGTGATGTCATGGACCGGTGTCAAAGGTGGTATCGAAGCCGCCCGTCTGCACCATGATGCGATTATGACTCCTATTCAGTATCTTTATTTCAGCAATCCTACTTACAACCGGATAAAAGGGACTAAAAGCCTTGGACGTGTCTATACATTTGAACCTGTTTCTAATGAATTGGCAGAGGATGAACGAAAATATATCATCGGTACCCAAGGATGCATATGGACAGAATGGACGCGTGACAGTTTGAAGATGGAATGGCAAATTCTTCCCCGTATGGCTGCCTTGTCCGAGATTCAATGGACGGAACCGTCACATAAAAATTTCGACAGTTTCTTGAAACGTTTACCGGCTCTGCTGGCTATCTACCGGGATAGAGGTTATGATTTTCGCCAGGACATTTATGATGTGAACATTGATATTGTTCCGGCTCCCGATGAAGGAAAAGCCCGGATTGCTTTTCAGACGTTTGATGACGCGGAAATACATTATACATTGGACGGCAGCGTTCCCGATGTGCAATCCCCATTGTATACCGACACTATACAAGTGGATAAAGATGTTATCATACAAGCCATTGCAGTTCGTCCGCAGGGTGCCAGTCAGATAAGTAAGGAGGAAATACATTTTAATGCAGCCACAATGAGACCGGTTACCTTGAATACCATTCCTCATAAATCATATACTTTTAAAGGAGGAAGTACCTTGATAGACGGATTATATGGGGATATGAATTATCGCTCAGGACGTTGGATTGGTTTCTACGGGACAGATATGAATGTGACCCTTGATTTACTTGAGCCTAAGGAGGTGTCTTCAGTTTTCGTAAACACAATGTTGAACACAGGCGATGCTATCTTTGGTACAACAGGTCTGAAGGTGGAAGTTTCTGAGGACGGGAAAAATTTCCGCAGGGTAGCCTCCGAAGATTTTCCCGTTGTGGAAAAAGGAACTAAAATGCAGAGCCGCAAAGACTCTGTCTCTTTTGACAAAGTAAAAGCCCGCTATATTAAAATCATAGCAGAAGTTACTCCGAAACTTCCCGCATGGCATTCCATGCCTGGCGAAAAAGCGTTTTTGTTTGTTGACGAAATAGGAGTGGAGTAAATCCGCCTTCGGAGCAATGGCTTTCTAAAGAACAAATACCAAACAAGAAACGGACATTCTGACAAAAACAGATGTCCGTTTCCTTATTCATAAGCCTTTCATGTATTTTCAAAAGCTGTTCAAGAAAAAATGGCGATAGAGATTCACTCTGCCGCCATTATGTGATGTGGAATGTCTAATTCCTTATGCTTTAGGAAGTGCTTCTTTTACAACCATAGTACGGTTTACATATTCTGCACCGTTCAATTGCTTGATAGCTTCTTTGGCTTCGTCATCATTAGGCATTTCTACAAAAGCAAAGCCTTTAGAACGACGTGTTTCACGGTCAGTAATAAGTTTTACTGAAGCTACTGTTCCATACTCTTCCATTACACCTCTCAAATCACCTTCCCTAACATTATAGTTAAGGTTTCCAATATACAAATTCATAAAATAAAAATTGATAAATAAATAATTAAGTAAACTTTGAATTTAAAAATTTAGTTAGAAGAATAGAAACGGTTCAAGTGTGAGATGAATTGAGTCAATCGAAAAAACTATCTTTTTATATTCCGTTGTCAAAGGAACGATAAATAATTGGATTATCCACTATATTTCTCTTTTTATTTTGATATTTTTTTAGCCGGTGACTCTTTTTATACTTTTTAGGCTTAAAGCAGGAGCCTTATATCATTCATATTCACTAATTTTGTATCAACAGCTAACTTATAACTAAGATTTATATGATATTGAATGAAAGAGAAAGCCGCCATGAGCATGTGTTGCATGTGGCCCGACAAATGATGACGGCAGCGCGCACTGCTCCCAAAGGAAAAGGTGTTGACATTATTGAAATAGCCATGGTGACGGATGGTGATATCAATATTTTATCGGAAATGATGGTGAAAATGGTTGCGGAGCATGGAATGAAATTCTTTCTGCGCGATGCGGAAAATATTCTGAATGCGGAATGTGTCCTGTTAATAGGTACCCACGAACAGGCGCAAGGATTGAATTGTGGTCATTGTGGATATGCCACCTGCGTGTCTCGCAAAGAAGGAGTGCCGTGTGCTCTCAATAGTGTCGATGTGGGCATTGCCATCGGATCAGCTTGTGCCACGGCAGCAGACAACAGGGTGGACACACGGGTCATGTTCTCGGCCGGACTAGCAGCGCAGCGTCTGAACTGGCTGGAAGGATGCACCCAGGTTTATGCCATCCCTGTCAGTGCATCCTCTAAAAATCCTTTCTTTGACCGGAAACCTAAAGAATAAATTTCTCTACTACCGCGGCTACACCATCTTCTTCGTTAGAAAGGGTGATGTAGTCGGCGTTTTGACGGACTATTTCTTGAGCATTGGCCATTGCTACCCCCAATCCGGCATATTGTATCATAGAAAGATCGTTAAAACCATCACCAACGGCAATCATTTCTTCTTTTGTCATACCGATTTCTTTTAGCAATACGGCCAGTGATTGTGCTTTATCAATACCTTTAGGAACCAATTCCAAAAAATAAGGTTCGGAACGGAATACCCCCATACGATCTTTCAAATGTTCGTACATTTCTTTTTCAAGCACTGCAAGCCGCGTAGGTTCACCTACAATCAGACATTTGGCAATAGGAAATTTTATTGCCTCCAGAAAATGATCCACTTTCTTGGGAGTCATCACATTCAGAATAGCTTCTTTCAATACATATTCATCTTCCACATATTTTCCATCGTAAGTGACGATAGCAAAATGGTTGTCGGTGGCACATTTATACAGGTAAGGTAATATATCCGGATCGAGCACATTCTCGTACATCATCTCACCGGTTTTCCAGTCTATGATCTCACCTCCGTTATACGAAAGTATATAACCTTCGTATTTCTGCAACTCTAAGATCTCGGCCAGTGGAGCCACACCGTATGTGGGACGCCCCGATGCCAAAACAATTTTTACTCCGCGCTCTTGCGCTTCGATAAGTGTACGACGTGTGTGTTCCGTTACCTCTTTCTTTTGATTGGTCAACGTTCCGTCTAGGTCTAAAACTAATAATTTATACTTCATATACTATTTAATGGAGTGCTTTTGCCAAATTCGCTGCAAATATAACGATTAAATTCATGGCTTTTTGCTACATTTGCTCAAAATAAACAAGAATCATGACAGAAATTTTATTAACCGTAATTATTATCCTGCTGATAATTAATATTGTAATCGCACTTACTAAAAACAATCGTCTGCAAACCGAACGTCTGGAAGGATTGCTACGCGAAGAAATGAAAGAAAACCGGGACGAGCTGGGAAGAAATATCCGCGAACTGCGTAATGAACTGAATCAAACCTTGAACTATTCTATCCGCAATATGCAGGATACTTTGCATAAAAACCTGCTGACCGGTAATGAAATGCAACGGGAAAAATTTGAAGCAATGGGCAAGCAACAGGAAGCCTTGGTGAAAAGTACGGAAAAACGATTGGATGACATGCGGCAAATGGTAGAAGAAAAATTACAGAAAACATTGAATGAACGTATAGGACAATCCTTTGAAATAGTACGTTCGCAGCTGGAGAATGTACAGAAAGGATTGGGAGAGATGAAGAGTCTGGCACAGGATGTAGGAGGATTGAAAAAAGTTTTAAGCAATGTGAAGACACGGGGTACATTCGGAGAAGTACAATTAGGGGCTTTATTGGACCAGATGCTGAGTCCGGAACAATATGCGGCGAATGTCAAAACCAAGAAGAATGCAACGGAATTTGTGGAATTCGCCATTAAACTTCCGGGAAAGGAAAATAATAATGATACTGTATATTTACCTGTGGATGCCAAATTTCCCAAAGATGTATATGAGCAATATCAGGATGCATACGAAGCCGGAGATGCCGCATTGATTGAAACTTCATCCCGCCAACTGGAAATCACAATCAAAAAAATGGCAAAGGACATTCACGATAAATATGTAGACCCACCTTTTACAACAGATTTTGCCATTATGTTTCTGCCATTCGAAAATATCTATGCAGAAGTGATCCGCCGGACCGCATTGGTGGAAATGTTGCAAAAAGACTGGAAGATAGTGGTTACAGGTCCTACCACCCTGGGAGCTATCCTGAATAGTTTGCAAATGGGATTCCGTACACTGGCCATTCAAAAACGAACAAGCGAAGTATGGAATGTGTTAGGGGCAGTAAAGACCGAATTCGGAAAGTTTGGAGGATTGCTGGAAAAGGTACAGAAAAATCTACAGAATGCAGGAGACCAGTTAGAGGAAGTTATGGGAAAACGTACTCGTGCCATAGAGCGTAAACTACGCCAGGTAGAAGCCCTTCCGGCAGAAGACAGCCAACGAATGTTGAGTTTGCCCGAACTGACAGATGATGAGGACGATGAATAAACAAGGAGGACTTAAAGATGAGCATGACGTGGGATTTTATTTTAAGATTGTTTGTGGCAGGCGCTTTGGGTACTGTTATTGGTCTGGATAGGGAATATCGTGCCAAAGAAGCCGGTTACCGTACCCATTTTCTAGTATCACTGGGAAGTGCTCTCATTATGATTGTGTCACAATATGGTTTTATGGAAGTAGTGAAGATGGAGGGAATAGACCTGGACCCGAGTCGTGTGGCCGCACAGGTTGTCAGCGGTATCGGTTTTATTGGAGCGGGTACTATTATTTTTCAGAAACAAATCGTGCGCGGGCTTACTACCGCTGCCGGAATTTGGGCTACTTCGGGCATCGGTCTGGCTATTGGAGCCGGTATGTACTGGCTGGGAATCTCAGCAACAATCCTTACGCTGATTGGTCTTGAGGCACTTAGCTATCTTTTTAAAAGTATAGGTATGAAAAGTTCCATGGTGGAGTTCTCTACAGACAATAAAGAAACACTGAACCGTATGGCCAAGAAATTCAATTCCAAGGAGTACAATATTGTTTCCTATCAATTGGACGAAAAGAGGTTGGGAGAAGTAACGACCTATTATGTTACAATGGTTATAAAATCCAAGAAATACAATGATGAAGGTATGTTACTGACATTATTACAGGATTTTAGCGATATTACCGTTCATAGGCTGGAGTAAGCTTTTCCGGCTTGGTTCAAAAGCAGCAGGGGAGAGCGCTTATTGAAAGATTCTCTCCCCTGTGCTGTGATCATGCTTTTAATCGCATAACAAACATACTTCCTTCTCCCAGCTTACTGTCTACTGTAAGAGTACCATTATGGGCCTCGACAAAATCTCGGGAAATAGACAGGCCTAAACCGCTTCCTTGTACTTTAGTTCCGGGAACCCGGAAATAATGGTCAAAGATGCTTTTATGATAACGTGGATCAATCCCTTTCCCGAAATCCCGTACAAACATCTCAATGAATCCATCATCTGTCTGACGTGCCCCTATTACTACACGACCGTTTTCCGGTGAATACCGGATGGCATTGGAAAGAAGGTTGGTCAGCACCCAAGCTATCTTCTCACTGTCGACAAACAGTTTACCTATTTTGTCTTCAGGGTACTCCACTTCTATTTGAATGTTGAACTTCTCGGCTTGCACACGGTTTGCCTTTATTGCATATTCTATCAACTCTATAGGTTTGGTTATCTTAGGCTTCAACTGTAGTTTTCCTGATTCTACCTGCGTCATATTCAGCAATTCGCCGGTGATATTAAGCAGCCGTTCGCTATTTTCCTTGATACTGTTTGCCAAATCTTCCTGTTCTTCATTTAAAGCTCCGATACGCTGGTCTTCTAATAATTGCAGACTCATCATAATAGCCGAGATAGGAGTCTTCAATTCATGTGAGATTGTAGAGATAAATGTGGTCTTGGCCGAATCCAGTTCCTTAAATTCTGTTATATTCTTCAACATAATGACATATCCTTTTTTTTCCATAGTAACCCCATCTTTCCCCGGTTGGGAAATACTCATGTATTTTACTTGGAAAAAACTCTCTTTATTGTCCGCATAAATCTTCAGAGGTTCTTTCTTTTCTTTTTCCTTGTCTTTGACTGGTTCCCCAGGAATTTCCACCAATTCACGAATCAGGCGGCGCAACAAATCATTGCGCAGGGAAATATCCTGTGCAGAATGTTTAATAACTTCTTCACGCTTCAGGTTGATCACATTCAATGCTTCATCATTGATGAACAGGATTTCCATATCATTATTTAAACCGATAATAGGCTCGTTGATACTGTTGATGATAGTCTCCATATATTTTTTAGATGCCATCATATCGGATAAAGTACTTGCATGATAATCTTCCAGACGTTTGGCCATGCGGTTGAAATTTTTAGATACTTCTGAAAATTCTTCACTGCTGTTCAATTCCAAACGTTTCTCATAATTATGGTTTGCAATTTCCTGTATAGCGTTGGTCAGCTCTTTAATAGGATTATCAATTGATGCGGGAAGACGCAACCACATACCAATACCAATACATATACATGCGGCACCAACAACATATATCCACAATAAAGCCCGCTGTAATCCGGGACCTGCTGCCGGACTGTCAGGTTCCGTGGCAGTCAGTATTTGCAAATTCACAACAGAAAGTACAACCAACAGTACAATCATTGCCACCAATATCCCTATGGCGAGGGTTAGTTTCGACTTTATATTCATAACTTTTATTTTTTATGCAAGTATAATCAAATCTATGTCCATTTCTGCTAAAGAGTGTAGAAATTTTCGATATTTGGAAAGACTGAATAATGCACCGGGCATTTTGAAAGCAGGATGCCCCATACAGACAGTTGTAATTCCACGTTGACGACAAGTCTTAATTATTTCTCCCATAATATCGGAAGATGAAACTTGGATAACTTCACCGCCCAACTCGGTAACCAGTTTAAAATGATTAAGTAAATGCCGCTGTGTTGCCAATGGAATACGTTCCGTACTTTCGGCAGGCGTTTGTACATAAAGGGCAAAAAAGACCGTATTGTACCGGGAAGCAAGCCGTGCCGCTTTACGGATGATATGTCGGGGAGTCCGTTCATTACTGCTGATACATGCCAAAAACTTCTCGTGCCGGATGCCCTTTTCGCCTGTAACAATTTCATTTTCAACTTTTTTCTCGACTCGAAAGGCCACTTCTTTTAGTGCCAGTTCACGTAACTGAAGAATATTCTCTGTCTTAAAAAAATTATTCAGTGCCAACTGAATCTTTTCAGGGCGATAGATTTTCCCGGCTTTCAACCGGTTTATCAGTTCTTCGGCAGTAAGGTCTATATTTACCACTTCATCCGCATCCTGCAACACCTTGTCCGGAATCCGTTCCTTAACCTCTATACCTGCTATGCCTTTTACGTCTTCATTCAAACTTTCTATATGCTGGATATTAACTGCAGAAATTACGTTTATACCGGCATCCAACAATTCCATTACATCTTGCCAACGTTTCTCATTCCGGCTGCCCTCGATGTTGGTATGTGCCAATTCATCTACTATAACCAGTTCGGGATGTAACTGAAGAATGGCATCAAGATCCATTTCTTCCACTTCCTTACCTTTGTAAAATATCTTTTTCCGAGAGATAACAGGCAATCCTTCCAACATAGCAACGGTTCCTGCACGTCCGTGCGTTTCAATATAACCTATCTGTACATCTACACCGTTCTCCAACATTTCGTGAGCTTCTTGCAGCATACGATAACTTTTCCCTACACCGGCTATCATTCCGATATAGATTTTAAACTTTCCACGCCGTGAACGTTTAATCAAATCTAAAAAATGCTGTACACTTTCTTCTCTGTCTTCCATTTGTTACTTTATCATATTGGCAATATAACAATTTTCCGCATATTTAATATCAGTCCTTTTATAACAGGCAAAGAATATACCAATAAAACAAACGGCTTAGCTACAATGCCATAAGCGTGTCATCAAAGACTAAAGCTTACCAAAATGAAAAGGGGGCTCTTTCAAAATGAAACACTTTCTTAATCACTATAATTATTGCCGTTAGATCTCCTAGAATAGTTTATTCCTGCTTTTCTAGCTTGTGTATGTTGAAATTGACGGGCTATTTTATATTCACGTTCTCCTTTTAGTAATCTGTATCCGGTTTGTTTAAACCAAAAGCTTATATTATTTTCTATACATTGCCGACGAATGTCCAATACCCAGTCATAATTACATATACGCGCTTCTTTGCCCGATTCTCCACCTACCACAATCTGTTCTACCCATGTACCGAGTTCTCCCTTGAAGTTTATAGCGGACAACAATGGTTCACAGATAATGATTTTATGCTTTACAGGAGCTGCTTTATAAAGAGGAAGACGGTAATCCACTCTGTCTTGATTTTCCATGGTGCAACAAATGGTAACATTATCATACCCGTCCCCCCAATCCGGAGGCAGACATTGGCCGAGCCGGTCTATGCGTTTAGTTATAAACAAGAAATGAAGATCGTATCGTTCCCGCATCATTTTCCATGCTTCTATACGCCATTCATCGGCTTCTTCTATCAGAAAATCGGAGGTAAAACAAGTATAGACGAGATTGCCGGAAGGGATCTTGTAAGTCTTATCCTTTTTCCGTCGCACGGGCAGATTGAATTGTCCGGTTTTGGTTATTATGGAACTGTCTTTCCCATGTTTACTATCTCCGCGATATACATAACAATGCCGGCAACCTGTACTTAGCTTATGGCAGCCATGCCAAGGATTCCATAGAGAAGACTCCGGACTTATTCTATTTTCCATTCTGTCTGAATAAAATTTATCATTGTCTGCAAAGTTAGCTAAAGTCTTTTCATCATTTACATAATTCATTCCTGAATTTCTTCAAAAAGAATGGGAGTGTTATAGTTAATGCAAATGGATTAATGTACCTTTGCCGGTATAATCAATTAAGCCACTGGCAAGAATAAATTTTATAATGTAGAATATAAAACAAAAAACTTATTATATGAGCACAGACGATAGAAAATGGGAGATTATTGAAAGTGAATATCTTATCCGCCGCCCTTGGCTGACCGCACGCCGTGACCGGGTTAAACTACCTACAGGAGTTGAAATTCCTGAATATTATATTTTGGAATATCCTGATTGGGTAAATGTAATTGCTATCACCAAAGAGGGTAAATTCGTATTAGTACGCCAATACCGTCACGGAATAAAAGAAACACGTTATGAAATTTGCGCCGGAGTTTGTGAAACCGGAGAAGAACCTTTGCTTTCTGCCCAACGCGAATTGTACGAAGAAACAGGGTATGGCAATGGAAATTGGACAAAACTTATGACCATTTCAGCAAATGCCAGCACCATGACAAATATCACTCATTGTTATCTGGCTACGGAGGTAGAACGAATCTCTACCCAGCATTTGGAAGAAACTGAAGATCTGACAGTGCATTTGCTGGATGAAGAAGAAGTAAAAGCGTTGTTATTGAATGATGAGGTGAAACAATCATTGATGGCTGCACCGTTTTGGAAGTATTTTGCTTTATATTCTCGTTTATAATAAAGACTTTTAGGGAGACTGAAAAAGCTCCCTAAAAGTAAGTTGAATCATTTATTCTATTAAACCGAGTTAGTCACTTTTTATACTTCTTTGTATCGTCATTCGCTCACCTTCTCAGTGAGAATCCTTTTTTGCAGATAAAGAATGCATAGCCATAATATGCTTTATACTTACTATATAGCTCAGCCTCATGATGATTGGATGTTATCAATTCTTCTACGATTCTGCTTCCTGCATGTTTTCTTCTGAATATTTCCTCGGCTTTAGCTTGAGGAGCAAAATAATGTTCTATCCAGCAATTCTCCGGAAGAATGAATGTCGCAACCGGAATATATCCTGCTTTTTGTATCTGGGCTACTTTGTTGGGAACCGTATCTATTTCCGTATAAGCACTCATCCAGAAATCATGAATTTCTGCCGGGCGTTGATCGGTAAACCAGACACTTTCAGAAACGGCAAGGTATCCTCCCGGTTTCAAAT
>ERZ724503.1573-NODE-1573-length-10552-cov-4.265695_pt1 | contig 10552 bp, 11 predicted proteins | sample MGYA00376036_ERZ724503 | MGnify/ENA primary metagenome ERZ724503 (study PRJEB28724, sample SAMN07190885) | wastewater metagenome | isolation source: influent of sewage treatment plant in Hong Hong | place: Hong Kong | collected 2016-03-17 ...
GTCGGCCGCAGAGCGGCCGGGGTGGGTTGACTTTGCCGGCACCGAAGCATTCACCCCCTCCCGCCGCGCGCCGCGCGGCGACCTCCCCCCTCCAGGGGGAGGTGAAGAGGTTTCTGAGTTCGCAGCGGCGAGTCCCCGCCCGGCATCACCAGGAGAACCCCGCATCCTGTTCTGGGTGGCGAGCCGCGGGCATCACGCCGATGTCGGCGGCATCTCGCCCGGCTCGATGTCCCCGCATGCGACCACCATCGAGCAGGAAGGCATCTACATCGACAACGTCAAGCTGGTCGACCGCGGCCAGTTCCGAGAGCAGGCGCTCTACGACCTGTTCACCAAGGCGACGTATCCCGCCCGCAATCCGCTGCAGAACGTCAACGACCTCAAGGCGCAGATCGCCGCCAACGAGAAGGGCGCGCGCGAACTGCGCCGCATGGTCGAGCAGTTCTCCCTGCCGGTCGTGCAGGCCTACATGAAGCACGTGCAGGACAACGCCGCCGAAAGCGTACGGCGGGTCGTCGACCGGCTGCGCGATGCGGAATTCGCCTACGAGATGGATCAGGGCACGGTGATCAAGGTGCGGATCGCCGTCGACAAGGAGCGACGCGAGGCCACCGTCGATTTCAGCGGCACGTCGCCGCAGCAGCCGGACAACTTCAACGCGCCGGAACCGGTCGCGCGCGCCGCCGTGCTCTACGTCTTCCGCGTCATGGTGGACGACGACATCCCCATGAACGGCGGCTGCCTGCGGCCGATCCGCATCGTGATCCCGGCAGGCTCGATGCTCTCGCCGGAATATCCCGCGGCCGTCGTCGCCGGCAATGTGGAGACCTCGCAGGCGGTGACGGACGCGCTGTTCGGCGCGCTCGGCGCGCTCGCGGCGGCCCAGGGCACCATGAACAATCTCAACTTCGGCAATGCCCGCTATCAGTACTACGAGACGATCTGCTCGGGTTCGCCCGCAGGACCCGGCTTCGACGGCGCCGACGCCGTGCACACCCACATGACCAATACGCGGCTGACCGATCCGGAGGTGCTGGAATTCCGCTATCCGGTGCTGCTCGAGGATTTCCACATCCGCAAGGGCTCGGGCGGGCGCGGCAAGTGGCACGCCGGCGACGGCATTCGCCGCACCATCCGCTTCCTCGAGCGCATGGAATGCACGATCCTGTCAGGCCACCGGCGCGTGCCGCCGTTCGGCCTCGCCGGCGGCGAGGCCGGTCAGGTCGGCGAGAACTGGGTGCGCCGCAAGGACGGCCGGATGGAAAAGCTCAAGGCCTGCGACGCGACCGTGCTGGAGCCGGGCGAAGCGATCATCATCCAGTCCCCGACCGCGGGGGGATATGGGAAGGCCGAATGAGCGCGGAAGACTCCCACCTCCCCCCTTCCCGGCCCAAGCGGTTGTCCCCGGCGGAAAATATAAGGCAAGAGCGCGCATTGCGCTTCGGTTGGCTCTTGGCTATACGGACCGGAACGAAGACAGAGCAGACCGGCCTAGCGCGCGGCCGGCGGGGAAGCACGCGTCCTGCGTGCAGGCTGGAATTTTAGGGGCATTCAGAGAGTTACCATGTCATCGACGTTCGATACCGTCGCCAATATCATTGCCGAGACATGCGATATTCCGCGCGAGCAGATCAAGCCGGAGAGCCACGCCATCGACGATCTGGGCATCGACAGCCTGGATTTTCTCGACATCGCGTTCGCCATCGACAAGGCCTTCGGGATCAAGCTCCCGCTGGAGGAGTGGACGCAGGAGGTCAACGACGGCAAGGCGACGACCGAGCAGTATTTCGTGCTCGGCAATCTCTGCACCCAGATCGATTCGCTCGTCGCCGCCAAGGGAGCCTGATCGCCGTTTCATGCGACTCGAGTATTTCCAGCTTATCGATCGCATTGTCAGCTTCGATCGCGCTGAGCAGACGATCCGAGTCGAAGCCCAGGTGCCGACGGAAAGCACGGTTTTCGAGGGCCATTTTCCCGGCCTTCCGCTGATGCCGGGCGTGCTCCTGATCGAGGCGATGGCGCAGTCCTCCGGCTGGCTGTTGATCTCGCTCAACCGCTTCACCCGCATGCCGTTTCTCGCTGCGGTGAAGGAGGCGAAGCTGCGCACCTTCGTCACGCCGGGCCAGTCGCTCCTGATCTCGGCCGGCCTCGTCCACGAGGGCTCCGGCTACGCGGTGACGCGGGCGTCGATCGAAGTCGCGGGAAAGACGGTGTGCGGGGCGGAGATCACGTTCCGGATCGTGCCATTCCCCAATGACAGTTTCCGCGCCAGCATGGACAATCTGGCCCGGTCAATCGGATTTCCGGTGGAGGCGGCCCTCGATGGCTGACATACATGGCTGAAGTACCGCGTGAGACCTGGATTACCGGCGTCGGCCTCGTTTCGTGCCTGGGCGAGGGCGCGGACGCTCATTGGCGCCGTCTGAACGAGTGTAATCCGGTCTTCGACGCGACCAACTTCGCCCCCTACATCGTGCACCCGCTCGCGCCGATCACCCTCGACGCGCAGATCCCGAAAAAGGGCGACCAGCGCCAGATGGAGCCGTGGCAGCGCTACGGCACCTATGCCGCAGGGCTTGCGCTCGATTCGGCCGGCGCGAAGGGCAAGCCCGAACTGCTCGGGCGCATGGACATGATCGTTGCCGCCGGCGGCGGCGAGCGCGATTTTGCGGTCGACGACACGATCGTCACCGGACTGGTCAAGGCGGACAACAAAGGCCGTTTCCTCAACGAGCACCTGTTGAGCGATCTGCGGCCGACCCTGTTCCTGGCGCAGCTCTCCAATCTGCTCGCCGGCAGCATTTCGATCGTGCACGGCGTGATCGGCTCTTCCCGCACCTTCATGGGCGAAGAGGCCGCCGGAGTCGAGGCGGTGCGCATCGCCTATGCGCGCATCGCCGCCGGACAGAGCGACATCGCGCTGGTCGGCGGCTCGATGAACGCCGAGCGCAAAGACCTCCTGATGCTCTACGAGTTCGGCGGCTATCTGCTCAAGGATGCCTTCCGCCCGGTATGGGAGCGCGGCCCGGCAGGCGGCTTTGCGCTGGCTTCGCTCGGCGCTTTTCTCGTGCTCGAGGAGCGCGGCCATGCCGAGAAGCGCGGCGCGCAGCCCCTGGCGCGACTGTCGGCGGTCGAGAGCGCGTGGGCGCATCGCGACCCGGGCGCCATCGAAGCGTCGCTGGGGCGCATGTGGGATACGCTGCCCGCGGGCGGCGCGGGCGCTGCGGTCCTGTCCGGGGCGACGGGGGCGGAACCCGCCACCAGCGAGGAGCGCAATTTCCTCAAGGCGCGCGGCCTGCCGGTGCGCGCCACCGGCACCCATGTCGGACACGGCATGGAGCCGCAGTTTCCCATGAATATCGGGCTTGCGGCGCTTGCGGTTGCGCGCGGCAAGCTGTTTCCGCCGTGCGACGGCGCGGGCGTCGAAGCCCCTTACGAAGGCGCACTCGACCGCATCATCGTCACTTCGGTCGGCCACTTCCGCGGCGAAGGCCTCGCTGTGGTCGAGGCGGTCCGCTAGGGAAGCGACGTTTGCGTTCCCGCGCGCGGGAACAGGCAGCATTTGAAGAACCCGGGCGGACAGGCTCCAGCGCGGGCCGATGAGGAGAATCGTCATGGCGTCTTTGCGCGACAAGGCCGGCCGGCCGGTTGTGGCGATCACCGGCATGGGCATCGTCACCTCGCTGGGCGCGGGCACGGACGACAACTGGGCCAAGCTGGTCAAAGGCCAATCCGGCATCCGCAACGTCCAGCGATTTTCGACCGAATTGATGAAAACGCGGATCGCCGGCACGGTTGATTTCGTCCCGGTCGATCCGTTCAGCGCGCCGGGGCTGACGGAACGGCTGGGCGAAATGGCGGGCGATGAGGCCATCGCCCAGGCGAAAATCGGCGGCCGCGGACGCTTTCCGGGCCCGCTGTTCCTCGCGGTTCCGCCGATCGAGATCGAGTGGCCGCAGCGGACCGAACTCGCGATCGCTTCCGGCGCCAACGACCAGGTTCACTACGACGACCTGCTGCGCGCCGCCGCCACCGGGCGCTACCAGCGCTACTACGACCGTTTCGTGTTCGGCTCGATCGGGACCCACCTCGCGGACAAGTTCGGCACGCAAGGCATGCCGATTTCGCTCACCACGGCGTGCGCGTCCGGCGCGAGCGCGATCCAGCTCGGCCTCGAGGCTATCCGCCGCGGAGAAACCGAGGCGGCGCTGTGCGTCGCCGCCGACGGGACGGTCAACCCGGAAAACCTCATCCGCTTCTCGCTCCTGTCGGCGCTGTCGACCGCAAACGACCCGCCGGAAGCCGCCTCCAAGCCGTTCGCCAAGAACCGCGACGGTTTCGTCATGGCCGAAGGCGCCGGCGCCGTCGTGCTGGAGAGCTACGAGGCCGCCCGCGCGCGCGGCGCCGCCATTCTCGGCATCATCGAAGGCTGCGGCGAGCTTGCCGATTCGTTTCACCGCACCCGCACCAGCCCGGACGGCAAGCCGATCATCGGCTGCATGCGCAACGCGATCGCCGACGCGGGGCTCGACCCCGAGGAGATCGACTACATCAACGCGCACGGCACCGGCACGCCGGAGAACGACAAGATGGAATGCCTCGGCGTCACCGCGGTATTCGGCGAGCGCGCGAAGCAGGTGCCGATCTCGTCCAACAAGTCGATGGTCGGCCACACCATCACCGCGGCCGGCGCGGTGGAAGCGATCTTCAGCCTGCTCACCCTGATCCACCAGCGCATCCCGCCGACCATCAATTACGAAGTGCCCGACCCGAATATTCCGCTGGACGTCGTGCCGAACGTCGCGCGCGACGCCAAGGTCACGCACGCGCTGTCCAACTCCTTCGGGTTCGGCGGCCAGAACGTCAGCGTGGTCGTCGGGCTCGAACCCGCATAATGGCGGGCGCGGCAGACAAGCGGCGGGTGCTCGTCACCGGCGGCGGGCGTGGGCTCGGAGCCGCGATCGTGCACGCCGTCGCGGCGGCGGGCCATGACGTGACCTTCACTTACCGCTCCGCCGAAGCCGAGGCCGCGGACATCCTGCGCGAACTCGCCGCGGCGCACCCCGGCCGGACCTTCGCCGCCCACCGGCTCGACCTCGCCGACAAGGCCGCCGTCGATGCGTTCGCAAAATCGCTCGAGGCGGACGCGCCCTACTCCGCATTCGTGCACAACGCCGGCCAGAGCTACGACACGCTCGCGATGATGATCGACCAGGCCAAGGCCGAGACGACCATGCAGGTGAACTTCTGGTCGTTCACCCGCATCGTGGGCGCGCTCGCCCGGCCGATGATGCGCGCCCGCGACGGCCGCATCATCGCCATCGGCTCGCTCACCGCGCTGCAGGCCAATCAGGGCAATTCGGTTTACGCGGCGACAAAAGCCGCCATGCTCGGCTATCTGCGAACGCTGGCGATCGAGACCGCGCGCAACGGCGTCACGGTGAACTACATCGCGCCGGGCTTCATCGACACCGCGATCATGGCGCCGTATGCCAAATATCGCGCGCAAACGGAGAGCCAGATTCCCGCGCGCCGTTTCGCTGCGCCGGAGGAAGTCGCGGCCCTGATCCCGTTCCTCCTCTCACCCGGCGCCGCCTACATCACCGGCGCTGTCCTGCCGGTTGACGGCGGCCTCGGCGCGGCGATAGGCATCCATCGCTGACGCCAGACCTTACGCCGTCATTCCGGACGCCGAGCGCAGCAAGGCTATCCGGAATCCGAAACGGTCGTATCGGAAACTCGATTCCGGGCCCGCCGCTGCGGGGCGTCCCGGAATGACGGAAAAGCCTTTCGGCAGAAACAAGAGCGAGCCCAGAGAAGACCATGCGTGCGCTTACCCTCGTCGCCGACCGCAAGCTCGAAGTATCCGAGCTGCCTGATCCGCCGCCGCCCGGTGCGGACGAGGTGCAGGTGCGCGTGAGGGCGGTCGCGCTGAACCATCTCGACCTCTGGGGCTATCGCGGCATGGCCTTCGCCAAGCGCAAGTACCCGCTGGTGGTCGGCGCGGAAGCCGCGGGCGAGATCGCGGCCGTCGGCGCGAACGTAACCGGCTTCAAGCCGGGCGATCCGGTGGTCATGTACGGCGCGCTCACCTGCGGCACGTGCAAGGCCTGCCGCGAGGGGCGCGACAATCTGTGCGAAAACGTCGCCGGCGTGATGGGCTTCCATGTCGACGGCTTTGCCCGCGAACTGCTCAACCTGCCGGCGCGGCTCGTCATCCCGGTTCCGCCCGGCGTCTCCATGCGCGACGCCGCCTGCGCGCCGATCGGATTCTCCACCGTGGAGCACATGCTGTTCGACAACGCCAAGCTCGCGCCGGGCGAGACGATCCTGGTGCATGCCGGCGGTTCCGGCATCGGCACCGCCGCGATCAAAATGGCGAAGGCGATCGGCTGCACCGTGATCACCACCGTCGGCGACGACGAGAAGGCGGCGAAGGCGAAGGCGCTCGGCGCCGATCACGTCATCAACTACCGCACCGACCGCTTCGAGGGCGCCGTGCGCAAGCTCACCCAGAAGAAGGGCGTCGATGTCGTGTTCGAGCATGTCGGGGCGGAGACCTTCCCCGGCTCGCTTCTGTGTCTCAAGCGGGGCGGACGGCTGGTCACATGCGGAGCGACCTCCGGCCCGACCACGACGCTCAACCTGATGCAGCTGTTTCAGCAGCAGTACCGCATCATCGGCTCGTTCGGCGCGACCATGCGCAATATTCGCGAGTCGCTCGCGAAGATGGCGAACGGCATCACACCGGTCATCGATTCCGCCGTACCGCTCGCCGACTTCGAGAAGGGACTCGAACGGCTCGCGAGCCGCCAGGTGTTCGGCAAGGTCATCGTGACGTTCTGACCGCCGCGAAGATGAAAACCAAATTGCGCCGTTTCCTGTCCGCGCAGGCCGATCGCGCCACGCATATCGCGGCCAAGCTCGCGGTGCGGCCGCTGTTCGCCGCCGTTCGCCGCTTCGACCGCATCCGCGCCAGCGACGCGGTGGGCGCGCTGATGCGCCGGCTCGGTCCGTGGCTGCCCGAGCACAAGACCGGACGGGCCAATCTCGCCGCCGCGTTTCCGGAAAAATCGCCGGCGGAGATCGAAGCGATCCTCGCGGGCGTGTGGGACAATCTCGGACGCGTCGCCATCGAGTTCGCCCATCTCGACCGCTTCACCACCGGCGATCCGCTCAACCTCCCCTATGTCGCCTATGACGCCGACAATATCGCGCGCTACCGGCAGCTGCGCGACGGCGGCCGGCCGGCGCTGCTGTTCACCGCCCATCTCGCCAACTGGGAGGTGCCGGCGGTCATCGCCGCCGCCTTCGGCCTCGACGCCATGATCGTCTACCGCCGTCCGAACATCGGCGCGGTCGCCGACGCGGTGATCTCCGCCCGCTCGGTGACGATGGGCACGCTGGTGCCGACGCGCTTCGATACGCCGATCCGCCTCGCCCGCGGGCTCGAGCAGGGCCGGCACGTCGCCATGCTGGTCGATCAGCACGACACCAAGGGCGTCGAGGTGACGTTCTTCGGGCGCAAATGCCGCGCCAATCCGCTGATCGCCATGCTGGCGCGCCAGCTCGAATGCCCGATCCATGGCGTGCACATGATCCGCCTGCCCGAGGGGAAATTCCGCGGCGAGATGACCGATGCGATCGCCCCCGTGCGCGACGCCGACGGCCGCATCGACGTGCAGGGCACCATGCAGGCGATCACCGCGATCGTCGAAGGCTGGGTGCGCGAGCATCCCGAGCAATGGCTATGGCTGCATCGCCGCTGGCGGTAAGTTCGGGCGGCTTCCCGGCGCGGCTGGATATGCTCGATCACGTTCCCGGCAAGCCTGTCGCGGCGCCTTTGCGGCCCTCGGTCCTTGTGTGCTATCGCCTGCGCGTCACCAAGAGCGCCAACAGCGAGCCGCTGCGCGTCGATCCGGCATGATCCTTCTGATCCTACTCGCGGGCGCGTTCGCCGGAATCCAGAACGCGCTGGCAGGCGGCGGCTCGTTCATCACGCTGCCTGCGCTCATCATTGCCGGCCTCAGCCCGCTCCAGGCCAACATCACCTCGACCGTCGCGTTGTTTCCCGGGCAGGTGGTGACCGGCCTCGCGAACCGCTCGCTCGTTTCGGGAACGCCGCAACTCTCGTTTCCCACGTTGTTCACGCTCAGCCTGATCGGGGGCGCGCTCGGCGGCCTGCTGCTTCTCTTCACGCCCGAAAGCGTGTTCGCGCGCCTGGTTCCCTGGCTGGTGCTGTTCGCAACGGGCGTGTTTGCGTGGGGCAGTTTCTTCCGCAAGCCGGGAGCCCCGGGCGATCATCTCGGCGCGGTCAGCACCGGGATCGCACAGCTCGGCATCGCCATTTACGGGGGCTACTTCGGCGGAGGCATCGGGTTTCTGATGCTCGCCGCATTGAGTCTCGCGGGAATGCAGACGCGCGGCGGGGCGGCGACGAAGAACGTCCTCGCCGCGGTCATGAACGCTTCGGCCGTGCTGATCTTCGCGTTTTCCGGCGCGGTGAATTGGTACGAAGCCGTCGTGCTGGGCGTCGGCGCCATCGCCGGAGGGCTCATCGGCGCCAAAATGCTGAGCGTCTTCCCGGAAAACGTTCTGCGCGTCATCGTCGTGCTTATCGGTGTGGCGCTCACCGTCGGCCTGTTCCTGCGGCCGGTCAGTTGACCGGCTCGACGGGACGCGGGCCGGCCACCGCATGAGTCGAGTTGAGTCATGGCGACCAGCACACGCGCGACTGCGTTCCTGAGCAAGCTCGGGGTCCATTTCAGTCTTCACAGCTACGACTACGATCCCGACGCTGATCGCATCGGCATGCAGGCCGCGGAAGGGATGGGCGTCGAGCCCCGGCGCGTCCTGAAAACGCTCATGGCCGAGGTCGACGGCAAGCCGGTATGCGTCCTCGTGCCGTCGGATCGCGAGGTCAGCATGAAAAAGCTGGCGGCCGCCTTTCATGGGAAGAGCGCGAAAATGATGCGCCCGGCCGACGCCGAACGGCTGACCGGCTATCATGTCGGCGGGATCAGCCCGTTTGGGCAGAAGAAGCGCGTCCCGACCGCCATCGAGGAGAGCGCATTGAATGAAACAAGCGTCTTCGTGAACGGCGGACAGCGCGGCCTGCAGATCGAACTCGATCCCAAGGCTGCCTGCGCGGCGCTCGATGCCGCCGCGCAGCCGCTCACGGCGGCGGCCGATCGCTAGAGCATTTTCAGGCGAAGTGGAAACCGGTTCGCCGTCAGAAAATGCGACAACACAAAGAGAATTAGAGCGAAGCCCGATTCAATCAAAACGGGATTTGCCCTAGATTCCGCTGCCTACAGACCGCGTCGGGTCAGCGCCGCTCACTCGAGGAATTGCTCGATCCGCTGCCTGAGGTCGGCCGGAATGGGGACCGAGCGCATGGTCGTCAGCGAGGCGAAGACCACGGTGAGCTGCGCCTTGACGCGAAGCTCGTCGCCCGCGCGGCACTCGATCCTCAACGTCATGGAGCTCCCCCCGATACGGACGACCTGCAGCGCAAAACGCAGGATGTCTCCGATCCTGCTCGGCAACAGGAAGTCGCACTCGACACGCCCCATCGGAATGCCGACGCGCTGGTTGATGACCTGTTCGACGACGCTGACATTGAGCCCCTGGGTGAACCAGTCTTCCACCAGCTCATTGAACAATATGAAGTACTGCGGATAGAAAATGATGCCTGCGGGATCGCAGTGGTGGAAGCGAATGAGTTTGTCGCTTTCGAACGTGGGCATGCAAACGCTCCTGCTCCGCCTCGCCGTCGGCAATAGAACCCCGCACAAACCAAAGATGGTCCGGCAATCGCTGCCGGCAATGCCGAACCCTGTGACATTGGCGATGGCGTATATTGGGTGACCGCCCGTGCGGTGACCGAGTTTCGTCATTCTATCGGCCTTGCCGGCCGGTGAGGACAGGCGCGGTGCGGATTTCGGCCGGGCAATCAGGGGGAGCAAAATTTGGCTCTCCGAAGGAGCCGTTTCGGAGATGATCCGCCTCGCGCCGATCGCTAATTCGATAGATTATTTCTCTATTTTTGCCTGCAAAATCGACTACATAAAGAAAATAATTCCTATCAACCCGAGAATCCGTCGCATGCGTTTCCTGCCCGTTTTTCTCGATGTCGCTGAGGGAACGGTCGCCCTGGTTGGAACCGGACCCGAGGCGCAAAGCAAGTTCCGCCTTCTCCGCACGACGGGCGCCCGCGTGCGCTGGTACGTCGGCGCTCAGCGTGCGGTCATTGATCTCGCCGACGCCGCGGATGAGCCCCGGGCGTCGCAGGCTTCGCGCGAAGTCGTCACCGCCGATCCGGCGCAGGCCGATTTTTCCGGATGCATGGCCGTCGTGAGCGCTGCCGGTGATGATGCCATCGACGAGGCCGTGGCTGCGCGGGCGCGCGCCGCGGGCGTTCCGGTCAACGTGGTCGATCGGCCAGACCTCTCGACCTTCCTGTTTCCCGCGATCATCGATCGTGGCGACGTGGTGGTGGCCGTGGGCACCGGCGGCGCATCGCCGGTGTTGGCGCGCCGGCTGCGCGAGC
>ERZ724503.1575-NODE-1575-length-10549-cov-3.936916_pt1 | contig 10549 bp, 11 predicted proteins | sample MGYA00376036_ERZ724503 | MGnify/ENA primary metagenome ERZ724503 (study PRJEB28724, sample SAMN07190885) | wastewater metagenome | isolation source: influent of sewage treatment plant in Hong Hong | place: Hong Kong | collected 2016-03-17 ...
GAAAAAATAAAGCAACAAAACAAAATTATGCCAGTTATCTTCGGAGAAAAAAGAGAAGACGGAAAAATTGTCGTTAGTTGTGTGCAATATATGATTGAGAGCCATCCCAACGGAATTTCAGTTAATAAAGTGCCTGATTATCCTGCACCGGTTAAAGGCACAAATGATATTATGATTTTTGACCCGAAAAACAAGAAGTTTGAATTTGAACAGGTCGCAAGACCTTTAACCAAAGATGAAATGCAAGAGGATTTTATGGCGAATATGTCCAGCAAATTGGACACGATAATTTCTCTTTTGCAGAAAAAATAAAATGGCAGACCAAGGACGCTATATCGCGGTTGGGCACTACGCCTCCCCCCGCTTTACCCTCCTCAATCACACCACCCCCGGCAGTGTGTCTTTAGCGGCAACATATGCTTTGCCGGGCGATGGCTATGACATTGCATTCTCCCCCGATGGCAATTATATCGCGGTTGCCCACGCCAACTCCCCCTACTTTACCCTCCTCAACCACACCACCCCCGGCAGTGTGTCTTTAGCGGCAACATATGCTTTGCCGGGCACTGGCTATGACACTGCGTTCTCCCCCGATGGCAAGTATATCGCGGTTGGGCACTACGCCTCCCCTTACTTCACCCTCCTCAACCACACCACCCCCGGCAGTGTGTCTTTAGCCGCGACTTATACTTTGAGCAGAGTATCTGGCTTGAGCGGGGTAGCCTTTATGCCGAGTGCGGGGGGAGGGGAAACGGAAAAAAATGTCGCCGACAGCGGCACGGGAACAGATAGCGTTTCGGTGAAAGTATTGATTGGGTTATCCGACAGCGGGAGCGGGGTGGACGCCACACCGGCGGTTAGAAACTCGCTGACGCAAACTGACAGCGGCACGGGAACAGATAGCATTTCATTAAAACAAATCAAATCAATTCTTGACAGCGGGAGCGGAACAGAGGTGCTTTCTTTGGTAATCCGCGCGATCATCGCTGACAGCGGGAGCGGGAATGAGATTGTCGGCATTTTGACGAACCTTGCGATGAGCGACAGCGGGACTGGCGCGGACGCAATCAAGGTTCTGGCGAATATCGCCATAACGGATACAGGTGCGGCTAGCGAGGCGGTGCAAGCGTTAGCTAAAATTGCCGTTTCGGATACCGGAAACGGCGTTGACGCGTTGGAGGTATTGAGAAAAATAGCGGTAGCCGATAATGGCAACGCCGGCGAGATTGTTTCGGTGATTGCGAATATCGCGGTTTCGGATAGCGGAAACGGAAATGAAGCGATAAATATCCTTGCCAATCTTGCGACAATTCAGGACAGCGGCGTGGGCAGTGAAGCGGTGCAAGCGTTGGTGGCAATATCTGTTTCCGATAGCGGGAGCGGGAATGAGGCATTGTCCACATTGATATATTTATCGGTGAATGACAGCGGAGTTGCCAACGAAGCGATTGCCGTTTTGGTAAATCTCGCAATCCAAGACGCCGGAAGCGGTAGCGACAGCGTTTCGGGCGGGGGTAAAATTGGAATTTCGGAAACTGCCAGCGGGAATGACGCAATTTCCGTTCTTGCGGATATTATTGTTTCCGATATTGGCACGGCCAGCGAAAGCGTGGCGATTAAAACATTGTTGTCTGTTTTGGAAACTGCCAGCGGAAGCGACACAGTCAATGTTTTGAGCCGTTTGATTTTGCAGGAAGCCGGAAGCGGGAGCGACATTGTTTCCGTTATCAGAAATGTTTTAGTTCAAGACGGCGGCATAGGCGCAGAGCTGGTGAATATCTTGACGAGAATATACGCGCAAGACAGCGGGGGAGGTGTTGACATTGCCAAAATCCTGTCGGCGGTATTGGTTGATGATAGCGGAATCGCAAGCGAAGAAGTTAAAGTTGCGGGCGAAAACAAATTTATCCAAGATAGCGGAGTTGGCAACGAGGCAGTAAGCTTAATTGCCAGAATTGCCGTAAATGAGTTGGCGACGGCTACGGAAAGCGTTGGGATAGTAAATAGATTATTTGTCGCGGATAACGGGCAGGGAAGCGATGTTTTGCGGGTTTTGGCAAGGCTGGCGATTGCAGACAACGCAACAGCGGTTGAGGCGGTAAATGTGGCGGCGAGAGTGTCGGTTCAGGAGAATGGGACGGCCAGCGAAGCGTTGGCAATAATTGTGAGCGCCTTGATACAGGAAGCGGGATCGGCGATTGAAAGCGTTAAAGTGAGCAATCCCGAAAAAATAATCTCCGATAGCGGGATGGGAAGCGACAAGATAAGTGTTATCTTGAAAAAAATATCTATCGCGGATTTGGGAAGCGCCGATGATGTGGTGGGATTGCTTAAAAGAGTGGCGGTGAGCGATGAGGCAATCGGGATTGATGTGGCCAGCGTTGTCGCCAATATCATTTTATCCGACAGTGGTATTGGCACGGAAAAAATCAGGGCGAGATGGGATGAGTGGCTTTGTTCCACATACAAACCGAAAGCAAACCCGTATCGACGCAAGGCCAGCCCTTATACCCGCAAAATAAACCCTTATAAAAAATGCGGGCAATAACATAAAAATTATGGCAAAAAAAGGATACACAGATAAAACAACAATTGAAAATTATTTGTTATCGGAAGTTGATTCCACGATGGATGATCAAATCGATTCGTGGATTGAGGCAATGGAAAATCATATCGACAAGGAAACCGGCCGGAACTTTGTCGCGGATTCCGCGGCCAGCGAGCGGCTTTATGATGGCGATGGCGATCGGGAGATATTCATTGACGATTGCGTGGAAATCGAAAAGGTGGAATTGGACGATGAAGAGATTGATTATTTTGCTTATCCGGCCAATGAAACGCCAAAAATCAGTATTGCCCGGGAGTATGGTAAATTTACGCGCGGCCGGCAGAATATCGCGGTAACGGCAAAATGGGGGTATTCCGTGGCGGTTCCGGCCGACATTAAATTTGCTTGCACAGTTTTGGTGGCCGGGATTATCAACAACGCGGCGGATACGGGCGGCGAGGTTAAGAGTATGTCTATGGGCGAATATTCTGTGACCTATAAAGACGCGAAGCAAACCAGCGATTTTGACAATGTTAAAAACATCTTGGCGAATTATCGCCGGATGACTGACTAATATGATTGAAACTTTATTTGACAAAACGGTGGATGTCTATCGGCTTTCCGATGACGAAAGCCCGGCGGATATTGATACCGAAAGCTACGCGGCCTATTTGACCGGAGTGGCGTGCAATATCCAGCCGCTGGACGATTCTTACCGCGAATCAATGGGCGGCGGCTATGCCAAAGATTATCGGATGTTTTGTGAAGATTGCGATATTCAGGAAAAAGACCGGATAATTGACGATCTGGATGAATACGAGGTCACGGGAGTCAAGCGGTATTCGCTTATGGGATTGTCGCATTTGCAACTGATAATAACCCGCAAACAATAATATGTTTTTGTTCAAAATTGATATAAAACAACTCGATGAAGCGATTGATATGCTGGCAAAATATCCGGAAACAACCGATGCAAACATTGGAGAGGTTTTTGAGAAATTGATGCCTGATATTGCACGAAAATCAAAAGAATTGGCACCGGTGGATACGGGGCGATTGCGCGCGGCGGTTCATTGGCGAATTGAAAAATCGCCGGGGAATGTTCGGGGTATTGTTGAAGACCCAGTCAAATATGCGCCTTATGTCCACGAGGGAACCCGCAGAATGAAATCGCGGCCGTTTATCCGTAATGCGATTATGAATTACGGTCGGTTATCGGCACAAAGAGAATTGGAAAAAAACTTTTTAAAAACCCAGCGTGGATTTGAATCATATTCGAATTTGACGGAATGGAAAAACGCAACAAAGAAATAGCTTGCGCGTCAAATTGGCTATGGTATAATGAAATTGTAAAACTTAATAACAAATTTCGTAATCCTAAAACAAGGAGCGAATGACGACCGGAACCCCGGCGCGTTGTTTGCTCCTTTTTCGTTAAATAGACCTTGCAACTCGTTCCCTCCACCTTACTTGCAAGGTCAGGTGTGGGGAATGGGTAGGGTGAAAATTATGTCATTTAAAAATGGAAATATACCTTGGAATAAAGGTAGAACTGGATATACGACAAGATGGAAAGGACGCAAACATTCAGAGAAGACTAAGGGGAAAATTAGTATTGCTCATAAAGGAAAATTGATGGGAGATGAAAATCCGGCGAAGCGTTTAGAAGTGAGAAAGAAAATCAGCAAAACGATGAAGAAAATCATAACCCGGGAAAGAATGATTGAAATTCGTAAATTAGTAAAAGATTGTAATCGTAATCGTATTGGTGTGCGAGGAAAAAATCATTATCGCTGGAAAGGTGAAAAAATTACATATATTCCTCTTCATTCTTGGCTAAGGCGACACTATGGAAATCCTTTTAAATGCGAAGATTGTGGGAAAATTGGAATGAAAATTGGAAGACAATGGAATATTGAATGGAGTAACTGCGATCATCGATACCGTAGGGTTAGGGAAGATTATGCTGGTAGGTGCCAAAGTTGCCATGCAAAATATGACCAAGAAAATAATTTAAGATATGTCAATCCAAGAAGTTCAAAACAAAATAATCGAGTTGCTGGGTGAAATTGAAGGTTTAAAAGGTGTTTACAGCTACCCGGAAATTTCGGGCAAGGACGGCTATCCGTATATTTTCGTTGTTTGGGATAATAACGCCAGCGAAATACTGACCAACGCCAGCGACAGGGTGAAAATGAGTTTTAAGGTTGTTTTAGTTCAAGAAAAATTGTCATCGTTTAGGGGACCGGCGGCGGCAGAAGCGGTGAGCAACGATCGCGTGTGGAAAATCGAGAAAATTTTTAGGGATAATAATGATTTGGGAATCGCCGGAGTATTAAGAGTTTTGCCGGTTAGTTCAAAAAAAACATACGATAATTCGGAGCCGCGCATAATTGTCGAAAGCGTGGTTGAAGTTGAAGCAATAGCTTCGGTAACTACATAAAAAAATAATAAAAAAATATGGCAAACACAAAAAGATTCCAAAAGTTGGGGATTGCGTTAGAAGAAACCGCCGGAACGCCGGTCGCGCCCCAGCATTTTATTCCGTTTTTAAGCTGTGAATTGGCGGAAAAACAAGAGATTATTGCCGATAATGCCGCGCGCGGGACGCGGATGGGCGAAGGGGGAAACGCGGTAATCGGCAAAAAGTCGGGGGAAGGGAAAATTGAGGTAGTTTTGGATCCCGAAACTTTCCCGTATTGGGCGGCGTTGGCGATGGGAAGTATCGCCAGTGAAGTTTCCGACGATAATTATAAGCACACTATTACGCTAAAATCGGACAATGACCCTTTAACATGCACAATTTACAGGGATCGCGTTGTCGATGAAATTCAATGTGCCAATGCCGTGGTCAACAGCATGGAGATTGCGTTTTCGGATGATGTGGCGAAAGTGTCCGTTGATATAAAATCAAAATTCCCGACATCGCAATCGCGCAGCGGTTCAGTTGCCGATTTAAAACTTTTCACTTTCAAAAATGCCGAAGTTGAAATTGGCGAAAGCACCATTAAAGTGAATGAGTTTAATTTGAAAATTGAAAACGACGCGGAATTGATTTACGCGCCTGGCGACAATGATGTTGACCGAATTGTTTTCAAGACACCGAAAATCACCGGTTCATTCAAGCTGTTGTTTGAGGATGAAACCCAGAAAGATGCGTTTGTCGGGTTGACCAAGCAGGCAATGACAATCACATTCACCGGCGAAGATGACGGCAAGATTGTTATTACTATCCCGCAATTCAGGGTTGAGAATTGGGGCGAGGACGGCGGGATTGACGATGTCGGGCGGGAAGCGATTGAATTTACGGTTGAGGATTATGATGAGTCTGGCGAAGAAATGGCGATGAGTATTGAGGTTACCAATAGCGTACCCGAATATCTTGGAGAATCTTAAATCTAATTTCCCGGCCTCTTAATCGGGGCAGAGTGTAATCTAACCAAGAGCAAAAAAATGGAAACAAAAAAAATTGTTTGTCCGTTTTCCAAAACGGAAGTTGAATTGAAAGCGTGGATTACCATTGGTGAAAGCAAAGCCATTGAGCGGCCTTTTAAGAGTTTGAAGATGACCGTTGATTCGTCCGGTATCGGCAAGGGCGAAATGGATGCGGGCACAGCAACGGATGAAACGATCAGGATTGCGGTTGAGACCGTGGTAGTTTCGGTTGCCGGCAAGACCGATAAAATTTACGACACTGTGATGGCGATGAGAAAAAACGATGGCCAATTCGTTTTGGATGAAGTTGATAAAATTGTCAAAGGCGAGGATTTTTTATCCGAAGGCGGGAAGCCCGCCGCTGGTATCGCCTCGGCAAACTGACGCCGGAAATGCAGATCGTGGCGATCATGCAGGAAACCGGATGGACTTATGACGAATACATGGGCAATCCGCAACCGTACATCAACCTTTTGCGCGATAAATTGGAGATTGACGCGGAAAAATCAAAGCAGGCGAATAAAAAATAACCGCCTCAGAAGAGGCGGCGGGAGAAATTAACCAATTACCGGACCCCAGCAACATCGGCAACCTTTATGGGTAGGGATAGGCGGGGCGTCATCAATGTCAAAAATTTGGCCGTCGCGCATTAAACAATCATTGCATACTCTATCATCGAGCGCGGCGATCCATTCAACTTTCTTGATGCCTTGACTGCGGATTCTTGCAAGAGATTTGCGCTGGTAATATTCAAGGGATTTCATTAATTATCCCTTTAATGAATCAAGAATCTTCTTAACTTCATACGGATTGGCGATGTTTTTAAGGATAATTTCTTTGTGATTTGTGCCAGCGGTATTGATAGCCAGATCGCCGGATTTGATGATTAATTTATCCAAGAATCTTTGCCGGACATAAACATCGGTAATTTTATTAAAATCAACGCTCGTAAGATTTGTATTAAGCCATCCGGTATGAATCAAGACTCTTTTGTCGGTAAAAGCATAAGCATTGGCGACCTTCATGTAATACAGACACACAAAAAGAGATATTCCCAACCAAATGAAACCTATCCCGCCCAAAAACATAAAAGGAATCGAAAAAAGAATGTTGGCGATTAAAGCAAATTTTAGAAAACTATCGCTGACCGAAAATTCATACTTTACATTTTCGCCGGTAGAAAGAACTTTGTCCCAAATTTGCTGATATTTTAGATTATTTTTCATAATTTTTGTTAAATGTATAACTTTACACCATACACAATAGTAAATCAACTATGGCCGACCAAATTCTACAATTTATTATAACCGCGCAAAACAACGCTAAGCAAGCGTTTAGAGAGGCTGAAAGTCAATTATCGGGACTGCAAAATGTGGCTAAAAAGATGAGCAGTGGATGGCAAGACACGGTCAATGCTTCTAAAGAGGTTGCTATCGGTTTAACAGTTGCCGGCACTGCGGCCGGCGCTTTCGGTATGTCAGCTATAAAAGCGGCCGCAAGTATAGAAACGCAAAAAATAGGTTTTAAAAATTTACTTGGATCAATGGAGGCCGCTGATGAAGCAATCAAAATGATTCAAAAAGACGCGGCAAGCACTCCTTTTGAATTTGCAGGTCTTGTTGAGGCAAACAAGGCATTAACAATGGTTACTGGTGATGCCAAAAAAAGCGAACAGGCATTGATGGATGTTGGCAAGGCGTTGGCCGCGGCCGGAAAGGGGCAGGCAGAACTTGATCGTATTATTATTAATTTGCAGCAGATTGGAAATGTCGGAAAAGTATCGGAGATGGATATTAGGCAGTTTGGATTTGCCGGTGTAAATATTTTGCAATTACTTGCAGATTATTACGGAACAACAAAAGAAGCCGCTGGGGAAATGCTTAAAGATAGCAAGGACGCTTTTGGCGATTTGACCGCGGCATTTTATAAAGCGGGAAACGAAGGCGGGAAATTTGCCGATGCATTTGCGAATGCGGGCGGATCTGCGAACCAAATGGCTTCCAATTTATCAGATTCTTGGAATATCTTTTTATCTGGTGAAGGTGAAAAACTTCTTGTTTGGTATAAAAAAACTCTTGAATTGATGAGCGATTTCATACAAAACAAATTGCCGGAAATTATAAAAAAAATAGAGGATTTAACAAAATGGTTTAGCGAAAATAAAACAGCAATTGCAATTTTAGCCGGAGTAATAACAGCTTTATTGGTACCGTCATTTATAAGTGCTGCAGCCGCTATTGGAAAAGTTATTTTCGCTTTGACCGTTGGCAACCCTTGGGGTCTTATTATTGGCGGGATTGTCGCTCTCGCGCTCGCAATTTATCTTAACTGGGATGCAATTAAAGCAAAAACTCTTGAAATTTGGGGCGCCATAACCGGCTGGCTTTCGGAAACTTGGAACAATATAACCACCACCGCGCAACAAATTTGGGGAAATATAACTTCATTTTTTAAAGGAATTTGGGACGGTATAGGAGAAGTCTTTAAATTTGGCGCGGCTTTGGCGGTCGGGTTGGTAATTGAATACTTTAATTTATTCGGTATTGATATTGTCGCGACTTGGCAAACAATAGTTGCCAGTTTGCAGTTTGCTTGGACGGTGATTCAAGCGGCTTTCAGTTCGGCATTAAATTTTATTCAAGGGATATGGACGACGGTTTGGACGACGGTGAGCGGATTTTTGGCACCGATATGGGAAGGAATAAAAACGGTGATTGGCACCGCGTGGCAATGGATTAGTGATAAATTCAATGAAGTTTCAAAACCGATAAGCGATGCGTGGGCGGAAATGTGGAATGGAATGGGTGATTTAGTAACGACAGTATGGGATGGGGTGAGAAATGCTTTCAAGACAAGCATAAATTTTATCATTGATGGGATAAATACGGTTATCCGGGCGTTAAATTCGGTCGCAAGCAAGGGTGGGTCGGCTTTGGGAATGAAAACAATAAGCATTCCAACGATCCCGCGGCTTGCTTCCGGCGGCATCGTAACCAGCCCCACGCTGGCAATGATTGGCGAAGCTGGGCCGGAAGCGGTTGTGCCACTTTCCAACGCGTTTGGTGGCGGAATGGGCGGGTATGGGACATTCGCGCCGGTGATTAACATTATGGGCGGCTATTATCTGGATCGCGACGCGGCCGATGAGATTGGGGAAAAAATCATCCAAAAATTGAAGCAAACAATGAAAATAGGCTAATGAATATCAGCATTACCATTGCCGGCACGGATAGAACCAGCGACATTGTCTTTGATTCCATCCAAAAAACCGACGCGGTCAACGAAGAAAAAGACACGCTGATTTTTTCCGTGGATAAATACGCCGACCGCGGCTTTGTGCCGGAGGTGAATCAGGAGGTGGCGATGGAAATTGACGGCGTTAAAGAGTTTGGCGGCGCGATTACGCAGGTTAGAAAATCGCTGGTTGACGGGCGCCGAGTGGTGTTTGAGGCGACCTGTTGCGATTATACGCAATTTCTGGCACGGAAGCTGGTGCTGGAAAGTTACAGCAACAAAACAGTCAATTACATTATTGCCGACCTCATATCAAAATACGCCGAAGATTTTACCGTAACGAATGTTGATTGCGACATCACAATCAAGACGATGATGTTTAACCGGATGAGCATTCCCGAATGCCTGGAAAAAATCGCCAAAGAAACCGGCTATTACTGGTATGTGGACTATGACAAAGATATTCATTTTTTCGCGCAGGAGGATAATGTGGCGCCGTTTGGAATTACCGACGATAACGGAAAATCATTGCGCAACAGCTTGAAAATTACGGATAACCTTGACCAGATTCGCAATTCGGTGACGATCCGCGGGAGTGAAGAGCGCGGCACGGAGAGAACCGAGATATATGTCGGGACGGCTGACCAGACGATTTTCCCGCTGGCAAATAAATTCGCGGAAGAACCGGCGGTTGAAGTTGACGGCACGCCGGTGGATGTGGGGGTTGATTATCTTACCAAAGAAGATGACGCGGATTGCTTCTGGTCATACGAGCAAAAATCATTGCGCTTTAAGGCGAGTATGGCCGGAAAAAAGGTGGAAATAACCGGCATTCCCTTGTTTCCCATTTTGGTTAAAATTCCCGAACCGGTATCAATCAATCAATATGGCATTTATGAATTTTTCAAAGAAGACAAAAGCATTACCAGTAGAGCCGAGGCTTATCAATATGCCACTGCTCAACTCAATGCATATAAGGATGGCGTAATTGAGGGGGAGTTTCAGACCGACACGCCGGGGCTTCGCAGCGGACAAATAATCAATGTGTATTCCGATTTAATGGGCGTGGACGAGGATTTCCTCATCCAGCGGGTTACATTCAATCCGCAGGCCAAAGATAAGGCGATATGGAGCGTTAAATTGGCGACAATGAGGACAATGGGGATAATTCAAATACTGCAAGATTTGATTCGTTATCGGACGATCAAGGAATTTGACCCGGAAAACTTGCTTACATTGACGCAGTTTGACGACCAAATGACAATGACAGATGCCTGCACGATTCCTAAAGCCGTTACCTCGCCGCCATATAAATGGGGCGCGTTCCGGTGG
>ERZ724503.1586-NODE-1586-length-10509-cov-10.181366_pt1 | contig 10509 bp, 10 predicted proteins | sample MGYA00376036_ERZ724503 | MGnify/ENA primary metagenome ERZ724503 (study PRJEB28724, sample SAMN07190885) | wastewater metagenome | isolation source: influent of sewage treatment plant in Hong Hong | place: Hong Kong | collected 2016-03-17 ...
TAAGTCTTGCAAAAAAAAGAGTTGTAAATGGTGAAGATAAAGATATTCAAAAATTAAAAATTGAAAATGCTGTTTATTTATATCCATCAAAAGATATTAAAAATCTTTGTTACACACTAAAGGATAACCAACCTTGTACTAGATTTGATTTAAAAGATTTAGGAACATTTGAAGTTTGGGGATTTGGTTTTCATATGGCATCAAATGCTTCTTTAGCAATTCTTGCTGCATTAAACGAATTAGATGTGGAAACAATTAGAAAAAACCTTTTAAATTACAAAGGAATTAAAAAAAGATTTGATATTGTTCAAGCAAATGAAAAATTTGTAGTAATTGATGATTATGCTCATCATCCAACAGAGATTGAAGCTACAATGAAATCAGTTGAGTTATATGATAATTTAACAAATTTAAATAAAAGAATAGTTCTTTGGCAACCACATAAATATTCAAGAACAAGTGATAATCTTGAAGGATTCAAAAAATGTTTTAGAAGATGTGATGAACTTATTATTTTACCAATTTGGACAATTCCTGGTGAGAAGAAAATTGACATAGATTTTGAAAAAGAGTTTGCTTCTTATAATCCAATTTTTGCAGATAGAGTTGTTGCAACAAATGGAAAAATCGAATTAATAAAAGATGAAAAGATTATAAAAACTTATGATGAAGGTATATTCTTAGGTGTTGGTGCTGGGGATATTACATATCAGTTAAGACACAAATAATATAAATTATTTTAATAATACATAAAGGTTTCTATACTAAAATATAATCATTATAAAAAGGTGAGATTATGAAAATTTTAGTTGGAGACTTTCTAAAAAAAGAGTCCTCTTCGGGGCTTATTTTGATGTTTGTTACAATTATTGCTTTAATATTTAGTAACACTTTTTTATCTCAATTTTATACTACTTTTTTACATACAAAAATCGAATTTAGAGTCGGTGATTTTCTTGAAATTTCAAAACCTTTAATTTTGTGGGTAAATGATGGCTTAATGGCTATTTTCTTTTTGATGATAGGTTTAGAGATAAAAAGAGAACTAATTTTAGGTCATTTATCAAGTTTTTCTAATGTAATTTTTCCTTTGATTGCAGCAATTGGAGGAATGCTTGTTCCAGCATTAATCTTTTTTATTTTTAATTATGGTGATGATTTCGCACTAAGAGGTTGGGCAATTCCAACAGCAACTGATATTGCATTTGCTTTAGGGGTTTTATCACTTTTAGGAAAAAGAGTTCCAACTTCTTTAAAAGTATTTTTGATGGCACTTGCAATATTTGATGATTTAGGTGCAATATTAATTATTGCATTTTTCTATACAGCTGAATTGTCTTTAAATTCTCTTTTTTTTGCAACGGTTTGTATTGCTATTCTTTTTTTATTTAATAGGTTAAAAATACCCTATTTAAGTCTTTATGCTCTTGTTGGATTTATCCTTTGGATTTGTGTTTTAAAAACAGGAGTTCATGCAACACTAACTGGAATAATTTTGGCTTTTACGATTCCATTACATATTGTAAATGAGAGAAGAAAAAGAGTATCTCCTATAAAAACATTAGAGCATTTTATACATAATTGGGTGGCATATTTTATATTACCAGTTTTTGCATTTGTAAATGCGGGAATTGATTTAAGAACAATATCTATTTCTGATATGAATAATTCAGTTACGTATGGAATAGTATTTGGTTTATTCCTTGGTAAACAATTAGGTGTATTTACTTTTGTTTATATATCTGTAAAATTGGGAATTACAAAACTTCCTATAAATGTTACATGGAGACAAATTTATGGTGTTTCAGTTTTAACTGGAATTGGATTTACAATGAGTCTATTTATAAACTCATTAGCTTATGTTGATTCAAGTGTTTTTTCATACACAGATAAAATAGCAATATTAATTGGTTCATTTATGTCAGGAATTTTAGGGTATTTAATTTTATTAAATACAGGAAAAAGAATAAATCATAATACATAAACTTTTCCATTTTTAATCTCAATTTTTCCTTCTAACTCATATTCAAATAGTTTATTTGGAAATTTAGAGAAAGCCTCTTCATAGTTTGGATTTGTTGAACAAAATTCAAGTATTTCATCTTTTTGAGTATGCCCAAATTTTTTACCACTTATTTTTTCAATAAAATTATTTAAGTCGTATATAACTTCAATTAAGCCTTTTTGAACAAGTTTTTGTGTTCCTAAACTTTCATTTATTCTATGTGGCAAAGTATATACTTTTTTACCCATTTTTAAAGCATAATCAATTGAGGTTAATGTTCCACTATTTTCATCTGCTTGTGTCACAACTAAGATTTCACCCAAGGCTACAACTATTTCATTTCTTAATACAAAAGTGTAGTTTCTTGCTTTTTCACCCTCTTTATAGGCTGAAAGTACAAGACCTTGATTTTCTATATTTGAGATAAGATTTTTATTCATACTTGGGTATTTTATATCAAGTCCGTTTGCAACAACTGCAATTGTATTGTTAAATCCTGCAGAATTATGTGCAATTGCATCAACTCCAAGTGCTGCCCCACTTACTATGCAAAAACCTTGTGATGATAAAGAAGAAGATAGTTTATGTGTGAATTCTTTAGTGTAATTTATTGGATGTCTTGTTCCAACAATTGAGATTTTTCTTTTTTTTAGTAGTTCTGTATTTCCAATATAAAAAAGTTCATTAGGATACTTTTTCATACTGTTTAATTCATTTATTGGGAAATTTATTCTATTTATCATTTTAAAGCCATATATAATAATTTAAATTATTATATATAAACTTATTTTAAATATGGTAATTGATTTACGTAGATTGGTTCAACATCTTTTAAAAGATGTTTTGATTCTCTTAAAACTTTAATTGTAATATCATGTGGATGACCAATTGCGATTGCATAACCAGTTTTCTTAGCTATTTCAATTGACTTTTTTAATTGTGATTGAATTGCACCATAACTTCTATCATTATCAATAAAAGTATTTCTTACAATATAAGGCATATCATATTTTAAAGCATATTTTTTAGCAACTGATTTTGCACTTGTTCTACTATCTACAAAAATAAAATTGTACTTCTTTAGTGCTTTTAAAAGTCTATCCATGGCTTCTTCGTTTTCAGTAAATACTGAACCTGTATGATTATTTGTATAAATAGCGTTTGGGTACCATTCTCTTAATTGTGCAACTCTTTTTTCAATTTTTTCATAAGAATCTCCAACATGTAATGTAAACTCTTCTGCACCTTTAAATGCACTTGAGGCTTGCATTGGAAAGTGAATCATATAAAATGGTAAATCAAGTGCAATTTTTGCTGAATTTGGATGACCTTTTGTAGGAGGTAAAAATGCCATTGTAATTTTATATCCAATATTTAGAATCTTTTCTTTTTCGGCAGTTGTACTAACATCGTCAAGTATAATAGCAATTTTTGGTTTAGATTTATTATCAAAAATATAACTATCTTTTTTAGGTGAAATATAATCTTTATCATTGTATGTAGATGGAGATTTTTTTATCTCATCTTTAACTTCTTTTTTTTCTTTTTCAATTTTAGGGGCAATATCAGTAGGTAAAATTTCAGTTTTTACTTGTTCTTTCTTTTTTTCTTCTTTTATCTCTTCTAATTTTTTTACAATCTTTTCATTTAATTCTTCATTATCATTTTTATCTATAAAATCTTTATCTAATTCGTTTGTATATTCTTCAAATTTATTATGTAAATCATCTTTTGTTGGTTGTTCTAAATCTTCTTCAGTTTTTTTTTCATCAAATAATTTTAATTCATCTGTTGTTGCTGATTCGTTTTCACTTATTTTTGTTTGCGGTTCTTCAACTTTAATTGGTTCTTCTTTTTTATCACTTAAAAACATATAACTACTTATTGAAGCAATTAAAGTAATGGTTAAAATAATTAAAAATATTTTTGGAAGATTCTTTTGTAAGTTATCTTTGTTTTTTTTCTTTTTATTAGTTTTTTTCTGATTCATGATTATGTAGTTCCATTAAGGAAGAAAATCTTCCTTAATTTCTTAATTAGTTTTTGTCTTGTTGAACAATTTTTTTCTCTGCAATCCATGGCATCATAGATCTTAATTGAGCACCTGTTTGTTCAATTAACGAAGCTCTAGAATTTTTTCTCTCAGCGTTCATTCTTGGGTATCCAGCTTGACCTTCTAAGATAAAGTCTTTTGCAAATCTACCATCTTGAATCTCTTTTAATAATTCTCTCATAGCTTGTTTAGACTCAGCATTGATAACTCTTTTTCCAGCAATGTAATCACCATATTCAGCAGTATTAGAGATAGAATATCTCATATCAGCGATTCCACCTTCATACATTAAGTCAACGATTAATTTTAATTCGTGTAAACACTCAAAGTATGCCATCATTGGATCATAACCAGCTTCAGTTAAAGTTTCGAAACCAGCTTGGATTAATGCAGTTGCTCCACCACAAAGTACTGCTTGCTCACCAAATAAGTCAGTTTCAGTTTCATCTTTGAATGTAGTTTCAATAATTCCAGTTCTTCCTCCACCAACAGCAGAAGCATAAGATTTAGCTAATTCTAAAGCGTTTCCAGAAGCATCTTGGTGAATAGCGATAAGGTCAGGAATTCCTCCACCTTTAACAAACTCAGATCTTACAGTATGACCTGGTGCTTTTGGTGCAACCATGATAACATCGTTATTTTTTTCAGGAGCAATTCTTCCATAGTGAATGTTAAATCCGTGACCGAATGCTAATGTAGCACCAGCTTTTAAATTTGGTTTAATTTCGTTTTTGTAGATATCAGCTTGATTTTCATCTGGTAATAAAATCATTACAACATCAGCTTCAGCTGTAGCTTCAGCAACAGTTTTAACAACAAAACCTTTTGCTTCAGCTTTTTTCCAAGATGAACCATCTTTTCTTAATCCAACGATTACTTCTACACCTGAATCTCTTAAGTTCTCAGCGTGTGCGTGCCCTTGAGAACCAAATCCAATCATAGCAACTTTCTTAGATTTGATTAACTCGATATTACAATCTTTATCGTAGTAAACATTTAATGCCATTACTTCTTCCTCAAATAAAATTTTGGCTGATTATACAAAAAAGTATCTAAATATTTGATAACTTAGAAAATTAATGGGAAAATACTCTTACTTTAGATACTATTATATTTATATATTTTAAAAGGATTTAATTTGTTGAAAGAGCTATTTATAAAGATTCAAACAAATGCAAAAAATTATTCAAATGATGAATTGGAAAAAATAGAAAAATTTATAAAAGATGAAATTATTGTAAAAATTGAAAATGGAGATTTTGAATTAAATTCAAAATACAAAGTTGCTCTTGTGAGAATTGAAAAAAGAGTAGTGATACTAGAGGATTTAGTAAGTGAATTAAAAAATATCAAAATTGAATTTGATGATTTAAATGGCGCTTATAATGGGGATTTAGTACTTGCAAAAAGAGTTTTTAACCCAAGAAGTAAAACTAAAGCAAAAATAGTAAAAATACTTGATAATAAGAAAAATGATGTTTTAGTTTATGTAAAAGATAATGCTTTTTATACTTTGAAAGAGAACATAAGACTTGAGCATAAAAGCGCATATAAATATGATGAGTTAGATGTTTTAGTTATTGATAATAAATCTTTTGATTTAGTTGATAGAGTTGGAAATTTAAATGATGCAAAAATCGATGAATATATCTCTTTAAATTTATATGATGAGTTATACAGACTTGAAAAACATTTAGATGTAAATGCTTTGATGGATGATATAAGACAAAGGGTAGATTTAAGAGAGTTGCCTTTTTGTACAATAGATCCAAATAGTGCAAAAGACCATGATGATGCTATCTATTTTGACAGAAGTGAAAATATCTTATATGTTGCAATTGCTGATGTTTCATATTTTGTAAAAGAGGGGAGCTTATTAGATGAATTAGCTTTTAAAAAATCAACTTCGATTTATCTACCATCAAAAGTTTTACCGATGCTTCCTCCAATTTTAAGTGAAGAGATGTGTTCATTAAAAGAGGGTGTTGATAGGTATTCTTATGTTTTTAAAATTTATTTAGATGTTGAAAATTTAAGTGTTAAAAAAAGTGAACTATTTGAGGCAATTATAAATTCTCATAAAAACTTCTCTTATGGAAGAATTGATAGGGTAATTGAAGGGCATTTAGACCAATATTCAAAATTAGAGAAAGAGATTTTTGATTATTTAATCCCTTTATATGATATCACGAAAAGATATAGAAAAAAAAGACTCGAAAAGGGTTATGATTTTAGAACAACTGAAAATAGATTAAAACTTAAAAATGCAATGCTTGAATCAATTGACGTAGAATTTTCTACAGCTTCACATCAATTAGTTGAAGAGTGTATGTTATTTGCAAATATTGAAGCTAGCAAAAAAGTAAATAATGTAGGAGTTTATAGAATTCATGAAGAACCACCTTTTAAAGCAATTTCAAAACTGGTTGATGATGTAAATATTTTAGGTGTTAATGTAAAACTACAAAGTGATGTTCATGAAACCATAACTCACATTCAAAATAAAGCTAGACAATCAATGTTAGGTGCAGAAATTGATGAATTGATTATCCAAGCACAAACTCAAGCTAAATATTCTTCAAAAAATTTAGGACATTTTGGTTTAGGATTCTCTTCATATTCACATTTTACAAGTCCAATTAGAAGATATTCAGATTTAGTATTACATAGAATTTTAAAAACAAAACAAACTCCAAAAAATATTGATGAGATTTGTGAACATATCTCTTTAAATGAGAGAAAAGTAGACCAATTAGTTTGGGATTTTGAAGATAGAAAATATGCTAGATGGGCAGCTTTACATATTGGAGAAGATATAAAAGTAAAAGTTGTTGATACAGAAAAAGCAAAAGCAGTATGTTATGAAAAAATGATTGGAATGAAAGTAGTTTTAGAAAACTATAAAGGTCAGAGATTATTCTCAAAAATGAAAGTGAGAATAAAATCTGTCGATATTGCAACTAAACTTATAATTGCTTCTATAATTTAGAACACTCTTTTATTGAAGCAAATATTGGATCAACTTTTTCTGAAGTTACGTATTGACCAATAATTTTGTCTTTTTCATTAATAATTATTGGAGAAACTAAGTTTACTATTGAATTTTCAATAGGTGTTTGTGACACCACGCAAAAGTATGTTTCAAAATCATCTTCTGATTTTATATTCATCTTTTCTAAGATTTCTTCTTTGATTTCAAAATCAAAAGAGACATTATCTAAACTATTTATATTTGCAACTGCAATTTTAGTATCTTTATCAAATACTAAAAAGGAGAAAAATTCATCAACTTTTTCAACTGTTAAAGCCTTAAAGTCCTCAAAACCTAAAATTGGAAACGCTATTTTATACATAATCCTATCCTCCTTGAAATAAAAATATTTTATTGCAAGTTAACTTAGGATAATATTTTATTTATGTATAAAAATGAATTTGATAACAGCCTGAAACAAGGCAAAAAATATAAAGCTTATTTGTTCTATGGACAATCAATTTTTTTGATTGAACAGTATTCTTTAGCTATTGCACAAATGTTTGGTCAAAGTGACGAAATAGAAAAATTATATTTTGATGATTATGATTTTAAATATGCAAAAGATAAATTACTTCAATCATCACTTTTTTCATCAAATAATGTATTACTTATAAAAACAGAAAAAAAGATTCCTAAAAAAGAGTTAGACTCTTTAGTTGAAGCAGCAAATATGAATCCTGATAGTACTTTAATTATTGCTTGTATGGGAGATAGTGATTTTAAAACTATGGAGAGTAGTTTTACTCCTCAAACAAACTCTGTATTTGTAAGATTTTTCCAACCAACTGATATTGAAGCTTTAAAATTCTTGGAATATGAAGCAAATATGCTTCAAATGAAATATGAATCAAATGCTTTAAGTCATTTATACTTTATGCATAAAAATGATTTATCTTTATGTGTGAATGATTTAAAAAAATTAGCAATATTAGACAAAACAATTACAATAAATATTATTGATGCAAATTGTTTTGGTATTGGAACTGTTAATTTTGAAGATTTCTTACATGATTTATTAAGTGGAAAAGATATAAGCGATGATTTAAATTTGATTTTAGAAGAGGGAATGAATGAGATTTATTTGTTAAATCAAGTAACATCTTTTGTTCAACAACTATTTATGATTAGTTCTTATGCAAGAACTATTGGACAACCAAATCCAAAAGAGATATTAGGATTTATTCCTCCAAAAAATGTATGGGATAAAAAAGCAAAATTAGCAATTAATACAAAACCAGAGGTTTATCAAAATATTTTAGAGTATCTTTTAAATATAGAATTAGATTTTAAAACATCAAAAATAGAAAATCAAAATTTATATCTTCAGGCTTCTCTAAGAAAATTCACAGTTTTATTTAGATAAAATCTCGCACTTTACAAAAAAAGAAATCCTTGCTGATATTAGGAAATGTAAAGAATACCGGCACAATCTATAAGGAGAATTAATGTCAAAAATCAAACATTATGAAACAATGTTTATCTTAAAGCCTACATTAACTGAAGAAGAAACTGTAGCACAAATCGAAGGAATTAAAGCTATCATTGAAAAAAATGGTGGAGAAATTGCAGCGGTTGAAAATTTCGGAACTAGAGAATTAGCTTACGAAATCGAAAAATGTAAAAGAGGTTACTACTATGTAGTTTACTTCAGAGGTAACCCAGCTGGAATTGCAGAAATCGAAAGAAATTACAGAATTAACGAAAACGTTATCAGATTCATTTTCATTAAATATGATAGCAAAAAAGAAGTTACTTCTTGGACAAAAATGACTGAAGAGGCAGCTAAAAAAGCTAGCAAATAATTAAAAAATTAGGAACCTCACATGTATAATAAAGTAATAATGGTAGGAAATTTAACTAGAGATATTGAGTTAAGATATTTACCTTCGGGTTCAGCAATTGCAAAATCTGCAATAGCAACATCTTATAAATACAAAGCTTCAACTGGTGAACAAAAAGATGAAGTTTGTTTTTTAGATTTCAATATTTTTGGTAGATCTGCTGAAGTTGCTAATCAATACTTAAAAAAAGGTTCTAAAGTTCTTTTAGAAGGAAGACTTGTTTTTGAGCAATGGACTGCACAAGATGGATCAACTAGAAGTAGACACTCTTTAAGAGTTGATGCGATGAAAATGTTAGATACTAAAGGTGCTCCTGACATGGCTGGGGATAACCAAGGTTATAATCCGCAAGGAAGTTATAGTCAACCAGCTCAACATACTCAATTTGACGAGCCTTCTTATGATAGCTATGGTGGTATGAATCAAGCTAAACCTAGAGTTGAGCAAAGAATACCGGAAATTGATATAGACGAAGACGAAATACCGTTTTAGAAAAAGGAAAATCAAATGGCAGAAAGAAGAAAATACGGAAAAAAATATTGTAAATATACAGAAATGAAAGTTGATTTCGTAGATTATAAAAACACAGATTTATTAAAATTATCTATGAGTGAAAGAGGTAAAATTATGCCTAGAAGACTTACAGGTAACTCTAAAAACTCTCAAGAAATGGTTGAAAAAGCAATCAAAAGAGCAAGACACATGGCTTTAGTACCATATATCGTTGATACTAAAAACATTACAGATTCTGCTTATGCAAGATCATTCTACTAAGATTTATTTTAGTAAATAAAAAAGGGAAGAAGTTTAACTTCTTCCCTTTTTTTATGATTTAAAAAATATAAAGAGAAACTTTTTTATAGTTTCTCCCATACTGTTCCATTTACTGTATCCATTAAAGAAATGTCCATAGTTGATAATTCATTTCTGATTTTATCTGCTGTTTCAAAGTCTTTATTTTTTTTAGCTTCATTTCTTTGGTTAATTAAATCTTCAATTCTATTTTTTGTAGATTCATCAATTCCAAATTGGAAATATGAGAAAGCATCACTTCCTCCAACTCCTAAAATCTCTTCAATGAAGTTTATATTTGAAATAAGTTCTTTTTTTAGATTCTTATCTTTTGGATTTACATCTAATTTATCATTTGCATTAGAAATCATTTCATCAATAATTGACATAGCTTTTGCACTGTTCATATCATCATTTAAAGCACTTAAAATATCTTCTTTAAACTTTTTGTTTACAGTTGAGCCTTCCATTCCATAAACTCTTTTTTTAACTCTATAAAGTTTATCAAGTCTTTTTTTAGATGCAATTAAATCCTCTTCATTGAAGTTGAAATTAGCTCTATAGTGTGCAGACATTAGATAAAATCTTACAACCTCTCCACTATATGATTTTAAAACATCTTTTAAGAAAAATGAGTTTCCAAGTGATTTACTCATTTTTTCTCCATCGATATTTACAAAACCATTATGCATCCAATATTTTGCTAAGTTTTGTCCACTTGAACATCTAGTTTGTGCAGCTTCATTTTCATGGTGTGGGAAAAGTAAATCAGCACCACCTCCAT
>ERZ724503.1592-NODE-1592-length-10489-cov-7.605329_pt1 | contig 10489 bp, 12 predicted proteins | sample MGYA00376036_ERZ724503 | MGnify/ENA primary metagenome ERZ724503 (study PRJEB28724, sample SAMN07190885) | wastewater metagenome | isolation source: influent of sewage treatment plant in Hong Hong | place: Hong Kong | collected 2016-03-17 ...
CGTGCCCGCGCGCCGGATCCTCCACGTCGAGGGCGCAGCCGTCGGCATGCTGCTCGAGGCCACGCACGACGCCGTACGGCGCGACGGTGCCGGTCACGAGCGGGCGGTCGGTGGCGAGGATCGTCATGGTCACTCCTGGGTGAGGAAGTCGAGCAACAGGCGGTTGAACTCGGCGGCGTGCTCGATCTGGCTCCAGTGCCCGCACTGTCCGAAGACGTGGAGCCGGGCACGCGGGACGAGCTCGAGCAGCCGCAGCGAGGTGGCGAGCGGTATCACCCGGTCCTCGCGGCCGTGGACCAGCAGGGTCTCGTGGGGGAGCGCGGCGATCGCCTCGTCGGGCGTCACCATCGCGTCGACCCACCGCTGCCGGGGCGCGGGGAACATCGCGCCGAAGGACTCCTGGAAGCCCGGCTGGATGCTGGCGCGGTAGCGGACCTCGGCCAGCTCGTCGTCGACGAGCTCGCGCGACCAGGCGAAGAAGTCCAGGACGCGGCGCATCGCCTCGGGCGAGGGCTGGTAGCCCCAGACGGCGTCGAGCCCCTCGGTGATCGGGAACGGGACGCCGACGCTCCCCATCAGCACCAACCGGTCGACCCGGTCCGGATGGCGCGAGGCGACGTCGAGCGCGATCGCCCCACCGAAGCTGTTGCCCACGATGCTCGCGCGCTCCAGACCGAGTGCGTCGAAGAACCCCAGCAGCTGGTCGGACCAGGTCCGCAGGTCGTAGCGGATCCCGTCCGGTCGATCGGTGAAGCCGAACCCGACCATGTCCGGCGCGAGCACCCGCAGGCCCTCGGAGAGTGCGGGCATCGTGAGGCGCCAGTTCGCGTACGCCGACACGCCCGGTCCCGAGCCGTGGACCAGGACGACCGGGCGGCCGTTGCCCGCCTCGAGGTAGTTGGTCGCGATGCCGTGTGCCACGACGCGCGAGCCCACCTCGGGGCGAGTCGTGGGCGGTGCGTCGACGGTCGGCATGCCGCTCATCGTGCGCAGCGCGGTGTCGATGGTCCCGTGCTGTTCCTCTGTGAGGAACGACCCTCGCCCGGGTGTGACCGTCGTCGCACGCTGTCGGCTGACAGCTCGACTTCGACGAGGAGAGGCAGCGGATGGCGATCGTGACCGTGGATCCGTCCGGTGAGGAGATCTACCTGCCGGCGGACCAGACGGTCCTCGGCGGGCTCTACGCCGCGGGCTACGCGTACACGATCGGCTGCCGCCGCGGCGGCTGCGGGGTGTGCAAGGTGGACCTGCTCGAGGGCGGGGTCACCTACGACCACCCGGTCGCCGACGACGTGCTCAGCCGCGAGGAGCGGCAGGAGGGCGTGTGCCTCACCTGCCGCGCGGTCCCCGACGGCGACATCACCGTCCGGTTCCGCTCCGGCTCCCTCCGCCTCGTCCAGCCGCTGCTGCGCTCCCTCAACGAAAAGTCCCGGCTGCAAGCCGCAGCCTCGGCGCCTCAACCCAAGGAGTGAGATCAGTGGGGATCATGCGGATGGGCTACGCCCACGTCCGGGTCACCGACCTGGCGGAGGCCAAGGACCACTACGCCAACACGATGGGTCTCTACCAGACCCTCGAGCAGGACGGACGGGTCTACTACAAGGGCTGGGACGAGTGGGACCACCACTCGGTCGTCCTGGAGGAAGGCGGCGTCGGGGTCGTCAAGTTCGGCTTCAAGGTCGAGTACGAGTCCGACCTCGACGTGATCGAGAAGAAGGCACAGCAGTTCGGCCTGACGGTCGAGCGGATGAGCGCCGGCGAGAACCCCGAGGTCAGCGACGGGATCCGCTTCATCACCCCGTCCGAGCACGTGCTCGAGGTCTACCACGGCCAGACGGTCATCGGGACCGAGGTCGGGACGCACAACCCCGACGCGTTCCCGCGCCACCTGGTCGGTATCGGCGTGCCGGCGCTGGACCACGCGCTGATCTTCGCCGAGGACGTCCGGCTGATGGAGAACATGTTCCGCGAGGTCTTCGACTACTTCCCGACCGAGCGCGTCCAGACCGACCTGGACGACGACGACGCGCACTTCATCGCCTCGTGGATGACGAGCAACAACCAGATCCACCAGATCGCGATCCTCGAGGGCGAGCAGAGCAAGCTGCACCACTTCGCCTTCAAGCTGCAGGACTGGAACGAGGTCGGGCGCGCGGCCGACATCATGACGATGGACGACGTGCCGATCGACATCGGCCCCACGCGGCACGGCATCACCCGCGGCCAGACGGTCTACTTCTTCGACCCGTCGGGCAACCGCAACGAGGTGTTCGCGGGGGGCTACCCGGCCTACCGCGACCGGCCGATGAACAAGTGGACGCCCGACCAGATCGCCAAGGGCATCTTCTACCACGCGCGCGAGCTCAACGAGCGCTTCACGACCGTCTACACGTGACCTGCAGCCGGTCCTGACGCCGATCCGCCCACGCGAGGAGCAGCCACCCATGTCGAGCCCGTCCACCAGCCTCCGGCGCACCCTGACCTACGCCGGGGCCCGGTCGGTGCTCGACGCTGCGGTCGCCCACGCGGAGCGGATCGGCGTGCCGGTCAACGTATGCGTGGCCGACGCCAGCGGTGACGTGCTCACGGCCGCGCGCATTGACGGCGCCGCCCTGATGTCCTACCCGATCGCGGTCGACAAGGCCTACACCGTCGCCGCGTTCCAAGGCCTGCCCACGCACGCGTGGTTCGACCTGATCAAGGACGAGCCCGCCCTGCGCGAGGGCATCGTCCACCGCGACCGGCTCGTCGTCTTCGCGGGCGGCGTCCCGGTCCGGGTCGACGGCGAGGTGGTCGGCGCGGTCGGGGTGTCCGGAGGCAGCGCCGAGCAGGACCGCGAGGTCGCCGAGGCCGGCGCCACCGCGGTGAGCTGAGAGGAGAAGCATCCCATGACCCCCTTCATGATGCGCGTCGCCGAGCTCGTCGGTGCCGAGGGCGACCCCGAGGTGACCCCGATGCCGGAGACCCGGATCAGCCGGCGCATCGCCACGAGCACGGGCGCGGACCGCCAGGTCGCGATCCGCTCCCTGGCCGAGCAGCTGGTCTGCGAGGCCAACGCCGTCCTGGCAGCGAGCGACGACCACCTGTCGCTCAGCGACGAGACCCTGCCGCAGGAGCTGGCCTTCTCGGTCGGCTACCGGGGCCGCGCCGCACGCGTGTCCACGACGTTCGAGGACGGCACCGCCTACGGCCGGCTCGTCGGCGACGGATTCGAGTCCGAGCTCCCGGTGGAGCTGGAGAGCGCCGACGCCCTGCCCGACCTGCTCGTCCGGCTCCTGGTGGAGTCCGGCCTGCCGCACCACCCGGTCCCGGTCGTCTGACCGCGGACCCGGATCCGCCTTCTCGGTCCATCCCGCAAGTCCCGTTCTCCGAAAGGGGGAATGACCGTGCAGTTCGAGCTCCGAACCCAGGTCATCGAGCCTCAACGCAAGACCTTCCAGCACCTCGTCGACCGGTACGGCGACCGGCCCGCCTCCCGCTACGAGGAGGGCACGATCGACCTCCAGGCGACGGCCAACTACCACTTCCGGCCGCTGTGGGGCCCGGAGCTGGACATCTACAGCCCCGACTACTCGCTGCTGAAGCTGGCCGACCCCTACTCCTACGTCGACCCGCGCGGCTTCTACTACGCGCCCTACGTGACGTCGCGGGCCGACCTCCACGAGTCCTTCGCCGCGACCCTGGGCTACCTGGAGAAGCGGGGCCTGTTCGACCGGCTGCCGGAGGCCTGGCGCGCCCTGTTCGCGGAGGTCGTGCTGCCGGTGCGTCACTACGAGGCCGCAGCCCAGATGGTGAGCAGCCACGCGGCCCGCTTCGGCTGGGGTACGACGATCACCCAGTGCGCGGCGTACGCGGCGTTCGACCGCATCGGCAACGCGCAGCTGCTCTCGCGGGCCGGTATCTCCTTCGGCGGCGGCACGGCGGACTCGCTGGCCGACGCCAAGGTGCGCTGGCTGGAGGACGACGCGCTGCAGCCGCTGCGCCGGCTGACCGAGGAGACGCTGGTCGAGCGGGACTGGGGCCTGGGCACGGTGCGTCTCGACGTCACCGACCAGGTGCTCTACCAGCTGCTCTACACCCACCTCGACGACGCGGCGATCACCGGCGGGGCGGGCTCCTACAGCCTGGTCTCGCAGCACCTGTCGGGCTGGTTCGCCGACCAGCGCCGCTGGTTCGACGCGCTCTACAAGGCATGGGTCGCCGACCCCGAGCACGGAGCTGACAACCTGGCGACGCTGCGCCGGACCGTGGCGGACGCACTGGCCGCCGCTGACACGGCGTTGCGACCGCTGGCAGCGAAGGCCGACGAGCTGGTCGGTGCCGGTTGCGCCGCCGCGCTCGACCAGGCGGTGGCGGCCACGCGGACCCACTTCGCCGACCTCGGCATCACCACGGAGGAGAGCTGACATGAGCGTGGACGCAGCGAGCCGCCCCGTCGGGGTGGACATCCAGGAGAGCGAGCAGAACCGCGCGGTCATCGAGGCGATCGAGGCCACCAACGCCGATGCGACGGTGAACCACATGCCGGGGATGGTGCGCGTCACCGCCCCGGGCCGCCTCGTCGTGAGCCGCGAGGCCGTCGAGGAGCGGCTGGGCCGCGAGTGGGAGACCCACGAGTTCCAGCTCGCGATCATCAGCTACTTCGGCCACATCAAGGAATGGGATGACGACGAGATCGTCATCGCCTGGGACCACTGAGACCGACAAGGAGACCGGCGATGACTCTCACGCCCGACAAGCCCAAGGCCAAGGCCCGCAAGCTCAGCATGAAGGAGCGCTACTCGGCGCTCACCCGTGACCTCGACTGGGACCCGTCCTACGTCCCGGCCGACGAGATGTTCCCCTACACGACGTTCGAGGGGATCAAGATCCACGACTGGAGCAAGTGGGAGGACCCCTTCCGCCTGACCGTGGACGCCTACACCAAGTACCAGGCGGAGAAGGACCGCCGCCTGTACGCCGTGCTCGACGGCTTCGCGCAGAGCCAGGGACACCTGAGCCTCACCGACGCGTCGTACCTCAACGCGATGAAGCTGTTCCTCCAGGGCGTCAGCCCGCTGGAGTACCAGGCGCACCGCAACTTCGCCTACCTCAGCCGGCACCTCAACGGGCCTGGCCCGCGGTTCGCGTCCCTGTGCCAGAGCCTGGACGAGATCCGGCACGCGCAGACCGAGATCCACACCCTGAGCAACTACAACAAGTACTACTCGGGCTTCCACTCCTACCTGCACATGCACGACCGGGTCTGGTACCTCTCGGTGCCGAAGTCGTTCTTCGACGACGCCCTGTCGGCCGGCCCGTTCGAGTTCCTGATCGCGATCGGCTTCTCGTTCGAGTACCTGCTCACGAACCTGCTGTTCGTGCCGTTCATGTCGGGAGCGTCGTTCAACGGCGACCTGCCGACGATGACCTTCGGCTTCTCGGCGCAGTCCGACGAGTCGCGTCACATGACGCTCGGCCTGGAGGCCATCAAGTTCCTGCTCGAGCAGGACCCCGACAACGTGCCGATCGTGCAGCACTGGATCGACAAGTGGTTCTGGCGGGGTTACCGGGTGACCGCGCTGGTCGCCCAGATGCTCGACTACATGCTGCCGCGCAAGGTGATGAGCTGGAAGGAGGCCTTCGAGCTCTACTTCGAGCAGCAGATGCTCGGCGGTCTGTTCCAGGACCTCGCCTACTACGGCATCAAGCCGCCGCGCGACGTGGGCAAGGCGATCCAGGAGAAGGAGCACCTCTCGCACCAGGCCTACTGGATCCTCTACCAGTTCAGCCACGCGGCCGCGTTCACGACCTCGGTCCCGAGCGACGAGACCCTCGACTGGCTCGAGGAGCAGTACCCGGACACCTTCCCGACGTACCGGGCGCTGTGGGACAAGGAGAAGAAGAACGTCGCCAACGGCGGCCGTCACTTCGTCCGCGGCCTGCCGCAGCTGTGCCAGGTCTGCCAGATCCCGATGGGCTTCACCGAGGCCGACTCGCCGTTCACGATCTGCCAGCGGTCGGTGGTCTTCGAGGGGGAGCGCTACAACTTCTGCTCCGACGGCTGCCAGAACATCTTCGAGCACGAGCCGGTGAAGTTCCGGCAGGCCTGGCTGCCGGTGCACCAGATCTACCAGGGCAACTGCGGCGGCGCCGACCTCGGCGACGTCATGCAGTGGTACGGGATGCAGCCTGGCGACGGTGGGGAGTACCTCGGCTCGCCCGACCACCAGAACTGGCTGCGCTGGCACGCCCAGGCCGACCACTCCGAGCTGGGGGAGGACTGACATGACCACCTACACCGGGATCGACACCGGGATCGACACCGGCTTCAACAAGGTGATCGAGCGCCCCGAGATCCGCAGCATCGGAGCCTACGACTTCCCGTCGCGCTCGGCGCAGGAGCTCTACGGCGACGACCAGCTGGTCCACGTCTGGTACGACGGCAACCCCTGGTTCGTCGCGGCCGCCTGCTTCCGGGCGCCGAAGGCGATGTCGTTCGGCGACTTCTGGGCAGCGCTCCTCGTGCCCTACCACGAGGAGGACCCCGACTGGCTCGCCTCCTGGACCCCGGCGGACTTCGAGTGGGGGCTCGACGACGCGCCGTGGACCCCCGACGAGGGCGCCAGCCTGGCTTCGCTCGGGGTGGGCCACAAGTCGGTCATCCGGATGGTCAAGAAGTAGCGGGACGAAGATCGCAGGGAGTGCAGCAGCCATGACGTCGTACACGATCACGGTCGAGCCGCTCGGTCGCGAGGTCGAGTGCGCCGAGGACCAGACGATCCTCGACGCCTGCCTGCGCAACGGCGTCTGGCTGCCGCACTCCTGCACCCACGGCACGTGCGCCACGTGCAAGGCCGAGGTGCTCGACGGGGACGTCGACCACGGCGCCTCCAGCGCGTTCGCGCTGATGGACTTCGAGCGCGACGAGGGCAAGGTGCTGCCCTGCTGCGCCACGCCACGCTCGGACGTGGTGATCGAGGCCGACATCGACGTCGACGAGTCGGTCGAGGTCTTCCCGGTGCAGGACTACACGGCCACGGTCGTGGAGCTGTCCGACGTCGCCGAGCAGACGCGACGCCTCGTCGTCGAGCTCGACCGCGACATCGGCTTCAACGCCGGGCAGTACCTGAAGTTCACGGTGCCGGCGGCCGACGGCAAGCCGTCGGTCGACCGCACCTGGTCGATCGGCTCGCCCCCGGGCGAGACGCGCCGGCTGGAGTTCCACGTCCGGCTCGTGCCGGGCGGCCGCGGGACCGACGACTGGGTGTTCGGCACCCTCGCCGTCGGCGACCAGGTGCCCGTGTCGGGCCCGTACGGCCGGTTCGTCCTGCACACCGGCGACGACCGACCCGCGGTCCTCGTCGGTGGCGGCACCGGCACCGCGCCGCTGAAGTCGATGGTGCTGCACGCCCTCGAGACCGAGGGGTACGACGCCCCGCTGACCCTCTACGCGGGCGGCCGGACCCGCGCCTGGCTCTACGACGTCGACGTCTTCCGGCGCCTGGCCAAGGAGCACCCCGACCGCTTCACCTACCGGCCGTGCCTGTCGGAGGAGACCGAGGCCGACGTGGCCGCCAGCGGCGACGACCCGTCCGCCTACGCCTACGGCAACGTCACCGACGTCCTCGCCGCCGACCACGTGAGCCTGTCCGGCTGCGCCGGCTACCTGTGCGGTCCGCCGGCCATGGTGGAGGCCGCGCTGAGGACGATGATGGGCAAGCGCCTCTTCCCCCGTGACATCCACCGCGAGGACTTCTTCAACGAGGCCGACAAGGCCGCCGGCGGCGTGAAGTCGCCGCTGATCAAGCGATGAGCCCGGTGACCTCCGCCCGCGCGCCCCGCCGCATCCGGGACGGCGCGGACGACTGCACGGTCTCCTCGGTCCCCAAGGGCCTGCGCGGTGGGAGCGACCAGGGCGCCGGCGGCCTGCGCTCGGTGGGCACGGCGCTCGACGTCCTGGAGTGCTTCGCGATCGACGGTTCGCTCGGGGTCTCCGACGTCGCGCGCCGGCTCGGCATCGGCAAGGCGACGGCCCACCGGCTGCTGCAGACCCTGGCCACGCGAGGGTTCGTCGAGCAGGACCGCGAGACCGGCAAGTACCGGCTGGGCATGCACCTCTACGAGCTCGGCCACCTGGCGCAGGCGCGCAACACGTTCCGGCACGCGGCGCTCCCGCACCTCCAGGCGATCGCGGCGGCGACCGGGTACACCGTCAACTTCAGCGTCCCCGACGGCGTGGACGTGGTCTTCGTCGAGCGCATCGAGACGGGTGCGGGCGGTGAGCTGCTGGGCCACGTCGGCCGCCGCCTGCCGCTGCACTGCACCAGCTCGGGCAAGGTGATCGCCGCCTTCAACCCCGCGGTCGACCAGGCGCGCCGCACGGCCGGTTTCCCGCCGTACGCCCGGCGCACCATCCGCACGGAGACCGCCTGGAGCCGGGCGATGGCCGACGTGCGGCGGCAGGGTTTCGCCGTGTCCCACGGCGAGTCGTTCGAGGGGATGACCTCGATCGCCGTGCCGGTCATGCAGCGCAAGGTGGCCGTGGCGAGCATCTCCGCGTTCGGCCCGACCGACCAGATCGCCGCCGACATGGACCGGCTGCGGGTCCTGCTCGCGACCGCCTCGCGCCAGATCGCCGCCCAGCTGCCGTAGCACCACCCGAGAAGAGAGAAGGCGCAGACCGTGACCGCCCACGACGCCCGCGACCACGCGGCGAAGCTGTTGCTCGACGCCTACGCCAGCGGGACGCCGATCGCCCCGCTGATCCAGACGTTCGACGGCCTGAGCATCGAGGACGCCTACGGGATCCAGCTCGCGCAGATCGAGTCGATGGTCCAGGGCGGCCGCACGGTGAAGGGCATGAAGGTCGGCCTGACGAGCGCGGCGATGCAGAACCTGCTCGGGGTGCGCCAGCCGGACTTCGGCCACCTGCTCGACGACTTCTTCTACCTCGAGCACGAGCCGATCCCGCTGGCGGGGCGGTTCCTCCAGCCCCGGGTCGAGCCGGAGGTCGCGTTCGTCCTCAAGCGGCCGCTGCGCGGACCGGGGGTGACCGTCCACGAGGCGATCGCGGCGATCGACTTCGTGCTGCCCGCGCTGGAGATCGTCGACTCCCGCATCGCGGACTGGAAGATCTCGATCGTCGACACCGTGGCCGACAACGCCTCGAGCGGCGGCCTCGTGCTCGGCAGCACGCCCACCCCGCTGCACGAGGTCGACCTGCGGCTGGGTGGCTGCGTGTTCCGGCGCAACGGCCAGGTCGTCGGGACCGGCGCCGGCGGCGCCGTGCTCGGCTCGCCGCTGAGCTCGCTGGTCTGGCTCGCCAACACCGTCGGGGCGCTCGGCACGGCCCTGGAGGCCGGCTGGGTCGTCCTGCCCGGTGCGATCACCGCGATGCAGCCGGTGGCGGCGGGGGATACGTTCACCGCCACGTTCGGCGGCCTCGGGAGCGTCACCGCACGATTCGCAGCAGTGGACACGGAAGAGGAGAAGCAGGCATGAGCACCGCGCCCCGTCGTACGCCGGGCAAGGTCGGCGCCGCGATCGTCGGCCCCGGCAACATCGGCAGCGACCTGATGTTCAAGCTCATCCGGCGCAGCGAGATCATCGAGCCGCGCTGGATGGTCGGCGTCGACCCGACCTCGGACGGGCTGGCCCGCGCGAAGCGGCTCGGCCTGGAGGCCAGCGCCGACGGCGTGGACTGGCTGCTCGCCCAGGACGAGCTGCCCGACATCGTCTTCGAGTGCACCTCGGCGAAGGCGCACGAGGCCAACGCCCCGCGGTACGCCGAGGCGGGCATCCTCGCCGTCGACCTGACGCCGGCGGCCATCGGGCCCTACCTCTGCCCGCCGATCAACCTCGAGTTCAACCTCGACGCCCTCAACGTCAACATGATCACCTGCGGCGGCCAGGCCACGATCCCGATGGTGAATGCCGTCAGCTCGGTGGTCGACGTGCCCTACGCCGAGATCGTCGCCTCGGTCTCCTCCCGCTCGGCGGGACCCGGCACCCGGGCGAACATCGACGAGTTCACCGAGACGACCGCGGACGCGGTGTCGAAGGTCGGCGGCGCGGCGACCGGCCGGGCGATCATCATCCTCAACCCGGTGGAGCCGCCCCTGATGATGCGCAACTCGGTCTTCTGCGCGGTTCCGCCGGAGGCGGGCGAGCCCGGCGACCTGCAGGACCGGATCCTGGAGTCGATCCACGCGATGGAGGCGACCGTGCAGGAGTACGTCCCGGGCTACCACCTGCGAGCGACCCCGCAGTTCGACCACGCCCGCGACACCTGGAAGGGCATGGCCCGCGTCTTCGTCCCCATCGAGGTCCGCGGCCGCGGCGACTACCTACCCGACTACGCCGGCAACCTCGACATCATCACCGCGGCCGCGGCCCGGGTGGGTGACCTGATGATGGCGCACAAGCTGGGCGTGGACCCCACGTGGAAGTCCTCGACCGCGCTGGGCGAGAGCCCTGACACGGTCGCCACCTCGGTCCCCACCTCGGC
>ERZ724503.1594-NODE-1594-length-10488-cov-20.311128_pt1 | contig 10488 bp, 10 predicted proteins | sample MGYA00376036_ERZ724503 | MGnify/ENA primary metagenome ERZ724503 (study PRJEB28724, sample SAMN07190885) | wastewater metagenome | isolation source: influent of sewage treatment plant in Hong Hong | place: Hong Kong | collected 2016-03-17 ...
CCTGTTCGTCGGGCGTTACTTGCCAACAATAGGTCTAGTGAGACTGGGCAGCCACACCGGTCATGAGGAGTTCACCGTGCACCGGGGTCGCTCACCTCCGGTCCGGCTTGGCCGCCCCACCGATCCAGCCGGTGAGCATCCGAACCACCTCGGCGATGTGTCGCTCCCGCTCATCGTGGTCGGTCACCGACAGCGCGATCCACGGCGCGAAGCTGCCGACCACCCGGCCCGAGATCGCCGCGGCGATCTCGACATCGCCGACATTGAGGGTTTCCGCCCGCGCCGTCAGGTAGGAACTCGCCATTGCGAGCACGCGCTGGTACAGCTCTCGATCACGCTCGGTGGGCTTCGGCATGGCGATGCGGGAGGCGAGCAGCACCGCGATCGCCGGTTCGGCCTCGTGGAAGGCGATCGCCGCCCGCAACATCGCCTCGGCTGCCTCCGCAAAGGAGTTGGTGCTCAGGGCCTGCAACCGATCGGCGCTCAGCGCCTCCATGCGCCGCAACCGGTTCTCGAGAAGCGCGTCGATCAGCGCCTCCTTGTTGGGGAAGTACTGGTAGATCGACCCGATGGCGACCCCGGCCCGTGCGGCGATCTTGTTCGTGCTGGCGCCCTGTAGGCCCACATCCTCGAGAACCTGAGCAGTGGCCTCGATGAGCCGGTCGACCAACTCCACCGAACGCACCTGCGACGGTGTCCGCCGGCCGGAAGTACCTGCTCGTCGCGGCTTTCGGCTCGCGTTCTTGGGCAGGGTCACTCCTTCGGAAAGTCAATGGTTGACATGAGTAGTAGCTCATATTTTAGCCTGGTGTCACCGTCATCGCCAGCCGCATGAGGGGTGCACACCATGAGTGACCTTGTCGTTCGCCACATTCCGTTCGAGTTCGACGGGGTCGAGTTCATCTGGAACCGCGCGAATCCTCAGTTCGCGGTCGCGATGAACGTCCTCTCGTTCTGGGCGATCGGTCTGGAGCGCTACCTGGTGAAGACGATGAAGGACGCCGACGCGGTGATCACCGACGCCGGGGTTCGGCAGGAAGCCCGGTTGTTCCTCCAGCAGGAGTCGGTGCACACCTCGTGTCACCGCCGGCACGTCAAGGCGCTCATCGAGCGCTACCCCGGCCTGCAGGCCGCATTGGACCAGGCGATCGCGCACTATGACGATCTGCACCGCGACAACGATCTTCGCTATCTGCTCGCCTATGCCGCCGCGCTGGAGGGAACCTTCACACCGATCTTCAAGATGATCATCGACAACCGCGCCACGCTTTTCGCTCAGGGAGACGCACGTGTCGCCTCGTTGTGCCTGTGGCATTTCTGCGAGGAGGTCGAGCATCGCAGCTCGGCGGTGATGGTCTATGACCACGTCGTGGGCAACCCGCTCTACAAGGTCCGCTCTTTCGTGCCGATGATGGGCCACCTGATGGAATGCCACCGCATGCTGTTGCGCGAGTTCGGAAGGCAGGTCCCCGGCCAAAGCGGCGCCCCGTATCATGGGGCGGGGCTGCTTCGCACGATCGCACTGCGATCGGCCAATCCATTCGCCACCGTCCCCGTGCGCCAACGACTTTCGATGGTGCGTGGCGCTCTCGCCTCCCTGCTGCCCGGATACGATCACGCCAACCAGCCGCTACCGGAGTGGGCCGCGACATGGTTCGAACACTGGGAGCGTGGCGAGGACATGACCATGTTCTATGGCGCCCGCCGGGATGCCTCACCCGCGGGCTGAATCGGCCCCCTAGCCGCTGAACTCCTTGATATGTGCAGTGATCCGCTGCGCCAGCCCGTCCGGTAACGAGATGGCCAGCTGCACGTCGTCGAGCAGGACCGTGCCCTCGGCATAGGGCAGCAACTCCCGGCCCTCGGCGACCCGGCGGCACATCGTCTCGATGAACTGCTCGAAGCCGGCCAACGGGCACATCGTGAGGGCGCCCATGTCCTGGACGAACACGATGACGTCCCGGTTGACCGTGGTGTGCAGGCAGCGTTCGGCCTGCGCCAGGAAGCTCTCGTGGTAGTCCATCAGCCGGTTCGCGATGTGCAGGACCGCATCCGGCTCGGCGCCGTCATCCACGCTGAAACTCTTCAACGCTCCGGTGAAGCCGGGGCTGAGCATGAACTGCTCGAGTTGAGCGACCAGATCGGCGACCTCCTGCATGACCTGGAAGGCCAGCGCCGAGTAGTACCGGCCATCGTGCTGGATGCCACCGCGCGGCTGATATCCCAAGGCGCAATCCCGTAGGCGCGGCTGCACGGTGTTGCGGCGTTGCACCAGAACGGATGTGAAGGCGGCCCATCGCCACAGCGGAAGCCGATCGGCCAGTAGCTTGTCCAATCCCTCCCGGGTGCGGGCGACCTCGGCGATCTCGGGGCCGTTCTGCTCCTTGGGCAGGATGCGCTTCGGCTCCGGGTTGATGGGCCGGGCCATCCCCTCCGCGGCGGCCCGCAGGTCGGTCGGCCACGGGAAGGGTTCGGGTTCGTCGGGCCGCCGACCGGCGCGGTAGGCCGATATTCCGAACGGTGTCAGCGCGGCGAGGGCGGCAAGGGCCAGCCAGCCCGACCCGCCCCCGATCGCGGCCAGCAGCAGTAGCACGCCGCCGATCAGGCTCCACCACGCATGGCGCGGGAGCCGTTGATCGAGGCGGCCGAGTTTCATGGCCCGGATGCTAGGTCGTCGCACCGACAGGTCGGTGCTGCAAGCTACTCCGCGTCGCGGACGGCCTCGAGGCGTTCGCTCACCCGGGCCAGCGCCTCGTCGATGACGTCCACCTTCTCGCCGCGCCGTTCGTTCGCCGGCTGCGCGGCACCGCGGGCGCCCTCGGCCTCCACCCGGGCCGCGCCCTGCCGCCGCAGCAGGCTGAAGTTCTTCTCCCGGGCCTGCCGGAGCCTGGCCTGCAGGTCCCGCAGCGCCGACTCGTCCATGCGCTCCAGCGCACTGGGGTGGCTCTGGTCGATCAGCGCGTTCTCCTGGGCGGTCATGTTCACGTGGTGGTTGCTCACGCGTAATTCATAGCCGACGCGGGCATAGCTCACGCCCCGATTCCGTTTCGGTCCCAAGAAGTCAGTCGGTGCTTTGGTCTGCGACTTCCCACGGGTTCTGGTCCCGGAGAAATCCGGTAAGCATGATCCCGGAGCGGTAGGGGTGCCGCCACGCCCTCATGTCGATCGCCAGCTGGTCACCGCGATCGAGGTCGTTGACAAACCAGGTGCGCGAGGACGGATCCAGCGGGATGACCTGGCTTTCCCAGCGCTTGCGGAAGTCCGGGTAGTGCTTCAGGTTGAGTTCCACCGCCTTGAGGTAGGCCGGGTTGTGCCGGTCGACGAGGATGCGGGTTCGGCCGGTGCTGACCCACCAGTCGGCGATCTCCGACCAGTTGACCAGGATGCGCTGGGCGTCCGGGTGCCCGTACTGCCAGTGCACCATGTCGCGGAACTGGTCGGCATCCTTGAACAGCCGCAGGAACGCCGCGTTGTAGTGGGAGTCCTCGTCGTTGGTGATCCAGGCCGTTGGCTGCGGGATGCGGTCCAGGTAGGCGACCACCGGCTGGCTGTCCAACAGTTCGACGGTCGGCCAACGCGCCGCCAACAGGAACAGGTACTGGTGCTCCCAGGTGGTCAGCCCGCACGCCTTGGCGATGTTGTCGAGGTCGACGTCCATCGGATCGGAGCGCTCGCCGTGCTCCAGGCGGTAGAGCCAGGTCTGGCTGCGGGCGATCGCCTGGGCCAGTTCGGCGGCCCCCAACCCGGCCCGGGCACGTGCTGCGCGCACGAACTCCCCCAGCCCCGTCCGGTCCATATTGGAATCCTCGGCCTGAACGGCCATTCAGGCAAATTCACACAGCCTTTGTTGGCGGTCCAATTTGGATGGCTGGTACGTTGGCCGCAGCAAAAACATCCCGATAGTCTTTTTTCATCCCGCCGAGCAGAAATTCCGCCCGGCAGTCACAAGCGCATTGGGAGATGGATATTGAGTCCGAGCAGCCGCTATGTCCTGGCGAGGCACTGATGGACGACCACGAGTTCCCGTTACCCGTAGCGGTCCTGACCATCGTCATCGCCCAGCTCGTGCTGTTTTGGCAACGATTGAGCGATCGACTGCCGCCGGGGTCGGTCGCACCCGCCACAGCGCAGACCCCGCACACCCGGGACTTCTGCGCCACGGCACTCCTCCCCGGTCACCCGCAAACCACCACTTGAGGCCCCGAATGAGACTCCCTTGGTGTAGGCACGAGTGGGTCGAATGGGACGACTTCACCCACTATCCCGACTTTCTCGAGTTGCCCGCCATCGTGCGGGCGTACAAGTGCGCCAAGTGCGGCAGTGTCGATCGCGGGGTCAACCGCGGGCAGAAGTCCTGAGGCGACTCAACGCCGGCCGGGCGGCTTGTCGCGCGGTTTCTCGTTGGCCAGGAATTCCTGTTCGGGCCGGCCGGTGGTGCCGTAGCGGAGTTGCATCTTCACCTCGCCCGCACTGGCCAGCGTCGAGAGGTAGCGCTGCGCGGTCGCCCGGGACACCCCGATCTGGGCGGACAGCTCCATAGACGACATGGGCTTCCCCGCTGCACGCAGCGCCTCCAGCACGAGTTGCTTGGTGGGTGAGGCCGCCGCGGAGGGAGCCGGTTGCGCCGCGATGCGGGGGCGAAGCGCGTCGAGCGCCGCGTCCACCTCCTTACCGCTGAGGTTCGATGCGGAGAGGATCTTGCGGTAGCGGGCGTACCCGGACAGCCTGGACGCCAGATCGGCGGGGGCGAAGGGCTTGACCAGATAGCTCAACGCCCCCGCGGCCATCGCGGCCCGGATCGTCGGGGCGTCGGTCGCGGCGCTCAAAACGAAGGCGTCGCAATGCAACTCGCGGACGAAGTCGACTCCCGAGCCGTCGGGAAGGTACACGTCCACCAACGCGAGGTCGACCGAGTCGGCCTTGCGGGCGGCGGCCAGGGTCGTCGCCGTCGCCGTCACCGTGAAACCCGGCAACGCGTTGACGATGCCCGCGTGCATGTTGCCGACCCGGAAGTCGTCGTCGACCACGAGCACCTTCAGCTCTGCGCTGCCCATTGGGCTTCCTCCTCCGCCATCACGCCCGGCAGCCGGGCGATGAACTCTGCGCCGCACAGCACAGCGCCCGGACTGCCCGGGCTGGACAGCCGCACGTCGCCACCCAGTGCCCGGCTGATCTGCCGCGACAGCGCCATCCCGATGCCACGGCCACCGGGAATGCCGGAATCCGGTTTCGTCGACCTGCCCTCGACGAACACGTCGTCGACAAAGTCGGGTGCGACCCCGTCACCGCTGTCGGCCACGGTGATGTGCAGCGTCGAGCCGTCCTGCAGCAGTTCGACTTCCACGGTCTTGGCGTCGGCGGCGCCGGTGCGGGCGGCGTCGATGGCGTTGTCGACGAGGTTGCCCAGCACGGTCGTCACATCGACGGGAAGCGTGAGCCGCCCGGGCACCCAGGTGTTCGGACCGATCGTCAACGTCACGCCGGCCTCCCGGGCGGAGGCGGCCTTCGCCGCGAGAAACGCCTGCACGAACGGATCCCGGATGGCGTCGATGCCCGGCAGCGCCGAGCCCAGCGGGCCGGATCCCAACAGCTCTTCAACGTACTGGGCAGCCTCCCCGGTACGGCCGCTGTGCAGCAGGCCGTTGAGCAGGTGCAGCCGGTTGGCGAACTCGTGGCGCTGCGCGCGCAGCGCGGTGCTCATCAACTGCACCGCGTCGAGCTGACGGGTCAGGGACTCGACGTCCGTGCGATCGCGCACGACGAGTACGGTTCCCAGATCGCGCCCCTCGCGCGCGACGTGTCGCGCCGAGACCACCAGGATCCGGTCGCCGACGTTGGCGATCACCGGCGTCGGGTCTGCCGACTCGAGGACCTCGAGCACCCTTGGCGTCAAGCCGATCTCGTCGACCGGACGGCCGGACTCGTTGCCGACGCCGAGCAGCCGGCAGGCCTCGTCGTTGACGAACGTCGTCCGCCCCGCGGTGTCGACGGCCAGCACGCCCTCGTCGATGCCGTGCAGGACCGCGGCCTGCCCACGGATCAGCTCGGCCATCTCGGAGGGCTGCAGGCCCATCGTCAATCCCCGCCAGCGGCGGGCCAGCAGCACCGAGCCGACCACCCCGATCGACAGCGCGACGCCGACCAGGACCGCCGCCGCGCGCACGTCGCTCCAGAGCTGGCGGTGCACCGCGGCCGTCGAGATCCCGATGCTGACCTCACCGATGACCCGATCCGAATCCGGAGCCAGCACAGGCACTTTGGCGCGGACCGAGGGCCCCAGCGTGCCGGACTGCCGCATCACCTGTTCCCGCCCGACCAGCACCTCGGACGGGTCGGTGCTGACGTGCTGGGCGAGTTCGTTGCGGTTGGGATGGGTCAGCCTGATGCCGGCATTGTTGGTGATCACCACGAACAGCACGCCGGTGCGCTGCTGGATCTCGTTGGCCAGCTTCTGCAGCGGCCCGTTCGCCAACTCGTCGATCACCGCCGGGCTCGGTGTCAGCGCAACGTTCTCGTAGCGCGCGACATTGGCGCGGACCGCCGGGGCGAAGGCGATCGCACGCGCGGTGTCCAACGACTGGTTCTCGTACTGGGCGGCCAGGCGCTCATGGCTCAGGTAGGCAAGCAGCCCGCCCGCGATGCCCAGGGTGAACGTCACCACGGCGAGTTGCAGCACCAGCACCTGGGTGGCGAGCCGCACATCCACGCGCAGCCTCCGCACCATGGACGCAGCGTACGCGGGCCGGTGAGCAGATTGCGCAAAACCCGATCGCCGCTGCAGGGTCGGTTGTTCGTCGATTCGACGCCGAGCACCGACGTGCCGCGGAATACTGGCGCCCATCTGAGCAGGCGGACCAGACCGGGGAAGTTGTTGCCATGAGTGATGTGATCTCGAAGCGGATCGCCGTGCCGAAGGACGACAGCCGGACGGGGATGACTGCCGATGCGCTGACGCGTGGCATCAACGACCACCTCCGCTACACACTGGGGCGGCCCGCGAAACTGCTGGAGCCCAAGCACTACTACCAGGCGCTGTCGCTGGCGGTGCGCGATCGCCTGCAGGACCGCTGGCTCAAGAGCACGCAGACCTACCTCGAGACCTCCTCCAAGGTGGCCTGCTACCTGTCCGCGGAGTTCCTGCTCGGCCCGCACCTCGGCAACAACCTGCTGAACCTCGGCCTCGAGGAGGAGGCCCGCACCGCCTTGAGCGAACTGGGCCAGGACTTCGACGAGGTGCTCGCCTGCGAGGAGGAACCGGGCCTGGGCAACGGCGGGCTGGGCCGGCTGGCGGCCTGCTATCTGGACTCGCTGGCCACCCTGGCGCGCCCCGCGATCGGCTACGGCATCCGCTACGAGTTCGGCATCTTCGACCAGGACATCCGCGACGGCTGGCAGGTGGAGAAGACCGACTACTGGCTGGCCGACCCCAATCCCTGGGAGATCGTCAAGACCGACCTCGACTACATCGTCGGCTGGGGCGGGCACACCGAGCGCTACACCGACGAGCACGGCCACGAACGGGTGCGCTGGGTTCCGGAGCGCTCGGTCAAGGGGGTGTACTACGGCACCCCGATCCAGGGCTACGGGGTGAACAACTGCAACACGCTGGCGCTGTGGAGCGCCCGGGCCATCAGGTCGCTCGCACTGGACGCCTTCAACGCCGGGGACTACTACCGCGCCGTCGAGGAGGAGGTGGAGTCCGAGACCGTCACCAAGGTGCTCTACCCGAACGACGAGCCCGAGGCGGGCAAGCAGCTGCGGCTGCTGCAGCAGCACTTCTTCGTCTCGTGCTCACTGCAGGACATCCTGCACCTGATGGCGGACCTCGCCGGGGCGGACGTCCGGACGCTGCCCGAGCGGGCGGCCGTGCAGCTCAACGACACGCACCCGTCGATCGCGGTGGCCGAGCTGATGCGGCTGCTGGTCGACGAGCGCGAACTGGACTGGGACGAGGCCTGGCGCATCACCGTCGAGACCCTGGCCTACACCAACCACACCCTGCTGCCCGAGGCGCTGGAGACATGGCCGCTGGCGATGTTCGAGCGTTTCCTGCCAAGGCATCTGGAGATCATCTACGAGATCAACAGCCGCTTCCTCGACGAGGTAAGGGCCAAGTTCCCCGGCGACGAGGACCGGGTGCGCCGGATGTCGATCATCGGCGAGGACGGCGGCCGGCGGGTCCGGATGGCGAATCTGGCCACCGTCGGCAGTCACGCCGTCAACGGGGTGGCCGCGCTGCACTCCGAGTTGCTGAAAACCACTGTGCTCAAAGACTTCTACGAACTCTGGCCGGAGCGGTTCAGCAACAAGACCAACGGGGTGACGCCGCGCCGCTTCGTCGCGCTGTCGAACCCGGGACTGCGGTCGCTGCTCGACGAGACCATCGGCGAGGGCTGGCTCACGCACCTGACCGAGCTGCGCAAGCTGGAGCCGTTGGCCGGCGATCCGGCTTTCCAGACCCGCTGGCGTGCGGTCAAGCGGGCCAACAAGGCGCGGCTGGCCGACCTGGTCCGCGCGACGAGCGGGGTGGAACTGAACCCGGACTGGCTGTTCGACATCCAGGTGAAGCGGATCCACGAGTACAAGCGTCAGCACCTCAACGTGCTGCACATCGTGTCGCTGTACAACCGGCTCAAGGCGAACCCGGATCTCGAGATCCCCCCGCGTGCCTTCATTTTCGGCGGCAAGGCCGCACCCGGCTACACCATGGCGAAGCTGATCATCAAGCTGATCAACTCCGTCGGCGAGACCGTGAACAACGATCCCGACGTCAACAGGTTCCTGAAGGTGGCCTATGTCCCGGACTTCAGCGTCAAGAACGCGCAGCTGATCTACCCGGCGGCCGATCTGTCCGAACAGATTTCGACGGCGGGCAAGGAGGCGTCGGGAACCGGCAACATGAAGTTCATGATCAACGGCGCGCTCACCATCGGCACTCTCGACGGGGCGAACGTCGAGATGCGCGAGGAGGTCGGCGCCGAGAACTTCTTCCTGTTCGGCCTCACCGTGCCCGCCGTGCAGAAACTGCTCAGCGAGGGTTACCGGCCCGCCGACTACATCGCGGCCAACCCCGAGTTGGCCGGGGTGCTCGGTGCGATCGGCTCCGGGCGGTTCTCCCACGGGGACACCGAGGTGTTCCGCCCGATCGTCGACAACCTCACCCAGCACGACCCGTTCCTGGTGGTCGCCGACTACGCCGACTACATCGCTTGCCAGCAGGAGGTGAGCGCCACCTGGTTGGACACCGAGGCGTGGACCCGCAAGTCGATCCTCAACTCCGCGCGCAGCGGCAAGTTCTCCTCCGACCGCTCGATCGCGGAGTACTGCGAGGACATCTGGGACGTCGGGCCGGTGGCCGTCGAGGACTGATTACTGGACCTTGTAGATCCAGATCAGGTTCGAGGTCAGTTCCCCGGTGTCGGTCCACTTGTAGCGGCGCGCGAGGCCCTGGCCGTCGTACCCGGCGACGAAGTCGCGAAGCGCGGGCCGGGTGACAGCGCCGGAGTCGATGCCCTTCAACAGGATTGCGGCGGCGTCATACGCCTCGACACTGTAGGTGCCCGGCGCCTGGCCGAACTTCTTGGTGTAGGCGTCGACGAAGGCGTCCGGGGCCGGGCCGCACGGGCAGGACACCACTGCATCCTTGGCAGACGCCCCCGCGGCCTTGACGAACTGCGGATCCTTGAGTCCGTCCGGGCCGAAGAAATAGCCCTTGAAACCGGCCTGGCGCAGCTGGTCCACCAGCAGGGCGCCCTCGGTGTAGTAGGCGGCGTAGGCCACCGCGTCGGGTGACTGACCCATGATCTGGGTCACCGCCGCCGAGAAGTCCTTGTCGCCCTTCTTGATCGAGATGGTGCACGCCGAGTCGGCGAGCGGCCCGAGGGTCTGGGCGATCGCCGCGGCCTGGCCCTTGCCGGCGTCGGTGCTGTCGTCGACCACGCACACCTTCTTCACGCCGAGGGTGTTCTTCATGTAGTTGGCCAGTGACGGGCCCTGCACGCCGTCGTTCGACAGCCCGCGGAAGAAGGTCTTCCAACCCCGTTCGGAGAGGCTGACATTGGTGGCCGACGGGGTGATCGCCACCAGTCCGGCCTGGTCGAAGATCGCACCCGTCGCCTTGGTCTCCCCCGACCACGTCGGACCGACCAGCCCGACGATCGACTCGTCGTTGACGATCTCCGGCGCGACGGCGGTGGCCTTCTGCGGATCACCCTCGGTGTCGAAGGGCTTGAACTGGACCTGGCAGCCCGGGTTGGCCGCGTTGTGCTGGTCGACCGCCAGTTGAGCGCCGTCCTTGACATTGGTGCCGAACGGGGTGTCGGCCCCGGTCAGCGGGCCTGCCATCGCCAGCGATACCGGCGGGCAGGTGGCCTTGCCGTCGCCTGCCGGGTCGAGCGGGGCGCCGCCGGATTCCAGCTTGACCTCGTTGCCGTTCTGGTCGACAGGTTTCTGCGGGACGATGCTCAGCGCAGCATCGCCGGGGGTCGC
>ERZ724503.1598-NODE-1598-length-10481-cov-3.061097_pt1 | contig 10481 bp, 9 predicted proteins | sample MGYA00376036_ERZ724503 | MGnify/ENA primary metagenome ERZ724503 (study PRJEB28724, sample SAMN07190885) | wastewater metagenome | isolation source: influent of sewage treatment plant in Hong Hong | place: Hong Kong | collected 2016-03-17 ...
GGATCCTCAGCTCGTTCTTCTCCCGCCAATTTTGGTTCCTCGATTAGATGACCGAAACTGTTGAATCGAACCTTGTGAATCGAACCTGGTGAAGCTGCTTCCCTTCCTGGGCCGGTAATTGCTGGGTTTACCGGCATATCGAAGATTTGAGAGCACCAGGGGTCGCCCCTTAAGCTTCCCGCTACTTCTATTTACCCTATTCTTCGATCATTTTGCCGCAAGGCGTGGGCATAAACAGCGCCGTCACCGCTCCTACCAGGAAGATGAGGGCGAAGGTCGAGGCGGCCATGGCATAGGAGCCGCTGAAGACTTGAATGAGCCAGCCGCTGCCCAGAGCAGCCAGGGCGGCGAACATTCTACCCATGTTGTAGGTGACACCAAAAGCGGTGCTGCGAATGCGGGTGGAATACAGCTCTGGAATATAGGACCAGAGCAGCACGAAGGGCACATGAGCAAAGAAGCCTACGCCCAGGATGCAGGGGAAGATCCAGGGGGTGAAACTCTTGAAGGTCATGAACATGCCAACGGTGAAGACGAAAGCCAGAACGAAGGTGAGGGACATGCAGCGTTTGTAGCCGAAGCGCGAGATCATAAAGCCGCCCAGGATGCCCGAGAGGATCATGCCCATGTCTTTGAAGAGCATGGTGTGGCTGCGTTCGGCCACAGCCATGGCGCCGGTTATCTGGTTTATCCAGGCGGGAATCCAGGACAGCACGGCCCACCAGGCGATGATGGCACAACTGGTGAGGCAGCCGACGATGATGGTTTTATTGAAGTTTTCTTTGGAAAGCAGGGCGCCGAAAGTCTGGCTGAGAAGCTCATGGTCGGCTTCGGAGCGTTCGTGGTGCGCTTTGCTTTTCGCTTCTTTTTTCTTCTCTTGCATCTCATGGAAATGGTCTGAGTCTTTCAGTTTCATTCTCATGTAGACGGTGAGAAAGGCCGGGATGACGCCGGCGATGAAGAGGTAACGCCAGTTGCCGGCCAGTAGCAGATTGAGACCGGCGGTGAGGATGTAGCCCACTCCCAGGGATGTGGCCAGGGCGCTGAGGGCGTAGACGCGGCTGCGCTTGGGCCAGCATTCGGCCAGTAAGACGGCGCCGATGCCCATTTCGCCGCCGATGCCGGCGCCCACCAGGAAGCGGTAGAAGCCGAGTTCCCACCAGTTATGAGCGAAGGCGCAAAGACCGGTGAATAGGGCGTAGAGCAAGATGGTGATGGAAAGGGTGCGGGCTCTGCCGATGTGGTCGGCCAGCCAGCCGAAGAAGACGGCGCCCACGGCCCAGCCCACCATGAACATGGCGATGATGTAAGAGCCGAATTGACCGACCACGCTGTGAGACTGGGTGTGCAATAGTTCCGACAGGGCCGGGAAGAGCACGATGGCGAAGATGGAACTGTCCATACCGTCGAAGACGCCGCCCAACCAGGTGGCGATGAATGCGTGCCAGGGATGAGGCTTGTGCGCTGTGGTCGCTTCCGGGCTGTCTTCCGTGAGAGATTCAGCGTCTTCCTCAAAATCGTGAAGACTTGGCGTTGCATTCATTGCGGCTTCCAGTGTGTAAATGGTGGAGGTGGCTATGACTGGAGGTTCGGCGAAGAAGGCGCTGTCAAAGGTGGAGCCTTCCTTCTCTTTGGTGAGGAGATTGTTCATGGGGTGGGGGCACTCGCGTGGGGCTAACCGACGGATGTGGAAAGTCGGTGCCGGAAAGGGACGGGATACCTGAGCCGGGTAATAGTATTCAATATGAGCCAAATTGTCTTTAATTATCGGTCTTTACAGGCTCAATATGAGAATGGTCTCAGATAATCTATATTGCCTTGTGCTTCCTTCAGTTTGGCTTCCAGTATGGCTTGTGCTTCTGCGCCGCCTTCAATGCCCCAGAAGCCGCCGGTGACGCCGGGTGATTCCGGGTCGAGACTACTGCGGAAGAGCAGGTCGGTGCGAGTGTTTGAGTAGTTGGTGGCTTCGATGGGTCCAAATTCGCGGTCGTCGAAGCTGACGATTTCTTGCACGCCCTCATTTGTGAAACTGAGAGCACGTTTGTCGGTGATGGCGTAGATTGTATGCAACTCGCGCTTGTAAGTTACATAGGGCGTAGCCAGCATGACCACGCCGATGCCCACGAAAGGTAGACCCCAGGCTACCATGAACCAGCTCCCTATGTTTCTTGATGATCTGGCAGCGGTGAGGGCGAAGGCTGTCCAGAGGAGGCTGAAGAGGGTCCAGACCATGGCGACGGGTAGGAACCAGATTTTCTTCAGCCCTTCATGACCGGGCTCTGGTGTGGCTACAAAGAGAATCTCTTCTTCCGGCGCTATTTTGCTTACGCCTCGAAAGTGCAGCTCGCGAGCCAGTTTTGCGTCGGGCTTGCCGTGCCCCACTTGCAGAGCGAGCGCCGGTTTTTCCAGGGCCGCCAGCCACCAGCCGGCGAAAGGACCCACTATGACGAGCACAGTTACTGCTACTAGCAGTTCAATGAGCGGCTTTGGGTTGGAGACGACCAGGTGTTTGATTCTCGTGTTGCCCTGGTTTTCACTGTCTTCGTTTTCTATTAGTTCAAGAAGAGGTGCTCCGTTTCGTTTGCTCAGGCTGCCGCGCGGGTAGGTGTCGAAGGGGTGTTTGATCTGGTGCCTGATTCTGGCGCAGTCTTCTTCGGCCGATTTTTTCAGGGTGGTTAAGCTTTTGCAGACAGGCACTTGCTCGCCGCTCATCAGCTTGAGATTGACTCTGTAGGCAGTATCTCCTTCGGAGTCTTTTGTGGTCTCAATCACGGTATCTGCGATATTCTGACAGGGGATGGTGCGCGTGATTCGCCCGCTGAAGCGCTTGCAAAAAACAAGCCTGTTCCTGCTGCGGTCGAGGATCACTTCATCCAGCCCGGTGCGCCAGATCACCAGCGCCGCCAGCATCGACAACATGCCCATGCCCGAGCAGATAAATTTAGCCCAAATTGGCATCTGATCGCTGTTCGAGGCCAGTCCCCAGGGCATGGCTGTAAACAAAAGCCCTACCGCGAAGAAGGGCAGGGCGAAAATCCAGATAAAAATTGAGTCTCGGTGCAGTATTAGAGCGTTTTTGCCGGGTTCGTATTTATAGGTTGTTTCTTCTTTCTCGTTTGCTTTCATCTATATCTTCTTCTTCTTCTTCTGTTTCTTTCATTTATTTCGTTATTACCAACTTGCATCTTGCCTGGTTAAGGACGGGTGAAGAAGAGGTGGCGGCTAGATTAAAAGTTTTAGGTGGGGTACCGAAGCAACTCTCTCAAATTCAAAACGAGGCGTGAGCGAAGTTATGTTGAAAATCGCACGCGGTTCATATTTAGGCGAGGCACTTACCAGGGTAGTGTTCGACTGACTGTTCGGCAGCAATGCTTACCAGGGCAGCCCGCGAAGATGAACTGTTTTCCAGTGGCGGGTGCCTGAGAGGTCGAAGTACATGGCGTTCGAGGGCCAGAGCTTGTCTCCCGAAGGTTGAGAAACCGTAACGGTTCCATCAAACTTTTGCCAGCCCAGCCGGGCGTAAAAGGGAATCAGGGCATCGGCGCAGAAGAGGAAGCCGCAGGCTTGCGGGTCGGTCTCTTGCATGACCTGTATGGCGTAGCGGTTCAGGGCTGTGGAAAAGCCCTTGCCCCGGTATTCCGGCTCTGTGATGACGTTATTGAGACCGAAGAAATGGGTGGCGGTTTCATCGGTCAAAACTTGGCGGTCTACAAGATTGAGAAAGCTGACAAGTTGTCCTTCGGCAGAGCCGGTGATGGCTAACCACGGCTCTGCCCAGACATGCTCGCGCACGATACTTACATCAGCAAACTCTCTGTCGACTCGTCTCTTTAGCTCTTGCTTCAAGTCGGGCGACATTTCGCTCACCAGATGCTTCTCGATGCGGATGGTCATTATTTACGCCTTTGGATTGGATGTCTTTGTTTAGATGTCTTTATCTAGATGCTTTCATTTGGATGATACCAGGGACGGTGCAATCGACGCTGCCTGGAAGAACCTGCGTAAATGGTCGCAGGCCATGGCGATGGCGCCCCTGGCGGCCGGCGTTTCGGCTATTACGTTGAGAAGGACGAAGTCGTGAATAGTGCCGTGGAAGCGCACCGCCGTTACCTCGACACCGGCCTCTATGAGCTTATGGGCATAGGCTTCGCCCTCGTCGCGCAGCACGTCGAACTCACCGTTGATAACAAGGGCCGGCGGCAGGTCTTTCAATTCTTCCAGGCTGGCCTTGAGGGGCGAGGCGGTGGGTTCTTTTCTTCGGGCGGTATCAGGCAAATACTGATTCCAGAACCATTTCATCGCTTCCAGGGTGAGGAAGTGGTGGGTGGGAAATTCCTTATAGGAAGGGGTGTCGAAGGCGGCATCGGTGACGGGATAGAAGAGCACCTGGTAGCCAATCTTGAGCCCGCCTCTTTGCTTGGCCAGCATGGTCAGGGCGGCTGTCATATTGCCGCCGACGCTGTCTCCGGCCACGGCCAGGCGTGTTTCATCAATATTGAATTCCTGGGGGTGTTCGTATACGTATCGGGCGGCGGCGTAAATTTCTTCGATGGCGGTGGGATATTTTGCTTCCGGGGAGCGGCTGAAGTCTACATAGACCACGGCTGCGTGGGCTCCTACGGTGAGGTCGCGCAGCAGCCGGTCGTAAATATTTGCGTCGCCGAAGACCCAGCCGGCGCCGTGGCTATAAATAATGACGGGCAATTTTTCGCGGCTGCCCTGGGGTCGCAGAATTCGCACTTTCACCTGCCCTTGCGGTCCGACGGGCAAGGTCTTGTCTTCGATGTCTACAGGCAGTTTCACTACGTCGACTGCTTGCAGATTGGTGAAGGCTGCCCGTCCGTCGGCAACAGGTATTTCATAGATGGCCGGACCGCCGGCGGCATTGAGTTTTTCAAGGAAGCTCAATGTGGTTTTTTCGATATTTGAACTGAGTTTAGTCATTTTCTCTCCTGTGGGTCCAAAGGGCTGATTCTGGCTAAGGGCTATCGGTTGAAGTTATTTAGTTTTGGCAAATGCGAGACGACTCTTTTGCCAAGGATAGTTCCTTTGACAAGTGTTTCTGCTTTGCACAAGGATGAGAAAATCTGCGGTCAATAGCGGTTTGCGCGGCAATCAGGGCTTGTCGCCTTCCAGAATCGGGCCCACGGCATTTGTAATAGTCACGATTGCGGGGCCCAGGGTTAGCACAAGAATACCTGGTAAGGTGCAAAAGATTAGCACCAGGCAGATTTTTACTATGTAGATCATTGTGCTTTTGTTGCCGAAAAAGAGGCTGGAATAGCCCAGCAATTGCCAGACCAGGCTGAGCGCGAGAATGCTCACGCCCTTAGCCGAGTTCAGAAGAGAACCGGTAATATAGCCGGGGAAGAGGAGGTAGACGAGAAGCTGTATGCCGAGAGCGGTCAGGCACAGGCAGGCGCTTGTGATTAGTTTCACCTTTTGATCCGGACTGGCACTACTGTTCTGCATACTTTTCACCGTGATTTGAAACTAACAACCCGTGCAATCGATAAACGCTACTTCCTGCACCAGTTTTCCTCGTTTGGCTTTGCCTGAGAGAAAGAGGGTCGGTCTGGAGATATTGTAGTGATTGGTGGTATCCATGAATAGATCGAGTTTGCCGTCTCCATCGAGGTCGCCGGCCCAGAGTAGTTTGGGGGTGCCGCTGTCGCCCACCTCTTTCTCATTGTATATGACTTGCTTGCGCCCATTGCTTTCCAGTGTAAGAGTGCAGTTGCTTATTGTGTCGCCTTTCTTGGAGCCCTTTACGTGCAGATAAGTCTTGCTGTTTTTCAGCTTTAAAGTTAGCTTGGTGCCACAGGGCAGTTGTTCGACCGTTGAGGGCGGCAGCTTGTACTTGCAGGTTTCTACGGGACCGGGCTGGAGAGAGTCGACACCGCGCACCAGGAAAACAGGTTCTTCTTTGTCGGGGATGGTGATTTTCTTGCCGGTCTTTTGACCCGGTTCGTCGTTTATGCCGTCGTAGACGATGGTAATTTTTACTCTGGTTTTGCGCAGTGTATGCTGATTATCTTTTTTGGTTGGGAAGAGCCCGAGCCAGACCAGCCCGGATTTGGCTTTTACTTCATCGCCGTGGTACTCGCTTACCTGCACCAGGTCGGAGGCCGGCGCCGGGCAGACGGATATAGTTAGCGAGAAGGTCAGTAAGAGGATGACTCGGCTTAGCTTTAATCCCATGGCGTTTCTCCGGGGCACTTGAGTGTAGAGGCGTCGGTCAATAAGTGTAGCGCCTGCCTTTCTTCTTTGTATCTGCTAAGGTCTGTCCTGCTCGTTGTTTAAGGCTCGAAACGGTGGTATATGTAAAGGTGCCCACTGCACTGAATGCAATTTTGTTTGTCACCCGGCCTGAGGGCGGACCGGCGGGCTCTCCGGAGAAGTAATGAAGCAACTTGAAGGTCGAGAAAACAAGCGCCGCTTAGAAATCGCATTGTTGGTGCAGTTTCTTTCGGCAAGTATACTCTTGAGTGGTTGCTTGTACGATCCCTTTTCCACTACCGGCGTAGCTTTTGAGGGTATTTTCGGGGTGAAACGCTCCGAGCTTCGCAACGTTAAAGAGTACGCAGAGCCGGAAGCTCCTTTGGAAGGGAGTTGGGTCGGACATGCTCGCTTTGAAGGTAAGGCCGGCATCACTCCCACCAATATTAGTGAGTATCTGGCGCTTTCCGACAGCGACTTTGATCGTAAGGAAGCTCAGTTTATTGTGAAAGATTTTCTTTCTTATTATCCGGAGGATGCCGCCGTGTTAGGCAGCAAAAATCTGAGAATTTATACCAGCACCAACAGCAGTGGCACCACCAGAGATTTTATCGTAGATCCGCAAACTAACACGTATTACTATCAGTGGCAGAAGGCCGAGAGCAAGGGCAGTTCAAGATACGGCTCCGACGCTAGAAATGAACGATGGGATTTGTATTCTAGTGAAGGCAAGCGGAAGCAGTAGCCCAAGATGCAGAGGTCGCTAGGCCGCCACCTGGCTTTTCCTGTATCGGCAGCGGTGCGGTAGCGCTCCGCTAATTTACCTATCTGCCCCATCAGGGCCGAGTCTAAATATGATAAGCGTACTTTTCTCTTTGGCAAGCATCGATTTCTGTTGCACCGCCATTGGTGTATGCACCAGGGTGTTTTTGCCCCAGGTTTCTTCGCCGGCAGTAAGAGTGCCTTCCAGCACCAGGCAGTACTCATCTAGAACCGGTGTGCGGGCTTTCAATTCGGCTCCCGCTTCCAGTTCTATTCTTACTACTTCCCCTTCGGCAAACATATCGGTGACAAAAGAACGTTGCATTGAGGCTTTGCTTGAGGCACCGTTTTGCCCTTGCAGTTTCTGCAAATTGGTTACGCTCTGCCTGTTAGTGTAGAGCACCTTGTTCTGGGCCTGGTCTTCTCTGGCTGTTCCAAACAAGAGGGTATCTCTCCAGATGCCCTTTATATAAATGTGCTTTTTGAGAAAGCCCTCCAGTCGCATACCGGCTTTCTGCAGAACTTTGGCCGAACCAAAATTGAAGGGGTCGCAGGTGGCGCTGATTTTATGCAAGCCCAACTCTTCAAAGCCGAATTTCATCACTGCTTCTGCCGCTTCGGAAGCGACACCTTTGCCCCAGGTGGAGCGGGCGTAGCAGTAGCCGATTTCGCCCAGTTTGGCGTCTGGTTTGGGCAGGCGCAAGCTGATGGAGCCCACCATCTGCCCCGCTCTTGCTTCGGGGAAGCCCGTATTGTCTACGAGTTCTACGGCAAAATCATAGTTTTGCTTTTCATCGATGCTCTGACCGGCAATACAGTTTGAGAGAAAATCTTGGGATTGCTGTTCGGTGTTTGGTCCCCACTGCATGAACTTGACCACTTCGGGGTCGGCCGAGTAAATGTGCAAATCGGCAAGGTCGCTCTGCTTGTGGGGGCGAAGCAGGAGTCGCTCGGTTTTAATGGATGTCATAAGGGATTTTGTCATATCTGGTTAGTATGCACTCTTGACTTGCTTGGACTGTGGAAGAGCTAAAGATCTTTGAGACATTTCATTGTTCCTGTTGATCAACGACGCCGCGGCTGATTTTCTCGAGTTGGTGGCTCTTGAGGTAGGCTACGGCCGGCTGGGAGTTTTTTAGGTAGGCATCGAAGAAGGCCAGGCTGGCCTTTTGCACGAAGGGGAAGAGTGGCTTGGTGCGGGCATTCATCTCGGTGGCGCGGGCTAAACCGGAATCGATTCCATCATGCAAGAACGAGGAAAAGAGCTTTATGGGACGGTTCTTCGGCGCTTCATCTCGTTCAGAGCCGCGGGTAAAGATATTACCCGTGAAGGTCATGTGGTTGGCGCCGTCGATGTAAACCAGATACTTATTGCCGCTACTGTAAGTGAAGGGTTCCATGCGCCATTTAGGGGGTTGCCCCCGCTGGCCTTTGTCCCGGGAGCCGGTCATGAGCAACATGGGTGCCTTGATAGAACTGTAGCTTTCCTTGTCGGGGAAGCAAAGCCCCACCTTGCCCGTGCCTTGCCCGCTCAGAACCAGGAAGGCTTTGATGCGCTTGTCGCCGAAATTGGTCAGACCGCCGTAGCCTGCCACTATGCCCTGGGGAATATTGACCGGTGCTCCTGCCAGAATGAGGGTGGTGAAGGCGCCAAAGGAATGTCCGCCCATGCCGATGGCTTCTTTGTTCATCTCCACGCCTTTGGGCAGGCTGGCTGCGATGGTATCCAGTCCGTCCAGGGTTACTTCGATGTCTCTGGCGCGATTGATCCAGTAACGCTGGTCGTTCGTGGTAGCCAGGGCATCCACAAAGGAAGCGGTTTTCTTTTTCAGGCGCAGTTTGGAAAGGCTGTCCTCATGGGTGGGTTGCAGGCAAATATATCCACGGGCCGCTAGAAACTCCGTCAATTGCGTGTAGGCGTCCTTGGAGCCTCCGGCACCATGGGAAAAAATTATGACCGGATAGGAGCCCGGTGCGATAGGGCTGGTGAGGCGCATTTCGATGGTTTTCTGGCGCACCTTGTCTTCGTAAGTGAGCTTTTTAACAGCTCTTATCTCGAAGATATTGCTGTAGGCCGACCAGTCACCATTTTGTTTGGCGGGGACAGCCTGGGTACGGCTGCCGGCAGTGCCTGGTCTGGCGCGGAAAGGTAAACCGGTGGCGCTCTGGGTTGCTGCTTGCTCACGACTGTTCTGGGCCGGGGCGGCAGGGCAAGAGGCTGTTGTCAGGAGGGTGAAGGCAAGAGCAATGACCAGACCGGAGTCAATCTGAGCTTTTGCGGCTGGTTTCTTTCTCTTATTCAGGGTGGCGGGTATTTCCAGTGGCGACATAAGCTTGATTATATCCAAGCCTTCTCTATCTGCTTAGATTCCTGTGCTCAATGGTCGGAAATCAGGGGGCCCTTATCTCGTCTGGAAGATGAGCCGGTAAATTCAATGGCGGCCTGGGGCAGCAGGGCTTTCATTTTTTTTCGGTCTTGATGAGACCAACCGTCCTCCGGCAGAATCAGCCAGCCCATCTGCTTGAACTGAGCCAGTGTATTCATAGACTTTGATGAGATGGCATTTTTCCTTAGATTCAGATGATTCAGATGCTTCAAGTTCCTAGCCAACATTTGCAGTTTGTGTTCATCGATGTCTGAGCCGACCAGTGAGAGAGCGTGCAGGCTGGTGGCTTTACACAAGGCGGAGACTTCCTTTTCATCGAGGTCCTGACCGGTAACAGCCAGAGTTTCCATGGTTTGATATTTGGCAATAGCTTCAAAGAGCACCGAATAATCCGGGTTCAGTAGATCTATGTGTAAGCCCTTCAACTTTGGCAATATCTTTGAATGTGCTAGGCCGACCGGAGTTAAGGCGGTGCGCTCGGCGCGCAGAACGCGTAGTTTGGGAAAGGACTCCAGCGTGCTCAGATCGTCATCGTTCAAATTCGTGCCGGACGCTTCCAGCAGATAAAGAGCTTTTATCTGCCGGCAGTGCTTGAGAATTTGCGATATTGGAATGTCGAAAAAAATATCTGCCGAGTCACCTTTGCCGATTTGAAAATTCAGTTCGTTGGGCATGGATGCGTCGAAGCCCTCGAACAATTGCGGCGCCAGGCAAAAGTCTCCCGAAGGTTTGAAGCAAACCAGGGCATTTACGGGTAGGTCTAGTTCCGCTGGCTGGTCGTAAGTGATTTTCTTAGGATCGAGTATAAAAAACTCGCCTGTCTTAGGTTTATCTGGGAACTTGTAGTGGCGTACAAGTGTTCCACCAGCGTTGATTAATGGTAACTGTAAATAAGATCCTGTTTGAGGCGCTGCAACCGTTGCCGCGTTCTGCCGAATTTTCCGATATGCCCTGTCTGAAACTGTAAGTTCGACCAACTGCACTTCCTTTGTCGGTTTCTTCATCAAAGTCGTGACCACTTGCCAGGCGCCGAAGCCGACGGCAGTGAGCAGACAGACGGCAAGTAGAGTTTTGATCAGCCGTCGTCTGTTGTCGGCTTCTCGAATCTTTGTA
>ERZ724503.1599-NODE-1599-length-10475-cov-8.593858_pt1 | contig 10475 bp, 19 predicted proteins | sample MGYA00376036_ERZ724503 | MGnify/ENA primary metagenome ERZ724503 (study PRJEB28724, sample SAMN07190885) | wastewater metagenome | isolation source: influent of sewage treatment plant in Hong Hong | place: Hong Kong | collected 2016-03-17 ...
CAACGCTTACGCTAATGTGCTGTCGCAGCCATTTAGGCTGCTAAACATAAGGAGAGAAACAGTGAAAGACGTAATTTCTATCTTGCAAAGCCGGATAGCCAAGCGTGCAGCATTCATGAACAAAGAGTATGTGTGCGTCACCTATGATGATGGTAGTGTGGATTTTAAGACGATGGCACAAGAGCCTCACCATTTCGATAGTATTTACCACACAGCACAGCAGAAAACAGACAAACGCATTCTTGCTGAAATTGTTCAGTTGCGTAGGGTGCAGAAGGACTTAGTTAAAGTGAATACTTTCTTGTCACATAAAATCTGGAATAAACATCAAGGTAAAGCAGAGTGATGGAATACAAAGTTGGAGCAAATCCATGTCCCCGTTGCCGAGAAGAGGGTAATGACGCAAAAGGGGACAACTTCCACTGGTACGGAGAAGGACGAGGTGGTCATTGTTTCTCTTGTGGCTACTCTGTCCTCTCTGACGAGGAAGCAGAACGTCGTGGACTTAATGTATTCAATTGGACAGATGAAATGGAGGAAGAGGTGAGCAGTAAAGAACCGCTGACTAAGGAAGAAATTGATAAGATTAAATGGTACACAACACCGTCTGGTTTCAAACTTCGTGGCATTCCGGATTGGGCATATTCCGCTTATTTTGTACGGCACAAAGTTGATACAGCAACAGGTGAGCCTGTAGAGCAATACTATCCAATCTTTAAAGACCATCAGCTAACAGGTTTCAAAGTACGGCAACTACCAAAGACATTCTTCACTGTAGGTAGCATGAGCAGTGAAAGTGACTTGTTTGGTCAATACAAGTTCCGTAACAGCAACAGCAAGAAACTCCTGATTACGGCTGGTGAAGTGGACGCCATGTCGGCATACGCTATGTTGAACAAGCCAGATAGCGAATACGAGCCTACACCTGTTGTGTCTGCTGTTGTCGGAGAAACAGCTAGCTATAAGCAACTCAAAAACCACTACGAGTGGCTAAATCGTTTCGAGCAAATCATTGTTTGCTACGATAATGACAAGGCTGGACAAGAAGCAATCAAGAAGCTTGTTGATGTAATCCCGAAAGGTAAGATGTTTGTGATGAGCATTGACCTGAAGGATGCAAATGAGATGTTGGTGCAAGGGCGAGATAAGCACTTTCTCAATGCGTATTTGAAAGCTAAACCTTATGTTCCACAAGGTATTGCAGGTAGTAGTAGCTTCCTTGATGCAGTGATTAAGGAGGCACATGCACCACGTATTGAGTTTCCGCCGTTCATGAAGAAGTTTAACGCCATGACTGCCGGTGGCCCTGCTCTTGGTACAATTGGCCTAATCTCTGCATTTACAGGTGCGGCTAAGTCAACTATCGTGAATGAGAGCTGCTACCATTGGCTAATGAACGGTCAACTTCGTGTTGGCGTCATTTCGACTGAGCAGAATCTCGGACAATACGGCGAGCTTGTCCTTTCTCGGCACATTGGCGTTAAGCTGGGTGCACTGACCCAGCAAGAGAAGATAAAACTTCTAGAAGAACAGTGGGTAGTGGACAAAGCAAACGAGCTGTTTCGCACACCAGACGGTTCTGATCGGTGGTTTGTTATTGATGACCGTGATTGCCACATTGATATAATGAAGCAGCGGGTTGAGCAGCTAATCATCCAGTGTGGGTGTCAGATTATTGTATGGGACACCATCTCTGACAGTTTTGATATGCTGACGATTGATGAACAGGCACAGTTCATGATGTGGATGAAAGGGATGGTGACTAACTACCCAGTTAGCTTTGTTCTGATTGCACATCAACGTAAGGTTGGTAGCGGTGAAAAGGACGGTAGTCAAGGCGGTATTGGTACAGAAAGCGGCGTACAGGGTAGTAGTACGCTCGTTAAGTCTGCTGCATGGATTGTTATTGCCAGTCGTGACAAGATGAACGAAGACCCGATAATCCGTAACACAACCAACCTATTCATGCCTAAAAACCGTGGAGCCGGTACAACAGGCGAGTGTGGGAAGCTGTTTTACGATGGTCAGACACACACTCTTCACGATTTTGATGATTGGGTAGGTAAGCAAGACGTTAGTTTTTAATTGAAGGCCAGCCTTCGCGCTGGCTTTTACTTTTATGGAGAATGAAATGGGTAAATTGATGTACGGTGCTGGTGTAAATGATGCTGATTATGTGGTAGTTGTGTGGGAGACTGTAGGTTATGTAGACGGAAAGTATAAACAAAAGAAAGTGTGGAATTGTCCTTTCTACCGGGTATGGGGGAATATGCTTGAAAGATGTTTCAGTGAGAAGGAAAAGGCAAGAAATCCGACATATAAAGACGTTACATGTTGTGAAGAGTGGCTGGTGTTTTCTGATTTCAAACGCTGGATGGAACAACAAGATTGGGAAGGGAGGCAGTTGGATAAAGACATTATTTTCGCAAACAATAAGGTATATAGTCCTGAAACATGTGCTTTTGTTTCTCGTGTCACAAACACATTTATTACAGCCAGAGAGGCTTCTCGTGGGAAATATCCTCTTGGTGTTTATTGGAGTACATGGGGTAAGAAATTCCGAGCACAGTGTCGTAACCCGTTCACGAAGAAGAAAGAGCATCTAGGTTATTTCGATTGCTCTAAAGAAGCACACGAAGCTTGGCGCAAGCGTAAGCATGAGCTTGCACAGCTTGTAGCTGAAACAGAGACAGATATGCGTGTTATTGAAGCTCTAAAGAAACGGTACAGTGTTGAAGAGTGGTACTCATCTGGCGTGAAGTATTAAGTCGAAGAAATGTCTTGACAACGCATATCTCTTGTGCCATTATACACACATCAACGAACAAGAAGGAGAACAAGATGCTCGCACAGTTTGCAGAATTGATGTACAATGTATTCAACAACATTCAACTATTGCTGATGCGTGTTTTTAATATTAAACAAGGAGATGAACAATGAATAAACAACGAGAGATGTTTGAGGCGTGGGCAAAAAGTGAGTATCAAAATCACTCCGAGATGTATTTTGAGTGGTGTGACGAATATGACCACTATGTGCTGGATGAGGTTGATTTTGCTTTTGAGGCTTGGAAAGCAGCCATAGGTTCCAACTCCAACCATTTTGTTGATCTCAACGATATGGTACGTTTTCAACCTGTAGCACGTATCAAAACTGTGGGTGGTTATCCAGATGATTCTTGTCACGAGGTAGACTTTCTTGTTAAATACAAGGAACTTAGCGATGGTCAAACTCTGTATGCTATCAATAAAGAAGAGAAGAAACAAAATGACCCCATCTAAAGTTACATGGCATGGAAAATTGAAAGATGGTGGAGCCATCAAAATGGAAGACGGCATCTTTTACGACGAAGAAGAAATTGCAACATCACGACAAGCAGCTCTTGACTTTCTGAAAGAAAACAATTACGATGTTGTTGCGCTTGTTGCAGATATTCAACCACACTGAAAGGAATAAAAATGAACTACGCAAAAGATGCCCAAGAATGGGGCAGTGCATTGAACTGTGCAGGTTGGGCTTTTCTTGATAATTGTCCAGAGAAGAGCGTATTGCTGTTTAACACAGTGAAGCCTGCTCTGCGCGAAGCAATTCTAGTTTATTTGGAGCGTGTTGAAGAGCGTCATCCTTGTGCTGACAATGAAAACAAACGTCTGAAAGAACAGCTCGATGGCGCTGTAGAAATCAACAAGCAATATGAACAGCAATTGAAACAATGTCGGGACGACTTGTTTAATTTGAGGATGGAAAATGCTCGTCTTGACTTAGCTGCACAACGTTGGCAGATGTTCGACTGCGAAGCAAATCGTAATATAGCAGATAAGCTGTTGAAGAAGCTTGCTGACGAGCAGGGAGAATAACTTGGAACTTGTAGCTGGGGTAGTCTTAATCTTATTGAGCATTTACGGTGTCACATCATTCACTCGTGAATTGAAGAATGACGAGGGGTTAGTCGTTGTTGCAGGATTTACATACGGTTGTGGTGTAATGGTGTTTTTGTACGGATGTCTTTTTGTTGTAGAATTTTTCTGGGAGATGATGAAATGAATGTACCAAACCACGAAAAGAAAGCATTCCGCGACATGACGCCGGAGGAGCGGAATGCGATTGTTGATGCGCTGATTGCTGGCGATCTTGAGGTAGATCATGGGGACGGCTGGCGTGGAAACGTTGCAACCATTCATGCACTGTACATCTACCGCACCCGCCCGCGCCAACTCGTCATCCCGTGGGAGCATATCAAGGAGGAATACAAGTGGGCGGCTCTAAATTCTTACGGTAGTATTTGCTTATATTCGGCAATGCCGACGCAAACAAAAGATTATTTTGCACCGAAAGATGGAATTATTGATGTCGTGAAAAGCCTCAATATCGACACCACAGGCATTGACTGGCGCGAGTCGTTGACAGCACGTCCAGACGGTGTTTAACACTAAGATAGAAAGGAATGAAATGATTTCTAGCCAACCAGAAAAGCTTCTACGCTATCTCCTCCCTTCTATTGGAGATGGGAACAACTTCCTTGCAATGCATTTGGGAGGATTGATATTTAAGCTTGTGTTTGTGAAGCGAACCGTAGGTGAGATGCATTACAAGTTGTCTATTGTCACATTCGACAATCCGAGTGTTGATGAGCCAGAAGAGAAAGAGGTTGCTTCACAAAACATTGTTGCACACATAACAAAAGATGAGTGCCCTTATGAACGTGTAGCAAAATTTGTTTGCAAAGCTCTTCCAGAGTATGTAATAATGCACAAAGGAGTGGAGGCAGAACGAAGTCTAGCTCATTGTCATCTACATATTGTTAAAACAAAGGAGAAATGAAATGCAAATTGAACTGTCTACCACTGATGTGCTAAAAGCCCTCGGTTTTGTAATAGTGTTTGAGGAGGACGTTCTCTATCAGAGCAAATGGGGTGACGACTACCATAATGTCTTGACAATCTTTTGGCAAGATGATGTTGTGTTTCAACGTGTTGTAGATTGGTCTGAAACAGTAGAAGAAATCTGCCAGAAATGGTTTGTAAATAAATTTCTTGGCAGGACTTTTGTATAATGGACAAGATGAGAATTGGCGACTATATTTTAAAATTGCAAAGTTTTTGTCCAGAAGTTCACGAGGTACGTAACTTGACTGGGGAGTACGTCGGGTACTTCAGGGTAGACCGTAAGGTTTTTAAGGCTTACGCAAGAGATGGAGAGTTGGTACTTGTTTCTCACACAGAGGGTTATTGTTTTCTTGAGGATGAGGAACGCGACGATCATCTTGAGAATGGCATCATTGCTATTGCAAATTATTACAAGGAGAAACAGAATGTCTAAACACGAACGATTTACAACAGCTGTTAATGACAGCACAGGGGATTTGATTAAGACAAAAGCTTCTGGTCAAGAGAAATATGCTAAAGGTTGGGAAGCTATTTTTGGGAAGAAAGAAAATGAGCATCCTCACAATAACAGCGGTGTGCGTTATACAGGGATGATGCTACCAGAACCGATTGCTGTGTTTGAAGAAGAGCCAATAATGTCGGAATTCACAGAAGAACTTTTGCCGTCTGGTATTATTGGAGATGAAGTATGAATCCAAAATATAAAGCAGGCGATAGAATGTGGCGTACAGCAGATGCTATGAAGTTGTGGCCTAGCAAACCCCAAGAAGCCTATGACGTTGTTATCGTAACACCATTCTTTGACAATGACGTTTCTGAGCATGTGCATTACGTTCTTAAAGTGTTTACGCACATTGACAATTATTTTGACACAATTGAAGAGCGTTTCTTGTTTGCTACAAAAGAAGAGGCAGAGAAAGATAGTGAACGTCGCTATCATGCACACAAGCGGAGTATGTCTGAGTTGAAGAAAAGTGTTGATGAGTTCACGGAGAAATATCGTAAAGGAGAAACGAAATGACAACTGAGAAACGTTATGTGTATGCCCTAGATGGTGAGAATTTCATCTTTGAAAGCGAAGAGGACGTGGTGGAAGAGGCACAAGAAGAAGGGTATTCCACTTACTCAAAAGGTGTTGTAAAACCTGTCCTACCACGCCAACTTATCGACGCTAATGATGTTATTGAATTGATTGGCGAACGAGCTTGGGACATTGCTGGTGAGTGGGCTTACGATTTTCCAAATGTCACCAAGGAGGCTAAAGAAGAATTGGAGCAATTTCTTTGTCAATGGATTGAGAAACATTGCGCGCCATCGTTCTATCTTGTCGAGGAAGTAGAAGAGCTAGAAGTTCCTCCGAAAGAGGCTTGACAAATAGACGTTTCTGTGATAACGTGAATGGTTATTGGAAAAGAGGGGTAGGTTTATCGCCCCGTCCCTCTTTTGTTGTAAGTGTTTATGTACAAAGGAGAAGATATGGAACAAAGTAAGGGCAGGTACTGCTTCGATATTGAAACGACTGGACTTTTAGATGACAGCACTGTGGACTACACAGCATCTCCTTGGAAGATGCGGGATGGTTACAAGATTCACTGTATTGTGGCAATAGACCTAGACACCAAGGAAGTATTTGAGTGGGTGCAGGAAGAATGCTACACCAAGTTCCGTCCTTGGGTAAAAGAGAACGTATCTACGATTGTTGCACACAACCAAATCAACTTTGACTTGATGGTGTTGCAGGCTGCTCTCGGTATGGAATACACACTCGGATTTGAGGACAAGCCTTCCACATGGGACGGTAAGACTGTCACCATCTGTGACACATTCGTTCTGAGCAAAGTATTGTGGCCTGATCGCCCTGCACACAGTATTGAATACTTCGGTTCCATTTTGGGCGAAGAGAAAATTGATTGGCGTGCTAAAGCTGTTGAACTTGGTTTGATCGAGTGGAATTCTCCCAAAGGTGCAGAGTTTGCTGTCTATCATCCAGAGATGTTGGTGTACAACCGTCGAGATGTGACGGTGAATATTCGTGCCTACAACTACCTCATGAAAGAATGGGGAGACTGGGATTGGAGTGGGGCATTTGAGTTGGAGCAATACGTTGCTTGGGTAATTGCCCGTCAGTCACATCGAGGTTTTTGGTTTGATAAAGAGTTGGCAATTAAGAACGTAGAAGAACTTGATGGTTTGATGGCGCATCATCGTGCTATCGTGGAGCCACATCTGCCACCTAAACCTATGGGCAAAACCAAGCTGAAAGAATTTACACCACCTACCATTCAGTTCAAGAAGAATGGGGAAACAAGTGCCAACATTGGTAAGTGGGCAGAAAAGCATGGTGCAACTCTTGAACAACGGGAAGATGGTTGGTGGGCTATTGGTTTGTATGGTAAAGATTGGAAACTTCCTATCACAGAACCTGTCAAAACACACGAGCCAGCTTCTATTTCGGACAGCACATTCATCAAAGGCTTTCTGGTAGAACAAGGTTGGAATCCTTCTAATACCAAGGAGAAAGACCTTACGCTAGATAGCAAGAAAAAGAAGCTGTCCAAAGAGAAGTTTGCAGAAACTGTTGACCGGTATGTGGAGCAAACACTGTCGTCTCCTTTCTGTGATATTCGATTGGAACGTGTTAATGCAACACGAGCCACTTTGAGAGACAAGCTGCTGAAGCATGATTTGAGTAAACCGTTGAAAGTGCTAACCAACCCAACATTCACTGTAGGTCAAGAGAAGCAGATCGACCCTGAACTTGAGAAGTTGAATGGCAGCTTTCCGTACGTACAGAACATCGTAGAGTATCTGACGTACAGCCATCGACGGAATAGTATTCTTGGTGGTGGGTTTGATGTTGAAGATGAGGAGGACGCAGAAACTGGCTTCCTACCTAACATGCGCCAAGACGGGCGTATCCCCACACCGGCAGATACAAACGGTGCTGCAACAGGGCGAATGAAGCACAAACTGGTGTGTAATATTGCACGAGTAACTAGTTTGTACGGTGAGCCAATTCGTAAGTTGTTTGGTGTTGGTGATGGCAAGGAATATGTGCAATTTGCATTTGACTTTGCCTCTCTAGAAGCTATGATTGAGAGTCACTATTGTTGGCGTTATGATGAATCTGAGGGCAAGGAGTATTGCAACTCCCTTATTCAAGAGAAACCGAATGATGTACACACCAAAACCTCAGAGAAGATTTCTGAGATGATTGGGCAAGCTTTTAGTCGTGGCAACGCAAAATCGGTAAAATATGCGTGCGCCTACGGAGCACAAGCGCCAAAGGTGGCTAAGACTGTGGGTTGTTCAGTTGTACTAGGTGAACGCATCTTCACTGCGTATTGGGATGCTGCTGCCCCTCTTGCGGCTTTGAAAGAAGCTTTGACACGTTATTGGGAAACCCGTGGCGGCAAGAAATTCATCTTAGGTTTGGATGGTCGTAAGATTATGACTCGTTCCAAACATTCGCTGGTGAATGCCTTGTTCCAAAGTGCGGGTGTTATTTGTGCCAAGCGTAGTATGGTTTATCAGGACATTGCTTTCCGTGAACGGGATATTTCTGTCAACTTCTGGACTGAAGATTGGAAGAATAAACCTTATATTCAACAAATGATAGCATACCATGATGAAGCTCAGTTTGAAATGAAGCATAAACTGCTAACATATAAACGCTTTGAAGATGAAGCATCTTGCAAAGAGTGGAGAAGTCAGCAACAAGACGAGTGGTTGGTGTTGCATACAGAGAAAGGTTGGTTTGCAGCTTACAGCGAGGTGTTTGCTATTTGTCGTGAAAGCGTGGCGCTCACTTCCAAAGCTTACAAATTGAATGTACAATTGGGTATTGACCCGCAGTTGGGTTTGGATTGGGCCAGCTGTCATTGATGAAGGAAAAGAAATGAAGAAACTTGGGTATGGTGTGGGTGTAAATGATGCTGATTATGTTGTTATGGTAAATGAAACCCTAGGTTATGTAAACGGAAAACGTAGACAAAGGCGAGTGTGGGTTTGTCCTTTTTACGAGACGTGGCGGGGTATGCTTAAAAGATGTTTCAGTGAGAAACTTAAGGCAGACTCCCCAACATATAAAGACGTTACATGTTGTGAAGAATGGCTGACATTCTCCAACTTCAAGCGTTGGATGGAGACGCAGGATTGGGAAGGCAAGCAGTTGGATAAAGATATTATTTTTCCAAATAATAAAGTGTACAGCCCTGAAACATGCGCTTTTGTTTCTTGCGTTACAAACGTGTTTGTTACAGCAAGTGATGCCGCTCGTGGGGAATGGCCTGTAGGTGTTTATTGGAACAAAAAGGAGAAGAAATTCCAATCACAATGCTGCAACCCATTTACGAAGAAGGTGGAGTATCTTGGTCGTTTCAATTGCCCTAAAGAAGCTCATGAAGCTTGGCGTAAACGAAAACATGAGTATGCCCAGCTTGTAGCTGAACTTGAAGCAGACCCTCGTGTAAGCGAGGCACTAAAGAAGCGTTATAGTGTTAAGGAATGGAATGACAAAGCCTAAACGACGCATACGTCCTCTCAAAATAACGCCACGCGATAGACGAATCATCGACAGCTTCACAGATACAAGCTGGCGTGAAGGCTGTAAAACACCTAGAGAGCTTGTCATAGCTGCTACAGATGTTCGTGGAGCTGGAAGGCTTTCTCGGTGGATTGAAAGTCAAACAAAGCCCTTGACACGTAAAGACTGGAATGCTATAGTGATGGCGTGTACGGAAGCTATTGTTAAAAAGAACAATACACATAGAACAGATAGAGCTACAATCAATGTCCTCCTCCCTTTCAACTACAGGAAAGTGTGTAAGGGGTTTCCTGTTGGAACATTGATTGATGTCCCCACTGTCCTTACGTTGTTGTTCAGAATTAATGCTTGTAAGTTGCTTGACTTCTGCTACGAATCTGGGTATAGTGGATATAACAGCTCGATGTTGCGTAGACAAATCGGCATTGTTGAGAAATGGTATACAGATTTTGAGGCAGCTTTGGATGAAACAGAGCTTGACGAGCACACACAATTTGTTCTAACATACGGAGATGAGACGGAAGTGGAGAATTTCATTTCCAATCAAATTAAACAGAAGGAGAGTAGAGATGTCAACAATTGATGTACGTGATATGAATGAAGAGACGGTAAGTCGCATTCGATTTGCGGAAGATCATGGTAAGGTTGGCGGGGACGATACGTGTCCTCTGGCCTGCTATCTAACTTTAGAGAATGCTTGTGTGGCAATTGACGACCCCTACGACCGTGTTATCATCAAAGACAAAGAGCACGCCCTTAACCTCATCAAAGCTCTTAACAAAGCTATTGAGTTGGGCTGGCTAGTGTAACGCGCTGCTTATACACTGGCAGCCTTTGACGGCTGCCTAACAACAAAGGAGAAAACATGAAAATCTACATTGGTCAAGAATGCGATGGTTTCTTTATCACGCTAACTGACGAGGATGGTAAAGAGGTACGTTACCGTTTCAATCAGGAAGACACTGTTGAAGATTTGACTCGTGTGTTTAAACTTCTAGGTTTTGAAGATGTTGAATATGAGGAGGTGTATTGATGGCTGACAT
>ERZ724503.1611-NODE-1611-length-10440-cov-10.455657_pt1 | contig 10440 bp, 8 predicted proteins | sample MGYA00376036_ERZ724503 | MGnify/ENA primary metagenome ERZ724503 (study PRJEB28724, sample SAMN07190885) | wastewater metagenome | isolation source: influent of sewage treatment plant in Hong Hong | place: Hong Kong | collected 2016-03-17 ...
GCTATTGGCCAAACTAGTCCTCAATGACTCACCCGATCGTGACCAGAAGATCCGTCGAGTGGTCGAAGGCCTCAACTATCGACTCAACGAATTCTCCGAAAAGATCAATCTGCTCAGCGAGCAAATTGTGGAGAAGCGTTCCGAAATAAGGAAACTCCGAGATGAGAAGGCGCAAATCGCTGGCGATCATGACGCACTCTCCGATGAGCTCCGCGGGTTGAAGCAGGAGAACAACGCGCTTCGTGAGGAGCTGAACAAGCTGAAAGAAGCACGCACGGAAGCTAAGGAAGCGGTGGCCACCCTCGAGGTCATCCGTGACCGGATTGCGGAGCCTGTTTCATGAACGCCGACGAACTCGATCGAAACCTTGACACCATTCGTCGAAGACTTGAAGCGATGGATGCTGCGGTAGTCGATGCGCTTTCCGACGATCCGACACCGAGCGAACTGCCCATCGCTTCACCTACGCAGTCCTATGCGGAACTCACCGCGTTCAACGATCGCCTGCGCAACGAGAAATGCTGGACTGAAGTAGATCTCGACGCGGCGCTCACGCCCGAACTCGCGGCCAAGCTCGACCAATGGCGCAGCCTCCAGCGCATTCCGTGGTCAACTGCTGACATCGCGGCGGTAGGCCTTGCGGGCATGGTTGGCGGAACTTGCGTCTGGTTTGATGCGGCGATTGACCGGATGATCCGTCAATGGCTAAAACCGCTGAATCAGACGCGTCTCATTCAGGCGTTTGAGAAGGCTGGCAAGCAACTTCCAATCGACTACATGGGTCCTGGGTTCGGCGGGAGGGCCCATCGAGTCAAGTCAGCAGGCCACGACCTCGCACGGCCCTTTACCGCGTTGAGGCAGATCATGGATGGTCAATTTGACGGGATCCGTTGGTCATTTGGTGAGCGCGTAACAGCGACGAAGGCCTTCGAGCCAGTCCAATCCTTCGAAGAAGCTTTGCTGCGGTGGGTGATGCACCTGATCGCCGACGTTCTCACCCCGATGAGCCTGCCCATCCCCGGTTTTTCCTTGCTCTACGAAAGCAACAGCCAAACCATCAGCAAATTCGCCCACCATGCCTACGCCGGAATCCGTCCCGGAGAGGGGCTGAACCTACGATCCGCCCTCGTCGCCCCCGGGATGACGGCAATCGCCACAGAGACCGTAGTACGCACACACGTCCATCTCACCGCCCTGCGAGAGCGGGGCTCGGCTGAGCTCACAGGCCAAGAAGCCCGCAAACGCAATGAGCTATGCCTAGCGGCCCATTCACTAGTTGGCGCCGCGTCCATCGGGAAAGCCGTAGCTCAAGGGATCGTCTTCGAATACGGGGTACACCCCGCACAGATCCGCCACGTGAATTTCCCGACCTTAATCATGGCGGGTAAGGCGGCACTCCAAGTGGCGAGCGACTTCTCGGCCGAGCGCCGAGCCGCAGCGCCCAGCTGGGACGAACTTCTCCTCGACCTCGCGCAGCCGTGGCAGCTCGATCTGGCGTGCGCTGTGGAAGCGACTTGGGCGACCGAATGCTAAGCCTTAGATCGCGCCGGCGCGCCGGTGGTGGTGATTCGGGCTGTGGGTAGGGGTGATTCAGCGTCCTGGGGGCATTCAGCTCCAGCACATTCCGAGCGAAGTCAACACCGCAGAGTCCCCACTACACGAGCGCTAATGACTCGCGAGTTGGGTCTCAACCGAAAACTGAGCGCCCTCTCCGGAACGGAGAAAATGTCACAGTGGCGAAACGTTCCGCAAAGTCCGGAACCCAACGTCGACGAACTTTCGTGCTCAAGCCCTCGCCGGCCGGCCCGCCGCCTGCCTTGCGCAGTTCCCTGCGAACACGCGCGACACGAATAGCCGACGCAGACTCGAGCGCCGGGCAGGATGGGTCGGATCGGCGGCGCTCCTGCCGTGACCACTTCTGCACCCAAGGAACGATTCGCTGTGTCTGAATTTTCAGCTTCCCAGCCCCCCCGATGGCTTGATGTGGCCTCGATCGCGCTGGTCGACCGAGTGGCGCAGCGTGGAATGACGATTCCCGTGGGCGCCGTCGCGGTCTTCTTGGCCGAGCAGGGCAGTGCGGTCGCCGGACTCCTCGGTCTGACTTCAGGTCGCCATGCCATGCCCTATCTGGATGACGATGTTCTCGACGACCTCGCCGATCAGATTGTCTCCTCCTACGCCGCCGAAGAACCGGGCGCCAATCTCTTCGCGCTGCCGCGCACCGGCCATATCAGCGTGGCAAACTTCGGCCGGCTGATTTCCGGACTGGCCGAAACTCTCCTGTTCTTTGAAACCCATCCACCGATCACCGACGCCGATCGAAGCGCGCGTCGCCACGAAACCACCCAGCTTCTTTCACTGGCGGGGCTAATCCAGTCTGAACACAACGGCAACGGACCCATCGCCGTTCCGCCCGCCGTACTTGCCCGAATCGCCCGAACCCTGACGACCGCCGCCGGTCTCACCGATGACGTCGACCTAGCGGCCGCTCTTCGACGCGACAGCATGCGCGCGCACACGACAGCGACCTCGCCCCACGCCTAGAACTATGACTTGCTTTTGTTTGTGAACTCGTCGGGCGCAGTGCGCCGATCAACAACGGGAATAGCGTCGGGGCACTGTCATATGGTCGCGGCCCGGCACGCCGAAATCGGTCGTCGTCGTCGGACACGCCTTCAGCAAAGCAGCACTTTATGACCACCACGGGTTACCGTTTCACGCATAACAGGCAATATGTCAGATATGGTGATCCGGGGCAGCTGGTCTCCGCGAGCCCCCAATTGTCCATTTCGGCGTTCTCAGGAAATTCCGGATCGGACATCCCGTCGCGCAACCCCCGGAGAGGATTTGGGAAACGGGATGAGCACTGCTGACCTCGCTAGCGTGGCGCGCGTCGATGCACTGCTGGCCGAGTTTCGCAGGTCTGACCCCGATGCGTTGGCGGTCAGTGGCGGCCTGGTGGAACGCCGCGGAGTGCCGGGCCTGGAATGGCCCGACTGGTGTTGGTTGCCGATGGCGGCAACGGTGGCCTACCTGACATCCCGCGGTGTTCACGGCGATCGACTCGGCACGGACATCGGCCGTGTGGCGGCTCTGACCCAGTGGCGGTTGGGTCGCGGCGTCTACCAGATCGACCCGGAGGTCGTCGGGTACTCGACGGGTGCGTTGTGGCACTCCGCTGGCGGCGGTGCGGCGCACTGGCAGCAGGCGGTGCTGCCGCCGGCGGAAACCTGGACTCGTCTGCCCGAATGGTGTTGCTACGTGGAGTTGCCGCCCCAGGTGTATGACCAGCTCAGTGGTGCCTTCCGGTTCCTGGGGAGCTTCGTGCATCTGGAGTTCGATACCCACAGTGGGCGTCCCGAACTGCGGTTGGTGTTGGACACCGACGGCACCTGGGAGGGGTTGTTGCCGATCCCGGTGTACCTGGATCGGCCGACGCTGGGTGCGGCCATCAACGACATGTCGGCCAATGCTGATGCCGCCGCCACGGGGGCGATCGGTGCCGACGTGCGGTCCTTACAGGGCGCCTCGGACGGGACGCAGTTGAAGGGGCTGGCCGCCTGGATGGTGTTGCCGCTGGTGTTGTCCCTAATTGACCCGGCAGTCCGGATAGTCGGCGATGTTGGGCCGCCGCCCGCCGCCCGCGCGGGCCGGTGGCTGCCCGCCCCATCGACCCGGCTCTGCCAAGTGTCGTATCGCTCAACCACCTTGAAATCGGTATGACCGCGACGCAGCGGGCTCGCCCGGAGTGGTTCGCCAGTTTCCTTGCCGACCGCGGAACCCAGAAACGTTCAGCGCACACCCTGGCCGCGTATTGCCGCGACTTCGACGCGATCGCCGAGATCATCGTGGGTGGAACCGATCTAACGGCGCTGCGCCTGTCCGACATCAACCGCGACGCCCTGCGGACAGCGTTCGCGCTGTTCGCCCCCACCCATGCCGCGGCCTCGGTTCGGCGGTGCTGGTCGACCTGGAACACCCTGTGCACCGATCTCTACGACGATGAGTTGATTCCCGCCAACCCGATGGGGTCGGTCGGCCGCCCCAGAAGCGACGAAACCCTGTCGAAAGCTCTGCCGCCCAACGTGATCGATGCGCTGCTCGACACTCTGGATGCCGATCAGGCAATGCCACGCCGGCGGCGGGACGATTGGGTTGAACGCGACCGGGCGATGCTGCTAACCGCGCTGCTGGCGGGGCTGCGTTTGGAGGAACTGGTCGGGATCAACTTCGGTGACATCCGTCTCGTCGGCGACGGCGCGGTGGTTCACGTACGCGGCAAAGGCCGGAAAGACCGGCGCGTGCCCATCGAAGCCCCACTCATCAGAGACCTTAAGGTCTACCTGGCCAGCCGGCGTACCCGGTTTCCGAGCGGGCGGCGCGGGTCCTCCCCCGCCGGGGGACTGGGCAGTTGGCCGGCTGACGCGCCGCTATTCGTCAGCGCCAAGGACGGCGCCCGTATCACGCGCAGCACCGTGCAATACCGCGTGCTGCGGCTGTTTCGCCGGGCGGGAGTGGACTCTGAACGCCAGCGAGGCGCCCTGGTCCACGGCCTGCGGCATACCTTCGCCACCGACCTCGCCAACGCGAAAGTCAGTGTGTACGAACTGAAATCGCTCTTAGGTCACACGTCCATCGCCACCTCGCAACGGTATGTCGAGGGGGCCGGACAGGAAACCCGGGCCGCCGCAGCCCGCAACCCGCTCTACGCCCGGCTGCGCGGAGACTGACATCGCCAGTCAGTGCTACTCCCCCACCGCCGGCGCATGGAAGTTCACGTGGTGCTCGGCAGCGAGTTCTCTCGCACGCTTATCACCGCAGGAGGGCCGGCGAAGCCTGCGGGCGATCCTGCATCCCGCACGTCGCCCGATAGCCCGATCGCCCGCAACGACTTGATCAACAACACGGGCATCTGATCGTCCAGACATGATCGCCTTCGGCTGCCGTCGCCATCGCGTCGCCGCCACCAGCCATGTCTGAAACTCGGACATTCCAACTCCTGTAGTAAGGATAGGTCACTGAGCCATTCAACACGTGACCAAGTCGGGGTTAAATTCAAGCTGGCACGGCGAGAATGGTTGAGACTAAATTTTCTGGCATTAGAAATGCCCCAAGGTGATTACCAAGGGGCATTAAGACCATTAAGGCAGTAGTTTGGACTCAGAAGAAACCCAGCGGGTCGATGCTGTAGCTCACCAGCAGGTTCTTGGTCTGCTGGTAATGGTCAAGCATCATCTTGTGGGTTTCACGGCCAATACCCGACTTCTTGTATCCGCCAAAGGCCGCGTGCGCAGGATAGGCGTGGTAGCAGTTGGTCCACACGCGACCCGCCTGAATGCCCCGTCCCATGCGGTAGGCGCGATTCATGTCGCGGGTCCAGACGCCGGCACCCAGGCCATAGTCAGTATCGTTGGCGATGGCCAGTGCTTCGGCCTCGTCCTTGAAAGAGGTCACACCCAGCGTCGGCCCAAAGATCTCCTCCTGGAAAATGCGCATGTCGTTCTTGCCCGCCATCAGGGTCGGCTGCACGTAGTAACCGCCGGACAGATCACCGGACAGGTTGGCACTATCACCGCCGATCAGAATCTGTGCACCTTCCTGCCGACCGATCTCCATGTAGCTCATGATCTTGTCAAACTGTTCCTTGGAGGCCTGCGCACCAACCTGTGTCTCAGGATCCAGCGGATTGCCCTGCTTAATGGTCTTTGAACGCTCAACCACGATATCAAGGAAACGGTCATAGATGGATTCCTGGATCAGTGCACGGGAGGGACAGGTACACACTTCACCCTGGTTGAAGAAGCCCAGCAGCAGACCCTCCGCACACTTGTTAAGGTAGTCATCTTCATAGTCCAGAACATCCTCAAAGTAGATATTCGGTGACTTACCACCCAGCTCAACCGTTGAAGGAATGAGGTTGTTCGCCGCGCACTTGAGAATCTCATTACCCACCGCCGTCGAGCCGGTGAAGGCCAGCTTGGCAATGCGTGTACTTTGCGAGAGTGCCGCCCCCGCTTCCGCCCCGAAGCCGTTGACGATATTAACCACGCCAGCGGGCAGAATGTCCTGTATCAGCTCCATCACCAGGAGAATGGTCACCGGGGTCTGCTCGGCGGGCTTCATGACCACGCAGTTACCCGCGGCCAGCGCCGGCGCCAGTTTCCAGGCGGCCATCAGCAGGGGGAAGTTCCAGGGAATGATCTGGCCCACCACGCCGTAGGGCTCGTGGAAGTGATAGCTGGCCGTTGTCGCATCCAGTTCAGCGGCGCTGCCTTCCTGGGCCCTGATGCAGCCCGCAAAATAGCGGAAGTGGTCTACAAACAGGGGCAGGTCAGCATTCAGGGTCTCGCGTACGGCTTTACCATTCTCCCAGGTCTCCGCAACCGCCAGCATTTCAAGATTCTGCTCGACGCGGTCAGCGATCTTCAGCAGCAGGTTGGACCGGTCGGCTACCGAGGTGGCACCCCAACTTGCTCGCGCTGCATGCGCCGCATCAAGGGCCTTCTCAATATCCGCCGCCGAGGAACGGGCCACCTCACAGTACACCTGGCCGGTTACCGGAGTCACATTTTCGAAGTAACGGCCGTCAGCGGGCGCTACCCATTCGCCGCCGATGAAATTGTCATAGCGCGATTTGAAGGAAACTACAGATCCTTCCTGGCCGGGTTGTGCATACGTCATTTTATTTTCCTCATGTGATGGACAGATTGATTATGGGTTATAGGTAAAGCGAAATCAGGAAGGCGCCGGCTGTCTGAGCTGATACATCACCTGTGACAATGGACGTGAATACCTCTGGACTCAAAAATCTCCGTACAGCGGTCAAGCTCCGCGTCCGGCATGAACTTGCCTGTCCCTTCACCGAAGTCCAGACGCTGGACACTGCCGAAGCGTGGCAGCTTGTCGAGCCAAATCGGGTTGTACGGCAAGATCTGCATGTTCTTTACGCCGTTCTCGAGCATAAAGTCAGCAATGGCACTGAGGTTTTCATCCGTGTCGGTGATAAAGGGCACCAACGGGACCCGCGGCAGAACCTCGATCACCGAATCCCGTGCCAGGGCCTGGACCTTCCTGAAGTTCTCATGAATAGAATGGTTGGGAACGCCGCAGTACTGCTTGTGCGCATCGCTGTCCATCAACTTGAGATCAAAGTAGATGGTGTCGGTGTAGGGCAATACCAGATTTTCAAATACCTTGTAATTGAATAGGCCCGCTGTCTGGATCAGCGTGTGAACATTCCGCTGCTTCAGCCGCGAGAACAGTTCGCCGACCGAATCCATCTGCATCAGCGCCTCGCCGCCGGAGACAGTAACCCCGCCGCCGGAGGCCTCGAAGAAGGCCTCGTCTTCAAGCACCTTCTCCACCAGATGATCCATGTCGATGTCATTGCCACAGCGCTCCAGAGCACCGGATGGGCAGACATCAACGCACTTGAAGCACTGGGTGCATTTGTCGCGGATGATTTTGTCGGGCGAACTCAGGTCGATCGCCTGCTCGGGGCAGGCGTCAGCACAGTCGTGACAGCTGATGCACTTCTCTGCATCATAGGAGAGTTCGTAACCGGTGTTGATGCTTTCCGGATTCTGGCACCAGGTACAAGACAGCGGGCAGCCCTTGAAGAACACCACGCTGCGAATACCCGGCCCGTCGTCCAGGGTGTTTCTCTTGATGTCGAAGTACAGCGAAGCCTTCCTTGGCTCGGTAACTGCTATCGCATCAATCAGGCTTGCATCAGGCCCCATTACTGCTCCGCCCCATTACTGCTCCGGGATATCACCTCATCCTGCATTTCAGGTGATAGATCGTTGAAGTACGCCGAGTAGCCAGATACCCGAATCAGCAGGTTGGGGTGCAACTCCGGGTTGTCCCGTGCCTCAATCAGGATTTTCGGATCCAGCATATTGGCCTGCACCTGCATACCGTGCCGTTTGAAGTACACCTTGTACATGCTACCCAGTGCACTCTTACCATCGTCACAGTCGTAACTGGAGGCATCCAGCTTGATATTGAAGTTGATGCCATTGGCAAACTTCTTGAAATCGATCCGGTTCATCGAATTGATCAAGGCGGTGGAGCCACGCTTGTCTGCACCGTTTTCCGGCGCAAAACCCGAGGCGAAGGTCTCGCCGGCACGACGGCCATTTGGTGTGGCATTGATCAGCCCGCCGAAGTGGGTGTGGGAAGTGTTGGAGTACACGCCCGCCAGGTACTGGCCACCGCGGGTATTCTTGCCCAGGGCGTGAATGGAATCGGAGTAGTGATCCCCGACCCACTTCATCCAGGCATCCGCCTTGGGAATATCGTTGCCAAATTTATCGATGCCTTTCAGCCTGGTCCGCACAACCTCATCCGAGAGATTGTCTTTCAGGTGAGCGACCAGCTCCTCAAGGGTGAGCCACTTGTCCTCGAACACAGCACTCTCAATGGCCCCCAGGGAATCGGCCACGACCGCCATGCCGGTGCCCTGGATACCGGAGAAATTGTACTTCGCGCCACCCTGTGTAGAGCAAACACCCTGCTCGAGACAGCCTTCCAGCGTAGCGCTGGTGATCGGGGTGGGGTGGTACTTGGCGTGGAACTGTTCACACTTCTGCAAATCCGCGTGCAGCTTGCCCAGCTGATGCTTCACCTGCACCTTGTAGGCGTCCAATACGTCATCCATGCTCTTCATGCTGGAGACCGGGGGTGTCTTGACACCGATCTGTCGGTCAGAACCAAACTGGCACCCCTCGTTGAGCGCCATTTCCAGGGCCAGGGCCATGTTGTACATCCCGGCGTCGGTGGAACCCAGGGTCTTGCCCGGCGCCGTGGGCTCAACACAGCCGATGGCGACATAGTCCCTGGCATCCTCCAGGGAATAACCGACATTCATCATGGACTCGATGATGGTCTCGTCGTTATACATGGCGGGCGCCGAACCCGGGCCGAAGTTCACCCGGATGACCTCATCGTAGAATGCCTTGGGTGTGTTCTCGTGGAGACGGACGTGGAAGTTGGGCTGGCGCATGCGCAACTCATCGGCGAGCTCCAACAAAATGAAACTCAGTTCATTGGTCGCATCGTTGCCCTCGGAGTCCTGACCACCGATGGTCACTACCTCCCAGCTGGTCAATCCACCGAGCATGCTGGTCAGCTCGTCGGAGTACATGGGGATGGTTTCGCATAGCTTTACGCAGAAAGCTCCCAGAATATCTTTCGCCTCTTGTCTTGAAATACGTCCAGCCGCCAAATCCTCTTCATAGTAGGAATTCAGGAATTGGTCCACGCGGCCCGGACAGGTGGTTTCACCTATTGTCTCCTGGAAAATGGCGATGTGGGTGAGGGTCATTGATTGGACCGCTTCATAGAAACTGGTTGCGCCATAACGTGGTACGCGAGCGCAGACCTCCGCAATCCGCTCTAGATCAAGTTTCCGCTGAGGGTCCGCTTCAGCCTCTGCCAGCCTACGCGCCTCGGTCGCATAGCGGTCACCAAACTCTGCCAGCGCATTCATTGAGATTTTCACAGACTGGTAGAAGTCCAGCTTGGAGGGATCGTTGGTTTGTGCCTCGAAGGCCTCCACCTCGGCGATGATGCCCTCGGCACCCAGTTTGATCACTTTCTCGTAGCCGGGTGCCAGGTGAGCAATACCACCAGCCTCATACAATTGGTACTGCAGTGCTTCAATCTGCTCCTTAACAAAGCGCATCTGCTCTTCCTGCCCGTCAAAGGCAAGATAAACCATATTCTTGTCCATCCAGAACGGAATATATGACTGGAGTTTTGCCTGCTCGTCTTCGCTGATCTCGAGAGGATTGACCTTGCGGGTGGGTAGTTTGTCGACACCAATCATTATGCCCAGACCGCCCAACTCCGGATAACAGATGCCGGCGACCCGTTTGGCGGTGAAGTTGCCAACAATCAGCTCGTCAGGATAGATTTTCACCGTTTTGTTGGCCAGGACGTGGCGTGTCGCTTCAGCTATCTGAACGGCCGTAGATTTCCCATCGTTGGCCTCATCCATGTAATACTCTGACCAAAGCACTGCGCGCTCGATGCAGCCACCGTAGGTAGCCTCGTCGACAGCTTTCTTCAGGCGAGCGACTCGAGCACCATCTTCCAGTGACTGACCAACGACATTAGTAATTGCATTCATATTTCACCTCGCGTCTCAGCGCTTGACTCAAAAGTTTAATATTGTTTTTGAAGCTACGGTTGCTTTACATGTCGCCCCGTCTTAAACGAAGCACATACTATGGAGAGTACAAGGAGTGGTAGTGTCCCGTCAAGTGGTGTAATTCCGGTCTCCAGTTTCATTGCTTCAGGCGGCCTCAGACTGTGGCAGTAGGTTGGCCTGGTCTTCCTTGCTCAGCACGCGCGCCAACGTCTCTTGGCTCATGTAGCGGCGTGTCACCTGCCATTCATCTGTTTGCTCAGCGAGTAGCGTTCCCACGAGCCGCA
>ERZ724503.1623-NODE-1623-length-10403-cov-3.963471_pt1 | contig 10403 bp, 13 predicted proteins | sample MGYA00376036_ERZ724503 | MGnify/ENA primary metagenome ERZ724503 (study PRJEB28724, sample SAMN07190885) | wastewater metagenome | isolation source: influent of sewage treatment plant in Hong Hong | place: Hong Kong | collected 2016-03-17 ...
TCGCGGTGCAGGTTGTAGAGGCACTCGCCGTACTGGTTGGGCTGCAGCTCGATGATGCGGCAGCGGCCGACGTTGGCGCCGGGCTCCTGCGCGCGCTCGGTCAGCGTGGGCGCGATCGCGGTCTGGCTGTCGATCCAGACGCCGTCCTTGTCGGGCTTCGGCGGGTCGAAGTGCCAGAAGCCGTTGCACTCGATGTCCCCGTAGGCGCTGGCCAGCGGGGCGAAGCGGGTGTCGCCGCTGGACTTCCAGTCGACGTACTCCAGGGACAGCCACTCCTGCGGGTCGACCGGCTTGCCGTACGAGTCGAGAACCGCGTAGCCGGTCTCCTCGAGCATGGGGAGTTTGTAGTGGGCCATAGGACCTCCAAGACATCTCAGCAGGCCGCCCGGGGTATGCGGCCTCTAGAGCATCATCCCAGACCAGGAGTGCGACCAATCGTGTTGTTGGTCACATGTCGCACATTGATCTCCTACCGAGTACGGATGATTTCGCTACGTTTCGGGTGCGAAACCCCGCGCGCCGCGGGCATAGTGGCGGCATGCCCCTGTCCGCCGTCCCCGAGGTGCAGACCGTGACGATTCACGGTCACCGCCGCGCCTTCGTCCGGGTCGGCAGAGGTCCGGCCGTCGTGCTGCTGCACGGGGTCGGCCATGATCACCGCACGTGGCTGCCGGTCTTGCGGCCCTTGAGCCGCCACTTCACGGTGATCGCGCCGGACCTGCTGGGCCACGGTTCGTCCGACGCCCCCCGCGCCGACTACAGCATCGGCGGCTACGCCAACGGCGTGCGGGATCTGCTTGCCATCAACGGCATCCAGTCGGCCACGGTGATCGGCAACAGCCTCGGTGGCGGCATCGCGATGCAGTTCGCCTACCAGTTCCCACAGTGGACCGAACGCCTGGTGCTCGTGGGATCCGGCGGTCTAGGCCGCAGCGTGAGCCCCTTGTTGCGCGCGCTCACGATGCCGGGCGGGAATGTCGCCCTCAAGACCGTGACGCTGCCACCAGTGCGCATCCCCGCCGCCGCGCTGATGCGCCGCCTGCACGACGCCGGCATCCGCGGAACCACGGACTTCAAAGGTCTGGCCGAGGTGTACGACGCCCTCGGGAACACGCCGCGCCGGCGCGCCTTCCACCATGTGCTGCAGGCGGCCGTCGACTGGCGCGGACAGGTGATCACCATGCTGGACCGCGCATATCTCGCCGAATCCATGCCCTGCATGGTGATCTGGGGCGAGCAGGATTCGGTGATCCCGGTCAAACACGCCTATGCGGCCCACGCCGTCCTGCCTGGTTCGCAACTAGAGGTCATCCCGCACGCCGGGCACTTCCCGCAGGAGGACGACCCCGAGCATTTCGCGAGTGCGGTCATCGACTTCATCCTGGACACCAAGCCGGCCAAGTACGAGGGCCGCAAGTGGGCGCGGGCTCTGGCCGAAGGGCCGCGGCCGCGCAAGTTCTGGGCCAGGCAACGGCCGCCCCAGGTGGACAGTGAACTCGGCTGATCCGCTGGCGGTCTCACGCCTGCGCCATGACTTCGACGATCCGTAAGCCTGCTCCCTGCACACCCACTGAGGCTTGCGCCGGAGCGTTTGCCAACACGGCGGCGCGGAAGGCGTGTGCCTGCTCCAGGGTTTCGAACACGATGAACGTGACATTGTCCTGCGGCGCGTCGACATCTTGGGACCAGTACCCGCGCACGAAGCCTTCGTTCTGAGCGACCCCCGCCACTAACTGTGGAAGAGCTGCGGCCCGCTCCTGCGCTCGAGCGGTATCCATTCTCCAGGTACCCGTTACGGCGAACATGCGCGCCTCCTTCTTCCTTCGCGGCTCACGCTGCTGCGATGGTAGGCACCCTCAAGAAGGTTCGCCAAGCGCCTCCCGAGTGTTGATGATCTGGTCGATTGCCACGCCGACGGCTGCTGCCCGCTGAGCACCGAACGGCAGCCACGCCAGCTGTCCGGGGGCGTGGGCGTCGGTGTCGATGCTGAAGGTGCAGCCCATTTCCAGCGCGAGTGCCATCAGTTCCTCGGGCGGGTCCTGCCGCTCCGGCCTGCAGTTGATTTCGACCGCGACGCCGTACTCCCGGCAGGCAGCGAAGACCAGCTCAGCGTCGAACTCCGAGGGCGGCCGGACCCGGTTGCGCGTGGTCATGCGCCCGGTGCAATGGCCGAGCACAGTGGTTGCGGGGTTCGCGATGGCCGCCAGCATGCGCGGCGTCATCTCGGCTGCCGGCATGCGCAACTTGGAATGCACTGAGGCTACGACGATGTCCAATGACTCCAGCAGATCCTGGTCCTGATCGAGTGCCCCGTCGTCGAGGATGTCCACCTCAATGCCGGTCAGAATCCGGAAGTCGTCCCAATGGGTGTTCAGTTCCGCGACTATCTCCAGTTGCTGTTCGAGGCGCTTCCGGGTCAGCCCGTTGGCAACGGTCAGCCGCGGCGAGTGGTCGGTGAGCGCCAGGTACTCGTGGCCCAAGGCGCGGGCGGTTTCGGCCATCTCCAGAATCGGCGACCCGCCGTCGCTCCAGTCCGAATGGGAATGCAGGTCGCCGCGCAGTGCCCGCACGATGGCTTCCCCCTCGCCCGGATCTGGTGGGGCGGCAGCCCGGACGCGTCCCAGGTACTCGGGTTCCTCGCCGTTGGCAGCCGCCCGGATCACCTCGTTCGTGGTCTTGCCGATGCCCGGTAGTTCTTGCAGCGTGCCCGCGTTCAGCCGCTTCCCGAATTCGGCAGGTGTGAGCGCCGCGATGACACCCTGAGCCCGCCGGAAGGCCTGCGTGCGCTGGGTTTCGGCATGGGACCGTTCGAGCAGGAAGGCGATCTCGGCCAGTGCCGCGATGGCCTGGGCTCGTGCTGCCGCCGCGTCGTGCTCGTCCATAGCTGCTCCGTTCCCGGCGCGTTCGACCTCAAGCGGTGCCCCCGGCGCGATTCGAACGCGCGACACACGGTTTAGGAAACCGATGCTCTATCCCCTGAGCTACGGGGGCGACGCGACCAGTCTAGGAGTCGTCAGATTCGCGCGGTCGCACGCGATTCCCAAACCCGCGAGAAGGGGCCAAATCCGACCCCGATCCGCACGTTTGTCCAAGGCAGCAGGAGGCCCTAGACGGATGAGACCAGCGACCGAGGCGCCGGCTCCACAACCTCCGCCGAACCATCAGCCCAGACGACCAAGCCAACGCGACCACGGTCCCGCAACCACTGCGCCGCCCGCTGATCCAGAGCCAACGCGGCCGTGGCATCGATATCGGCCCAGGTCAAGGAGGGCCCGACCACGGTGACACTGGCGACACCGCTGGGTGCCCGGCCAGTGCGGGCATCGATCACATGTGCGCCCCGGTGCGCAGAGCCACTGGTGGCGACAGCCCCCGAACGCACCGGCACTGTAGCCACTAGCCGACTCGGGTCGTGCGGGTTCTCGATGCCGATGCGCCACGGCTCGTCGTCGGAATGACACACCATGTCACCGCCGGCGGATAGGCAGAACTCGAAGCCAGCCAGGTGCCGGGCAGCGCGTTCGACGGCCCAGCCCTTGACCACACCGGAGGGATCGAGGCCGGGCCGCCGGATCGAGAAGGCGCCGTCCGAAACCTGCTCGGCCACGACACCCAGCTCGAGGACTTCTGCCACCTCGCCGGGACACTCAGCGACGGCGATCTCGCCGCGCGCCAAGCGCGAGACGAAGGACTGCGACTTGTAGGTGCTGAACACCTCGTCCACCCAGCGCAGTTCGTCCATCACTGCCCCCCAGGCCGCGTCGGCGGGGCGCCGGGAAGCAAGGCTGACGGGCATCCCCATCACGTGCTCGACGTAGCGCTTCACAGGCCGGCCTCGTCCAGCGCGGCCTGCAGCGAACTGACGTAGCCGTTGCTCGTGACCGTGGCACCGCTGACCATGTCGATGTTCGCGCTCTGTGCCTGCAGCGTCTCGTCGGTCAGGACCGGCAGCGCGTAGGCATTGATCTGCTGGTCCTTGCCGTTCTCGTTCGGGTACTGCAGAACCTGCACGTCGGTGATCTCCGAACCGGACACGGTGATCTGGACCTGGACGGGACCCCACTCGGTCTGGGCGACCGAGCCCGTGACGGTCTTGCTCTCGGCGGCCGAATTCGTGCCCGCGGTCACTACGGTGTCGCTGGCGCGCATCGCGCCCATCGTCGAGGTCCGATATCCGAAGAGCAGCACGACGATCGTGAGCGTCGTAAGGAACGTGTAGAGAATTCGTTTCATTTCCTCACCATCCGAATGTCTCGATGTGGATCTGCTCGTCGGCCACGCCACTGTCGAGGGCCGCCCGGCGCGCGGCGTCCGTCCAGCCCTCCGGGCCACAGATGTACACGTCGCGGTCTGCCACATCCGGGATAACCCGGCGCAGCGCCTCGGAGTCACTCATAGCCCCGGCTTCCGCAGTCGCCCAGGACTCCGAGCCGCGCCGTTTGCCCGGCAGGAACACGCAGCGCAAGCCCCGCTCCTGCACCAGCACGCCGAACTCCCGCTCGAAGATCGGCTCGTCGCTATAGCGATAGACGAGCACCGCCTCGCCCGGCTGGTACTCCATGCCCTCGGCCAGCGCCCGCAGCGGCGCGATGCCGACGCCGGCGCCAATGAAGGCAACCTTGTCGCGAGTTCGGGCCCGCGGCGAAAGTCTCCCGTACGGGCCTTCCACGAGCACCGTGGTGCCGGGCTTGATCGACGAGGTGCGGGCACTGTTGTCGCCCAGCGCCTTCACGGAGATCCGCAGCGAGCGCCCGTCCGGGGCGGCCGACAGGGAGTACGGATTACCCCGCGTCCAACCGTCGCGATCCATGAAGCGCCAGACAAAGAACTGGCCCGACTCCACGTTCATCGCGGACATCCGATGGCCCGTCAGGTAGACCGACGTGACTCCGTCTCCCTCGGGCACGACCGACGTCACCCGCAGCCGGTGGCGCCAGGTCCGCCACAAGGGCAGCCCGACGCGGAACACCAGCACGCTGCCCGCCGCGACCGCCCAGAACGTCCACCAGTACACCGTGGCGGCAGCGGAGTTCAGGAACTCCTGGCCGGTCCACAACTGGTGCGGCAGCGCCAGGCCGACACCGAGATACGCGTACAGGTGCAGCAGGTGCCACGACTCGTACCGCATCCGCCGGCGGGCTGCCCGCAGACTGGTGACCACAACCATTCCGAGGCAAGCGGCACCCGCGACTGCGAGCAGCATGCCGGGGTAGTTCCACGTCAGGTCCCACAGTGTCGCCGGCCAGGCCAGCAGTCTGCCGCCGGCGTAACCCCACGTGTTCAACACGATGTGCGCGACCAAGAGGTTGATCGATGTCAGGCCGATCAGCCGGTGCATCCGCACGACCCGGTCCTGCCCGAAGGCACGTTCAAGAGGGGGGATGCGCGCGATGAGCAGGACCTGGATCAGCAACAGGTCTGATGCGACCAGGCCGGTCAGCCGGCCGATCGAGTTGAGTGCGCCCTCCCAGGAAGTGAGGTCGGCGATGCCGCCGCCAGCCGCCCACCAGTAGCCGACCAGCACCAGGCTGGCCCACAGGAACACGGTGCCGATAGTCCGGATGATGGCGTCGACCCGGGCGTGCGGGTAGGCAGCGGTGGCCACCGACACTCGGGGTTCGATCACAGCGGTCATCAGTACTCACCGCCGGAACCTTCGCCATCAGGCGCAAATCCGGGTGGAACGTCACCGTCAGGGCCGTGGCCGCCGAACCCGTCATGGTCGCCGTCGAAACCGGGCGGCCCGTATTGGCCAGAATCGGGAAGTTGGCCAGAGTCCGGGAGTTGACCCGAATCGGGCAGCTGACCCGAATCGGGAACCTGCCCGGATCCATCCGCTGTCGAGGTATCACTGACGTCGCTGACCTGCGACGTGCGATTGCCGGCGACTGCCATCCCGACCGCACCCCCAGCCACGGTGGCGGCCGCCACGATTGCCGCGGCGGCCATTCCCCTGCCGAAGCGGCGCGGGGTCGTGGCGGGCGGATCCGACTCCGCTTGCAAGCCGGGGACCACGGGTTCGGGCGTGGCGAAGCGCTGCGTGATCTGCTCGTCGGGATCTGGCTCCCAGCGGGAACCGCTGCCAGAGGTTTCGTTCATGATGCAACCATCGGGCAGTGATCTAAATGCCCACCGTGATGCGGGTAAGAGCAGGGTGAGAATCAGTCCACGTGCCGGGCCAGCGTCTTGGGAGCCACCAGCCGGTAGGACTCCACCAGCCATTCCCGCAACTGGCCGCGATCCAGACCGGCCAAGGGAATCACGACCCATCCGTGCTTACCCAGGCCGTATCGCGAGGGGAAAGCTCCGGGCACGTTGTCGGCCACCCACGCCGCCTCTTCCGACGGCAGCTTGACCGTGACCCGGGTCCCGTCCTTGTCAGTGAACGCGAAGTTCTTGCCGCGCACGCGGAACGTGGGTTGCCCATCCCACGCATCGATGTCGACCCGCTGCGCCTCGGGCAGCGCCAATGCCAGGTCCTCGAGCGTGCGCAGGGACATGGCGACAAGGTAACGCGTGTCGAACGCGTTCGGCGTGGAGGACAACGCAACCGCTTCTCCAGCCGGGGCAATTGGCACGACACTGGGCGCATGCGGATCGTGCTCGGGCTGTTCGCCGGCTTCTGGGCGCTGATCTTCGTGGCCGGCCTGGCCAACCCCGGTTACGTCCACTACCGCGAGCACGTGAGCCTGCTGGCCGCCGACGGCAACCGGTTGATCTGGGTGACGACGCTGGCGATCCTGCTCACCGCCGTGGCGCAGTGGGTGGCCGCGCGGTTGTTCTGGATCGTCAACCGCCCGGTCGCCCTCCTGCTGGTGATGGCCGGGGTGGCGCTGTGCGTGGTCGCGGGGTTCCGGGTGCCGTGCCCGGAGAAAGCCAAGCACTGCACCTTCACCGTCGAACACACGGCGTCGGAGTCGGTGCACAACGCCGGCGTGGTCGTATACGCCGTGCTCACGATGGCCGCCATGGTGATCCTCGGGGTCGTGGCGATCACCCAGGGCCGGCACAGTCTGGTGGGAATCCCCGGGCTGATCGCGTGCGCGGTGTTTGCGTTGAGTTTCAGCGGGCTGCTGATCTTCCCCGCCGGGCTGGCGCAACGGGTGTGGATCGGCGTCGGTCAACTCTGGTTGGTCGCAGCCAGTTTCGAAGCCGAGCAACACCGGGAGCGGGTGGCGGCATGACGCCTACAGCGTGACCCAGAACTTCCGCAGGTGCTCGGTCACGATCCACCGGGTCCGCGCGCCCGCCTCGAGTTCCACGACGTCGCCGGGTTCGATCTCCAGCACCTCGCCGCCCTCGACCTCGATCCGAGCCCGGCCGGTCAGCACGACGAACACCTCGTGCATCTCGACATCGGTCGAATCACCGACCGGGTGTTCCCACAATCCGCAGGCCAGACCCGACGCCTCCCACAGTCCGTTGATGCCGTCGCTGCCCCGCCGGAGGATGGATCACGTCATGCCCCGCAGACTACTCGCGTCTTTGTAAGCATTTCATTACACGAAGTCGCTTGCGTCTTTCCAGGAGTTGTGTCCATACTCGTCGCGAGGGGAGTACCCCACTCACCCAGTGATCGTCAGTACGGCGGCTGCGTAGGCCGCCCGGTCACCGGGGGCCAGTTCGGCCGGGAGAGACCTCGTGGCGACACAGGAGTCCACCATGAACGCTGTCCTCGCGCAGCCGCTGCTCACCCGCCCCTCGACTACCGACCTGCAATCGCTGATGCGCGAGCAGGGTCTGTGCGTGTCGATCCTGCTCAATACCACTCCCGCGCAGCGCATCTGTGACGACGATCGGGCTCGGTTGCAGGCGCACGCCCGGGATGTGTACCGGCGCCTGGAACTCGAGCCCGACCAGGGCCTGGCGGCGGTGCTGGCAGCCAGAGTCCGGGCCGGACTGGACATCGCGATGCACGCGCCCACCGACCGGGCTCTGGCGTTGTTCTGCAGCGAGAGCACAGTGCGGGTCTTCCACCTGCCGGTGCCGGTGGAAGACCGAGTGGTCGTCGACCCGACGTTCGCCACACGTGATGTCGTGGTGGCGGTGCAGACCAACCCGCGGTTCCTATTGCTGCACATGGACAGCAGGTCAGCGAATCTGTTCCGCTACAACCAGAAGTACCTGGAGCCCGTGCTCTCCCCCGACTTCCCGGCATTGCGTGAGGGACGGGTGCGGGCCGGTAGGGATCTGGAACGCCAGCGCGCCTTCCTGCGCCAGGTCGACGCCGGCCTCGGACGGCACCTACAGCACGAGGGTCTGCCGGTGGTGCTGGTCGGCGGTGAGCGGACGCTCGCGGAATTCCTGCGGGTGACGCGCAACGGAAGCACTGTGACGGGCATGGCGCGCGGCATCCACTCCCGGCCCTCCCTGCTGGACCTTGAGCGCATCGGCCGGGCGGTGGTGTCGGATCACGTCGCCGACCTCACTGCCGCAGCGCAGGACACGCTGTTCGCGCGCCTGCGTTCCCAGCAAGCGGTGACGGGTTTGCTCGGCTGCTGGCACGCGGCGGCGACCCGGACGCCGGAACTGCTCGTCGTCGAGCGTTCCTTCGCCATGGCTGCCCGTGCGGTTGCCGACGGCCGCTACGTCGAGCCCAGCGACGAGAGCGAAGATCCCGACGTCATCGACGACGCGGTGGACGACCTGATCGAGAGGGTCCTGCAGTCCGGCGGGTACGTGTGCATCGCCCCCGACGGCACGCTGCGCGATCACGGCAGAGTGGCGTTGAGCCTGGCCAGTTGAACCCATCGCACCGCGGGCTCCGGCGCGTTTCCCCCTCCCAGGAACGTCCCTCAGCCACCCCCACGCCGGGGCCTGCGGTGCGGTGTTTGAATGTGGCCATGGACTTGCTCGCCGGACCAGATCCCACCTTGCTGCCCGAGGACCCCGCCGCGTCCGCCCCCGGCACGCCCGAGGAGGTGGTGCGGGCCTTCCCCGCGTCGAGCCTGGCCTGGGCGCGCTTGTCCGCTGAGGCGCGGGAAGCCGGCCAGGTGGTTCCGAGCTACGCCTACGCGCGGGTGGGATACCACCGCGGGCTGGACCTGCTGCGGCGCAACGGCTGGAAGGGCCACGGCCCGATCCCCTGGTCGCACGAGCCGAACCGCGGGTTCCTGCTGTGCCTGCACGAGTTGTCCGTGGCTGCCGACGCGATCGGAGAGGCCGACGAGGCGGCACGCACCCGGGACTTCCTGCGGGACTCGTCCGCAGAGGCTGCCGAGGTCCTCAGCGCCTAGCGCACCGGGCTGTTCCACGCCCAGCGCATCAGCGGGATCTGCACCGGCATCCGCGCCCATACCGCAGCCTTGAACCAGGTCGGTCGCGAACTGCGCTGGACGTCCACTGCCATCTTCGCGTTGCCCACCCAGACCACGGCCAGCGTCGCAGTCGTGACCACCGGCGCCCAGCGCTGGCCGGTCAGCAGTCCACCGGCGCAGGCGAGTTCAGCCACACCACTGCCGTACACCCAAGCGCGACGACTGCCCAACGCGCGCGGAATCATCGGTTCGAACACCTGCGGGCGCACCATGTGGATCACGCCGCTGGTGGCGAATGCGCCGGCGACGACCTTTGTGCCGAGTGGGAGGTCCATCACACCAGTACTACGTGACTGATGGTGTAGATCGCCAGTCCGGCCAGCGCACCGACCAACGTGCCGTTCAGGCGGATGAACTGCAAGTCTCGGCCGACCTGGATCTCGATCTTGCGGGAGGTCTCCTCGGCGTCCCACTTGTCGACGGTCTCGGTGATCAGCGCCGTGATCTCCTCGCGGTTGTTACGCACCACGTGTACTGCGGCATCCTCGATCCAGCCGTTGACCCGATCGCGCATGTCTGGTTTGTCAACCAGGTTGCGCCCGATCGAGACCAGCGAGTCGACAAGACGCACGCGCAGATCCGACGTGGGATCGTCTACCGCGCGCAGCAACATGTCCTTGGCCACCGTGCCGGTGGTCTGCAATGTGCGGTTGACTTCCGGGTGGTCGAGCACGCGCAACTTCGCCTGTTCGGCCTTGTACTGCATGTCGGGATCCAACCGGAGGTCCGCAGAGAGTTTGAGCAACGCCTCGTCGATGCTTTTGCGCAACGGGTGATGCGGGTCGTCCCGCACGTCCATCGCGAACTTCACCGCCTCCCGATACACCTTGCCAGCGACCATGTCGTCGGCCCACTTCGGCGACCAGGTAGGAGCCTGTCGTTCCACGACGTCGACGACCCGTTCCCGATTGTCAGCCAGCCAGTCGTACATGGAGCCCGTGATCATGTCGATCAGGGGCACGTGTGCGCGGTCGGTCACCACCTCACCCAGCAGATTCCCGGCCGGCTCGGCGATCGGGAACTCCTCAGCGCGCTTGCGCAGGAAGTCGTACACCGCGGTCCGCACCTGTTCGTCATCCAGTAGCC
>ERZ724503.1625-NODE-1625-length-10382-cov-5.713857_pt1 | contig 10382 bp, 12 predicted proteins | sample MGYA00376036_ERZ724503 | MGnify/ENA primary metagenome ERZ724503 (study PRJEB28724, sample SAMN07190885) | wastewater metagenome | isolation source: influent of sewage treatment plant in Hong Hong | place: Hong Kong | collected 2016-03-17 ...
GGGTTTGGCCGAATCAGGCGTCTGACCCAACTGCACGACGAACAGCGCGACGCCGAGCACGAACACTCGCCGGCGTCCCCAGCGGTCGGCCACGCGGCTGGTGAGGAGCAGCAGGCCGCCGAAGGTCAGGCCGTATCCGGCGACCAGCCACTCCAGGGCGGTGTTGTCGGCGTGCAGGTCGCGCTGCACCGACGGCAGCGCGACGTTGACGACGAAGAAGTCCAAGACGATCAGGAAGGTGCCGGTCAGCAGGACCGCGAGCGGCCCGCGCCGGAGTCGGGTGTCAGTCATGACGCCGTTCTCCGCCCTCCCGCAGCGGGAGGGTCAAGGGCTGGGTCAGGGCTGGGAGAAAGCGGTGGACTCTCCCCCAGGGGGAGGGGGCAGGCTGCGCCCATGGACGGGCTGCTGAGCATCGGCGACTTCTCGAGGATGACGTTCCTGACCGTGAAGGCGCTGCGGCACTACCACGACGTCGGCCTGCTGGAGCCGGCCCGGGTCGACCCCCAGAGCGGCTACCGCTCATACCGCCCCGAGCAGGTCGCCCAGGCCCGGCTGATCCGGCGGCTGCGCGACCTGGACCTCCCGGTGGACGAGGTCCGGGTCGTGCTGTCCGCGCCCGACGAGGAGTCACGCAACGCCGTGATCGTGGCGCACCTCGAGCGGATGAGCCGTCAGCTCCGCGAGACCCAGGAGACCGTGGAGTCCCTGCGCCGGATGCTGTCCGCGGACCCGGGCGGGCTCGAGGTGGTGCAGCGGGACGAGCCGGCCGGTCCGGCGCTGGCGATCCGCGGGCAGGTCGACGGTGACTCGGTCGTCACCTGGTGGATGGAGGCGTTCGCCGAGCTGCACCGGCTGCTGCGCACCTCGGGGGTGGACCGGATCGGGCCGGACGGTGCGGAGTTCCCGACCGAGTTCTTCACCGAGTCCCGTGCCGAGGTCGTCGCGTTCGTCCCGGTCGCAGCGGTGCCATCCCTGCCCGGCCGGGTCGAGGCGGTCCAGCGCCCGGCGGGCCGCTTCGCCGTCGTGACGTACGACGGCCCGATGGTCGACCTCGACGGCGCGTACTCGGCCGTCGGGCGCAGCGTGACCGAGCAGGCGCTGGCCGCGGAGGGGCCGATCGTGGAGCGGTACCTCCCGCGCGGTGACGAGGACGACCTGATCGACCACACGACCGAGGTCTGCTGGCCGATCCGACCGGTCTAGACCGGCGTGTCCGGTGGAGCGCCGCCGCCGCCTTCGGTAGACAGGTCAGTCGATCCATGTCCTGGCTCCGGGTGTCTCGAGGATGGGTGCTTCCCCCATGAAGAAAGCGGTCGTCGTGCTGCTCATCGTGTTCGGCTTGTTCTGGATGGTCACCGACCCCCACGGCCTCGCCCAGTCCGCGCACAAGGCCGGCGCCAGCGGCGCGGCCCTCACCGGTGACTTCTTCAGCTCGGTGATCACGTTCATCCGCGAGCTGGAGTAGCCGTGGTGCGCGTCTCGGACTTCCTGCCCTCCACGCAGCCGTGGCTCTCGCGGCACCTGTTGCGCGACGAGGGCGAGGTCGTCGTCGACGAGGTGCGGCACCACTGGGCGGCGTACCTGCGCCCGATCGCCGAGGGGCTTCTCGCGCTGACCCTGCTCCTCGCGAGCGGCGTGGTGTGGATCGAGGTCGCGTGGGTGCCGGTGCTCGCCGGGTTCGTGGCCGCCGGGCACGCCGTGTGGCTGGGCCTGGCCGCGCACCGCGACCGGTTCGTGATCACCAACATGCGGGTCTTCCGCGTCCACGGCGTGCTCACCCGCAACCTGGCCACCATGCCGCTGAGCCGGATCCTCGACATCACGGTCCGTCGTCCGCTGCTCGGCCGCATCCTCGGTTACGGCCACTTCGCCTTCGAGTCCGCCGCGCGCGGTCAGGGGGTCCGCGACGTCCGGTACGTCGGGAGGCCGCTTGAACGGGACCTCGCGATCCAGCGCGTCGTCCAGCGTGCCGGGCTGCGCGGGAGCCGGGTCAACTAGCTGCGGTGAACTAGCCTCCTGCCGTGACGCTTCCCTTCGACCCGATCGACGAGGCCGCCCGGCAGTGGGGCACCCACTGGGACCGCGTCCCGGCGATGCACGCCGTCACCTCCCTGATGCGCGTGCAGCAGCTCGTGATCGGCCGTCTCGACGCCATCTTGAAGCCGCACGGCCTGACGTTCGCGCGCTACGAGGCGCTGGTCCTGCTGGTCTTCTCCTCCCGCGGCTCGCTGCCGTTGGGCAAGATGGGGGAGCGCCTGCAGGTGCACCCGACCTCGGTCACCTCGATCGTGCGCCGGCTGGAGTCGGCCGGGCTCGTCGAGCGGCGGGCGCACCCCGAGGACGGGCGGGCCGTGCTCGCCGAGATCACCGACGCCGGTCGTGAGCTCGTCGAGGCGGCGACCCGCGACCTGGTCGCCGCCGACTTCGCGCTCGGTGCGCTCGACGACGGCGACCTGCAGCGGCTCTCGGAGCTGCTCCGACCGGTGCGCGAGGCGGCCGGGGACTTCTAGTGGTCACCGCCGACGACGTCCGGGAGGTCGGCCTCGCGCTGCCCCGGGCCTACGAGTCCTTCACCGGCGGGCGGTACAAGCTCAAGGTCCGCCAGATCGTCTTCGTCGGGTTCTCCCGCGACGAGACCGACATGGGGTTCGGCTACCCGCGCGAAGCACGCGACGGGCTCATCGAGTCCGATCCCGCGACGTTCTTCCTGCCGCCGCAGCGCGACCTGCGCTATCAGTGGGTCTGCGCCCACCTCGACCGTCTCGACGCCGAGGAGATGCGGGAGCTGGTCACCGACGCCTGGCGGATGTGCACGCCCCAGATGCTGCACGACCTGCCCGAGATGGAGCCCCCGACCGCGGCTGCGTGGAGCGCGATGGACTCCGGCGACTGGGACCTGCTGCCCGACCTGCTGCACCCCCGCCTGCACTTCGTCGACGGCGACCTCGAGCTCCGCGGCCGGCCGGCCCTGCTCGCCCACCTGCGCTCCCACCCCGTGCCGCGACCGCCGACGTCGGTCGAGGTGCGCGAGGGCCGGATCTGGCGTTGGGTGCGGTAGTCGCCGCGGGGTCGTGAGCGTGCAATTGCTGGGAAATGCACCGGTTACCCGCGGGTAAGCGGTGCATTTCCCAGCAATTGAACGAAACCGAACACCGCCCGGGCGCCCCGAAGCCGCGGCCCCGTTTGGCGCACTTAGTTGGACGTCCTACTATCTGTCCATGACCGAGAGCGCACGCGCCCGCTGGCAGGCCCGCTACGAGCAGTCCCGCGTCCGGGAGTCCGACTTCACGACGCTCAGCGGGCTCGAGGTGGAGCCGGCGTACGGCACCGACGACTCCGAGTGGCCCGGGCAGTTCCCGTTCACCCGCGGGCTCTACCCGACCGGCTACCGCGGCCGGACCTGGACGATCCGGCAGTTCGCGGGCTTCGGCAACGCCCAGCAGACCAACGAGCGCTACCGGATGATCCTGGGGCGCGGCGGCGGCGGCCTGAGCGTCGCGTTCGACATGCCGACGCTGATGGGGCGGGACTCCGACGACCCGAAGTCGCTGGGCGAGGTCGGTCACTGCGGGGTCGCGATCGACTCGGTGGCCGACATGGAGGTGCTCTTCGACGGCATCGACCTGGGCGACGTCACCACCTCGATGACGATCAGCGGCCCGGCGGTCCCGGTGTTCTGCATGATGCTCGTCGCCGCCGAGCGGGCGGACGTCGACACCCGCACCCTCAACGGGACGCTGCAGACCGACATCTTCAAGGAGTACATCGCGCAGAAGGAGTGGCTGTTCGCGCCCGAGCCGCACCTGAGGCTCATCGGTGACCTGATGGAGTACTGCGCCGCGAACATCCCGGCGTACAAGCCGCTGTCCGTCTCCGGCTACCACATCCGGGAGGCCGGCTCGACGGCCGCGCAGGAGCTCGCGTTCACGCTCGCCGACGGCTTCGGGTACGTCGAGCTCGGGCTCTCCCGCGGCCTCGACGTCGACGTCTTCGCCCCCGGGCTGTCCTTCTTCTTCGACGCCCACGTGGACTTCTTCGAGGAGATCGCCAAGTTCCGCGCGGCCCGGCGCATCTGGGCGCGCTGGATGCGCGACGTCTACGGCGCGCAGTCCGAGAAGGCGCAGTGGCTGCGGTTCCACACCCAGACCGCCGGGGTCTCGCTGACGGCCCAGCAGCCGTACAACAACGTGGTCCGCACCGGCATCGAGGCGCTCTCGGCCGTGCTCGGCGGCACCAACTCCCTGCACACCAACGCGCTCGACGAGACGCTCGCGCTCCCGAGCGAGCAGGCGGCCGAGATCGCGCTGCGCACCCAGCAGGTGATCATGGAGGAGACCGGCGTCGTCAACGTCGCCGACCCGCTCGGCGGGTCCTGGTACGTCGAGGCGCTGACCGACCGCATCGAGGCCGAGGCGAACGCGATCTTCGACAAGATCCTGGCCATGGGCGGCTCGACGCTCACCTCCGATCAGCCCGAGGAGCTCGCCGAGGCGGTCCGCGGCGGCGACTGGCTGGTCACGCGCGGGCTGCTCCGGGGGATCGAGGAGGGCTGGTTCATGTCCGAGATCGCCGAGGCGGCCTTCCAGTACCAGGTCGCCCTGGAGAAGCGTGAGAAGCGGATCGTCGGCGTCAACTGCCACGAGGAGTCGGTCACCCACGACCTGGAGATCCTGCGGGTCTCGCACGAGGTCGAGGTCGAGCAGGTCCGCATGCTCGCGGCCCGCCGGCAGGGTCGCGACGCCGAGGCGGTCCGGTCCGCCCTCGAGCGGCTGGTCGCCGCGGCCCGGACCGACGAGAACATGATCGAGCCCATGCTCGACGCGTGCCGTGCCGAGGCGACGCTGGGCGAGATCTGCGACGCGCTGCGGGCCGAGTGGGGGGAGTACCGCGAGCCCGCGCGGTTCTGAGGGGGACCTACGGGTCAGGTCCCGGGACTTCGGACCCAGGTCTTCGGACCCGGATGGTGGTGGAATCGGGGTGTGGATCTCGCTCATGCCCTCGCGTCCCTCCCGCCCGACCCGCGCATCGTCGCGACCGGCAACCACGCCACCCCGTGGGACACGCTGAAGCTGGTCGACGGCGCCCTGGACGAGTACCGCCTGTGGGTGCTCAACGGCCAGCGCGGTCTGCCCGACCGGGAGGGGGTCACGCTCGAGACCTCGTTCGTGGGTCCGGGGCAGCGGCGCAGCCCGCGCCTGAGCTACGTGCCCTCGAGGCTGTCGATGGTGCCGACCCTGTTCAACCGCCAGCTCCCGCCCGACGCGGTGCTCCTGCACACCACGCGCCCGCGCGACGGCAAGGTCTCGCTGGGGGTCGAGGTCAACGTCCTGCCGGCGGCGATCGAGGCGGCCAAGCGCGGCGGCGGACTCGTGATCGCCCAGGTCAACGACGCGATGCCGTGGACCACCGGCGACGCCCTGGTCGACGTCGCCCTCATCGACGTCTTCGTGGAGTCCGACTCCCCGATGCCGTCCGCCCCGGTCGGCGCGATCGACGAGGACTCGGCGCGGATCGGTGCGCTGGTCGCCGAGCACGTGGTCGACGGCTCGACCCTGCAGGCCGGCATCGGCGCCGTACCGGACGCGACGCTGCACGGGCTGGCCGGCCGGAGCGGGCTGCGGATCTGGACCGAGATGTTCTCCGACAGCGTGCTCGCGCTCGAGCGGGTCGGGGCGCTGGACCGGCACATCCCCATCTCGGCGTCGTTCCTCTTCGGCTCCGAGGAGCTCCTGGACTGGGTGGGTGACAACGAGCGGGTCGAGATGGTGCGGACCGAGACGACCAACAGCCCGGCGCGGATCGCCCGCAACCCGAAGATGGTCAGCGTCAACACCGCCCTGCAGGTCGACCTCTTCGGCCAGGCCAACGCCTCGCGCATCAACGCCCGCATCCACTCCGGCTTCGGCGGCCAGACCGACTTCATCGTCGGTGCGCTCCACAGCGCCGGCGGGCAGGCGTTCATCGCGCTGCGCTCCTGGCACCCGAAGGCCGACTGCTCGACGATCGTGCCGCTGGTCGACGAGCCGGTGACCTCGTTCCAGATGAGCGCGGTCGTGACCGAGCAGGGGCTCGCCGAGATCTACGGCCGGAGCCAGGACGACCAGGCCCGCCAGCTCATCGACAACGCCGCCCACCCGAGCGTCCGCGAGGAGCTGCGCGAGGAGGCCCACGCACTGGGTCTGCTGTAGGCCGCGTCCGGTCCGCCGGCGCCGGATCCCTAGGATTGGCGCCATGACCCAGCAGCCGTTCTCCCGTCCGGGCGCCGTCGACCTGTCCGGTCTCGCCGGCGCCGCACCCGCGGGGGCGAACCCGGGCGCACCGGCCGGGTCGTCGTACGCCGTCCAGCTGACCGAGCAGAACTTCCAGTCGACGATCGAGGCCTCGATGACCGCCCCGGTCCTCCTGGTCTTCTACTCACCGTCCCGCATGCCGGAGAGCGCCGACCTGGCGCGCGACATGGAGACGCTGTCGGGGGAGTTCGAAGGACGCTTCCTCGTCGGGCTGGTCGACATCGACGCCGTCCCCGCGATCGCCCAGGCGATGCAGATCCCCTCGGTGCCGCTCGTGGTCGCCGTCGTCGACGGCCGCCCTGCGCCGCTGTTCCAGGACGTGCTCCCGATCGACCAGCTGCGCACGCAGCTGACCCAGGTCACCCAGCAGCTGACGGCCAACGGCATCGCCGGGCGTCACCAGCCCCGGCACGTGGGGGGTGGCGAGGGGGAGGAGGTCGACGAGCAGGTCGACCCGAGGTACGCCGCAGCGCAGGACGCGCTCGGCGAGGGTGACATCGAGCGCGCCGTGGCCGAGTACCAGAAGCTCGTCGACGCCAACCCGGCCGACGCCGAGGCGGCCGCCGGGCTGTCGATGGCGAAGGTGCTCCAGCGCACCCAGGGCGTCGACCTCGCCGCGGCCCGGGCCGCGGCGGCCGCCGCGCCGGAGGACGTCGACGCCCAGACCCTGGTCGCCGACCTCGACCTGCTCGGCGGACACGTCGACGACGCCTTCAACCGGCTCGTCGACCTGGTCCGTCGCACGTCCGGGGACGACCGGGACCGGGCCCGCGAGCACCTGCTCGAGCTCTTCGGCGCCGTCGGCAACGACGACCCCCGGGTCCTCAAGGGCCGGCAGAACCTGGCCTCGGCCCTCTTCTGACCTCGTGAGCCGCTCCCGCAGTGACCTGCTGTGGGGGTCGGGTCTCGTCCTGCTCGCGCTGCTCCTCGTCGGGCAGCTGGTCCTGGGCGACCCCGGGGGCTCCTTCCAGGTGGTGGCGCGGGTGCTCCGGCTGGTGCTGGTGCTCGCCCTGGCCGTCCTGTTCCTGACCACGCGCGACCTCGCCGCCCTGGCGGTCGCCGCGGCGGCCGTCGTGCTCATGGTGCTCACCTGGACCGTCGGCCTGCTCGTCGCGCCCGAGCAGTTCGTGGGCACCGGCCCGAAGGCCCCGGACGACCCCGGCGAGGCGCGGGCGCTGGGGGTGCTCCTGACGACGATCCTCGCGGTGGTGGCCCTCCTCCTGCTGCGCCGGTGGTGGCGGGACCGGTCAGCGCACGAGGTGGTCCAGGACCGCTCGCACGGCAGGTGAGTCCGCCATGCTCCGGCGGTGCACGACGAGCACGTCGCGGGTCGGCTCGGGGTCGCGCGCCGGTACGGCGACGAGCTCGTCGCCGAGGGGTTGGCGGCCCAGTCGCGGTACCAGGGCGATGCCGAGGCCCGCACGCACCAGGGCGAGGTGGGAGTCGAACTCCATGGCGGTGTGCGCGATGCGGGGGAGCCGCCCGGTCCCGGCGTACATCCGGGTCAGCCACTGGCGGCAGATGGTGCCCTCCGGCGTCGCGATCCACTGCTCGTCGAGGAGGTCGTGCGGGCTGAGGACCGGCGAGCCGGCGAGCGGGTGGTCCCGGTGCAGGACGACGTCGGCCAGGTCCCGGGCGACGATCGTCGACGCCAGGTGGTCGGGGACGTTGATCGAGAGGTCGCCCCAGCGGTGGACGACGCCGAGGTCGGTCTGGCCGGACGCCACGAGGTCGACGGTGTCCCAGGGCTCGCGCTCGGTGAGGCTGAGGGTCAGGTCGGGATGCTCCGCGCGCAGGTCACGCACGACCGGCGCGACCAGCCCGCGCATCGCGGTCGAGAACGCGGTGAGGCGCAGGTGGCCCGCGACCGTACCGGCCCGCTGGTGCAGGGTCGACTCGACCTCCTCGAGGTCGGCGAGGAGCCGGCCGCCGGCGTCGACGAGGTGCCGGCCGTGGTCGGTGAGGATGACGCCGCGGCCGACCCGCTCGAGCAGGGCCACCCCGGTCTGCCGCTCCAGCCGCTTGACCTGCTGCGACACGGCGCTCGGCGTGTAGCCGAGGGCGTCGGCGGCGGCGACGACCGACCCGTGGGTGTCGACGGCGCGCAGGCTGGCGAGCGCAGTGAGCTCAATCATGCAGCGATGCTACATGGACCAGGGCATCATCAATCGCTGGTGCTTCAACGTCGGATCCGGTTGACTGGCGCGATGACCCGCCGCGACTCGCTCCTCGCCGCCCTGGTGGCGACGATCTGGGGCTTCAACTTCGTGGTGATCGACTGGGGCATGGAGGGGGTCCCGCCCCTGCTCTTCGCCGCGATCCGGTTCACGGTCGTGGTGTTCCCAGCCGTCCTCCTGGTCCGCCGCCCCGACGCTCCGTGGCGGACGATCGCCGCGGTCGGCCTGTTCATGTCGCTGGGGCAGTTCGGCTTCCTGTACGTCTCCATGGCGGCCGGCATGCCGCCCGGGCTGGCCGCGCTGGTGCTGCAGGCCCAGGTGGTCTTCACCGTGGTGATCGCCGCCGGCGTGCTGCGCGAGCTGCCCACGCTGCCGCAGGCAGTCGGGGCGCTGTTGGGGTGCGTCGGGCTCGCGGTGGTCGCCCTGGGCCGCGGTGGCCACGTGTCCGCCGTCGCGCTGGCGCTCTGCCTGCTCGGCGCCCTGTCCTGGGGCATCGGCAACGTCGTCAGCCGGGCGTCAGGCGTCCGGGGCGGGCTGTCGCTGACGGTGTGGTCCGCACTGGTGGTCCCGGTGCCGTTGCTCGCCCTGTCGCTGCTCGTCGACGGCCCGACCGTGGTGGGCGATGCCCTCGCGTCGTTCTCGTGGCAGGCCACGGTGTCCACGCTCTACACCGCCGGACTCGCGTCCCTCGTGGGGTACGCCGTCTTCAACACGCTGCTCGCGCGGAACCCGCCGTCAGCCGTGGTCCCGTGGGTGCTCCTCGCGCCCGTGGTCGCGATGGGCTCGGCCTGGATCCTGCTGGCGGAGCGGCCGAATGCGGCCGAGCTCGGCGGTGGGCTGCTGCTCGTGCTCGGCGTGCTGGTCACGATGCGCCCGGGGCCGTCCTCCCGGGTGCGGCGGCCCTCAGACGACGGGTGCGTACCCGACCTGGTCCGTCGGGACGATGTCCCGGCCCAGCGGTAGCAGCGAGATCGGCACCATCTTGAAGCTCGCGATGCCGAGCGGGATGCCGATGATCGTCACGCACATCGCGATGCCGGTGACGACGTGGCCGATCGCCAGCCAGATGCCGGCGACCAGCACCCAGATGACGTTGCCGAGCGCCGACCAGAAGCCAGCGGTGGGCTTGCGCACCGTCGTCCGCCCGAACGGCCACAGCGCGTAGCCGGCGATCCTGAAGGAGGCGACGCCGAACGGGATCGTGATGATGAGGATGCAGCACACGATGCCGGCCACGGCGTACCCGATCGCCATCCAGAAGCCGCACAGGACCAGCCAGATGATGTTGAGCAGGACCTTCACGCCGCCAATCTAGCGACGCCCGGATCAGGCCGCGGGGCCTTTGGCGCGGACGTCGGCGACCGCGGTCATCGCCTCGCGCAGCTCGGTGAGCCAGTCGCCCTCGTGCTGGCCGACCAGGCGCACGCACCAGGCCAGGGCGTCCGAGCGGGACCGTGCCACGCCGGCGTCGACGAGGGTGTCGAGCACCAGCCGCTGCTGCTGCCGCAGCCGCGTCATCACGGGCGCGGCGACGTGCGTCCACAGCTCCCGTCGTCCGCCGACGACCACGCCCCACGAGACCTTGCGCTCGAAGCGGTGCTGCGCCTCCCGCGCGATCTCCATCCGCTGCTCGCGGGTGTCCTCGCGGAACGCCGCCGCTCGCCCCGCGCGGGCCTCCGCCTGCGCGGCTTCCGACCCGTCGGCGTCGACGTCCACCGTCGTCAGCACGACCGTGATCTCCTCGCGGTCGATCGTCACCTCGGCGGGCTGCCAGTCCGCCGGGAGCCGTCCGGTGAACCAGCCGGTCACCCGCTCCCTGTCTTCTTCGGTAATCATGTAATCATGATTGCACGCCGCGTCAAGCGGTGGCGGGATTCGTCGGCCGGCCGACAAAACCCGCGCCGGGACGACGAAG
>ERZ724503.1629-NODE-1629-length-10373-cov-3.721651_pt1 | contig 10373 bp, 7 predicted proteins | sample MGYA00376036_ERZ724503 | MGnify/ENA primary metagenome ERZ724503 (study PRJEB28724, sample SAMN07190885) | wastewater metagenome | isolation source: influent of sewage treatment plant in Hong Hong | place: Hong Kong | collected 2016-03-17 ...
GTCGCATCTACTTGCGTTCGCACCGGAGGCTGGGCGTCAGCAGCCAATTTTGCAGCACTGCCGAGTTCAACGGCGGATGTACTGGTGCGAACAATTGGAGTATCAACAGCTTTAGCCGCCGTAGAATCTGCCGGCACAGCGGTTCGGTTGGCGCCGGCGAGGGCGGTGCTCTCGGTGGAGCCGGTATTTGTTTTCACAGGTACAAATACAGGACTATCAGCGGCTTTAACCAGTCTTTCACCGGTATTGGTGTAAGCGACCTGGTCGGTACCGCGAGTCTGCACCGTGGCGGTTATCCTGCTGCCGTCGGCCGTAGTGATCTCGCTGGGTTTGATGCTACCGTTCACCTGTGATTCGGAGGCTACCGCACGAGCAATGGCATTGCCCTGACTGGCCGTAGCCGGCGGCTTAAATTCCGGACTATCCTGCTGAAACTTATTAAGGTCACTGGTTTGACCACCGGTTTCAACTGGCCGATCAGCGGCCGGCTTCGCCGTGTCCAAATTAGGATTGACGAAAATCGGTGTATCTATAGTGTTCTTGCTCTGGGTTTGCGTCTGCTGCCCGGCGGTGGCATCACCGGCGGCTGCCTGATTGTTATTTCCTGCCATCTGGCAAAACCTCAACGAATGCTAAACGACCCAGCGGGTCATGGTTCTAGAAAGGGCTAACCCGAATACGCTGATTGGTAAACGCCTACAGGAGGCACTAAGCGACCACACTAAACAGTAAGCCCATCCATATTAGGTAAGTTTTCGCCGGTTGTCAACAAGCCATACTGGTCCGGGCCGCAAAGTCTGGCAATGGACGGCACCGAACCGCCTGATTTTAACTACTTGGCGGGCAGAGCTGCAAAAAATTCCCAATTTAATCAACAGGGCTGTCGAGATTGCCGAAGGACGGTATAGAAACATCCACGCTGGCAAAGCGCACAAATTTTCTAAACCCAAATTGACCGAGGAAGTACTTATGGCGCGGCAGAAAGACCTGAATCAAAATCAATTGCCCGGCTCTAACGCTTCTACAAGAGTGCACTATGAAATTGAGGCCGGCGACAGCCTGGCCAGCATTGCACAGAAGAAGCTCTCCGACACGAGATTTGCTCGCCTGATTTTTACTATTAACAGAGGCGAAATTCCGATTCGTTGTGACGGTTTCAACACCTTTGCCTTCATTTTCCCAGGACAAAGAGTGATCTTGCCCACAAGCGAAGAAGCAGCCATATACAAGAAGAACTTTCTTACGGAAAGCTCCCGCGCCAAGTTCGACCTGGCTCACTACGCCAGACCGGCCATGCCTTCCGACAGCATTCCCAGCGAACTTATCATGCCGAGATCGGCCAAAGGCTGGGGTGAACCTATGGCCCAGGAAAGCGAAGCCACTCCGGCAGAGACAGGCCATCTCAGCCACACCTCTCTGGGCAACTCCCATATCGAGCTCAACCGTACTGCCACTAAATACAGTATTAAACCCTCGATCCGGCAGAACTCCTCGATTCCACAATTTACACCGGTGCATAGCCAGCACCAGGCAGAAGCGGCAGAGGCGAACCGGTCCCAGTCTGTGCCGACTTTCGAATTCAGACCCCAATCGGCAGCGCTAAGCGGGGTCAGAACCATCGACATGAGCCCACCCACAGCCGACACGCCCCGCATCGAAGAGCCTAGACCGCCAGTCAAACCAGCTCAATTTACCGGCTCCACCATTCAGCAGGCGGACGACCAGGATCTCTTCTTTTCGCAGGGAAGCCTGGAGCTGACGACCTTGTCACACTATTGCCGGGTGATGAAGTTCGAATCTATGTCCAACCAGGACAACCCCGGTGATGTACTGGTGAAGCTGCAAGTTTTTGACAATCAACGCTGGCAGACTATTACCACCTACTCCATCAGAAAAGAACAGACACAAAGAAGCTCGCATTACGCCGACGGCACCGTCGACACCGTCAACATCGACCTGCCGACGACCATTGCCAGAGAGCTGTCATTCAACGACTTCACCAAAAACTGGAAGAACTACACTAAAGTCTATTTCAATCAGAAAGAAAAGTCGAAATTGGAACAGATCGTGGGCGGCACCGCACAGTTGAGAACAGCCGTCTGAGCCGGAATTCCTTCAGGGTAAGCGTCTCTCCAATTAAGAGGAAGAGGAAACCTCGGACTCATCAGTCGGTTTTTCGGCCGCGTCATTGACGGCAGCGGCGGCGTTCTCAGAATGCATCTCTCTCAAGACGAATTCGTCGAAGAAAACCCCCGGCGGATTCGCTTCCTCAAAAGATCCAACACTGCGCGAATTGCCCATGGTGCGGCTGAGCATGTCGATAACTTCCGGCAGCATGATTCTGCCCATGCATTCGCCCGGGGACCCCGGACCGGCAAGATGACAGGACTTCTCGCCATGGCACTCGCAAGAACTGCTCTGATCCAGCACCATGTTAAAACAACCGTAGGGCCCGCTTCTGGCCGGATAGGTCGGACCGTAAAGACCTATTACCGGTCTACCGACAGCCACGGCAATATGGGCCGGTCCGGTATCACCGGATATGACAATGTCGCAGCACTTGAGAATGGCGGCAGTCTCATCAAGTTTTAGCTGACCGCAAAAATTCAGGCAGCGATCGCCTGACTCCTCGTTGATTTTCTGAGCCGTTTCAAAATCATCGGCACCACCGATTAGCACCGGCTGATGCGTCCCCAGAGAAAGTATGTGCCGCACAAGATAAATCCAACCATCCAGGATCCAGCTACGATGAGGTCTTTGTGCGCCAACTCCCGGTACTATGCCAATCATTGGTCTCAATTCGAACTTGTATGTCTCAAGCAGTTGCGGCACCAATACTTCCGCAATGGCATCCGGAAAAATGGTGGGGAATAAAGAATCCGGAATATCTTTGCAAATCGGCTGGATAGTCTCCAGGAAATTACCGACGGCATGCTGCTGGTCGGGACCATTGTCAGGCTTCTTCTGGTAGCAAAATGATTTACATCCGCCCAAAAGCGATAGAAAAATTCCCCTTGTTGAATTGGAAAGATCGATAAAGAGGTCAGGCTTAGCCCCCTTAAATACTTTACGCTGCTGGAAAAAGCCCAGCTCTTTGTCGAATTCGATGAATTCATCGATGGCAGGACACAAGCCAAGCAGCAAGGGTTTTAAGCTGGCATGGCTCCAGTAGGTGATTTTTGCTCCAGGAAAATTATGCTTGAGCGTAGATGCAACAGGGGTAGCAAGTACGGCATCGCCGATAGCTGCCGGATGGAAGATGAGTATACTGGCGGGCTCTTGCATATGCGTCTGGGGTTACTCTGGAGCTACAAAACCTGGATTTGCTGCACTGGACTTATTAGGATTTTGACTTATCATTATCAATGATGATGCATGAAACTTATTATGTTTTAGGTTGGCCACAACCCTCCGGCAAGATTGCCATCCTCTGTAGATCCAGGGGAAACAATCCCGGCCCGGCTTACTGCTGGACAAAGCGCGAAGCTATTCAGCTTCGTACCCGCCTGGCTAATGATAAACGCGGCGAGCAAAATCCCTCCGCCCGCAGAATCATCAGACAGCTTCTAGTATATCGGTATCTCTCCAATCACCCACTGCCATGGCGCAACGGAGATCTCTGGGTCTATTGTGATCCGGGTTATCTTGAGCCTCTGGAAGCCGGATTGGCGCCGGCCTACTAGTTATTTGCCCGGGTAATCTGAGCGGCAAGGTTGCAGGTCAGCACCTTAAGTTCCACTAACCTTGTGGGCTATAATTGTTTGTCTCTATTTCCATAAGCCTGCTTGAGATGGCTGAGATGGGCCTTAACCGTCGGCCACTCGCTCTCAATTATGCTGTAAACACAGGTGTCGCGCATGGTGCCGTTGGCGTGTCGGGTGTGGTTACGCAAGACGCCGTCCAGCTTGGCACCAAGCTTTTCGATGGCACGCCTGCTTTGATGGTTAAAAAAGGAAGTGCGAAACTCCACGGCCACGCAATCTAGCTCTTCAAAGGCATAACTTAAGAGCATCGCTTTGCAATCCCAGTTCAGCCCCGTTCCTTGTACTCCTTTTCGATACCAGGTTGAACCGATTTCCAGGCGCCGCGCAGCCGGGTCAAGATTCATATAGGTAGTCATTCCCACGACCTTACCGCTAACCTTCTCCAGCACCGAAAACGGCAGCATCGAACCTTCGCCCTCTAGCTTGAGGCGCCGTTCAATCTCGGCAAGCATATGGTCAGGCTCCGGTATGAAGGTATACCAGAGCTTCCATAGCTCGCCATCAGAGACGGCCTCCGCCAGATCTTCCAGATGGGAGGGAGAAAGCGGCACCAGGTCGGCGATAGTACCAGCCATGGTTATGGGCTTAAGCCAGTTCATCAGGTCTCCTTATCCGGAAATTTTCCAAACTACTACCGAAATTCGCCAGCACAGATTACCAGAGACTAAGCTTTGACTTTAATACGTCCTTAACCGCTAGCCTGCTATAAAATTTATACTGCTTAAATTGTAGTGGTAAAGAGCATAAAGTTATAAGGGAAGCGCAAGCGCTTACTGAACGGAAGAGCCGTTAACGGCAAGAATTTCCACGAAAAGTCTCAACAAAGTCTACAGCAACAATATATGGATATCGAAACAATCATCGCAGTGCTGGCAATTCTGCTTGCTCTTGGCTTTGATTTCGTCAACGGCTTTCATGATACGGCTAACGCCGTAGCCACTGTAATTTACACAAAGGCACTGAAACCGGGCATCGCCATTTTTATGAGCGGCGTGCTCAATTTTCTAGGGGCCTTACTTGTGGGTACGGCCGTGGCACAAGTTATTACTAAAATCATCCCGGAAGGCACGGTGACACTGCCCATGGTTGTAGCAGTCTTACTGGCTGCCGTAATCTGGAACTTGATCACCTGGTGGAAGGGTATTCCGGTTAGTTCGTCGCACTGCCTGATTGGAAGCCTTTTCGGAGCTGGTGTGACAGCGGCCGGCGTTGGCGGCGTGGAATGGACCGAACTCAAGAAGGTGCTTCTGGCTCTGCTCATTTCACCACTGGTGGGCTTCACTGCCGGTGCATTAATGACCTGGGCGGCTCTGAAGTTTTCCAAAGAGAAGGAAAAGGATTTATCCAAGACAACGGCTCAGAACCCGATCATGCGGCTGCTGCACATCTTCTCCAGCGCTTCCGTCAGTTTCAGCCATGGCAGCAATGACGGTCAAAAAACCATGGGTATAATCGCCCTCATCCTGGCTACCCACTTCGGCCAATATGGCTACACGGCCAAAGTAGTACCTTTCTGGGTAATGCTTTCGGCGGCATCGGCCATAGCACTGGGGACAGTTATTGGCGGCTGGCGAGTCATTCGTACCGTCGGTACCAAAATCAGCCGGGAAAAACTCAGTCACTCCCAGGGCTTCGGTGCTTCCATGAGCACTGCCATTATCATCTTAATTGCCTCCCACTGGGGCGCTCCCATCAGCACCACCCACACGTTAAGCTCGGCAGTTGCCGGAGGAACAATTCCGGTCCACGGTAAGGAAAATCTCAATCCGAAAACTATGAAACTGATCCTGCTGGCCTGGGTGCTAACATTACCAGTAGCAGCTACTCTTGCTTCGGTTTCCTATCTCATACTCAAGTTTATCTGGCATGCTTAGGCAAATATATGAAGTACGCAGTCGCATTTAGCTCTCCCAAAAGAAGCGCCAAAACCATAGAGGTAGCGGTGCAGCAGGCAAAAGCCGCCAACGCTGAGCTCGTTTTGTTGCGTTTGATTCCAGACCCTCATAAGGTGGGCATCGTAGCGCAACTCATTTCCAGTGAGAGACCGGTTGATAAAGCGCGCATGCAAATAGATCAAATTGTCAGCGAACTTTCCGCTCAAGGCGTGAAGGTCTCGGGCATTGTTAAGGTGGGCGAGGTGGCCCAGGGCATCATCGACACCGCCTTGGAAATCGGAGCCGACATGCTCTACGTGGGCACCACAAGTGTAGGCGGTCGGCACTTCTTTCTGATGAAGAAAGATCCGATTGTGCACTACCTGGTTGAGCACTGCCCGATTTCGCTTTGTCTGATCCGCCATGATGCGGCAGCCGATGCAGCCATTGAGCAAAGCGAAGAGCAAGAACTCTCAGAGTAATTCGATTCAGGCGTTGTAGTCCATGCCCAGGTCGAGAAAGTCTTGCATTACGCCGGAAGCAGGCGTGGGCAAGGCGCGAATAATGCGCATGGGCGGCAGGCATTCCAGGATCTTGCGTCCATAGTACTTTTTGGTCAAACGATTATCCAGTATGGCCACAATGCCGCGATCTCGTTTGGTGCGGATGAGTCGCCCCACACCTTGCTTCAAACGCATGGTGGCATAGGGCAGGGCCAGATCGTTGAACCAGGACCGCTCCGGGTCTTCCTGCATCTGCTGACAGCGGGCTTCGTACACAGGATCATCGGGAACCTGGAAAGGAATTCTATCGATAATGACACAGCTCAACTGATTGCCGTCTATGGAAACGCCTTCCCAGAAACTGGCAGTACCGAATAAGACCGCATGGGGTGTAGACTTAAACCATTCTATTAACCTTTGCCTGGGCATCTCTCCCTGACGCCTGCACTCATAAGGCAAGCGCTGCGATAACTCTTCATAGGCAATGGAAAGAGCATACTTGCTCGTGAACAAGACAAAGGCGCGCCCCTCTGATAGCTCAATCAGCCTTTCGATTTCTTCCATGGCATAGGGCAAGAAGTCGGGATGGTTGGGCTCTGGAAAATCACGGGGCAGGTAAAGCAGGGCTTGATTTTCAAAGTCGAAGGGGCTGGCTACCTGGCGCTGCACAACATAGCGATCGGCTCCAATGGACTTCTTGAAAAAGTTGAACGGATCATCACCGGCGGTGGCAAGGGTGGCTGACATCCAAACGCTAGAAATCAAGCTGGGCTTAGCCATGACAAAATCGGCAATATAGGAGGATGGATCAAGCGGTGCGGAGACCACTTCCAGTTTTACGTCGGAGCGCTCTGTGCGTTCCAACCAGGTGACATAATCCTGGGATGGATCACCAAGCAGAGCCAGGCACTTTGTGTAGGAAGAGACAGTGCTGATGATACTCTTAGCCTTCAGCTGCGCCTTTTCCCGGGCCATTTCCACATCCAGAATGTGCGAGAAATCGCATTCTTCCAGCCAATGCCTCAGTTCCTCCAGCGCCGTATGAAAGTCTTCGGTGCCCTCCACCGGCTCGTGCAAGCGCATGCGCGGCTGCTTTGCCTGCATATTGAGATGGAAGAAAAACTGACCGGCAGCGAGTTCAATTTCATTTAGTAGATGAGCCGGAGCATTCACCTTTTTAGCAGCCCGGGCCAACATTCGCTTGACACCGCGATTGCTTATGGAAAGACTGAAGGCATCGGTAGCGACATCAGGCAAATGATGGGCCTCGTCTACGATCAAATATTGGTAAGGAGGCAGAATACTTCCTTTGGAGGCGGCATCAGCCAGAAGCAGAGCATGATTCACCACAATCAAATCGGCCTTCTCGGCCTGCCGTTTGGCATCAAAATAGAAACAGCTTCCGAAATTGGGGCAACGATTGCGCATACAGTCATCGGAATCGGAGTTAATCTCCATCCAGACATCAAGCGGCGGTACAAAATCAAGCTCGGAAATATCACCGGTCATAGTGCCATTGACCCAGTCGACAAATTCCTCATCAACGGCCTGTTCCAAAATATAGTCGTGGAAACGGCGCATCCCGAGATAATTACCGCGACCTTTGAGCAAGACGGCACTGAACTCGAAGGGCAAGATCTCCTGCAGGGCCGGTATATCCTTGTTCATATACTGTTCCTGCAGGGCTATGGTGGCAGTGGAAACCACAACTTTCTTTCCACTCAAAAGTGCCGGTATCAGGGCCGCAAAACTTTTACCGACACCAGTGCCGGCCTCGAAGACCCCCGTCTTGCCTGACTCGAAGGCACGGCTGATTTCCTTAGCCAGCTCCAATTGGCTATGACGCACTTCATAACCGCCCAGCTTGGCTGAGAGCATGTTGAATACGTCTTCAACGCTGTAATCACGGTTGTGAGCCGGACCTTCACCCACTAGAGGCGATAGCAAACCTTCACCGGCGTCATCCAAACAATAGATAGATGACTCAGCCGGTAAATCTGGCGCGATACTCACATTTATTGTACTGGGCTGGTCTGCCCGGCAGCCGTCTGAGCAGCTTGAGGCAGGTAATCAGGCAAATTCAGCTTTTGACCGAGGTTAAGGAAGTTGGCATTACGCATGCCGTTTGCTTTGCAGATAGCATCGAGCAAACGAGGCGTGGCTTTGCCGTATTCTCTCAAGGCAATTGCCGCCATGGTATCGCCGTTCTGCACTTCTACAGTGGGATGCGCCGGCTTGAGAACGGCACTGGGATCAACCCCTTGCGGTACCGACGATGGTGCGGGCTGAGCCGTAGCGGCGGTGGTAGCAGGGGCGGTGTCGGCTGCCTTATTGGCACTATGGCTGCCGGAGGCAATCAAACCGGAGATCGCGGAATAACCCCAAATACAAACCATGGAAACAACGGCGCCAGCCAGAAAACCCACCATCATGTGGAAGCTAGGGGTACGCTTCGGTGCATGGGATTGAAAGAAGTCTTGATGCACACCCGGCCAGAGAGCCTCGAGCTCATCGGCTGGTGGTGTCTGAACGTCAGAGAAGATATTGGCAAAGCCGCCCGTATCTTTCTGAGACTGACGCTCGCTAACAGCGGACAGGCGCTTCGCCTCACGCTCGGCCAGGGAGCGGGTAGATATCGAACCGAATGCATCGCGAGCGGGTGAGTCGGTATCTCTGATATATTCAGGCAGCCCGTCTACATCCAGTTTCTCTTGGTCGTACTTGATCACTGTGCTCATCTCTTGCAACGCCACTGGGGTAACACTCTCAGCATATTATCCCCATTGTCACTAGAAAGTCAAACTTCTTCATGCCAACCCAAAACCATTACTGAGCAATTGTTTCAGGATTCAGCACCAGTTTCATGAGACGGCCAATCAAGGCGAGAGCCAGCATTCTAGCGGATCATATTAATTAATTGACAACCTCGCCCAAGTTTACAATGCTCCCTTAAGCAGCGATTACAGCCACTTTCGGCAAGCAGCAAGAGCAGGCACCGGCGCAGCCCACGGGCAATTTCCCCGACTGCCGGACAAAGAAAAGCACCATACTCTGCATAGACCATCGACAACAGACGAGAGTGGTTACGCATATACCCGATTTGCGGGGATTGTGAGAGGGGGCTAATTGTAAAGGGAGCAAACCTCTTGATAACTACTTTTTTCTCACATTAAAGTCGCAAGAGGTTTTCAACAGGTACCTACTTCGCCTCGGTTGATTTCTCCAGCTTATCGCCGGAGCGCTCCCCAGAAGGCTCATCATGCCTGATGCCGTGCACCTGCCCAACAACCTGCTTGGTACCGGCAATAACAAGGGAAGCGCGATCCGGCTTGAAGCGCTCTCTCACAAATTTGTTTAGACTTTCGGTGGAAGAACCTTTGATGCCGGCATAAAGCTCGGGTAAAGGATCAGACTGACCGCAAAGCACAACCGATTCAAGAATACTGCGAGCGGCCAAATGACTATTGGCCATCCAGCGCACCGGAAGAGCACCATTCATATATAGGCGTACTTCTGCGTATTCACTCTCGCTCAAGCCCTGCCTGGAAAACTTCTTCAACTCATTCTGTATAGACTTCACCATCCCCGGCATCATATTGTTCACCACAGGTATATCGAGTGTCCAGAGAGTGGTGCCCGGCATACTTTCAACATCTGAAGCCAGGTCTTCCAGAGATAGACTACTCATCAAACCGGTTTCACCGGACAACTTCTGGGCAAAGCGGGAAAAAATAGGGTGGCTGGTGAGAGCACAGTCACTGAGCAAGAGCAGTGGATAATCGGCAGCACCAAGACCGGTATCAACAAGCTTACCGAGAGTAACCATGGCATCCTGCTTCTTCTCTACAATAATAGAGTTCTTGAGCAACCGCCTTGGGCTATGCTGAACCGCTACTTTCTTGGCGGTGCTCTTGCCGCTCCAAATAGAAAAGGCGCTCTGGGTCAATGAAACAGCCTGCTCTAAACCAATGTCACCAACAAACACTATGGTGGCGGCATCCGGCCGCACCGCCTGTTTGTGAAACTCTCTGGCATCTGCAAGTTTCAGATTGGCAATAAAGCGCGACTTGTCCATGGGTTCCAGCGGATAAAAGCTCGTATTAGGCGCTATTAGCCCCTGTAAAAGTGCACGGTCGACTCTCATTCGGACAGTGTCCTCATGACTTTTCACGCGGTCCACCACATCTTTACGTATCTGCTCGAACTCAGCATCTTTGAAGTTAGGTTCGCAA
>ERZ724503.1630-NODE-1630-length-10366-cov-5.472020_pt1 | contig 10366 bp, 10 predicted proteins | sample MGYA00376036_ERZ724503 | MGnify/ENA primary metagenome ERZ724503 (study PRJEB28724, sample SAMN07190885) | wastewater metagenome | isolation source: influent of sewage treatment plant in Hong Hong | place: Hong Kong | collected 2016-03-17 ...
AAAACTTAACCTTGCGCCCCGGGCGTGGCGCGCCGTCGCTCAGGATCGTTCCGCAGCCGGCCGAGACCACCGCCCTATTGCGCGTGTACTGACCGGCGGCGTGCTGGGCGTTCGTTACGCTGCGCACATGTCCAGCACCGATGACCCGACGGTTTCGGCCGGCAGCAACCAGCCTGATCCGGCACAGCCGGCTCCAGCGGCACCCGCCCCGACAGGGACAGCAGGCGCCCGACCGCGCCGGTCGTCCGCCGCGCCGCGACGGCGGTGAAGCGCTCCATCACCCGGGGCAGCGGGTTGCGGATCGGCGAGCACACCGCCTGCAGGATCCGGCTGGCGACCACGCCGTCGCGCGGCCACGCCTCGGCGACGTAGCTGTGGTGGACGTCGCCGGAGAGGAAGGTGATGGTGCGCGGCGCCCGGCCACGCTTCCCGGACGCGACCTCGAGCACCATCCCGGCGACGTCGCGGAAGCCCTGCTGGAAGGCCGCCCAGTGCTCGAGGTCGGCCATCTGCCGCGACCGCTCCCCCAGCCACTTCCCCGGCCGCCCCCACGCGCCCTCGGCGATCGACTCGCTGAACGACTCGATGTGGTGCAGCCCCGGTGCGAGCAGGAACGGCAGCGACGTCCCGACGAGCAGGTGGTCGACGTCGCCCTGCAGGTGCTCGTCGACCCAGGCCAGCTCCTCGTCGTCGAGCATCGAGCGGCGGTCGGGCTCGAGCACCCGCGCGGCGCGCGAGTCCACGACGACCAGCCGCGCCTGGGTGTCGAAGTCGCGCGAGTAGCTCCACCGGTAGCTGTCGGGGTGGCGGTCCGCCCGCTCCGCCAGCGCGTCGAGGTCGTCGGTCAGGTCGAGCTCGCCGGGGCCGTCGTACGACGTGACCCGCTGCCACAGGTCGTCCTCGGCGCGGGCCTTCGGGCCGAGGTTGCCCAGGTGCTGGTAGACCCAGTAGGAGCCGAGGCCGCCGACGACGCGGTCGTGCCACCACTCGGTGGCGTCCATCTCCTGCTTCCAGCTCCAGCTGGTGTTCCAGTCGTCGCGGATGTCGTGGTCGTCGAAGATCATCGCGCTCGGCACCGTCGAGAGCAGCCAGCGGTTCGCCGGGTCGCACCAGGCGAGCGAGTAGAGGTGGGCGTACTCCTCGTAGTCCTTCAGCTCGTACCACGGCGCCTGGTCGGGGTCGCGCCGCCGCTCGATGAACTCGCGCATCTTCGGGCTCGTCTCGTCGGCGTACACCTGGTCGCCGAGGAACAGCACCAGGTCGGGCCAGCGCTCGTCGTCGTCGGAGGTGCTCTCGGTGAGGCCGGCCATGAAGAGCGCGTAGGCGCGCAGTGCGTCGACACCGAACTGCGCGGTGCCCTCCTCGTCGTGCGAGACGCTGACCCGGCAGGAGCCGAACGCCATCCGCAGCGGCTTGCCCGGCTGCAGCGTCGGGATGACCGAGGGCGGGAAGCCCGCGAGCTCCTCCTCACGCGAGGGCCACACCTCCTCCCCGTCGACGGCGACCGTGTACGGCGTCTTCGCGCCCGGCTCGAGCCCGGTCACCTCGACGAGTGCGTAGTGGTGCCCATGGGCGCCGAAGGTCGCGGCCGAGCCGCTGTGCCCGCCCGCCGTCACCGTCACCGTTCCCGGCCCGTCGGTCTCGACCCAGATGGTGGCCGAGGTCGCGTCGACGTACCGCAGGAGTGGCCCGAGGAGAAGCATGGGGAGAACCTAATACTCTTCTCCCATGTCGACTCCCGTGCAGCGTCCCGCAGCGACTTCCGCGACCCCCGCGACCCCGTCCGCCCCGGTCGCGCCTGCCACCCCGCTCGAGCCGGTGCCCGTGGTCGCGCCGCTCGGCTGGATCCTCATCGTCGCCGCGTCGGTCGGGATCATCATCGCGACCTGGGTGCTCTACCCGATCGACGGCACCGGCATGTGGGCGGGCTACCGCGACGGCTTCATGGCCGCGATCGCGCTCGCCTGCGCGATGGCCCTGAACACCACGCTGCCCAAGCGGCCGTTCCTCGGGATCATCGCGCTGTGCGGGGTGCTGATGGTGCTGCTGGCGGTGTTCCTCGACGACCCGACCGTGGTCTTCGTGACCGAGTTGGTCGGCGGCGGGGTGCTGATCGCCGGCGCGCTCCTCTACGGCGCCGGCGACCGCAGCTGACCCGACCGACGAGCCGCTCCCTGCTCAGGGCTCCGGCTCAGGGCTCGACGAGCACCTTGACGGCGCGCCGCTCGTCCATCGCGCGGTAGCCCTCGGCGACCTCGTCGAGCTTCATGGTGCTGTCGAAGACCCGGCCGGGGTCGATGGTGCCGTCCAGGACCAGCGCGAGCAGCTCCGGCATGTAGCGGCGGGTCGGCGCCATGCCACCGGCCAGGCCGACGTTCCTCTGGAACATCCGCCGCACCGGCAGCTGCACGCCGTGGGGAGCGCCGACGAAGCCGACGGTCGACCCGGGACGGGCGATGTCGAAGGCGGTCGCCATCGACTGGTCGGTGCCGACGCACTCCAGGACGGCGTCGGCCCCCACTCCCCCGGTGATCTCCATGATCGCCGCGACACCCTCGTCGCCGCGCTCGGCAACGACGTGCGTGGCGCCGAACGCGCGGGCGATCTCCTGGCGCGGCTCGTGGCGCGACATCGCGACGATCTTCTCGGCGCCCAGCACCCGGGCGGCGAGCACGCCGCACAACCCGACCGCGCCGTCACCGACCACGACCGCCGTACCGCCCTCCCGGACGCCGGCGGAGACCGCCGCGTGCCAGCCGGTCGGCATCACGTCGGAGATCGTGAGCACCGAGGGCAGCAGCGCCGCGTCGGGTGCACCGTCGGTCTTGACCAGGCTGCCGTCGGCCTGGGTGACCCGGGTGTACTCGGCCTGGCCGCTGCTGGTGAACCCGAGGTTGTCGCAGGCGTTCTGAGCGCCGGCGAGGCAGTGCGGGCAGGTGTTGTCGCAGTGGTCGAACGGCACCACGACGAAGTCGCCCGGCCGGAACGAGCGCACCTCGGCGCCCACCTCCTCCACGATGCCGACGCACTCGTGACCGATCGTGTCGCCCGCGGTGATCGGGTTGTCCCCGCGGTAGGGCCACAGGTCGGAGCCACAGATGCACCCCGCGACCACCCGCACGACGGCGTCGGTCGCCTGCTCGATCGTCGGGTCGGGGACTTCGCTGACGCGGATGTCGCGGGTACCGTGGATCGTCGTTGCGCGCATGGCCGCCATCCTTCCAGCCGGCGCCAGCCCACTCCCCCGCCGCCCGACCCGCCGGGCCGTCCTGAATTGCTTTATCTCATATATGAGTTACCGTGGCGGACATGAGTGAGGGTTACAAGAACCGCATCGGGAACCTGATCCGCGACGCACGCAAGCACCGCGGGCTCACCCAGCACCAGCTCGCCGATCTGCTCGGCACCAGCCAGAGCGCGATCAACCGCATCGAGAAGGGGCACCAGAACCTGTCCCTGGAGATGCTGGCCCGCATCGGCGCCGCCCTCGACTCCGAGATCGTCGCCCTGGGGGCGGGGCCCACCCACCTGCGGATCACCGGGCCGACCACGCTGTCCGGCGAGATCGACGTCAAGACCTCCAAGAACGCCGGGGTCGCGCTGCTCTGCGCCACCCTGCTCAACCGGGGCCGCACCACCCTGCGCAAGGTCGCCCGCATCGAGGAGGTCAACCGCCTCATCGAGGTGCTGACCAGCCTGGGCGTGCAGTGCCGCTGGCTCAACGACGACAACGACCTGGAGATCGTGCCGCCCCCGGAGCTCGACCTCGACCACGTCGACGCCGAGGCGGCGCGCCGGACCCGCTCGATCATCATGTTCCTCGGCCCGCTGCTGCACCGCGCCGACGTCTTCCAGCTCCCGTACGCCGGCGGCTGCGACCTCGGCACCCGCACGGTCGAGCCCCACATGGCCGCGCTGCGGCCCTTCGGCCTGGAGGTGAAGGCGACCGACGGCAGCTACCACGCGTCGGTCAACCGGGCGATCGAGCCGAGCCGCCCGATCGTGCTCACCGAGCGCGGCGACACCGTCACCGAGAACGCGCTGATGGCGGCCGCCCTGCACCCGGGCACGACGGTGATCCGCAACGCCTCGTCCAACTACATGGTCCAGGACCTGTGCTTCTACCTGCAGCGCCTCGGCGTGCGGGTGGAGGGCGTCGGGACGACCACGCTCACCGTCACCGGCCTCGCCGACATCGACGTCGACGTCGACTACGCCCCGAGCGAGGACCCGATCGAGGCGATGTCGCTGCTCGCCGCGGCCATCGTCACCAAGTCCTCGATCACCATCCGCCGGGTGCCGATCGAGTTCCTGGAGATCGAGCTGGCCCTGCTCGAGGAGATGGGCTTCCACTACGACCGCTCCGAGGAGTACGTCGCCCAGAACGGACACACCCGGCTGGTCGACATCACCACCCGGCCCTCGGAGCTGCACGCGCCGCTGGACAAGATCCACCCGATGCCCTTCCCGGGCCTCAACATCGACAACCTGCCGTTCTTCGCGGTGATCGCCGCCGTCGCCGAGGGACAGACGCTGCTGCACGACTGGGTCTACGAGAACCGGGCGATCTACCTCACCGACCTCACCAAGCTCGGCGCGCGGGTCAAGCTGCTCGACCCGCACCGGGTGATGATCGAGGGGCCGACGAGCTTCACCGGCACCGAGCTGGTCTGTCCCCCGGCCCTGCGCCCGGCCGTGGTCATCCTGCTCGCCATGCTCGCCTCGAAGGGCACCTCGGTGCTGCGGTCGACGTACGTCATCCACCGCGGCTACGAGGACCTCGCCGAGCGCCTGAACCAGCTCGGCGCCTCGATCGAGACGTTCCGGGACATCTGAGCGCGCTGCCGCGTCCGCTGGCCGGACGCGCGGATTGGTCACCAACCGCAGATCCTGGCGCGAAATCCATGCGGTTTGGTCACCAACCGCGGGCCGGGGCGCCGGGGGCTCAGCAGAACGCTCCCCCCAGCGTCCGCTATTCGAACAGCGTCTCCACCCACGCGCGGGCGGGGGCCTTGCCGGCGGGCGGGGCGGTCATGTCGGCGGTGATCCGCGGCATCGGGGCGGTGTGCTGACCCGCGTGGCGGTGCCAGTCGTTCTCCGACTCGATCAGCGCGCCGAGGTCGGCCCGGGCGAGGAAGACCCCGTGGCCGTCCGGGCACTGGCTGAGCTCTCCGTCCCCCAACGAGGCGCTCAGCGCCTTGGTGACCATCTCGGAACCGCAGCGAGGGCAGGTCAGAGTCTCCATGCCACGACGCTACCGCCCGGCCGGTGCCGTGGTGCGGACCCCCGGCAGGAATACTGCTCCCGTGGTCACGCCGCGCACCGGGTTCGCGTACCTCGACGACCCCGGACCCGTGCTCGCCTTCGCGCACCGCGGCGGCGCCTACCACCCGGACGTCGAGGGCCTCGAGAACACCCTGGCCGCCTTCCGGCACGCCGCAGACCTCGGCTACCGCTACCTCGAGACCGACGTCCACGTCACCCGCGACGGTGTGCTCCTCGCCTTCCACGACACCGTCCTGGACCGGGTCACCGACAAGAAGGGTGAGATCGCCGCTCTGACCCATGCCGAGGTCCGGGAGGCGCTCGTCGGGGGCCGCGAGGCGGTGCCCACGCTGGCCGAGCTGTTCGACGCCTTCCCCGACGCCCGCTTCAACATCGACCTCAAGGCCGAGGGCGCCGTGCCCGTCCTCGCCGACTTCATCGCGGCCCGCGACGCCTGGGACCGGGTGCTCGTCGGCTCGTTCTCCCGACGCCGTACGGCGCGGTTCCGCGCCCTGACCGGAGGCCGGGTCCCCACGTGCGCGACTCCGGTGGAGATCGTCGCTTTCCGCCTGCTCCCCTTCGGGCGCCTCGCCGGGCTCCTGGCCGGTCGGGGGTTCGCGGCGCTGCAGGTCCCGCACCGACGGTCCCGGATCCGGATCGTGACCCCCGGGTTCGTGCGCCGGGCGCACGCCGCGGGACGGCACGTGCACGTGTGGACCATCGACGACGCCGCGGAGATGCACGAGCTGCTCGACCGGGGCGTCGACGGGCTCTTCACCGACCGGACCGACATACTCAGGGACGTCCTGACCGCGCGCGGCCAATGGAGGGCGACCGGGTGATCACCGCATGAGCGTCGAGGGCATCGCCGACCTGGGGCCGGTGCGCCGCGCGCGGGAGCAGAAGGCCTGGTACTGGTACGACTGGGCCAACAGCGCCTTCGTCACCACGACCGCCGCCGTGCTGTTCTCGCCGTACCTCACGTCGGTGGCCGAGAAGGCCGCCTGCGGCCGGGCGACGGACGAGGACGCCGGCTACAAGTGCACGACCGACCTCCACGTCCTCGGCCTGAGCGTCTCGGCCGGCTCGCTGGTCTTCTACATCGTCACCCTCAGCACGATCCTGTCGGCGTTCATCCTCCCCGTCGTCGGCGCCGTCGCGGACCGCAGCTCGAGCAAGCCTCGCCTGCTCGGTGGCTTCGCCTGGGCCGGCTCGGTGATGGCGATGCTGATGTTCCTCGTCGCCGGGTCCGCCTGGCAGCTGGGTGCGGTGCTGCTCCTGCTCGCCACCCTCTTCCTCGGGGCGAGCCTGGTGGTCTACGACTCGCTGCTGGTCGACATCGCCGAGCCCGACGACCGCGACCGCGTCTCGTCCCGCGGCTGGGCACTGGGCTACCTCGGCGGCGGGCTGCTGCTCGCGGTCAACTTCGTGCTGCTGTCCGTCATGAGCGACACCGAGATGGCCGTCCGGATCAGCCTGCTGAGCGCCGGCGTGTGGTGGGCGGTGTTCACGATCATCCCGGTGCGGGGCATCCGGTCGCGACCGCCGGTCGCTCCCGACGTCGAGCCGGGCGGCCTCCTCCAGGCCAGCTTCGGCCAGCTGTGGCACACCCTGCGCGACCTGCGCCGCTACCCGGTGACACTGACCTTCCTCGTCGCCTACCTGTTCTACAACGACGGCATCCAGACGGTGATCTACGCGGCCTCCGTGTACGGCGAGAAGGAGCTCGGCTTCGAGAAGAGCTCGGTCCTCCTGGCCTTCTTGGTGGTCCAGTTCGTCGGCATCGGCGGGGCGCTCCTGTTCGGCCGGGTGGCCCGCCGCCGCGGCGCCTACCACGTCATCCGCGTCGGGCTGTTCATCTGGCTGGGGGTGGTCGTGGCGGGCTGGCTCACCCCGGACGAGAACTTCGCGTTGTTCCTGGCGCTCGCGGTCGCGATCGGTGTGGTGCTCGGGGGGACCCAGGCACTCTCCCGGTCCTTCTACAGCCAGCTCATCCCCCGGGGCCGCGAGGCGGAGTACTTCTCGCTCTACCAGGCGTGCGAGCGCGGCACGAGCTGGATCGGGACCCTGGTCTTCGGTCTGGTCCACCAGTGGACCGACTCCTACCGGCCCGCGCTGCTCGCGCTCGTCCTGCTGTTCGTCGTCGGCATCGCGTTCCTCCTCCGCGTCGACCCCCGACGGGGCATCGAGGAGGCGGGCAACCCGCTCCCCCGGGTGGTCTGACAGACCGCCCGGCTCGACGCGGACCCGGAGTCGCGCCATGCTGAGAGACGGCTGTGAAGGTGGGTCCTGCGGCGATTGCCGGAATCTTCACCCTCTCCGTACCGTTGGAGGGGTTGAGACAGCGACATTCCGGGTACGACCCTGACCGGGATGCGGTGCGCGTCGGACGGTTGCCGTCACGAACACCGCGCGAGTCCGTCTCGGACAGGCACACGGGGGAATTCAAGGATCGGGAGGTGGCTCATGGCGGAGCGCACGCTGCGTGGAGCACGACTGGGGGGCCAGAGCTTCGAGGACGAGCGCGGCATCGAGTTCGCGGCTCGTCAGCAGGTCGGTTACCGGTGCCCGCAGGGGCACGAGTTCGAGATCACGATGTCGGTCGAGGCCGACGTCCCAGCGGTCTGGGAGTGCCCGCGCTGCGGGGCCGAGGCGTTGAGCGTCAGCGGCATCCAGCCGGAGGCCAAGGCCGAGAAGCCGGCCCGCACCCACTGGGACATGCTGCTCGAGCGGCGTTCGGAGAAGGAGCTCGAGGACATCCTCAAGGAGCGTCTCCAGCTGCTGCGGGACGGCGAGATCGGCCCGGCGCACCTGCACCGGGCCAACCAGAAGAAGCGGAAGGCGTCGGCCTGACCCGACGTCCCGACGACCTCAGTCGTCGTCGACCACCTCGCCCCGGACGACCGGGCCCTGCGGCCCGGGTCCGGGGCGAGTCACGTCCGTGACGTCCAGGACGAGCCGGCGCGCCACCGCGCCGGCCAGCACCCCGCGGAACAGCGGGCGCGTGACCGGCAGGATCAGCAGGATGCCGAGCACGTCGGTCACGAAGCCCGGCGCCAGCATCAGCGCCCCACCGACCAGGATGAGCCCGCCGTCCGCGATCTCCTTCGACGGCAGCCGCCCCTCACGCACCGAGTCGCTCAGGTTGCGCCACGCCCGACCGCCCTCGTGCCGCAGCAACCAGGCTCCGAAGAGGCTGTCGGCGACGAGCAGCAGGATCGTCCACCACGGGCCGATCACCTGGCCGACCTGCACGATCACGTAGATCTCCAGCAGCGGCACCAGGACGAAAGCCGTGAACAGCGCCAGCGGGAGCACCCGCCGCCGCGCGCTCATCGGCGCCGCCAGGCGCGTCGCGCCTGCTCCCGGCGCTCGCGCAACCCCCACGTCGTGATCCGCTTGAGCGACTCCGTGGCCACCGCGCCGCTCATCTTCGAGTCGCCCCGCACCCTCTCGACGAACTCGATCGGGACCTCGCGCACGACGAGCCCGGCAGCCAGGGTGCGGGCCACCATGTCGGTCTGGAAGACGTAGCCGGTGGACTCCACCGAGTCGAGGTCGATCTTGTCCAGCGTCGTGCGGCGGAAGAGCCGGAAGCCGGCGGTCGCGTCACGCACCGCCACCCCGAGCAGCATCCGGACGTAGAGGTTGCCCCCACGGGAGAGCAGCTCGCGGCGCAGTGGCCAGTTCACGACGGATCCGCCCGGCACCCACCGCGAGCCGATGACGAGGTCCGCACCGTGGAGAGCGTCCAGCAGCCGCTGGAGCTGCTCGGGCTGGTGCGAGCCGTCGGCATCCATCTCGCCGACGACGTCGTACCCCTCGGCGAGCGCGACCCGGAATCCGTGCAGGTACGCCGCGCCCAGGCCGGCCTTGGTCGTCCGGTGCAGGACCGCGACCGCCGGGTCGGCGGTCGCGAGCTCGTCGGCGATCGCGCCGGTGCCGTCCGGGGACCCGTCGTCGACCACGAGGACGTCGACGTCGGGCTGGGCCGCCCGCAGGCGACCCACGATCCAGGCCAGGTTGTCGGCCTCGTTGTACGTCGGGACGACCATCACCACGCGTCCGAGACCCTCGACGCTGCGCTCGGGCAGCGGCCCCTCACTCACCGCGATCGTGTCCTTCGTCCGTCGTCGTCGCTGACACCGCCAGGGCGGCTCCGGATCGGCCGTCCTCGGCCCGCTGCCGCTTCCGGGACCGACCATACGGGAGCCCAGATGAACGGAAGGTGAGCAGGAGCCCCACGGCGGTGAGCGCCACGAGGAACCGTCCCGACCACGGACCGATGCGCACCGCGGGGGTGATGCTGGAGTCCAGCCCGACCCGCTCGACCAGCGCCGCCTGGGTGCGCGGCTCGGCGCTCGCGACCACCGAACCGTCCGGTGCGATCACGCCCGTGACGCCGTTGGTGGAGGCGACGACCACCCAGCGCCCCGTCTCCAGCGCCCGCAGGCGGGTGATCGCGAACTGCTGCTCGATCTGGTCGGTGTGGATGAACGTCGCGTTACTGGTCTGCACCGTCACCAGCTCGGCGCCCCGCGACACCTGGTCGAAGATGCCGTCGTCGTAGGCGACGTCGAAGCAGATCGCGTCGGCGACCGGGATACCCGCGACGTCCAGCGGCTCCTTGCGGGTGCCGCTGAGCATGTCCCGGGAGATCTCGGCGAGCCGCCCGAACTGCCGGGTGAAGAGCTGTCGCGCCGGGATGTACTCGCCGAAGGCCACCGGGTGCCGCTTGGTGTAGCGGTCCCCCGCCCCGGTCACCGGGTCCCAGACGATGCCCTGGTTGAGGACGTGCTCCGGGCCGGCGTCGACGATGGCGCCGACCAGGATCGGGACCCCCGCCGCGCGGCTGGCTGCCCAGATCGCGCTGTTGGTCTGGGCGTCGCGGAAGGGATCGATCGCCGTGGAGTTCTCCGGCCACACGATGAAGGCGGGCTCGGGCTCGGTGCCGGCCGCCACGTCGGCCGCGAGCCGGGTCGTGACGTCGACCTGGTTCTGCGTCACCTGCCGGAAGTCGTAGAGGATGTCGTCGCCGTTGCCGGGCACGTCGCCCTGGATCGCGGCGACCGTGAGCTCGGACTCGGGACTGGGCTCCCAG
>ERZ724503.1635-NODE-1635-length-10359-cov-3.429154_pt1 | contig 10359 bp, 8 predicted proteins | sample MGYA00376036_ERZ724503 | MGnify/ENA primary metagenome ERZ724503 (study PRJEB28724, sample SAMN07190885) | wastewater metagenome | isolation source: influent of sewage treatment plant in Hong Hong | place: Hong Kong | collected 2016-03-17 ...
TGAAGTTCTCGACCCCCGCGGCCCAGGCCATGGCGGTGTCGAAGCCAAAGCCGCCCAGCGGGAAGTCCAGCCCGAATTCGCCATATTGCTTGAAGAAGCTGGTGATCTGCGTCCCCGCAAGGTTCAGCGCCACAAGGTCGGGCTTGGCGTCGCGGATCTTCAGCATGAACGAGGAAAAGTCGGTGGCGTCGGTCGGGATCAGGTCCTCGCCCGCCAGCTTGCCGCCATTGCGTTCAAGGAAGGACTTCGCCCCCGTCGAAAGATCGTGGCCAAAGGCATAGTCGGCGGTCAGCAGATACCAGGTCTTGCCATCGACCAGCCCGTTCTGTTGCAGGTGCTGGCCCTCGGCGTTCACATACATGACGTTCTGCGTCTCGACATGGAACATGTGGCGCTTGCAGTCGCTGCCGCGCAGCGCGTCCGAGTTGGCGCCGGTATTGATGAACAGGGTCTTGGCCCGTTCGGCCGTCTGGGCAATGGTCAGCGCCGAGGCGGACGAGATCTCGCCGATGATGGCGGCGACGCCATCGCGCTCGATCATGCGCTCGGCCTTGGTCGAGGCGGTCTGCGGGTTGACCGAGTCTTCCTTGATGACGCGCAGCTCGCGCCCGTCGATGCCGCCGGCGGCGTTGATCTCCTCGACCGCCAGATCCACGGCCATGACCGCATATTCACCCAAGGGGCCCAGAAAGCCGGTGCGCGGCGTCAGGTGCCCCAGCACGATGGGGCCGTCCTGCGCGCGCAGGATGGCCGGCGCCGCAAGCGTGCCCACGGCAAAGGCGCTGCTGCTGCGCAGAAAGCCACGACGGTCGATTCGGGTAATCAGGCTCATCGAACATTTCTCCCCAATTGTTCGTTGATGGATCTGTCTCGGTCGAAAATATCTGCGATCTGAGATCACAGTTTATCGAAACCGAAATATTGTCAACATATCCGTTGCAAACTGAGATCACAGAAGGCAGTCTGCCCCCGAAGCGGAGAGCCGTCATGAAACTTGCCGACCCCATCGAGATGCAGCCCGAACGACCGGATTCCCTGGCCCGGCAGGTCCATGACATCCTGTCCGAGATGCTGCTTTCCGGCCGCCTGCGCCCCGACGACCGCATGTCGATGCGCGAACTGGCCGAGCGGCTGGGCGTCTCGGTCATGCCCGTGCGCGAGGCGGTCAGCCGCCTGGTCGCCGCAGGCGCGCTTGAGGTGCGGCCGAACCGCGCCGTGGCGGTGCCGCTGCTGACGCGCGCCGGCTTTCAGGACCTGACCGAGATCCGCATCCACAACGAAGGCCATGCCGCGCGGCTGGCCGCCGAACGCATGTCGGTGCCCGATATCGACCGCCTGCGCCAGCTTGAGCGCAGCTTCCGCGAGGCGCTGCAAAGCCCCGACGTGCGCGAATCCGTGCGCGCCAACAAGGACCTGCATTTCCACGTCTATGCGGCGGCCGGCTCGCCCGTGCTTAGCGGTCTGATCGCGACGATGTGGCTGAAGGCCGGGCCGGTCATCAACCTTGATCTTGGCGATGCCTCGCGCCGCTCGCGCAGCGCCGCCTCGGTCAGCAACCATGCCGAACTGGTCGCCGCCATCGCCGCGCGCGACCCCGACAGCGCCGCCCGCGCGCTTGAGGGCGACATCCGTTCGGCCGCCGATTTCATCCTGTCGCGCGACGTGCTGCGCGACTGAGCTTTTCAAGAATGGGGGAAACCATGGACCTGAACCTGCGCAATCACCGCGTCATTGTAACGGCAGGCGCCAACGGCATCGGCCGCGCCATCGTCGAGGCCTTTCTGGCCGAGGGCGCGCGCGTCGCCACCTGCGATATCGACGACGCGGGTCTTGCCAGCCTGCCCGAGGGTGTCTTCCGCCGCAATGTCGATGTCAGCGACGCCGAGGCGCTGCGTGCGTTCGTCCGCGATTCCGTGGCCGAACTTGGCGGCCTTGACTGTCTGGTGAACAATGCGGGCATCGCCGGCCCGACCGCGCGGGTCGAGGATATCGACCTGGCCGCCTGGGACCAGTGCCTGAACATCTGCCTGACCAGCCAGTTCGTCACCTGCGGCGAGGCGGTCGAGCATCTGCGCAAAAGCGACAACCCGTCGATCATCAACCTGTCCTCGGTCGCCGGGCGGTTCGGCTTCCGGCTGCGCACGCCCTATGCGGCGGCGAAATGGGGGGTGATCGGCCTGACGAAATCGCTGTCGATCGAGCTTGGCCCCGACGATATCCGCGTGAACGCCATCCTGCCCGGGCTGGTCAGCGGCGACCGCCAGCGCCGCGTGCTTGAGGCGCGCGCCCAGTCGCAGGGCCGCCCCATCGCCGAGGTCGAGGCCGAGGCGTTCTCATATACCTCGATCCGCCATTACGTCGACCCGCGCCAGATCGCCGACCAGATCCTGTATCTGGCCAGCGACCGCGCCAGCACGATCTCGGGGCAGGCGATCTCGGTCTGCGGGGACATGCAGATGCTGGCGTAGGGTCGTCCGTCAGAAGCGGGTGACGACGGTCGCGCCAAGCGATTGGAAGCTGTCCATCGAGGTCAGCGCCGCGACCGACTCCTCAAGGCTGATGCGCCGGCCGATCAGCAGGTCGGGGCGCAGCTTGCCGGCCTCGACCATGTCCAGCATCGCGCCGTAGCGATGCGCCTGCATGCCGTGGCTGCCAAGGATTTCCAGCTCATGCGCGATGATGCGGCTCATCGGCACTTGCGGCGTGCTGTGCGGACCCAGCATCAGCCCGACCTGCACATGCTTGCCGCGCTTGCGCAGCGAGCGGATCGAGTTGGCGCAGGTCGTGGGACTGCCAAGCGCGTCGATCGAGACATGCGCGCCGCCATGGCTGAGATCCGCGACCGCCGCCGCCACGTCCTGAACCGAGGTGGCGTTGACGACTGCCGCCGCGCCAAGGCTGCGGGCCAGCGCCAGCTTGTCATCGGCGATATCGACGGCGACGACATTGGCGCCGATGGCGTTGGCGATCATGATCGCCGACAGGCCGACGCCGCCGCAGCCATGCACCGCGACCCATTGCCCGGCGCTGGTGCGGCCCTGATCGACCACCGCCCGAAACGAGGTCGCGAACCGGCAACCAAGACTGGCGGCGGTGGCGTAATCCATCGTTTCGGGCAGAGCGACAAGGTTCAGGTCGGCCTGCGGGATGGCGACATATTCCGCGAAGGACCCCCAATGCGTGAAGCCCGGCTGGAACTGGTGGTCGCAGACCTGCTGATTGCCGGAATGGCATTCCGGGCAGGCGCCGCAGGCGCAGACGAAGGGCACGGTCACCCGATCGCCAACCTTCCAGTTGCGCACGCCGGGGCCGACGGCCTCGATGGTGCCGGCCAGTTCGTGGCCGGGCACATGCGGCAGCACGATATCGGGGTCATGGCCCATCCAGCCGTGCCAGTCGCTGCGGCAGACGCCGGTGGCCTGCACGCGCAGGACCACGCCGCCCGGCACCGGCACCGGGTCGGGCACCTGCGTGACGCGCGGCGGCTGGCGGAATTCCTCGTAAAGAACGGCTTTCATCCATTGTCCTTTCGGCGGTGCGGCGCGACTTTCTTAACCTGCGGCCCTGACCCTGACCTCGGGCATGGCGCCGATCAGCATCCTGGCATAGTCGCTGCGGGGGGCGTCGAAGATCTGGTCGGTCTCGCCTTCCTCGACCAGCTCGCCGCGATAGATCAGCGCCACCCGGTTGCAGAGATAGCGTACCACGGCCAGATCGTGGCTGATGAAGAAATAGGTCAGCCCCAGCCGGTCCTGCAGATCGCAGAGCAGGTTCAGCACCTGCGCCTGCACCGACACGTCAAGCGCCGAGGTCGGCTCGTCCAGGAGCAGCAGGTCCGGCCCCGAGGCCAGTGCCCGCGCGATGCAGATGCGCTGCCGCTGCCCGCCCGAGAATTCGTGCGGATAGCGCGTCAGGTGCTGCGGCCCAAGACCGACCAGCGACAGCAGTTCCGCCGCGCGGTCGGCTCGCTGCGCGCGGCTGAGGCCGAGGATGTCGTGGTGAATGACCATCGGCTCGGTCACGATGTCGCGCACCGACATGCGCGGGTTCAGCGAGGCATAGGGGTCCTGAAAGACGATCTGCACCCGCGCCCGCAGCCGGCGCATATCCGCGGCGGACAGTTTCGCGAGGTCCTGCCCCTCGAACAGGATGCGCCCCGAGGTCGGCGTTTCCAGATGCAGGATGCTGCGCGTCAGCGTCGTCTTGCCCGAGCCGCTTTCGCCCACAAGCCCAAAGCTTTCGCCCTTGCCGACGGTGATCGAGACATTCTTCAGCGCCTGCACCTCGGCGCTTTTGCCAAACAGCGTGCGCTTGGGGGCATAGATCTTCGAGACATTCTCGATTTGCAGGACAGGATCAGGCATCGACGATTTCCTTTTCTGTCACGCGGATGCAGGCCGCCTGATGGTGATGGCCCAGATCGACCATGGCCGGAAAGGCGGTCGTGCAGGCCGGGATCGCCCGCGAACAGCGCGGCGCAAAGCGGCAGCCGGGCGGCGGCAGGATCAGGTTCGGCACCGCACCGCCAAGCCCGTTCAACGAGCCGCGCCGGGAATGGCGGTTCGGGATCGCCGCCATCAGCGCCGTGGTATAGGGATGGGCGGGGCGGCCGATCACGGTATCGACCGGCCCGCTTTCGACGATATTGCCGGCATACATCACCGCGACATGGGTGCAGGTCTCGGCCACCACGCCAAGGTTGTGGGTGATCAGGATGACGCCGATATTGAACTCGGCCACCAGTTCCTTGATCAGCCGCAGGATCTGCGCCTGAACCGAGACATCCAGCGCCGTCGTCGGCTCATCCGCGATCAGAAGGTCCGGCCGCCCGATCAGCGCCAGCGCGATCAGCACCCGCTGCCGCATCCCGCCTGAAAACTCATGCGGATAGTTGTTCAGCCGCTCATGCGGGTTGGGGATGCCGACTGCCTCAAGCATCCGTTCGGCCAGCCGCCGCGCCGCCGCCTTGCGTTCCCGCCTGCCGGCGCCGGCGGGGCAGTCCAGCACCGTGGGGTCGTGGCTGGCGGCGGCCAGCGCCACATCGACCAGTTGCTCGCCGATGCGATAGGCGGGGTTCAGGTTGGTGGTCGGGTCCTGAAAGATCATGCCGATCTTGTTGCCGCGCAGGTTCTGCACCTCGCGCATGGGCAGGGTCAGCATGTCGCGGCCCTCGAACTCGATCCGGCCCTGCGGATAGCGGGCCGGGGGCGAGGCCACCAGCCGCGAGATCGACAGCCCGGTGACCGACTTGCCGCAACCGGATTCGCCCACAAGGCCCCAGATCTCGCCGCGCCGGACGTCAAGGTTGATGCCGTTCAGCACATGCGCGGACCCGTCGAAGCTGGTCATCGTCAGATGCAGGTCGCGGATGGACAGAAGCTTTTCGCCGTTATTCGTCATGTCAGCGCCTCGCTTTCGGATCAAGAAGGTCGCGCAGCCCGTCGCCCAGCAGGTTGAAGCCAAAGACCGCCAGGAACATCGCCAGACCCGGGGCCAGCGCGATCCACCAGTAATCGGGCATGTAGGACCGCGACAGCGACAGCAGCGTGCCCCATTCCGGCGTCGGCGGACGCACCCCGATGCCGATGAAGCCAAGCCCCGCGACGGTCAGGATGGCAAAGCCCATGTCCAGCGACATCTTGACGATGATGGGCGAGACGACATTGGGCAGGATGTGGCGGAACAGGACGCGAAAAGGGCTGGCGCCGATGGCCCGGGCGGCGTTGACATAGACCTCTTCGCGGGCGGCCAGCACCTCGCCGCGCACCAGCCGCGCATAGCCCGGCCACCATGACAGCGAAATCGCCAGCACCATGTTGCCGAAGCCCGGGCCAAGCGCGGCAGCAATGGCCATGGCAAGGATCAGGCTGGGGATGGTCAGCGTCAGGTCGGTCAGGCGCATCAGCGTCTCGTCCGTCCAGCCGCCGACAAAGCCCGCGATGGCACCGACCAGCGTGCCGATGACCGAGCCGATCAGCACCACGCCAAAGCCCGCCAGAACCGAAACCGTGGTCCCGGCCATGACCAGCGACAGCACGTCCTGCCCCAGTTCGTTGGTGCCGAACGGGTGCGCGGCCGAGGGTGGCTGAAAGCGCGCGGCGGTATCGACGGCGCCCGCCACCTGATCGGGATAGGGCGCAAGCAGGCCGCCGAACAGCGCAAAGAACAGCACAACGGCGACCATGGCCGCGCCGATCATCGACAGCCTGCTTTGCCGGAAGCGAAAGAAGGCGCGGCGCCAGCGGTCGCTGCGGGGCAGGGCGGTGTCGGTCCGGCCGGTCTGGGCAATCTCGGTCATGAGTAGCGCACCTTCGGATTGATGACCCCGTAAAGCAGGTCGATGACAAGATTGGCGAGCACGAACAAGAGCCCGATCACCAGCGCGACCCCGATCACCGGCATCATGTCCTGCGAGATGATCGCCTTGGTCGCGTAAAGGCCAAGGCCGGGCCAGTCGAAGACGGTCTCGACCAGAACGGTGCCGCCCAGCAGCCAGCCGAAATAAAGCCCGATCACCGTCAGCGTCGCGGAAATCGCGTTGCGGGCGACATATTTCAGCATGATCTTGCCGCGCGGCAGGCCAAGGGCGCGGGCGGTGGTGACATAGTCCTGGCCCATCACCTCGATGGTCGAGGCACGCATCATCCGCATGATCGTGGCCAGGGGCGACAGCGACATGGCGATGGCGGGCAGCGCCAGATAGCGCAGCGCCGTCCAGAACGCCTTGAAATCGCCGGCGATCAGCGAATCGACGGTCAGAAAGCCGGTGACTTTCGGCGGCGGGATCATGATGATCGGAAAGCGCCCGCCCAGTGGCAGCCACATCAGCCACATGGCAAAGCAAAGCTGCAGCAGCAGGCCAAGGAAGAAGCGCGGCATCGAGATCGCACCGATGGCGCCGACCTGCGACAGGTAATCCGGCCAGCGGTTGCGCCAGACCGCGGTCACAAGGCCCAGCGGGATGCCGACCACGACCGCAATCGCCATGGCGGCGATCACCAGTTCCAGCGTCGCCGGCAGGTAGGCCGCGATATCGGCTGCGACCGGGCGGCGCGTCAGAAGCGAGGTCCCAAGGTCGCCATGGGCAAGGCCCGCGACATAATTCAGGTATTGCGTCCAGATCGGCTGATCCAGCCCGTATTCGCGCGCCAGCGCCTCGATCTCGGCGGGCGTCGCGTTCGGGCCGGCGGCCAGCCCCACCGGATCGCCCGGCAGGACGCGCGCAATCGCGAACATGATGATGGTCAGCCCGATAATGACCGGGATCAGAAGCAAGAGGCGTCGCAGAATGAAATACAGCATGGCGGAGCACCTTTCCTGGGAAATGGCCCGGGCGTATCAAATCCGGCGCCCGGGCCGGCGGCCTCAGCCGACAGACAGCGGCCATGCCTCGATGGCGTTCGAGGCGACCGGGCAGAAGCTGTAGTTCTTGACCGTGTCGCGCATCCCCAGCTTGCGCCGTTCCAGCACGCCGAAGATGTCGGGGGCGTCCTCGACCACCTTCTTCTGGAACTCGCCATAGATCTGGATGCGCTTTTCGACGTCGATCTCGGTGCGGCCGGCCTCGATCAGGGCGTCCACCTCGGGGTTGGAATAGACCGCGTTCTGCCAGTTGCCGTTCTGCGACGAATGATAGGCGGCAAAGGCGATATTGTCGGGGTCGCCGTAATTCGCGGTCTGGTAGACCGGGAACAGGTCGGGGAAGGTGTCGGGCGACTTGCAGGCGGCGACCATGTCCGGCCAGCTCATTGGCTGGATTTCAAGGTCGATGTTCAGCTGCTTGAGGCTGTCGAGCATGATCAGCGACCAGCGGCGCTGCTGTTCCAGCCCCGAGATATGGACCATCTTCAGCTTGAAGCCGCCATCGGGTTTTTCGGTCTTGGCCATGAACTCGCGCGCCTTGTCGATATCGGTGCGATAGACGCCGAGGTTCGGGTCAAAGCCGAGGATGCCGATGGGCAGCGGCCCGATCATCAGGTCGGCATAGCCGGCGGCGTCGATGATCGCCTGATAATTGGTCGCGTATGAGATCGCCTTGCGCAGGTTCAGGTCGCTGAGCGGTCCCTTGACGGTGTTGAGCTTGATCGAGAAGGTGCGGTATTCCGGTTCGATCACGCGCACGACGCCCGGCGCACCCTCCAGCGAATCCATGTCCTCGGAGGTCAGGTCGACGGCGATGTGGCATTCGCCGCGTTGCAGCATCAGCCGCTGGGTCGCGGTTTCGCGGGTGATCTGCCAGATCACGCCGCCAAGATTGCCGCCGCCGCCCTGCCAGGCCTCGGGGGCGCGGGCAAGGTGGTAAAGCGTGCCGATCTCGAACCGGGCAAGCTGGAAGGGGCCGGCGCCGGCGGTGTTGGTCATCAGCCAGGTCTGGCCCTGATCGGCGCCAAGGTTCGCCTCGACCTGCGCCTTTTCGACGACAAAGATCCAGGGCAGGACCTGCAGGAAGGCGGCATAGGGTTTGGCCAGCTTGAACTCGACCGTGGCCGGGTCGACCGCCACCACGCCCTCGGGGGTGACGATATTGCGGATCATCCAGGAGTTGCCCTTGGCGAGCGATAGCGACCGCTGGAACGAATAGACCACGTCATCGGCGGTGACCGGGTTGCCGCTGTGGAATTTGGCCGCCGGATTCAGCGTGAAGGTATAGGTCAGTCCGTCATCGCTCATCTGCCAGCTTTCGGCCAGCGCGGGCACCGGCTCGGGCGGGTTGCCCGCAACGCGGACCAGCGGCTCATAGACGTTGCGCATGAAGAACGAGGCCGAATAGCCCGTCGCGGTATGGGGGTCGAAATTCGGGATGTCCTGCCCCGAGGCGATGATCAGGACGGCGTCGGTGCCTTGTGCGAAAAGCCGCGTCGGCAGCGTCGCCGCAGCAAGGCCCGCCCCTGCCATGGCAAGAAGCCCGCGCCGGGAAATGCGAAAATGGGTCGATGACATTTCTGCGTTACTCCGTGTTGGTGCTGTTTTTGTCATGTCGCGCCCCGGCACCCGCCGCGACTGGCGGGCGCCGGGGGCAGGGCTCAGGCCCAGACGGTGGTCGGCTGCGGCTCGGCCTCATGGCCCGCGGGAACGGCCTTGCTGCCGTAATGCTGCCGGGCGTGTTCGGCGGTGATGAACCCTAGCGCAAGGTCGCGGGCGACCGCGGCATGGTCGCGCTCATCAGGGTCGCCGAAGCCCGAGCCGCCGCCCAGCACCAGTTCGATGATCTGGCTGGTATTGTGCAGCGAGACCAGCGCCCCGGTGCCGCAATCGCGCACCAGCCGGCCGTCCGCGCCCTGCACAAGGCCGCGCGCGCCGCCGCCCGCCTGACCGCCGGACAGGCCGGGGATCGGGTTGTCGACGCCCTCGGGATAGACCGAGACCAGCATTTCCAGCCCGTCGTCGTCGCGCTTGCGGAAGCGCACGACCTGACCCAGGCCGCCGCGATGGCGGCCCGCGCCGCCGCTGTCGGCAAGGAACGCCTTTTCCAGCACCAGAACCGGCACCCGGCTTTCCATCAGCTCGATCGAGGTATTGGCCGCCGAGGTCGGCCACAACAGCGAGGAATGGCCATCCTTGCGGTCCGACCCGCCCTGACCGCCGCCGCAGAACAAGAGGTCCGAATAATACTGCCCGTCCGCACCCATGCCATAGACGTTGGCCGCGACCGCAAGGCCGGTGAAGGACTGCACCATGTCGGGCGCGGCCTTGGCCAGCGCCATGAAGATATTGGGCGCGATATACCAGCCGGTGCGCGTGCGCAGGTTCACCGCCGCCGGATAGGTCGGGTTCAGGATCGAGCCCTCGGGCGCCTTGACCGTGAAAGCACGGTAGCAGCCGGCATTGCCGCGCACCGTCGGCGTCAGCATGCATTTCAGCGGATAGGTCGCATGTGCCGCCGTATAGTTCAGCGTCGCGTTCAGCCCGCCCTGCGGCAGTTGCGGCGGCGCGCCGTCGAAATCGACGGTGATCGTATCGCCCGCGACCTTGACCAGCACCGGATAGCTGAGCTTGTCGCCCAGGGGGTTGTTCGAGATGACCGAGCGGTATTCGCCATCGGGCAGCGCGCGGATCGCGTCGCGCATGGCCTTTTCCGACAGGCCCTGCACCACCTCGGCCAGCGCGCCCAGATCGTGCATGCCATAATCGTGCATGAAGGCGTCCAGCCGCTCGGCCCCCAGCTTGTTGGCGGCCACGAACGAGAAGAGATCGCCCAGCACCTGATCGCCATTGCGCACGTTCTTGCGGATCAGGTCGATCAGCGTCTGGTTCGGCACGCCCGCATCGAACAGCTTCATCGGCGGGATTTGCAGACCCTCTTCATAGATCTCGCGGGCATGAAGCGAATCCTTGGTGCCGCCGATATCCGAGACATGG
>ERZ724503.1636-NODE-1636-length-10358-cov-16.276230_pt1 | contig 10358 bp, 9 predicted proteins | sample MGYA00376036_ERZ724503 | MGnify/ENA primary metagenome ERZ724503 (study PRJEB28724, sample SAMN07190885) | wastewater metagenome | isolation source: influent of sewage treatment plant in Hong Hong | place: Hong Kong | collected 2016-03-17 ...
ACTTCACTCAGAAATTCAGCTGACATAATTCGACGTTCTTCTATTGAGCGGCGGCATGGGCCACCGTGGGAATAAATGCGGGACAGCACCTCGGGATCAGGGCGCCCATGCAGGCAACAGCGCCACGCGGGCGGGTCAGGGACCGGCCGGTGGAAACAAGGAAGAGGGTTGCGTTACATGGGTCTTCTCGCCTGAGCCAAAGCAAAATTGCGCGGCATTATACCCGCGCGAGTGAAAAATACCCAGCCCGGCATCGACGGCGCCGGTCCGGGCGGGATCACGACGCCCTCATCACCCGGTTGCGCCCCGCCAGCTTGGCCTCGTACATGGCCTCGTCGGCGCGGCGGATCAGTTCGCCCAGGTTGTCATCCTCGCGCTTGTATTCAGCGCAGCCGATGCTGATGCGGATGGGGTGATCCGCCGGCACCTCCTCGATGGCGAGACGGGCGACCTCCTGGCGGATCCGTTCCGCCACCTCGGCGGCCTCGTCGAGACGGGTGTCCGGCAGCAGCACCAGAAACTCCTCGCCGCCGTTGCGCCCCACCCGGTCCAGGCTGCGCAGCTGAGACTCGATGCACTGGGCCACGACGGTCAACACCCTGTCCCCGACGTGGTGGCCAAGAGTGTCATTGACCCGCTTGAAGTGATCTATGTCCAGCAGCAGCACGCACAGGGGCTTGCCCTCCTCCCGCGCCTGGATGAACCACTTGCGCCCCTTGGCCTGGATCTGGCGCCGGTTGTGGATGCCCGTCAACTCGTCCGTCATAGCGAGGCGCTGCATCTTGCGGGTGCGTCCACGCTGGTGCACCACCAGAATGCCCATCACCAGCAGCAGCAGGAACAACACCAGGTATTGCCAGTAGCGCCGCTCCTGCAACTGCTTGAGCTTCTCGGCCTGCAACTGCTGGCTCGCTCTCAGGGTCTGGTTCTCCAGCTCCTTGCGGGAGAGATCGAACTCGAAGCGCATCTGCAGGGTGCGTTGCTCCCGCAGCCGCTGCTCGAGGGCATGACGGGTCTGGACGAAGCTCTTGAGGCTGGCCAGCGCCGCCTGGATGTGCCCCTGGCGCTCCAGCACCCGGGCCCGTGTCTCATGCACCCGGGCGAGGAAGCGCAGGTTATGCTCCCGGGTAAAGATAGGCTCGGCCTCGTCCAGGTGCCGCAGCGCCTCGCCGGGTCGGTTCAGGGCCTCGAGGACCTCGGCCATGACGAGGTGCCAGTGGCCCAGGGTGACGCTGTCCGCCCCCTCCCCTTGATGAAGGGAGGCTGCCGCCTGATCGAGCTTGATCATGGCCTGGTCCGGCTTGCCCTGTTTCTGCAGGATGGTGGCCAGCTCGATCCGGCTCCAGGCCAGTACTCCTTCCTGCTTTGACCCCAGATAGTAACGCTCCGCTTCGGCCATCAGGGGCAGCGCCTTGTCGTACTCTTCGGTGTCGATGTAGAGGAGCCCCTGCTGGCTGTGAATGTCCACCAGGTGCTCCTCGTCCCCGAGCTGCCGGTAGTCGTGTTCCAGCTCGTTGAAGTAGCTCTCGGCCCGCTCATAGAGCCCCATCCTGCGATAGGCATTGGCAATATTGGCGAGCCCCTCGCGCCCCTTGGCCTCCAGCCCGAGCGCCTCGTAGCGCAGGTGGGCATCGATGAGATCCATCAGCCCCTCCGCCAGCTCCCCCTGGTAGGAGTACATCTCCCCCCGCAGACTCAGGATGTCGGCACGCTGGCGCTCATCCCCGAGCCGGCGAGCCAGGGTCAGGGCGGCGTCGTAATCCTCCCCGGCCCCGGCCATGTTGCCGAGCAGTTGCCGGTGATACCCGCGGCAGGCGAGCAACCCTACCTCGGTGACCCTGTCCTTGCGGGCACGGGCCTGCGCCAGCTCCTGCTCCTGCTCGGCAAACGCCACCGCGCGGCGAAACTCCTCGTCCCGTTCACTCGGCTGGGCCCAGCACTGCAGCCGGGCAAGGCGGCCCTGCACCTCGGGCGGATAGTGTGCCTATCCGGCAGTCAGGGCGGCGACACGCTCGCGAAACACCTGCACCGGCATCGTCGACTCTTCCAGTCGCTGCAACGCCAGTTGCAACTCGTACCCAGCCAGTGGCGTCGCCTGGGCCAGGGCAACCCCCAGCAACAGACCACCTCCCATCAGGATCTTCATGCGGACATTTTCTCCTCTTCACTGGCCGGACGCCGCGCTCACCACTGTCATCATATCCCCACAGACTCTGGGCGCACAGCCGCCAGAGGTTGAGAAAACGCCTCATATCGAACGAGAGCCTCCCCTATCTCCTTCTTTACAGAAGGAGAGAGTGCATCGACTATATATGCTTTCGAACAGGGGAAGGGATGAGAAATGACCTACGAGGAGCTAAGGGAGGCTTACGACAGGTTGTTGCTGGAGAACGAGCGTCTCAAACGCATCGCGGATGACGCGCGGGAGAAGCTGGACGCCGCCATGGACGGCACCGGCCTGTGCATCTGGCAGAACCATGTGCCCACCGGCAAACTCATCATCTTCAACCGGCGCTGGGGCTCCATGCTCGGTTACCAGCCCAAGGAGCTGTCGGCCCACTTCGACGTCTGGCGCGCCCACCTGCACCCGGAGGACAGGGAGCAGGTGCTGCAGGCCTTCTTCGACCATCTGGAGGGCAAGAGCCCGTTTTATCAGGCGATGCACCGCATGATCGGCAAGGATGGCAAGACCACCTGGGTGCTGGACCGGGGCCGGGTGGTGGAGCGGGATGAGCAGGGCAACCCCGTCCGGGTGATGGGCACCCACATCGACATCACCCACGAGAAGGAGTACGAGCAGCAGCTCGCCCAGCTTGCCCACCGGGATCCCCTCACCGGCCTGTTCAACCGCACCGCGCTGCACCGCCACTTTCCCGGGGAGTACCAGGCCATCTGTTTCATCGATCTCGATGACTTCAAGCTGGTGAACGACAACCTGGGCCACCGGGCAGGTGACGAACTGCTGGTCTCCCTCGCCCAGCGCCTTCGCCACTGCTGCGGCGAGGAGGTACGGCTGGGGCGCATCGGCGGGGACGAGTTCGTGCTGCTGCTGCCCTGGGCGTGCGACGATCCCCGCACCAGCCACCTCGCCCGCCAGTGCATCGATGCCATCGCCACCCCCTTCGAGCTGCCCAACGGGGACGCCTCGGTGGGACTGAGCATGGGAATTGCGGCCATCCGGCCCCAGGACGATTTCGGCGCGGCGCTGGCCCGGGCGGATCAGGCCATGTACAGGGTCAAGCGCAGCGGCAAGCGGGGTTTTTATATTGCCCAGCCAAGCGGTCAACCGCTGCTGGATCAGGAGCAGGTCAACGAACGGGGCCTCTACCACAGGCCCACTCTCTGAGCCTGAGCGCCCTCAATGGCGCTGCCAGCGCCGCAGCAGGCGTCCACGCAGGCCGCAATCGAGCAGCCAGCTGTTGTCGAACACCCGCAAAATGGCCGCCTTGGCGTGACGGGACATGGCGACCGCATGGAAGCGTGTCTGCTGCGCCCGTCGCCGGTTCATCCGCTCGAGCAGGGGGTGGGGCAGGTTCTGGGCGATGAAGTCGGAGATCACCAGCACGTCGGCCTTGGCAAAGGCGGGTTGTTCGAGCTGGGTCAGGGCCTGCTCCAGGCAGGGCACCAGATCGGTCCCTCCGTGAAAACTCATGGAGAGAAAGCGCTCCGCCTTCTCAAGCCCGGTGTCGGCGGTGATCTCCAGGGTCGCCACCTCGGTGGAGAAGAGCATCAGATAGCAGCCCCGCTTCTCCTCCATCGCCCCTTTGAGCAGGGCGAGAAACAGCGCCTTGGCGCACTCCTCCGGATAGCCCCCCATGGAACCTGACGTATCGACGCAGACGATGAAGGGGCCCCGCGGCTGCACCTCCTGCCCTCCCTGCTCGGGGGAGCGCAGCATCAGACGCTGGCGCGGCAGGGTGCCCCGCGACTGGTAGCTCAGCAGGCGCCGCTCCAGATAACGGCGATAGAACTCCAGCTCCAGCTCCGGCAGCGCCAGCATCACCGCCTCGCTCGGCAGGAGGCGCATCAGATCGCTGGCCGGGTGCACCCCCACCAGATCGTCGGGCACATCGTCACTTTGCACCTCCTCCAGCTCGTTCACAGGCACCGGAGGCAGCGTCCTGTCCTCGCTGCGCCGCTCCCGCTCGCTGCGCCCAAGCAGGGCGGCGATCTCCGCGAGCAAAGGCTCCTGCTGCAACATGCGGGCGTACTGCTTCACCAGCGCCAGGCTGCGCTTGTGCCAGCTCCCCTGGGCCAGATCCCAGAGCCCCCCGGCGGAGATCTGGTGCGGATCCAGGGCATCGGCCAGGGTCCGGTTGGCCAGCAGTTGATCCTCTATCTCCTGGCGCTGCTTCTCCCGCTCCGCCTCCGCTATCTGCTGCTGCAACTGCAACAGGCTGCCCACCAGGCTGGCGCGCCACTTCTCGATGAAGAGCTGGCGCAGCCCCTCGGTGGGCTGGGCCACTATCTGGCGCACCAGGCTGCGGGCATCCCCCGCGAAGGGGCTGTGCTGCTCAAGGGCTTCCAGCAGGGCGGGCAGGCGCCCCACCAGCTCCGGCAGGGGCAGTTGCCGTTGGGCCTGATAGAGCAGGTATTCCCGCTCGAGGGCCACCGGCACCGGCTTGTGACGCATCTCCTCCCCAAGCTGTTCGCTCCAGGTCTGGATGCGCTTTCTGAGCAGCTTCCCCTGCAGGGGCGAGCGCTTGATGAACTCGGAGATCTTCGGGGTGGAGGCCAGCAGCAGCGCCATCTCCCCCGCCAGCTCCCCCTCGCCGATGAGGAGCCCCAGATCCATCATGCCGATCTCTAGCATGGCCACTCCCTGTGCAGGGGACGCAGGGTGCCATCCCGCAACGGCAGGCGGCTCGTGTTAGGGGCCAGCGCCACGTCGGACACCATCAGGCATCCAGCCTGGGCAGGCGATCCCGCCACTGTTGCAGCTCGGTGCCGAGCCGCTCCAGATCCCGGTTCAGCACGAAGAAGCTGTCCTCCACCTGGCGCAGCCAGTTGTCCCCCACGAACAGATGGGGCTGGTGGCGATCGAACAGGTTGCGCTGCCCCTTGAGGCTCTGCTGCACCCGGACCACCTGGCTCGCCAGCTCCTCCAGCTCCGCCAGCCAGGGGCTCATCACCACCTCGGGAATGGGGGTCCGCTCCACCAGCACCAGGGGCACGGGCTGGCGCTGGATATCCAGCACGTGCAGCCGCAGCTGCTCGTCCAGCACCAGCTCGTAGTGCCCCTCCTTGGGATTGCCGAGCTGCCAGCCCACCAGGGCCTCCCCGGTGGGGTGCCAGTGGGAGAGCAGGGTGCGATCGAAGGTGAGGGTCTCGGTCAGGCGGTCGGGATCGCCGCCGTCCAGGGGCGCCGGGGTGAGCAGGTGGAAGTGCACCTGCTTGCCGAACGCCCTGGCGTTGGCGAGCGGCAGCTCGGTGCCGCGGGCGCGGCGACCGAACCACTGCTTGCGCTTGACCGCCTTGCTGCCGATGCGTTGGGCGACGGCCCCCTTCAACTGCTTGAACCGCTCGCGCAGGGCCAGCAGTTGCCGGGTCAGCGCCAGCTGCTGGTAGCCGTAGAGGCGGGAAAATTCGCCGATCATCTCCAGCAGCGCGGTGCGGGAGGCCTCGTCGTGCCAGAGGCAATCCTTGAACAGCAGCAGATCCAGCGGGGCCACCTCGTCGCGGCCGTTGAAGAAGGCGCTCGCCTTGATGAGCCTGACGGCCTTCTTCCAGCGCCGATCCGAGACATAGCAGCCGTGCCCGAGCTGGCTGTCGAGCTGCTGGCGCAGCTGGTAGATGAGCTCGAAACAGGCGTCCGGCAGGCGCACCTGCTCGATGGCATCCTGCCAGGCGTCGTACTCTTCCCCCCGGATCTGCACCGAGGGGGTCAGGTTCTGGTGGGACTGGCCATCGCTCGCCAGCATGGCCTGGAAGTTGGATTTCTCCTGCACCCTGTCCATCCAGACCCGCACCAGCATGCGGTCGTAGAGCGCCTCCAGCCCGCTGTCCGGGGCCGGCAGCTCGTTGGAGGCGGTGACCAGCAGCCGCATGGGGATGGGGTGCTGGCTGTCGCCGTTGCGAAACTGCCGCTCGTTGATGGCGGTGAGCAGGGTGTTGAGGATGGCCGGGCCCGCCTTCCAGATCTCGTCGAGGAAGACCACCTCGGCCTCCGGCAGGTAGCCGGCGGTGAGCCGTAGATACTTGCCGTCCTCCTTGAGCGCCTGGATGGAGAGGGGGCCGAACACCTCCTCCGGCGTACTGAAGCGGGTCATCAGGTATTCGAAGTGACGGGCATCGTGAAACGCCAGCTTGAGCCGGCGGGCGATCAGGCTCTTGGCGATGCCCGGGGGGCCCAGCAGGAAGACGCTCTCGCCGCACAGGGCCGCCAGCAGGCCGAGCCGCAGGGCGTCCTGGCGCTCATACAGCCCCTCCCCGAGGGCGGCCAGGAGCCGTGGCAGGCGCTCATGGATGGGGGTGGCACGAACAGTATTCTGGGCTAAAGGCGGCATAGGCACAGCTCCGAAGCTGGTATTGTCATAGGGATTCGGGGTCCGGCCTCTGGCCCCCTCCCGTCGTCATTGTCTGTCATCTCTGTCCCCAACCGGCGTTCATCCGCCATCGCCGCACGGCGAAAAGGCAACGTCCGGGGTGCAGCAAAACCCGCGAGAGTGTACTCTGCGCATCAGAATTTACCCCAACGCAGATCAAGAGTGAGCCTTCGCCATGCAAGATCCCCTGCTGGACCCGCTGCGCCAGCGCATTCTGGCCCGGATGGGCATCACCCTCTGGCAACAGAGAGGCCGACTCCTGGCGGGAGGCACCAGCCCCGACGGCGCCGCGCAGCCGGCAAACACGCCCGCCGACGAGGTGCTGGCCCCGCAGGAGACCGCCCCTTTGCCGACCGGCAAGCTCTGGCTGCTGGCAGAGACGCTGCCCGCGCCCTACCTGCTCGGGGACATCTGCCGCTGGCTCGGCCTTGGCACGGACGAGGTCTCCCTGCTGTCCGAGATGCCTTCCCTGCCCGCGGGGGCCACTTCGCCCCTGCTCTGGCTGACGGCGCCGGACCCTCGCTGGCCCGATGCCCTGGTCTGCCCGCTCAAGCCCGATGGGGCGCACAAGCGCGCCCTCTGGCAGCAGTGTCGGCAGCAGCGCCACACCCCTTGATGCTCACGACCATGGCACGGCCATGGTGTCCATCGCAAGCCTGAATCCCGTCCGGAGTGACCATGTCTGACCTCTTGCCCCACTTTCGCCCCCTGCTCGAATCGGACTTCGAAGCCATCTACCCCATCGAGCAGGCCGCACACCAGGAGCCCTGGAGCCAGGCCAACCTGCTCTCCTGCTTCGGGCCGCGCTATCTCAACGGCCTGATGCTGGTGGACGGACGACCGGCCGGTTTCTACATCTCGGATCTGGTGGCGGGAGACAGCTCCCTGATGAATCTCTGCGTGCATCCCGATTTTCAGGGCCAGGGGCTGGGGCGGGCGCTGCTCAGGGAGTACCTGGCCCGCAGCAAGGCCGGCAAGGCCGAGGCCTGGTTCCTGGAGGTCAGGGCCGGCAACCGCACCGCCATCAACCTCTACGAGAGCGAGGGGTTTGCCGAGTATTGCCGCCGCGCCGACTACTATGGCACCGGGCAGGAGAGGGAGGATGCCGTGCTGATGTCCCGTCTGTTCGACTTCGGCTGACAACCCGCTGCAGACCGCCGTCAGCGGACGCCCCCCTCTGACCTCCCAGACTCCCCCTCTTCGCTTCCCCCCTCAAGGCAGGGGCGCATTGTCGATGGAGGGGTCTTCCAGGCTCAGGGTCACCCTCAGCACGGCCTCGAAGGCGGCTCCCGAGAGGGGCATGAAGAAGCCGCGGCCATAGGTGACCCCGGGCATCCAGATCTCCTCGGTATCCGGCACGACCCTGATGGGGCGCAGGGGTTCCCCCGGTCGCTGGACATAGATGCCTGGGGCCGTCTCCACCCTGGGGAAGCGGCGCAGAATATGCTCGCTGCCATCCCCCGCATCCGGGTTGAGCCGCACCTTGGCCAGCCCCGCCAGGGCGGACTGCATCTCGGGGGCACGCCACATCCTGTTGTCGAGCGCCTTGCAGCGCCGGCACTTGGCGCGCTCGATCACATAGAGCAGGGGATATCCCTCCTTCAGTGCCAGCCGCTGCGCCTGCTCGTACCCCTCGGCGCCGCTCAGCCAGGGATTCTCCTGCCCCGCAGTTCCGCCCAACGCAAACCAGAGGGCACCGGCCCCCGCCAGCAGCAGCAAGGCGCCGGTCAACAGACTCTTGATCCCGATATTCATGGCTCTACTCCCTGAATGAATCCGACCCTTGCGCTTATCATGCCTGACTCTCCCCAAGTTGACGACTTTGTGATCCAGGACAAATGGCGAACACTTGTAAGCCGTAATCTTAGAGTTTAAACTCCAGCCCCGTTTTCAGTGCCCCTGCGGGCGCACAACTGTTACTTGAGGATGAGTGAGATGTCGCAGTTTCATCTGGTTAGAGTGATACGTGAGCGTATTGCCCGCCTTGGCAACAAGGCCGCCCTGCGCGTCCAGCAGGATGGCCAGTGGCGCGCCATCGGCTGGCGCACCCTGGGCCAGGCCATGGACTACTGCGCCCAGGCGCTGATCCGCGCCGGGCACCAGCCCACCGAGATGGTCGGCATCTATGCCCGCAACATGCCGGAGTGGACCCAGGCCGATCTCGGCATCCTGGCCGCCCGCGGCGTCAGCGTGCCCATCTACCCCACCAGCACCCTCGATCAGCTGCGCTACATCGTCAAGGATGCCGGCATCAGGATGCTGTTCGTGGGGGAACAGCCCCAGTTCGATCAGGCGCTGCAGCTCATCGACAGCGGCGAGATCCGCCATATCGTCGCCCTGGACGGCACCGTCGACCTGCGCGGCTGCGCCGCTGCCAGCCACTTCCAGACCTTCCTCGTCTCTGGCAACCACCCACCCAGCGAGCTGGAGCTGCGGGAGCGCGAGTGCCACTACCGCATGGACGACCTGCTGACCCTGATCTACACCTCGGGCACCACGGGCGAACCCAAGGGGGTCATGCTCGACTTCGCCAACATGGCCGCCTGCTTCGAGATGCATGACCGCCGCCTCGACCTGAATGAACAGGACGTGTCCCTCTGCATGCTGCCGCTGAGCCACGTGTTCGAGCGCGCCTGGAGCTACTACGTGCTCTACTGCGGCGCCGAGAACGTCTACATTCGCGACCCGCAGAAGGTGATGGATGTCATCGGCGAGGTGAAGCCCACCGTGATGTGCGCCGTGCCCCGCCTCTACGAGAAGGCCTACGCCATGATCCAGGCGAAGGTCGCCCAGGCCCCGCACCTGCGCCGCGCCCTGTTCGGCTGGGCCACCCGGGTCGGCAGGCAGATGGTCGCCGCCCGCCAGGCGGGCAAATCCGCTTCTCCCCTGCTCTACGGCCAGCTCTGGCTTGCCGAGCGCCTGGTGTTTCGCAAGCTGCGCGCCCGGTTCGGCGGCCGTACCCGCTTCCTGCCGGTGGCGGGCGCTCGCCTCGCGGACGAGGTGAACCTCTTCTTCCAGGCCATGGGGCTCAACCTCAAGTACGGCTACGGCATGACCGAGACCACCGCCACCGTCTGCTGCTATGAAGACACCCGGTTCAGGCTGGGCTCAATCGGCACGGCGCTCAGCGGCATCGAGGTGAAACTCGGCGAGAACAACGAACTGCTGGTGCGCGCCCCCACCGTGATGCGCGGCTACTACAACAAGCCGCAGGCCACCGCCGAGGTGATGACCGAGGATGGCTTCCTGCGCACCGGCGATGCAGGCGAGCTGGATGACGAGGGCAACATCTACTTCACCGAGCGCCTCAAGGAGCTGATGAAGACCTCCAACGGCAAGTACGTGGCGCCGCAACTGGTGGAAGGGACCCTGGGCAAGGATCGTTTCATCGAGCAGATCGCCATCGTCGCCGATGCCCGCCACTTCGTGTCGGCGCTGATCGTGCCCTGCTTCGAGTCCCTGGAGGAGTACGCCCGCTCCATCAACCTGCAATACCAGTGCAAGACCGAGCTGCTGCGCCACTCCAGGGTGATGGAGTTCTTCGAGGCCCGCATCCAGGATCTACAGAAGGAGCTGGCCAAGTTCGAGCAGGTGAAGAAGTTCACCCTGCTGCCGAGCGCCTTCTCCATGGAGCTCGGGGAGATCACCCCCACCATGAAGCTGCGCCGCAAGATCATCGAGGCCAAGTACCAGCGTGAGATAGAAGCCATGTACAGCCACGTCTGATCGACGGGCCTGATATGAAAAAGCCGCTCATGGAGCGCAATGCTGTTCACTTAAGAGAATTTGAGTTCCAGTCCACGTAGTATCAGG
>ERZ724503.1651-NODE-1651-length-10311-cov-3.385530_pt1 | contig 10311 bp, 8 predicted proteins | sample MGYA00376036_ERZ724503 | MGnify/ENA primary metagenome ERZ724503 (study PRJEB28724, sample SAMN07190885) | wastewater metagenome | isolation source: influent of sewage treatment plant in Hong Hong | place: Hong Kong | collected 2016-03-17 ...
TCGCGAAGGACGTGGGTGCTCGCCGGGGTGTGCTGTGCCTGAACCAGGACGAGCGGTTCGTCCCCTACGCGGTGGCCGGAAGGGACCGCTCCCCCTTCGACGCGCTGCCCGACGTGGTGGTCGAGGCGGCACGGGAGGGCCGGCCGCTCGCAGGCCGCGACCTGATCAGCGAGGCCGCGTTGCAGGAGGCGACGGTGCCGCTGACGTTGGGCATGCGGTTGGTCGGGATCGTGGCGCTGCAAAGTGACCAGCCGTTTGACTACGCCCTGCTCAAACAATCTGTGGAGCGAGGTCACGATGCGGCCCTGCGCATCGACAGTGGGCGGCTGTTCTCCGACGTGCGACAGGCCGCCACCGTCGAGGAACGCCGCCGGCTGGCCCGCGAGATCCACGACGGCGTGGCACAGGAACTGGCCAGTGTCGGTTATGCGCTGGATGCCCTGGTATCCGACCTCGACGGCAGCCAAGACCGGGCATTGGCCGACGAGATCCGATCCGAGGTGCGACGGATCGTCAGTGAGCTGCGGCTGAGCATCTTCGACTTGCGCGCGGACATCCAGCCCGGCGTGGGATTGGGCTCCGCGCTGACCAGCTACGTGCAGCAGGCGGGGACGGCCGCGGGGCTGACCGTGCACCTGGTGATCGACGAAAGCCGGCAGCGCTTGCCCGTCGCCCAGGAGACCGAGCTTCTGCGCATCGCCCAGGAAGCAGTGACGAATGTGCGCCGCCACGCCGCCGCTGACAACCTCTGGGTGACCTACAAAGTCGATCCGCCCGGGGCCTTCCTGAGCGTGACCGATGATGGCCAAGGGATGGACTCGCCGCGCAACGACAGCTTCGGGTTGGACATCATGCAGGAGCGGGCCCACCGCATCGGGGCGCAGTTGTCATGGCGTCCCCGCGATGGTGGTGGGACAGTGCTGGAAGTCGCGCTGCAACCCCCGGCCGGCGAGAGGGAGGAGTAGACCGGTGGCAATCACTGTTCTGCTCGTCGACGATCACGAGTTGATCCGGCAGGGCCTGCGGCGTTCGTTCGAGCGCGACGGCGACTTCGAGGTCGTGGGGGAAGCGGGATCGCTGGCCGATGCCGAGCGGCTACTGCGCATCACGCATCCGGACGTGGTCGTGCTGGACGTGCGGCTGCCCGACGGCTCAGGGTTGAAACTCGCCGCGGAAGCGCGGGCCAGCTACCCGCAGCTGGGCATCGTGATCCTGACCATGTACGCGGGCGATGAGCAGTTGTTCGCGGCGCTGGAAGCCGGGGCCAGCGCGTTCGTACCGAAGAACGCGCCGTCGGAGGATGTCGTGGCCGCCGCCCGCCACGCCGCCACCACCCCGCAGTCCTTCACCGCCAAAGACCTCGCCGACGCCATGAAGCGCAAGCTCAGCCCGACCGGTCCGCAGTTGAGCCCGCGCGAGCGTGAGGTCCTGCAGTTGCTGGCCGACGGCCTGGGAGTCGCGCAGATCTCCCGGCGGCTGTTCATCAGCGAGTCGACCACGAAGACCCACATCTCCAAGTTGTACGAGAAGCTGGGCGCGGGTAACCGGGCGCAAGCACTGATGACGGCGCTCAAGCTCGGCCTGCTGCGGCAGTCCGATCCGACTGTTTGACGCAATCGGCAGTCAACGTCGCAGACTGGACTGTGCCTTTCACCGATGTCGTGATTGCGGGCGCTGGCCCGACCGGACTCATGCTCGCGGCCGAACTGAAACTGGCGGGGGTCGACCCGGTCGTCTTGGAGCGCCGCGAGTCGCAAGAGTTGGTGGGTTCCCGGGGCGGCGGGTTTCACTCTCGGACCATCGAACTGCTCGACCAGCGTGGCATCGCCGAGCGCTTTCTCGCCGAGGGCACGACCATCAACGCCGCCACGTTCGGCAGTACTGCACTGGACCTGAGCCGGTTGCCCACCCGCCACCCCTACACCTTGGCGCTGTTTCAGAACCACATAGAACGACTTCTGCTGGGCTGGGCCGAGGAACTGGGGGTGCGGATCCAGCGTGGCGCCGAGGTCAGCGGGCTGACCCAGGATGCGGACGGTGTAGACGTGCATCTCGCCGGCGGCGACCTGCTGCGGGCCAGGTACGTGGTGGGTGCCGATGGCGGGCGCAGCATCGTGCGACGCAGCGCGGACATCGGCTTCGAAGGTCCCGCTGCCACTCGCAGCACCCTGATCGCCGAGGTCGAGGTCACCGAGGACCTGCCACCGGCAGGCGGCACGATCGATGAGCGCGGCGTGCACGGGCTGCATGCGATGGGCGACGGCCGGGTGCGGGTGGTCGCCACCGAAGAACACCTGGAGACTGCCGAACCCACGCTGGCCGATCTGAGCCGCTGCCTGATCGGGGTGTTCGGCACCGACTTCGGCGTCCACAACCCGACCTGGTTGTCGCGATTCACCGACGCGACCCGACAGGCGGCGTCCTACCGCCAGGGCCGGGTTCTCCTGGCCGGGGACGCGGCTCACGTCCACTCCCCCACGGGCGGGCAAGGCATTGGCCTGGGACTGCAGGACGCCGTCAACTTGGGCTGGAAACTGGGCCAGGTCGTGACCGGTGTTTCCAGCGAAGGACTGCTGGACACCTACCACGCGGAACGTCACCCCGCGGGCGCCCGGGCGCTGAGATACACGATGGCCCAGTCCCTGTTCCAGAAGGCCGATCCGCGGCAGTACGCCTTGCGCGACCTGTTGGACGAGGTGCTGGTGTTGGAGGATGCCAACGTTCACATGGCGGCACTGGTCGCCGGGTTGGACGTGGCCTACGACTTCGGTCCCGGTCATCCTCTGCTGGGTCGCCGGATGCCCGACCTCGATATTGGAGACACGCGGGTCTTCGAACTCCTTCACGACGCGCGCCCGGTTGTCCTGGAATTCGGCGGGCCCTCGCTGGGCTCGCAGGCGCACTCGGTCACATACGAAGGACCGTGGGTGTTGCCGGTGCTCGGCGAGGTGCCTGCGCCGACCGGGGTGCTGATCCGCCCGGACGGACACGTGGGCTGGGTGGGCCAGGGCACCTCCGACGGCTTGGCCGATGCACTGGCCCAGTGGTGCGGGACCCGCGGGTAGCACAAGGGATACTGGCGGGGTGTCCTCCCGTCGCTGGCTGCTGCCTTCGCTGGCGTTCGTCGCGACCCGGTTGTGGCTGCTGGCGATCCCGTTCGGGGTCGTGCCTTACCTCGGCGGCCAGTTGGTCATCAACGATGTGACCCTGTACACGCAGTGGGCGGACATCCTGCAGTCCGGGCGCTTCCCGATCGGCGACGAGATGTGGCAGTACCCGCCGCTGGTCGGCCCCGTGATTGCCCTCGGAGCATTGATCCCGCCGAACCCCACCATGGGGCTCGTACTGCTGATGCTGGCCGCGGACATCGCAGTCTTCGCAGTGCTGCTGCGGCAGACCCGACACGGTGCGCGTGAGGAAGGCGTCTGGGCCTGGGTCGTGGCCGGCATGCTCATCGGACCGGTGTGGCTGACCCGGTTCGACATCCTGCCGTCGTTGTTCGCCGTGCTAGGGCTGCTGGCCCTGTCGCGCCCAGTGCGGACGGGGATTTGGTTGGGCATCGGCGCCATGCTCAAGGTCTGGCCAGTGCTGCTGCTGTTGGCTGTCCCGCGCCGAAGCTGGATTCGGGCGATCGCCGGATTCGCCGTCACGGTGGCATGCCTGCTGGCCGTCCTCGCCGTGACCATGACCGGAGCCGCCTCGTTCGCGACCGAACAGCGGGCCCGCGGGCTGCAACTGGAGTCGGTGCCCGCTTGGCTGTTCCTGATCGGGCACCACCTCGGCTGGCCCCGCCACTTCGAGTACCGGTACGGCGCGATGGAGGTGATGGCGCAGGGCACGGAAGTCGTGGCGCTGGCCGTGACCGTGCTCGGGGTCGTGACGCTAGGTGCGCTGGCGCTGCTGCGCCTGGTCGGTCGGCTCGACCGTTGTCTGCCCGCCGACATCGCACTGGTTGCGGTCTTGGTGTCGATGGTCACCAGTCGCGTGCTCTCGCCGCAGTACTTCATCTGGGTGGCTGCCGTCTCTGCGGTCTGCCTGCTGTCGGCCGCCACCGTGATGCGGCCGGTCATCGTCACCTTGATGCCGGTGGCCGCTTTGGGCCAGGTGCTCTACCCGATGCACTACAACTGGCTGCTCTCCGACGGCTGGAACGGCGTCGCGATCCAGACCGTGCGCGTGGTGCTGCTCGTGCTCGCCACCGGATGGGGGTTCTGGCGGCTACTGCACCCCGGCGATGGGGTGGGCGAGGTCGGGGTCGACGCCCTCGAGGAGGTCCGTCAGCCGGCGTGACACGATCGGCCAACTCCACTGCTGCTCAACCCACGCCCGTCCCCGCCGTCCCATCTGCTGCGCCAGCTCCGGGTCGCGTAAGAGTTCACTGACCCGATCCGCCACCTGGGCCAGGTCCCTGCCATCGACGACGAAACCTGTCTCGCCCTCGAGCACGGCATCGGGTGCCCCGCCGCTGTTACCGGCGATCACTGGCAGCCCCACGGCCCCGGCCTCCAGGTAGACAATGCCCAGCCCTTCGACGTCCCAGCCGCGATTGCGGGTACGGCAGGGCATGGCGAACACGTCGCCGGCGGCGTAATGGGCGGGCAGATCCTCCCACGCAACTCCCCCGGTCAGTACGACGCTGTCGGCAACGCTGGTCTCCTCGACCAAGGTCTCCAGTCGCGAACGGTACGGACCGCCGCCGACGATCAGCAGCGCGGCGTCGGGCACCTGCCGCTGGATCGCAGGCAGCGCACGGATGAGCGTGTCCTGTCCCTTGCGCGGCATCAGCCGCGACACGACGACGACCACCGGCCGGTCGGCCAAGCCGAGCTCGGCGCGCACCGCCCGCCCCTTTTCGCGGACGTCCGGATTGAACGTCTGCACGTCGACCCCCGGCACGAGCCGGCGCATCCTGGCTGCGGCGTCCGGACGCAAGGCCGACGCGATCCGGGCCCTCGTGTACTGGCCGAGGTAGGTGATGTTGTCAACGCTGTTGCCGATCGTGCGCAGCACCTGCCGGGCGCCCGGCGTCACGGCCCAGGCCGCCTCGTGGCCATGCGTCAGTGCGATGACCGGCGCGAGCCCCTGCCGGCGCAGCCGGGGAGTCAGCAGACCCAGCGGTGCCGCCGCACCGAACATCAGGCGAGTGCACTCGTACTCCTGGGCGATGGCGCGGGCTTTGGCGAGCACGACCGGCTCAGGCAGCATCAAGGACGTGGGGTGACGCACCACCGGAAAGGGCTGCTCGGCGTCGAACTCGGGTGCGCGCTTCCACTTCGGGGCGTACACGACCACCGACTCCGGCGGCTGGTGCAGCAGAACGTTGTGCACGAATGCCTGAATACCACCAGCCCGCGGAGGGAAGTCGTTGGTGACGACGAGAGTCCGGCCCACCCGTTCAGACCTTCGGCCGGCCCGCACCGGCGAATTGGGACATGTACTCGTTAGTGAACAGCTTCTCGTACACCACGCCCTCTCGAGGGCCCTTGGCATGCACGAAGTAGCCGTCGCCGGTGTAGATGCCCGCGTGCTGATCCGTGCCGTACAGGAACACGATGTCACCCGGCTGCAGCTGCGTGATGTCGATCCGCTCGGTGGCGTTGAACTGCCGTTTCACCGAATGCGGCAACGTCACGTCACTTTCCGCCCACGCCGCCTTGACCAGTCCGGAAGCATCGAACGCATCGGGCCCGGTGGCCCCCTGCTCGAACTTCTTACCGACCTGCCGGATGGCGAATTCCACGACTGGCTTCGTGGTCGATTCCGGCAGTTGGGCGACCTGGGTCGCGGCCTCGTCAGCCTGCTGTTGCTGCTGTTGTTGCTGCTGGGCCAGTTCTGCAGCCAACTGTTGCTGCTGTTCGGCCTGCAGGGTGGACAGTTCAGCTGTCGACTCTGCCACCCGGGCGTCGATGGCGGCCTTCGCGTCGAGCAGGTCGTTGCGAGCCTTGTCGGCCTTCTTCTCGGCCTTCTCCAGCGCAGCCTGGTCGCGTACCAGTTGCTGCTCAGTGATCTGAGTGCGCTCCAGAACCTGATTCTGAGTGGTCGCGATGATGCGGGCGGCATCAAGGGTGGCCAGCCAGTCCGAAGGCTGTTCGGAGGCCAGCACCAGCAACGTCGGATCGACCCCGCCGTTGCGGTAGATCTGGCTCACGACCTGATTCAGGTTCTGTTGGGTCGTGGACAGCGTCTGCTGGGTGGCGGCGACCTCGGCCTGCTTGGCGGTGACCGCCTGCTGAGCTTCCTGCCACTGCAGGGTGGCTTCGTTCGCCTGTTCCGCGGCAGCCGCCGCCTGCTGCTGCAACTGCGACAACTCGGCCTGCACCTGCTGGATCTGCTGGTCGATGTCGGCGTGTGCCGCGGTCATCGGGATCACAGCGCAGGCCAGCCCGGCCGTAACGGCGCTGATCAGGCGAAACGCTCCCACCTTCCCATTGTGCACCCGACATAGGCACCTATGCCCCGCGCCGAGCCTCGCGCACGAAACGCAGTGGGGACACCAGGCCACCCGCGGCCAGGGCATCCACGGCTGCTACTTCGTCGGGAGTCAGCCGCCCGTCCGGTGGTGCCTCCAAGAGCGCCGTCACCACACAATCGGCGCAGGCCGCCGGTCTTGCCGAGCACGTTCCACAGTCGATGATCACTCCCGCCTCCTTCGTCTCGCCGGGTCGGGCACGACGTTAGGGAGGGGCTACGACAAGGAATTGGCGACTGGGCCGCCGCCCGTTCGGTCGGGGACCCGGGGCGGGTGAGATTCCGACGCAGCCGCGAACGGTGGACGGGCGTCTAGCGTCGTTGTCTATCAACCCGGTCCAAGCAGCCTTCGCGCTTCGGACTAGGCACGATCAGTGCTTTCCTACCGCGCGCCTTTACTCCGTCGCGCGGGGCACCACCTCGATGGCGTCGGTCGCTCCACACCACCGGCAGGTCACCGACTCAATGTCGTCGCGCAGGGCCTGGCTCTCCTCGATCTCCGGATTGCCCGCGAGATCCACGTGCCAGTACTGCCGGGACCTGGTCGAGCGCACAACATCGAACCGGGTCAGGTTCCCGCACCGGGCACACCGCCAGCGGGTCGAGTCGTCAGGAGCCGTGATCGCCACGGGATCCACATTAGGAGTGCGGCGTTGCCCGGATTTGTCGCAGGTCGTCCGTAGCGTCCATGACATGACCGCCGTACCCACCGCCACACCGAGCGCTGCGCCCGCCGCTGCGACCGCCGGGCAGCTCGACCTCGATCTCGATGGCTTGGCGCTGCGTGACACAACATTCTGCGTGGTGGACCTGGAGACCACAGGCGGCAGTCCGACGGAGGGCAGGATCACGGAGATCGGAGCTGTAAAGGTGCGCGGCGGCGAGCTGCTCGGCGAGTTCCGCACTTTCGTCAATCCCGAGCAGCCGATCCCCGCATTCATCACCGTGCTGACCGGCATCACCGACGGGATGGTCGAGGCAGCACCGCAGGAACAGGCCGCTGTTCCCATGCTTCTGGAGTTCCTGGCTGGCAGCGTGTTCGTCGCGCACAACGCTCCGTACGACACGGGTTTCCTCAAAGCGGCGTGCGCCCGGCTGCACCAGCCGTGGCCGAATCCGCAGGTGATCGACACCGCTCGGTTGGCCCGCAGCATTCTCACTCGCGACGAGGTGCCCAATCACAAACTCGGCACGCTCGCGCACTTCTTCAGGGCGCAGGTCACGCCGACCCACCGGGCCCTAGACGACGCCCGCGCGACCGTGGACGTTCTTCATGGTCTGCTCGAGCGCCTTGGCGCACTGGGGGTTATGACGCTGGAGGAACTGTCCGCGTCGATGCGCAAGGTCCCCGCCCAGCGTCGCGGCAAGCGACACCTGGCCGACCACCTGCCGGAAGCCCCTGGCGTGTACACCTTCAGGGACACCGAGGGCCGACCGTTGTACGTGGGCGTCTCTCAAGACATCCGAAGGCGGGTCCGCTCGTACTTCACCAGTGCGGAGCAGCGGCCACGGATGACCGAGATGGTCGGGATCGCCGCCTCGGTCACGGCAGTGGTGTGTGCGACCGACCTCGAGGCACGGGTAAGAGAGTTGCGCATGATCGCCGAGTACAAGCCGCCGTACAACCGCCGCGCCCGGCACCCTGAACGCGCGGTGTGGCTCAAGCTGACGACCGAGGCCTATCCCAGATTGTCCGTGGTCCGGTCAGTCGCCGACGACGAGCAGAACGGGGCGGTCTACGCCGGGCCGTTCGCCTCCCGCGCGCAGGCCCAGGAGGCGGCCGCCGCAATTACAGAAGCCACCGGGCTACGCGCGTGCACCCAGACGCTACGACCAGGCAGGGCAAAGCCCGGGTGCGTGCTGCTCGACCTCGGGAAGTGCAGTGCCCCGTGCTCCGGGGAGGTGGCGGTGGAGGCCTACGCGCCGGTGGCCGATGTGGCGCGGACCGCGCTGCGCGGCCTACGCGCGGACTGGGACCGGCGCATCCGCATCAGGATGGCGGACCTGGCTCGCGACGAGCGGTTCGAGGTCGCTGCCACCTGGCGGGACCGGTTGGAAGCGGCCGAGCAAGCTGTTGTGTCCGCCTCGGCTCTGCGCGCCTTCGGTCAAGTGCCCCAGATCGTGGCTGCCGCCCCGCGTCCCGGGGGGTGGGATGTCCACGTGGTCCGCTTCGGCAGACTTGCAGCGGCGACCTTCTGCCCGGTCGGCGCCGATGCCCATCGCGTGGTCGATACCGCGGTGACGGCTGCCGAGCAGGTCGAGCGGCCCGCTCCCCCTGCCACCGCTGCGCTCGTCTCGGAAAGCCGGATGCTGTTGCGCTGGTTGGAGCAGGCGCGGCTGATCGGCATCTCGGGTCGCTGGGACCAGCCGATCAGGCCATGGCCGACGTGACCTCGATCCACCGGTTCAGAAGGTCGAGCGCGGCGCCGCTGTCCAGTGCAGTCGTCACCTTCCGCAGGCCTTCGTCGATCCGGTCGGTCAGCGAACGTTCCGGCGCGGTGACCGCGGCCCAGGCAGCCCAGGCCGCAGCCGAGTTCGCCACGACCACGTCGCGGATCGGCCCGGCGGCACCTTCCAGCACGCCCCGGGCCAGTTCGGCGTTGCGCGCAGCGTCACCGCCGCGCAGGGCCGACAGCGGTGAACGCGGCACACCGAACGTCTCCGGGGTCAGTGCGGTCGTCGTCACCCGGGGTCCGGTGGCGTCCCACACAGTGGTGGGCCCTTCGGTGCTCACCTCGTCCAAGCCGTCGAGTCCGCGCACCACCAGCGCCCGTACCCCCTGCCTGTGCAGGACGTCGGCCATGACCGGCGCCATCGGCTCGAACGCACAGCCGATCAGTGCCGCCGCCGGACGGGCGGGGTTGGCCAAGGGCCCCAGGATGTTGAAGAACGTCGCCACCCCCAGTTCCTTACGGGCGTCCGCGGCGTGCTTGAGGGCAGGGTGGAAGACAGGTGCGAAGCAGAACGCCAGACCCAACTGCTCCAGGACCGGGGCCACCGCCTCGGCCGGGAGGTCCACCTTCACACCCAGCGCCGCCAGCACGTCCGCTGATCCGGACTTCGAGGACGCGGCCCGGTTGCCGTGCTTGACCACCCGGGCGCCGGCGGCGGCCACCACGATCGCAGACATCGTGGAGACGTTCACCGTGTGCGCCCGGTCGCCCCCGGTGCCCACCACGTCCAATACAGGGCCAGGCACGCGCACGGAGGTGGCGTGCTCGAGCATGACGGCCAGCAGGTCTTCCATCTCCTCGGGTGTCTCGTCCTTGGCCCGCATGAGAACGCCGAAGGATGCGATCTGGGCCGGCGTGGCACGGCCCTCGAGGATCTCCTGCATGGCCCACTGGGTCTGGTCCGGCTGCAACTGCCGGCGGGCGAGCAGGGCGGTGAAAATCTGCGGCCACTCGGTCATAGCCGAAAACTACTAGTCACACGGGGCAGGGTTCCCGCCGCCGCTGGTTTTGTCGCGTTGTTGGGATTGCTGTTGTGCTGTTGGCCCATTTGATCTTGAGAAAGCCCCACAACGCGACAATCGCACCAACATCACAGCAAAACGCCTGACCAACTTACGGCTGCTGCAGTGCCACCCGCGGGCGCAGCAGGTCGGTCACGGCCTGCGCCATCGTCATCGGCTCGATCGGGTGCGAAACCACCGCGTCGGCCCGCGACCAGGTGGCAAGCCAGGCGTCCTGGGGCCGGCCCACCACGACCAGGACCGGCGGGCAGTGGAAGATCTCGTCCTTCAACTGCCGGCACACACCCATCCCACCGGCTGGCGCGGCTTCCCCGTCCAGGATGAGCAGATCCAGACCACCGGCATCGGCCGCCCGGATGACCATGGGT
>ERZ724503.1653-NODE-1653-length-10306-cov-4.613208_pt1 | contig 10306 bp, 9 predicted proteins | sample MGYA00376036_ERZ724503 | MGnify/ENA primary metagenome ERZ724503 (study PRJEB28724, sample SAMN07190885) | wastewater metagenome | isolation source: influent of sewage treatment plant in Hong Hong | place: Hong Kong | collected 2016-03-17 ...
GCATGAACATTCCCATGAGCACTAAGATTTTTCGGATTTTCCCATTCCAACAATCAAAGGAGCGAGTACAATGGATGAATTAAAGAAGATTTTCTTAGCAGGTGTCGGCATGACCTCCACTTCGATCGAGAAGGCTGAAAAGCTGGTCAACGAAATGGTCGAAAAAGGGCGTGTTACGGTCCAGGAAGGCAAAGAACTGCAGACGGAATTGACCCGGAAAGCATCCGGCATCGTGCCGGCGACGAAAGCGGAACTCGATAATCTGCCGTTCGCCAAAAAAGAGGATGTGGAAGCGTTGGAAGCTAAGATGGACGCAATCAACGCCAAACTGGATCAATTGTTGAGCAAATAAGGAATCGTAAAAGTTGAAGGAGGGGGCAGGATGGCAAGAGATGAGCGTTTACATGAAATAGTCCGGATCCTGTCCTCTTACGGGCTGCAATTCCTTTACCACAACCAGGTAAAGCCGAGCCGAAAAGATCAAGATCCTGAGAACCTTCGCCTTGCTTTCGAGAAACTGGGGCCGAGCTTCATCAAAATCGGCCAAATCCTTTCCACCCGTATCGATATTCTTCCGCAGGCCTTTGTAGAAGAGCTGGCGCATCTGCAGGACAAAGCGCCGGAGTTTCCGTTTGCGGAAGTCGAACGCATCTTTATGGAAGAAACCAAACTGTCATTAGGCGAAGCCTTCCTGTCCATCGATGAAAAACCGCTCGCCAGTGCGTCGATAGCCCAGGTCCATCGGGCGGTTCTGCGCACAGGGGAAGAAGTGGTTGTGAAAGTGCAGCGCCCGATCATCGATGATCTGTTGATCCGCGACTTGGATATCCTGATACGGCTCAGCGGAAAGATCCCGAAGGAACTGGTTGAGGTAGTCGATCCGAAAGAAGCTTTGGAGCAGGTGAAAGCGAACACCTTGATCGAACTGGATTTCCGCAACGAAGCCCAGCTTCTGCAGCGCTTTAGGGACCTCAATGCCAACATCGCCTGCATCGGCGTTCCGAAGATCTATTCCGGGCTTACGACGCGCAGGGTATTGGTGGAAGAGTACATCGAAGGCACCAAAATCACCAATCGGGAACAGTTGGACTTGTTGGGCTATGATTTGGATGATATCAGCCGCAAATTGATGCTGGCCTATCTGAAACAAGTTTTCCACGACGGCTTTTTCCACGGAGATCCCCATCCAGGAAACCTGATCATCAAAGAAGGCAAAATCTATTTCATCGATTTCGGCATTATGGGAGATCTGTCGGAGAGCACAAAACAATCGCTGAATGATATTCTCCAGGGATTGGCCTCGAAAGATCTGGATCGGATGGTGAAAGTCTGTCTAGAATTGGGGACACCGAAAGGACGGGTCGATAAACGCAATCTGTATGCCGATGTCGAGATGTTGTTCGATATGTATCTTTCGAACAATATGCTGAATGTGAACCTTGGGACGTTCATCACCGATTTCATCAGAATGTTCAAACGGCATAACATCGCCATTCCGAGCGATCTGACGATTCTCGCGAAGTCTTTGTCGATACTGGAAGGTGTTTTTCTGGAAATTTCTCCTGAACTGAACCTGATTTCGATCGCGAAGGACTATCTGAAGGAGAGTTTCACGCTTACGACGCTGATGCAGAAATTTTCTGCGGAAAAGTTGGCTTTGAGGGGGTATGCCTTCATCAAGGACAGCAGTGAAATCCCAAGCAGCCTGCTGGCTCTTCTGAAGCAAACGGCAAGCGGCAGGACCACGTTGCGGATCGATGTCGATCAGCTGGATGATAAGTGGAAGGACGTCAAAAAGATGTCCAATCGTGTCGTCATCTCTTTGATTGTTGCCGGATTGCTGCTGTCATCAGCCGTCATGTCCGGTACACCGGGAGGGCAATTCCTGGGGCAAGCGGGCTTTGTGATTGCAGGCTTGTTCAGCATCTGGTTGCTGATTTCCATTTTCCGTTCGGGGAACCTGTAAGCTTAATCGCTTATGCTTTTAAAGCGTTGCGACTGCATTAAAATATATTAAAAATTGAAAAGAACCTCTTGAAAATCGATGGCTGCTGTTATATTATATGTTGGTCAGCTTTTTCAGGAAAGCTAATGGAGGGATAGCGAAGTGGCTAAACGCGGCGGACTGTAAATCCGCTCCTTCGGGTTCGGCAGTTCGAATCTGCCTCCCTCCACCATTGGGCTATCGCCAAGCGGTAAGGCAACAGACTTTGACTCTGTCATTCGTTGGTTCGAATCCAGCTAGCCCAGTCATAAAAACGAAGAAGCGTTCCGGAATCATACCAATGATTTCCGGGACGCTTCTTTTTTATTAGGGAACAACTCGACAAGCGGCAAGCAGAACAACTATAATGAGTCCAAATGATCCACAAGGGGACAGAAATTTATGAAAAGAATATTCAGGGCACTGACTGTATTGCTGACGGGTCTTTTTCTCTTTGGTTTGAACAATCAAAAAGATGAGGAACGCACGGTGCAGTCGATCGCACCTTTAGTTGGGAAAGACGAAAATTTAAAGATTTGGATGGTGACGGATATCCACTACCTCTCTCCGGATCTGTTCGATGACGGCGAAGCATTTGCTCGAATGAAGGCAACTTCTGCCGGTAAAGACTTGGAGCACGTCCCGGATATGATGGAGGCGCTTGTGTGGGAAGCAGCGAAAGAACAGCCGGATCTGTTGATCGTCAGTGGTGATTTGACCTTCAACGGTGAATGCCAAAGCCTGGTGGGGCTTGCTGCATTTTTTGAAAGAATCGAAAAAAATGGGACGCAGGTCAGTGTGATACCCGGAAACCACGATATCCACAGCGGCTGGGCCCGGAAATTCGAAGGCGAAGAAATGGCTGTCGTTGAGCAAGCAACACCAGAGGACTTCCAACAAATTTTTGCGGACTATGGCTATGATCTCGCCATCAGCAAAGACCCGGAGTCCTTGAGCTATGTGATGGAGCCGAAAGCGGGATTTCCTTTTTTGATGATCGACACCAATATATACAGCGAAACGAAGAGCACAAAAGCCCCGAAAACGGAGGGAAGAATCAAGGAAGAGACATACGCCTGGTTGGATGAATATTTTGCGCTGCAGGAAGAGCACCTGCAGACGATCCAGCTGGTCGGGCATCATCCGCTGCTGAACCATACCGGCAGATTAGGCGGAGGGTTTATTTTGGAAAATGCGGAAGATGCAACCGACTATTTTGCCGGAAAAGGCGTCCAAACGAGCTTTGCGGGGCACATCCATGCACAAGATATTTCCGAGGCGACGGATCGGGAGGCTCCTTTCTATGAAGTCGTAACCGGAGCACTTTCGATATTCCCCAACGCGATCGGAGAAATTACATTAACAAATGAAGAATTAGCTTATCAGCGCAAAACCTTGGACATTGAAGGTTGGGCGGAAGTTACAGGGGTTGAAGCGCCTGAATTGCTTGCCTACACGCAGACTTCCCATGACTTGTTCAAGCGCGATGGCGAGAATCTGGCTTTGCAGATGATGTTCGAAGAACAGTGGCATGAAGAGATCTATGAAGAAGCTGTCATGGATTATGTCGGAAAGATGAATGTCCGCTTTTTTTCCGGGGAGGATTACGTCGAGGATGAGCGTTCTCTGGGAGAATGGACCAGCCATGCCGGCTATCAAATCATTCAACAAAACAGTGATAATTTTCTTAAGAAATACACGAACCAATTGCTGCAGGATAAAAATCTGGATGATCGGCACATTGTGATTCCACAGCGGCAATAAGGAAGAGGTTGGGCGGGTTGCCTAGCCTCTTTCTTATTGCCGTTTTTTTTTGCCGAAACAGGTTTAGGGATCGAAATCCGTCAATACGATACGCATGAAGGCCCGCAAGAAGATACACTGAAAGGTCAAGTCGCGTTTCCCTTTGCTAAAGATGAAGCAGGCGAAAAATTGCGTAAAGCGTTTGGTGAAGAATTACAGAACTTGCTTGCTGACGGTACAATCAAAGCCTTGTCTGAAAAATACTATGGCGTCGATGTGACAGAAGTAACGGAATAATCCACTCCAGCAAACCTCCTAGGGCGATCTGATCGGCTTTCCCGCTCTTGAGATAAAAGTTCATAATTTGGAAAAATGTTTCATCAGAAAAACATGATATGATGGATGAGGCGTATGTTTCAAAAAAATAGACAATTATCGAAGAGAAAGCAGGGGAAATACATGGCTAAATGCACAGATTGCAACGTCGATTTGATTGAAGGGCTAGGTTTGTATTCGCAAGGGGTTTATCTTGTTGAATTGGCGAAGGAAAAAACATTGAACGGACACACAAAAGCGGCTTTGGAAGCGGCAGTTTGTCCAAAATGCGGCAAAGTATCGTTCTACTTGCCTGAAGAGCAATTAGCGAAATTGATTGATTGATTCTTGTGAATAATAAAGGGGCTGTATCAAACCAGAAAAGTACGTTCTGGTTTGATAGGCCCCTTTTATTTCATTTGGGAATTGAATTCACGCTCAGAAATAACCCGTCAAACCCTTGTTGGCGGGGAAAATCAATTCAAATCACAGTCGGAAAACCCGCCAAAGCCTCCTTGGCGGGGAAAAACGTTCGCGGACAACACGAGATTCCCCGTCAAAACCATTTTGACGGGGAAGTACGCTATGAACGCAATCCCCAAACTATACAATCATGCCATCAAACCAAAAAGAACGGGACTGCCTCAATTTTTGAGACAGTCCCGTTCCGCTTTTCCTCATTAATGTTCGTTCGGATCGTTTTTTGCGTCTTCGTGGGTCGGGTGGATAGTTCCGGGCACATGGTCAGGGCCTGCATAAATCGTATACAGTTTGAGTGGTTTGTCGCCTGTGTTGGTGATGTTGTGCCATTTGTCGGCAGGGACAAAGACAGCGTCATCGTCGGAAACTTTCTGTTTGAAGTACAGATCGTCCTCTGAGTCGCCCATCACGCACACGCCGTCGCCTTCTTCGATGCGGATGAATTGGTCGATGCCATGGTGGACTTCCAATCCGATGTCATCGTTCGGTTGGATTGTCATCACCGTCACCTGTAATTTTTCGCCGGTCCAGATCGTGGTGCGGTAATTCTCGTTCTGCAGGGTTGCATCCTCGATGTTCACTACATAAGGTTTTTTGCCGTGATCCTTAAAATCGATACTCATTTGAATTCCTCCTAATTTAAATTAATTATCTTATTGTAATAACTATAAACTAAGTATAGCAAAGTGAGCCGGATTTGCAAACGATATGCTTCAGCTGTGATCGATTGCCCATCTGCTTCCATTGTAACGCTTATAAAGCGCTTTCTCAAGGAAACGATGCCATTGGGTAAGTTTATTTGTGATATAATTGACGATAATAACTATGAACGTGGAGGTGCGCATGTGTCAATCGATTGGGGAGAAGTGATCACTTGGAGCAATGCCTTTGATATAGTGGATATCCTGTTGGTATGGTATCTGGTCTACAAGTTGATCATGATTTTAAAAGGTACACGTTCCATTCAATTGCTGAAAGGAATCGGGATTATTGTGCTGATCAAACTGGCTGCGGTCACGCTTCAGTTGCAGACTATAGATTGGATCATGAATCGCGTCATCCAGTGGGGTGTCGTGGCGGTCATTGTCGTTTTTCAGCCGGAAATCCGAAAAGGATTGGAGCATTTGGGAAAGACTGGATTCAGGAAGAAAGCCAAACGTTCAATCAATACGAGTGAACGTTTGGTGATGGAACTGGATAAAGCGGTCCAATACATGGCAAAGCGAAAAATTGGAGCTTTGATCTCCATCGAGCAGCAGGACCTGTTGGACGAGTACGCTGCCACGGGGATAAGAATCGGTGGGGAAGTGACTAATCAGCTGCTCATCAATATTTTTATTCCCAATACGCCTCTTCATGACGGAGCAGTCATTATTCAGGATTACAAAATCGCAACCGCAGCCAGTTATCTGCCCTTGTCGGAGAGTTCTTTCATTCCGAAAGAGTTGGGAACAAGGCATCGTGCCGCAATCGGACTTGGTGAAGTCAGTGATGCCATCACCATCATCGTTTCGGAAGAAACGGGAGGTATCAGTATAGCCCATAAGACAAGCTTGCTGCGCGAAATGAGCCGAGATGATTTTGTCGCCTATCTGACAGACCAACTCGTTGTGGAGGAAGAGGAAGAAAAAACTACCAATTTCATACAAGATTTCTTTGACAATACGAAATGGGGTGGTTCTGAATGAGAAAGCAGCAGGATGACAAGTTTTTGGAAAACAAGTGGGTCGTCAGAGGTCTTTCGCTCTTGATCTCCTTATTGTTGTTCACCTATGTCTACTCAGAAAACTACGGCTGGTCCACGAGCACCAGCAATAGTTCCATCAGCACCAGCAAGCGGGAAACCATTTCGAATGTCCCGATCCAGGTGAATATCGATACAGATGAATATTTTATTTCAGGATTGCCGGAAACGGTGGTTTTGACATTGAATGGGCCGGAGAGCGTGCTCGTGCAGACGATTTCGGCCGCGGATTACCGCATCGTGACGGAGAATCTGGATGAATTGGGGCCAGGGACGCATACGATTCAATTGACGGCCGAGAATCTATCGAATGAAATCGATTATGCGATTACGCCATCACGAGTGAATGTCGTCATTGAAGAGCGGGTTGCCATCGAGAGCCCGGTGGAAGTCCGCTTCGATGAATCTTTGGTAGATCCTAAATATTTGGCAGGCGTTCCGGAACTGAGTGTGGATACTGTAACGTTGACTGGTCCGGCTTCGACCATCAGCCGTGTGGATAGTGTTTATGTGACAGTCGCAGCTGAAAATGGCTTGACAAACACCGTGAATATGAATACTGTAGTACAAGTAGTGGATGCAAGTGGGAATAAGTTGAATGTTTCCGTCGATCCGCAGGAAATTTCCGTCCGCATTCCGATTTCACTGTACGGGAAAAAAGTTCCGTTGGTCATCCAACAGATCGGGGTTCCGCTTGAAGGTAAAGTCTATACGATTGACGTAGATGGAGAAGCCAGTGTGACCTTGACGGGCGATAAGTCTATTCTTGCTGATATTGATGAGGTATTTCTGCCGGTCAGTGTCACAGGCGTAGAGAGCAACACCACCCAAACACTCACGATTCCGGTAGTGAATGACACTTTGACGGCCACACCGACAACAATCAAGGTAAACATCCGTGTGTCGAATGCTGCCGAGACCCCAGCTGATTCGGAGACGACCGCTGATGAAGGAGAGCCCTCCTATTCCGCCGACGAAAGCAGTGCTGTCGCATCTTCGGCTTCAGATAATCCGAAAAGCGAAGAGGATCAGTCGGATAGTAGTTCATAAATTAAAAATCAAACGAATCCATGCAAAGAAAATAAATGAAAAATCTAAAGGAGATTATAAGTAATGGGTAAATATTTTGGAACAGACGGTGTCAGAGGCGTTGCGAACAGCGAATTGACGCCGGAATTAGCTTTCAAATTAGGCCGTTTTGGAGGATATGTTCTAAGACAGCACGCTAAAGATATCGCACATCCGCTTGTGTTGGTTGCGCGTGATACGAGAATTTCCGGTCAATTGTTGGAATATGCATTGGTTTCCGGCTTGTTGTCAGTCGGTATCGAAGTATTGCAATTGGGAGTTATCCCGACACCGGGCGTGGCTTACCTGACACGCATTCAAGGTGCCGTTGCAGGGGTCATGATCTCTGCTTCGCATAATCCTGCAGGCGATAACGGTATTAAATTCTTCGGATCGGATGGCTTCAAACTGTCGGACGAACAGGAATACGAGATCGAAGCCTATTTGGACCAAGAAGGAGATGATTTGCCGAGACCTTCCGCAGACGGATTGGGCACGGTGGATGAATATCCGGAAGGCGTCCTGAAATACGCACAATACCTGCAGACGACCATTCCGGATGATCTTTCCGGCATCACAGTCTGCTTGGATGCGGCAAACGGGGCAGCTTCGCCTGTCGTCAACCGTCTGTTCGCAGACTTGGAAACAGACTTTTATACAATGGGTGCAAATCCGGACGGCATCAACATCAACAAAGGCGTCGGTTCGACTCATCCGGATGTCCTAGGTAAATTTGTCGTTGAGAAAAAAGCGGATGTCGGCTTGGCATTTGATGGCGACGCCGATCGCTGTATCGCTGTAGATGAGAATGGACGCATTATCGACGGCGACCGCATCATGTTCATCTGCGGTAAATATTTGAAAGAGCGCAACAAATTGAATCAAAACACAATCGTCTCGACAGTTATGAGCAACCTGGGTTTCCATTTGGCTGTGGAAGCTGAAGGCATGACGGCCTTGAAGACGCAAGTCGGCGACCGTTATGTTGTGGAAGAGATGCGCAAAAATGGCTACAATTTGGGCGGCGAGCAATCCGGACACGTTGTTTTCTTGGATATGAACACGACTGGGGATGGTCTTTTGACGGGTATTCAATTGTTGAACGTCATGAAACAGACCGGTAAAAAACTTTCTGAATTAGCTGATGAAGTGACGCTTTACCCACAAGAATTGGTGAACGTACGCGTTTCCGAAAAAGACGGCGTAATGGAGATTCCGGCTGTGAAAGCTGTCATCGAAGAAGTTGAATCCGAAATGGCAGGCAAAGGACGCATTTTGGTGCGCCCAAGCGGAACAGAACCGTTGTTGCGCGTTATGGCTGAAGCTGAAACGGATGAAAAATGCCATGACTACGTTATGCGCATCGTAAATGTCGTAAAAGCCGAAATCGGCATCTAAGAGATAGAGCCTGTAAACGATTTTATGGTCGTGGAACACTGCAGTTGGGGTGCTCCACGGCTTTTTTGTTAGGCAGGAACCGTTCTTATAAATAATGGAATTTAACCCCCTCATTTTAGACATCTTGATGAAATCAAACGGCACAACGAGTATAAGTTTTTCTTAAATAATGCTTCAAATCAACATTACAAGTGAAACAGAACAAGAAACATTTTGACAAGGTCACTGCTTGTAGGATAAAATGCATGTATTCTGGAAAATATAAAGCTAGGAGGATAGAGGAAGAAGCAAATGGATAGCGCCAGACTTCAGGGAGCACAGGAACATTGGCCCTGAAGTGACGAGGATTGGGTTTATCGAAGATTCGGCGGATGACCCAAGGCAAGTGTAGTCTACAGGATTGAAGCAAAAAAGACCCTTATGCGGCTGCAGAGCCCGAAACGGTCTTACAGAGATCAATCCCCACACCCAGAAAAAAATCGAGATAAAAAGGGGATTTTTACGCTTATGTGTGGAATAGTTGGATATGTAGGACAAGGCAATGTACAAGAGGTATTGTTGCATGGATTAGAGAAATTGGAATACCGTGGTTATGATTCAGCCGGTATTTTTGTCGTAGACGCTGAAAACCAAGGTCATGTATTCAAAGAAAAAGGCCGCATCGCGGATTTGCGCGCAATCGTCGACAGACAGGTAGATGCGCATACAGGAATCGGACACACAAGATGGGCAACGCATGGCGTGCCGAGCGCAGAGAATGCGCATCCGCACCAATCTGCGGATGGACGTTTTACTTTGGTCCATAATGGGGTCATCGAAAACTTCAAAGAAATCAAAGACGAGTACCTGCAGGGCGTTAATTTTGTCAGCCAAACAGATACGGAAATCGTTGTGCAGCTGATCGAAAAAATCGCTGCCGAAGAAAACCTGGACGGTAAAGAAGCTTTGCGCCGCGCTTTGTCGATCGTGAGAGGCTCTTACGCTTTCGCTTTAGTCGATGCACAAGCTCCGAATGTCCTTTATGCAGCCAAAAACAAAAGCCCGTTGTTGATCGGCTTGGGCGATGACTTCAACGTCGTTGCCAGTGATGCAATGGCTACTGTTCAGATCACAAACCAATATGTCGAAATCCATGACGGTGAAATGATCACATTGACCGCTGATGGCGTCACAATCGAAAAAATGGACGGAAAAACGGTAACACGTAATCCGTATACGGCCCAAATCGATGCCAGCGACTTGGAAAAAGGGACATACCCTTACTACATGTTGAAAGAGATCGATGAACAGCCTGCTGTTATGCGTAACATCATCCAAAAATACCAAAACGCAGAAGGCCGCTTGACGGTTCCTGAAGAATTGGTCACAGCTATGCTGGATGCTGACCGTATTCACATCGTGGCTTGCGGAACGAGCTACCATTCCGGTTGGGTAGGCAAACATTATCTGGAAAAAATTGCACAGATTCCGACAGAAGTGCATGTCGCCAGCGAATTCTCCTACAACCCGCCGCTATTGAAAGGTAATCCGTTCTTTATCTTCCTTACCCAAAGTGGGGAGACTGCGGATAGCCG
>ERZ724503.1658-NODE-1658-length-10289-cov-11.056283_pt1 | contig 10289 bp, 9 predicted proteins | sample MGYA00376036_ERZ724503 | MGnify/ENA primary metagenome ERZ724503 (study PRJEB28724, sample SAMN07190885) | wastewater metagenome | isolation source: influent of sewage treatment plant in Hong Hong | place: Hong Kong | collected 2016-03-17 ...
TTTCTTTAGGTGAAAGTTCTCCAGTTTGTACTGAGAAAACTAAAGATTGTTGGGCGAAAAACAGAAGAGTTGAACACGAATTAAGTAAATAATTTCAATGACTAAGTATCTTCTATCTTTTTTAATAGTAAGTTCATTAACCGTAGCCGAAGAGGTTTCGGTTTATGGATCGAATGATTCTAGTGGAAATGGTTCTTATGGACTAAATTCATCAGAAAAGCATATTTTGAAAAATCAAAATAGTATTAATGCATTAACATCAAAAGTTGGTGATATTAATTCTTTACTTGACTCTATTAAGAATAGATTAGAAGGCTTAGAATCTACATATGAAGGTGATTCTGCAAAATTAAATTCAACTTCGAGAAAAGTTGATGAATTGGCACAAAGAATTGGAGCGTCTTCAGATTTAGGTTCTAATAGTAAGGCCCCTATATCATCACAAGGTAATGATGCACAATTAGCTGAGACAGTTAATGGTTTAAAAGCTGCGTTAACAAAGTTAACGACAGTTGTTAATAAAATTAATACAGAATATGTTTCTTCTAAAGAATTAGAAAAAAATATGCAACAATTTATAACTAGAGAAGAGTTTGAGGCTTTAAAAAAAGCTGTCGGAATTAAAACTTCTCAAGTTACACCAACGACTAAATTAGATGCAAATACTGCAAGTATTGATACTGCTTCGACTAGTGAAGTATCTACAAAAAAACTAACTACAACTGATGATAAATTAAATTTAATGAAAGAAGCAAAACAAGATTTTGATTCTAAAAATTATAATGCTTCAACTCCAAAATATGAAAAACTTCTTGAAGCAAATTATAAACCTGCTGAAGTTAATTTTTATTTAGCACAAAATTGGTATATGAGAAAAAAGTATGATCTTGCAATAAGTCATTATAAAAAATCTGCTATATTAAATGATAAAGCAGCTTATATGCCAACATTATTATTGCACAGTGCTATTTCATTTGAAAAAGCAAAAGATAAGGACAATGCAAAAAGTTTTTACAGTACTTTGATTGACCTTTATCCAAATTCAAGTGAAGCAAAAGAAGCTAAACAAAATTTATCAAAATTATAGAATATAGTAAATAAGGAAAATATATGTCAAAAGTAATTGGTATTGAATATACATTAAAAGATGCAAAAACAGGTGAGCATTTAGATACAAATGTTGGACAAGCTCCATTAGAATTTATTTCTGGAAAAGGTCAAATTATTCCTGGTTTAGAGTCAAAATTAGTTGAAATGTCAGCAAATGAAGAAGCAGATGTTTTAGTTCAAGCTGTTGATGCTTATGGTGAATATAATGAAGAAGCTGTTCAAACTTTACCAAAAGAACAATTTGCTGGTATTGAATTAGTTGAAGGTATGTCTTTATATGGAACTGGTGAGCATGGTGAAACAGTTCAAGTTGTTGTTAAATCATTTAATGATGCTGAAGTAACTATTGATTATAATCATCCAATGGCTGGAAGAACATTAATGTTCTCTGTTGCTATTTTATCTTTAAGAGATGCAACTGAAGAAGAGATTCAAACTGGTGTTGTTGGTGGAATGGCTGCTATGGGTGGTGGATGTTGTGGTAGCGGAGGTCACTCTCATTCTCACGGTGGTGGTTCTTGTGGAACTGGTCACGATCATGGTCATGACCATGGACATTCACATGGTGGATGTGGTTGTCACTAATTTTTTGTTTATAACAAAGAAATTTAAATTTTGCCCAGATGTATTCTTACATTTGGGCAAAACTATTTTTTAGGGTTATGAATTTTAACTTTAAGAAATGGTTTTAATCATTTAAACTTTATAACAAGAGGTACTTAAAATGAAAAAAGTTGCTTTTATTTTTCCAGGACAAGGAAGTCAAACTGTAGGAATGGGAAAAAATTTTTTTGAAAATTCTGATATAGCTAAAGATATGATTTCAAAAGTTAGTGATAGACTTGGTATTGATTTTGAAAAACTTTTATTTGAAGAAAATGAAAATTTAGGGAAAACAGAGTTTACTCAACCAGCTATTTTATTAGTTAGTTTAATCGCATGTGCAATTTTTAAAGAAAAATGTAACATTACTCCTGAATTTGTTTTAGGTCACTCTTTAGGTGAGTTTTCAGCATTAGTTGCTGCTGGTGCAATGGATTATTTAGATGCTGTTGAATTAGTTCATAAAAGAGGGTTATTTATGACTGAAGCTTGTTCTGGTGGAGGTGCAGGTATGATGGCATTAGTTGGTATTGATGATGCAACTGTTGAAAGAGTATGTGAAGAACAAAGAGCATTAGGTAAAAAAGTTTGGCCAGCAAATTATAATATGGATGGACAACTTGTACTTGCTGGTATTAAAGCTGATTTAGAGTCACTTGTAGATGTATTTAAAGCATCTGGTGCAAAAAGAGCTATTGTTTTAGATATGTCTGTTGCATCTCACTGTGAATTATTACAAAGTGCAGTTGAAAGTTTAAAACCATATTTAGAAAAATATTTAAAAGATGAGTTTATGCCTGTTATTTCAAATGTTAGTACAAATGCTTATACTACAAAAGCTGAAGCAATAGAGTTATTAGCTTCTCAATTAACAAGCCCAGTGAAATATAAACAATCAGTATCTTCTCATAGTGACAAAGTTGATCTATTTATTGAATTTGGAAATGGAATTGTTTTAAAAGGTTTAAATAAAAAAATTACAGACAAACCAACACTTAATGTTTCTGATATGGCAACTTTAGAAGCTGTTTTAGGTGAATTAAATGACTAAATTAGCAATTATGGGTGCTATGGAAGAAGAAATTGAGCCTCTTTTAGCCCATTTTGAAAATGTAAATGTAATTGAGTTTGCAAATAACAAATATTATGAAGTAAACTTTAATGGTTTAGATATTGTGATTGCATATTCAAAAATTGGAAAAGTATTTGCTAGTTTAACTGCAACTACAATGATTGAAAAATTTGGTTGTGATACACTTCTTTTTTCAGGAGTTGCTGGAGGAATTAATCCAAAACTTCAAATTGGTGATTTAATTATTGCTGATAAACTTTGCCAACATGATTTAGATATAACTGCTTTTGGTCATCCTCATGGATATGTGCCAGGTGGAAATGTATTTGTTGAGACTACAAAAAGTTTAAGAGAAGTTGCAATAAAAGTTGCAAATGAAAATGATTTAAAAGTAATTGTTGGAACGATTGCAACTGGTGATCAATTTGTTCATTCAACTGATAGAAAAAACTTTATTGAATCTACTTTTAAAGCTGATGCTTTAGAGATGGAAGGGGCAAGTGTTGCTGTGGTTTGTGATGCTTTAAATATTCCATTTTTTATCTTAAGAGCAATTTCTGATAGTGCTGATATGGATGCTGGATTTGATTTTGATGAGTTTTTAAAATCAAGTGCAAAAAATTCTGCAGATTATTTGATAAAAATCGTAAAAGAACTTATAAAATAAATCTTCTTTAGTATAAATTTGAAATAAAACTCTAAATTTCAGATTTATACACTTCTATTTTCTCTTTTTTAAATAATTAATTCTATATCATTCTACTACTTATTAAATAAAAGGCTTGTCGTGGAAAAATTATATAGAACAGAAAAAGACTTTTTAGGTGAAAAAGAGATTGAACTAAATAAATATTATGGAATTCAAACATTAAGAGCAAAAGAAAATTTTGATATTACAAAGACAGATATTTCTTTATTCCCAACATTCATAAAATCCCTTGCAAAAGTTAAGAAAGCGTGTGCTATTACAAATTTTGAATTAGGTGATTTAACAGAAGTTCAAAAAGATGCAATAATTCAAGCTTGTAATGAAATAATTGATGGAAAATTTCATGACCAGTTTATTGTTGATCCAATTCAAGGTGGAGCTGGAACATCTACAAATATGAATGCAAATGAAGTTATAGCAAATAGAGCTTTAGAAATATTAGGTTACAAAAAAAGTTCTTATGAAATAATTCATCCAAATAATCATGTAAATATGAGCCAATCAACAAATGATGTTTATCCAACTGCTATTAAGCTTACACTTTATGAATTGATTTTTATGTTAAAAGACTCTTTAGGATTTTTAAAAGATTGTTTTGAAGAAAAATCACATGAATTTAAAGATATTTTAAAAATGGGAAGAACTCAACTTCAAGATGCAGTCCCTATGACTTTGGGACAAGAGTTTAAAACTTTTGCAGTAATGATTAATGATGATATTATTAGACTCAAAAATGTACAAGCACTTCTAAAAAAAGTAAATTTAGGTGCAACTGCTATTGGTACAGGAATTAATACAAAAGCTGAATATCAAAGAAAAGTTATATCAAATTTAAGAGAAGTAACAGGTGTTGATTATGTTGGTGCTGGAGATTTGATTGAGGCTACTCAAGATACAGGTTCGTTTGTACATATTTCAGGAATGCTTAAAAGTATTGCTATAAAAATATCTAAAATTTGTAATGATTTAAGATTATTGAGTTCTGGTCCAAGAGCTGGATTCAATGAAATAAATCTTCCTGCACTCCAACCAGGAAGTTCTATAATGCCAGGAAAAGTAAATCCTGTAATGCCAGAAGTTGTAAATCAAGTTGCTTTTGAAGTAATTGGTGCAGATGCAACTATTTCAATAGCAAGTGAGCATGGGCAATTACAATTAAATGTTTTTGAACCATTGATTGCATATAAACTTTTTACTTCAATAATTATGATGAGAAGAGCATTTCAATCTTTAGGAGAAAAATGTATCAAAGGGATAACTGCAAATAAAGAAGTTTGTATGAATAATATTTTAAATTCAGTTACTCTTGTAACTAGTTTAAACCCAATTTTAGGATATGAAAAAAGTTCATCTATTGCTAAAGAGGCATTAAAAACAAATAAAAGGGTATATGATATTATTTTAGAACAAGGGCTATTTACAAAAGAGGAATTAGATGAGTTATTAAAACCTGAAAATATGGTTAATAATCTAATAAAGGAAGTTAAATGAAAATAACTGTTTTAAATACAGGAGGAACTTTTAATAAAAGATATAATCCTATTAGTGGAGAACTCGAAGTTCCAAAAGATGGTATTGCACTAGAAAAAATAGTAAAGAATTGCCATAATATAGAGTTTGATATAAGAAATATCATTTCAAAAGATAGTTTAGAAATGACACTAGAAGATAGAGAGTTTTTATATGAAGCAATAAAAGATAGTTTTGAAAATATTATCATAGTTCATGGTACAGATACTCTTGATATAACAGCTAAATTTTTAGATGAAAAGAATATAGCTAAAAAGATAATATTAACAGGTGCTATGGTTCCTATGAGCATAGATGAAACAGAAGCTGTTATGAATTTTTCACAAGCTATTGGATTTTTAAATAGTGAAATTAAAAATGGAGTTTATGTATCTATGCACGGAGCAGTTGCATCTTATGATATGCTTTTAAAAAATAGGCAATTAGGTAGATTTTTAATAGTAAAATAGAGTTAATTTAATTATTTAAAATTAACATAACTTACTTTTGGATAAAATGGGCAAAAATTTAAAATAGGACTTTATAAAATGGCATTATATACATGTGGACATATTATTCCTGATTCAGATTCTATCTGTTCAGCGATTTCTCTAGCTTACCTTTTAAATAAAATAGGAAGACCTGCAACTCCTGCAAGACAAGGTGAACCAAATCCTGAAACAAAATATATCTTAGAAAGATTTGGATTTGAATTACCAGTTTTAAAAACTTCTTTTGCTGGTGATGAGTTATATATCACAGATTATTCAGATGTAGCACAAGCTCCACAAGAACTTGATAAAACTACTATTGTTGGTATTGTTGATCACCATAAATTAGGAGATATTACAACTTCTGCTCCACTAGAGTGTTGGATTAGACCAGTTGGTTGTACAAATACAATCGTAAAAGAGATGTATGATTTTCATAAAGTTGAAATTCCTGCAAACATCGCTGGAATTATGATGTGTGCGATTTTATCTGATACAGTTATTTTTAAATCACCAACATGTACAGATACAGATATTAAAGCTGTTAGAGAATTAGCAGCAATTTGTGAAATCGAAGATTTTGGTGCTGTTGGAATGGAAATGTTCAAAGTGAAATCACAAGTTGCAGGAACTCCTGTAAGAGACCTTGTAATGAGAGATTATAAAAATTTTGATATGCACGGAACAAAAGTAGGTGTTGGACAACTTGAAGTTGTTGATGGAAGTGTTTTTGATGAAATCAAAGATGAATTAATGGCTGATATTAAAAAAGTAAAAGAAGAAAACAATCTTCACACGGTTGCTTTACTTTTAACTGACATTATGAAAGAGGGAAGTGAAGTATTAGTAACTTCTGATGATGCGTCTATTTTTGAAAAAGCATTTAACTGTAAACTTGAAGATGGAAAAGTTTGGTTAGATGGTTGTTTATCAAGAAAAAAACAAATCATTCCTTTCTTAGAACCTGCATTCGCTTAACACTTTAAAATAAAAAAGATAGCTTTTTGGCTATCTTTTTTTATGGAACTTCTATTGCACTACAAAATTTGTAGGAGCAAAAATTAATCAAATTATAAAATAAACTTCTTATATAAACGAAGAGTTGAGTTGTATAAACTCAAAAAATTTTCAACTTATAAAACTCATTTATAGATGACAATGTTTTGGCGCATAGTTTAAATCATATTTTAAATGAATTTTTTGAAGAGTCTTATACTTCAAAGTTAAAAGAGAAAGATATAAAACGACAAATAGGCTTAAGAGGAAGTTTTATGGGTGTTGAGATTTGGGAGTTTTACTAATAGAATTTTAGTTATAATAAAAGTAATTTTTATAAAGGATGTTTAAAATGACAGCTTTAAAACAAGAACAATTATTTGATGAAATCGATGTTTTACCTATTGATATAAAAACAAAAATTGTAGATAAAATCCTAAATAGCATCAATCCTATTGATAAATCAATAGATGATTTATGGATAAAAGAAGTAAATAAAAGAAAAGATGAAATTGAATCGTCAAAAGTAACTTTAGTTTCAGGTGATGAGGTTTTTAGAAAAATTGCTAATAGATTAAAATAGATGACTTATTTTTTTCATCCAGAAGCTGAAAAAGAGTTAAATGACTCTATTGATTATTATGAAGAGTGTAAAACTAATCTTGGACTTGAGTTTGCAAGTGAAGTTTACCAAACTATCCAACGAATTTTAACTTTCCCAAAAGCATGGCGAATATTAGATTCTGATATAAGACGATGTTTAATAAATAGATTTCCATTTGGAATAATTTACTACCAAAGAAATAATGAAATTATCATACTAGCAATTATGCAACTAAATAGAAAACCAAATTATTGGAAGAATAGGAAATAAATAAAAGGATTTATAAATGTCATTATTTGATATTGAAGAAAACTATATAAAAAATTTAAATGAAGTAGAACTTCCAAAATTAATTCATCAAATAATGTATTATGAAGAATCTAAACTAAATTTAACACATAAAGGTTTAAATATAACATTAAATGTAAAAACTCCAGATGGTGGTTCAGATGGAGAATTTATTAATTTTGATAAGCCAATTCCAGAAAATCATGAGTTTTTATCAAATAAAAGTATAGTTTTTCAATTTAAAGCTACTGAAATTGGTGCTAAGTCTTGGTTTGAAAACGAAGTATTAACTAATGATAAAAAAGAATTAAAACCAAGATTAAAAGTACTTATTCCACAAGGATATTGTTATTATTTGATAACTAATAAAAGTGATTTACCAAATTTTGAAGAGAAAGAAAAAATTTTAAAAGAAATTTTTCTTTCCGTAGGTTATCCTGATGTGGAAGTAAAAATCATAGGAATTCAAATTCTTAGAAAATGGGCAAGTAGCATTCCACAAATTTATTTAAGACTTAATCCCGAAACAACTTATTTTAATAGATTTGAAATTTATGAACGACAAATTAAAAAAGAATCAGAAAATATTGAATATATAAATGATAAAGAAAGAGAAAAGGGTATTTCTATTATTAGGGAAAAAATTGAAGAAACTTTGCTTCAAAATAAATCAAGTTTTATTAGAATAGAAGGCTTCTCAGGTATTGGAAAAACAAGATTTGTATATGAATCTTTAAATGATAATAAATTTAAGGAATTTGTACTTTATGTTAAAAGTTTTGAACATTCAATTTTACGTGATTTACTCTCTTTTTGTATAAAACAAGCACAAAATAGTAAAGAGTTAGTTGTATTTGTTATAGATGAATGTTCTTATGATGACCATAAGTTAATTTACAAACATTTAAATGAGTATGTAAATTTTGTAATTATTACAATAGATCAAGTATTATCTACCCAAGATAGAACATCTTGTCCTGAAGAGTTTAGAATCATGTTAACTGGGCTTGAAGAAAAAGAGTGTGTAGCACTTATTCAAAAAGTAAATCCCATATTACCTGAAGCTATTGCACAAAAAATAGCATATTCTACTGAAGGTTACCCTCGTCTAGCTTATTACATGGCTGAATCTTATGATATAACAAAAGATGATAATAGTTTTAATAGAGGAGATTTATTAGAAAATATTATAACTAAGGTTACTAGCGGTAATGTAGAAGAAATAAAGATTTTACAGGCTATTTCTATGTTTAAAATGTTTCCTAATAAAGATGAATTTAAAAACGCGAAATCTATTATTTTAGAACATTTTAATATTGACAAAACTAATGCTTCAATTATTGTAAAGAAATTAATTAATAAAGGAATAATTCGTGAGGCAGGAAGATTCTTATATATCAGTCCACGCCCAATTTCAATACATTTATTTAATAATTTTTTAGAAAATACTGATTATGATGATATAGATGAACTTTTTATTAAACTTAATATGCAAGGTTTAATGAATAGTTTTTTTGAAAAACTTGGTAGTGTTGTATTTGATTCATCTCAACACAAGGATTTACTTTTTCGGATTTTATCACGACTCACATATGAGCAATTAAATGATGATTTAGGTAGTAGGATTCTTTATACACTTTGTTTGAAAAATAAAGAATATACGATAAAGATTTTAAATAAATTGTTTGAAAACAAATCAAGAGAAGAATTATTAGAGTTTAAAGAGGGGAGAAGATATTTAGTTTGGACTTTAGACAAATTAGTTTCTTTTAATGAAACATTTAATGATGCTATGAAACTTTTATTTAAATTATCAAGAGCAGAAATTGAAACTTGGGGAAACAATTCAAAAGGTGTGTTTAAAGAAACTTTTCAATGGTTATTAAGTGGAACAGAAGTAAATATTGTAAATAGATTAGATTTATTAAAAGAGTTATATTTTGAATATAAGAATGATGAAGACAGATTAATCTTACTTGATTCTTTTAAAAATTCTTATCCTAAAATTAATTATACAGGGTCACATAAAAATCATTCAAATATACCTGAAAATATACCTGAACATTATGATCCAAATACTCAAAAAGAAATAGATGATTATTTTGAAAAGTTGAAAGAGTTAATTGTACTTTTTTATGAAAATTCTTCAGAAAATATACAAATAAAGATATTAAATGATTTGATTTCATCTTTAAGAATAATGATGTGGTATGAACAAATAAATTGTTGGTTGTTAGATTTTTTAGAAAGTAAAAAAAATCTGAATGTTGATTTAGGTAATTTGTATTTTATTTCAATAGGGGAAGTCATAAAATACGATAAAGATGAAAAACTTTCTAAAGAAATAATTGAGAAATTAGAAATTATTGAAAATAACTATATAAATAGTGATGATTTAAAAGATATAAAAAAATTATTTTATAGAACTGAAGAATATAGATATAACTCTGAAGAAGATTTTGAAAAGCATTGTGAATTAATTGCAAGAGATTTTTTTAATAATAAAAATTTTAATGAATTAATTAATAGGGGAATTAATAATACATATAGAATAGGTAGAAAGTTATCAGAAATAGATATTGATGGAAGATTATATGATGATATTATCAATCTATTGAAAAATGTAGATAAAGATTCAACTATTAGATTTATTGAAGGTTATATATCTTTAAATAAAATGGGAGAAAAAGAAAATCATAAACAGTTATTTAATGATATTTATAATAATTTAACTATTAAGAGTTTAACTTTTGATTTTATTCATCTATTAAAACCAAGTGAAATTTCTTGTAATTATTTATTTAATTTATTGAAAGATAATCTAATTAATTCTTCTTTATTAGAGAACTTAACTTTTGGTTTTTGGCTAAGAGATTTTTCAAAAGAAGAATTTATTTTATTTATAGA
>ERZ724503.1659-NODE-1659-length-10288-cov-6.278315_pt1 | contig 10288 bp, 7 predicted proteins | sample MGYA00376036_ERZ724503 | MGnify/ENA primary metagenome ERZ724503 (study PRJEB28724, sample SAMN07190885) | wastewater metagenome | isolation source: influent of sewage treatment plant in Hong Hong | place: Hong Kong | collected 2016-03-17 ...
ACACCGTAGCGTTCTGTCAATTCGGGATTTTCGTCAACATTGACCTTGACGGTTTCAAAATATGCTTTGTACTTGTCACCGATTTCTTCTATTACAGGCGAAAGCATTCTGCACGGTGAACACCATTCGGCATAAAAATCGGCAAGCACCGGCTTTGATGATTTTATTAAGCTTTCAAATTCATTTTTCCGTATGTTTTGAATCACAATATCACTCCGTAAATCGTTTTTACTATTGTTCCCGATTTAAGGGTAATTATTATATCTTTGTCTGCGTATTCAAATTATGTGTAACGGCAAACCGATTTTATTGTAAAAAGGCGAAAAAAGCCCCCTCGAAAAATCGAGAGGACTTTAAATTTTTTTAATTTTGCAAATTGCAATAGCAACAAATATTTTTGACAATTTTTGTATTGATTTATTTTAAGGCAAATGTCATTCAAAATACAAATTTCTCAAAGCCGAAATTTCTTTGGCATAACCGTCAAGCTCGTTCGGGGTTTCAAGGAAAAACGGAAGATTTCGCAAATTTTCATTATTTATAATTTTCCCGAACGCATCAATTCCGATGTAGCCCTCGCCTATTTTCTGATGTCTGTCCTTGTGGTTGCCGATAGGATTCATACTGTCATTGAGATGAATTGCCTTGAGTCTTTCAAGCCCGATTACACGGTCAAATTCTTCAAGAACTCCGTCAAGATTATTCACAATGTCATAACCGGCGTCAAAAACATGGCAGGTATCAAGGCAGACGCCGATTTTATCGTTTCGCTCCACACGGTCGATAATCATACGCAGTTCTTCAAAGGTTCTGCCGACCTCCGTGCCTTTGCCCGCCATTGTTTCAAGCAATACCGTGGTTGTCATATCATCGAACATTGCAGTATTCAACGCTGTGCCGATTTGCTCAACCGCAGCTTTAACGCCCTGTCCCGTGTGACTGCCGGGGTGAAAGTTGTAAAGATTATTCGGGAGATATTCCATTCGTTTCAAATCATCCGTAAGCGTGTTCAGAGCAAATTCACGGGTTTCGGGTTTTGCCGAACAGAGGTTCATTGTGTATGGTGCATGGGCAAGAATTTTTGCAAAATTATTTTCCGTCATAAGTTTTATAAGTGCATTGACATCTTCGATATCAATTTTTCTTGCAGATCCGCCACGAGGGTTGCGTGTAAAAAATTGAAATGTGTTTGCTCCGATTGAAAGTGCATCTCTGCCGATTGCGTAAAAACCTTTTGATATTGAAAGATGAGAGCCGATATTAAGCATATTTTCTCCTTTTGCGTTAATTATTTGCAGTAAGCGGTTTATCGTAAAGAAAAAAGCCTTTCTGTCAAAAGACAAAAAGGCTTTAGTTGGTCGGGATGACAAGACTTGAACTTGCGACTCCACGCCCCCCAGACGTGTGCGCTACCAAACTGCGCTACATCCCGTTGCAACATTAATATTTTAACAAACACTGCGAGCGTTGTCAAGATGTTTTAAAAACTTTTTGAATATTTTTGCACCATGAGTTAAAAAAGCAAAACGGACACTGCCGATTGACAGTGTCCGAAAAATGCTTAATCAAAGATTAATTCGTTAAAATCAGTCTTCTTTCTTCTTTCTTGCAAGGAACATAACGCCTGCTGCTGAAACCATAAGACCTGCCATTACGAAAACGATAGTTGTTTCAACACCTGACTTAACTGCACCTGTGCTTGAAGAACCTGAACCTGATGAGCTTGAGCCACCGTTGCTTGAAGAAGAACTTGAACCGTTGCTTGAGCTGCCGCCTGCTGCCTTAGCACCTGTCTTCTTAGCGCTGTCAAGCTTAGCTGTATCTGCCTTCTTACCTGTTGTAGGATCTGTGCAACCTGCGAGAATCTTCTCAACTGCAGGAGCAATCTTATCCTTATCCTCGTTGTTTGTAGCATTGAGCCTATCTGTTACAGCACCCATAACATCTACAGGGCTAACCTTGAGTTCGTCAAGAAGTTTCTGTGTAAGACTTGTCTTAGCCTCATCATTGTAGTAAGCGACGAGGTATGTAGCCATCAATGTTACATCTGATTCGCCCTCAGGGAAAGCAGAACCGATGATGTTACCTGTTGATGTAATCTTCTTTTCAGGACCGCAGTCTGAATTGTTTTCCCATTTAGCTTCGTTTGCCTTCTTTTCTGAATCCTCAGGGTTTTCAAGCTGATTACCTGTGCAATAAAGTGTGTCACCGATGCACTTGCCGCTCATGATAGCGTTGTATGACTGCATACCTGTGTTAGCACTGAAGATTACACAGTAAACTCTTCCGTCTGACTTAGAGATTGTGTTACCTGTCTTTGAAAGATCATATGTAGCGATACCTGTTGAAGAATCGTACTTACATTTTTCTTTCTTTGACTGCCAAGCCGGCCAATCGCCTGAACCGTCAGCCTTCCAAACGTGACAGAATACTGTCTTAACATTATTCCAGCCTGACTTCTTAACATCAAACTTAATAACATTGCCTGCTTCAACTTCTGAAGAAGCGTCAGCTGAAACCTCTGATGAACCGTCGGCTGAAACCTCGCCTGACTGATCTGCTGCAGCAACAGCAGCGTCATCCTCTGCTTCTGCAGCGCTAGCTGTGATGGCAGCTGAACTGCACATTACTGCTGCTGCAAGAAAAAGACCTGCAATTTTCTTGAACATTTTTAATCTCCTCCTAAAATTGTTCATAAATATCCAAGATAGATTTTCATATCTTAGTATTGCTTATTATACTATAAAAATAACAAAACTGCAATAGTTTTGATTTAAAACCGTTTTTGTTAATTGCACAAGATTTTATGTAACCGTTTGGCTATTTTCCACAATTCAACCGGCAAGTAAGCCATAAATACACATTAAACGATTATTTTAACATTGCATAAACAGTTTCTTTTACGCTGTCAAGAGCCTCTGAAATCTTCTCAGGCTGTTTAGCACCTGCCATAGCCATATCGGGCTTTCCGCCTCCGTTGCCTCCGGCCTTCTGAGCAACAGCCTTTATGATTTTGCCTGCATTTGCACCGAGAGCAAGAGCCTCTTTACCGCAGGCTGCGGCAAATGTCACCTTGCCGTCATTTTCAGTTGCAAGAACACATACGCACTTCGGGGCAAAATCTCTTGCCTTTTCGCACATTGTGCGAAGAATGTCGGCATTAGCCTTGTCAATTCTGCCTGTTACCACTCTTACACCGTTTTCCTCCGTTGTGCCTGCAAAAAGCTGACCGATCTGAGCAACGGCAAGCTTTGAATTAAGCTCGTTGATTTCTCTCTGCTGTTCCTTGATAAGCTGTTCAGCCTTCTGAACACCCTCAACAACTGCCTTTGGATTTGCAATTTTGAGTAATGAGCAAACATCCATAATAACAGCGCTCATACCGTTGATGTACTTGAGAACGCCCATACCTGTGAGAGCCTCAATTCTTCTTACACCTGCGGCAACCGAACCCTCCTGTCTGATTCTGAAAAGACCGAGGTTTGCGGTATTCTTTACATGTGTACCGCCACAGAATTCAACAGAGAAGTCGCCTGCGCTTACAACACGGACAACATCGCCGTACTTTTCACCGAAGAGTGCCATTGCGCCGAGCTTTTTAGCCTCTTCAATAGGCATTTCCTGTGTTGTAACGGGGATTGCCTCGAGAATCTTTTTATTTACAAGATTCTGAACCTCAATGAGTTCCTTTGCCGTGAGAGCCTCAAAGTGAGTAAAGTCAAAACGGAAGTAATCGTCTGAAACAAGCTGACCTGCCTGCTGAACATGGTTGCCGAGAACCTCACGGAGAGCCGACTGAAGAAGGTGAGCCGCTGTGTGGTTTCTTGTGATATCCGCACGGCGCTCTTCATCAACAGCAGTTGAAACCTCTGCACCTACATTGATGCTGCCGCTCTTTACTGTACAAGCGTGAAGGTAAATTGTGCCTGACGGATTCTTTGTTGTGTTGTCAACATCAGCTGAAAAACTGCCAGACTCCATAACACCTGTGTCGCCAACCTGACCGCCGCCTTCTCCGTAGAACGGAGTTTTGTCGAGAACGATGATAGCATTTTCGCCCTCACCGATACTGTCAACTCTCACACCGTCCTTAACGATTGCAAGAACCTTTGAAGTTGACTTGAGGTCTGTGTAACCTACGAATTCTGTATTTGCAACATCCGAAAGGTCTGTTGTGTCAGAAATCCAAGCGTCTGCACCGGCGTTCTTTCTTGCGTCACGGGAACGCTTTTTCTGCTCCTTCATAAGCTCACGGAAACGCTCAACATCAACCTTGATGCCTTTTTCCGAAAGAATTTCTTTTGTAAGGTCAATCGGGAAGCCGTAGGTATCGTTAAGCTTAAATGCGTCCTCACCGCTGAGAACCTTAACATCTTCGCTGTCCATAATGCCGTTGAGCATCTTAAAGCCCTGATCAATTGTCTTGGCAAAGCTTTCTTCCTCAACCTTGATAACCTTTGTGATGAACTCCTGCTTTTCCTTGAGTTCGGGATAAGCTGTGAGATTTTCCTTGATAACCGTATCGCAAACCTTATAGAGGAAAGGCTCGTTGTAACCGAGAAGTCTGCCGTGACGAGCGGCTCTTCTGAGCAAACGGCGAAGCACATAGCCCTTGCCCTCGTTTGACGGAAGAACACCGTCACCGATCATAAATGTTGTACTGCGGATATGGTCTGTGATAACACGGAGCGAAACATCGCTCTTTTCATTTTTGCCGTACTCAACACCTGTAATCTGTGAGATGTGTTTCATAATATTCTGAATTGTGTCAACGAGGAAAAGGTTGTCAACACCCTGCATAACACAGGCAAGTCTTTCAAGTCCCATACCTGTATCAATGTTCGGATGTTCAAGAGGAGTGTAGTTACCCTTGCCGTCATTCTCAAACTGAGTAAATACAAGGTTCCAAACCTCAACAAAACGGTCACATTCACAGCCTACATGACAGTCGGGTCTGCCGCAGCCCTTTTCGTCGCCACGGTCAAAGTAGATTTCGGAGCACGGACCGCAGGGACCTGAACCGTGTTCCCAGAAGTTATCTTCCTTGCCGAGTCTTACCATATGTGACGGATCAACGCCGACTTCTTTTGTCCAAATGTCAAAAGCCTCGTCATCGTCCTCATAGATTGAAACATAGAGCTTTTCGGGCGGCATTTCAAGAACCTTTGTAAAGAATTCCCATGCCCATGCTGTAGCCTCGTGCTTAAAATAGTCGCCGAATGAGAAGTTACCGAGCATTTCAAAGAATGTACCGTGACGGGCTGTGATACCGACACGCTCAATGTCGGGAGTACGGATACATTTCTGACAGGTTGTAACACGCTTGCGAGGAGGAGTTACCTCACCTGTAAAATATTTTTTCATAGGAGCCATACCGCTGTTGATAAGCAGAAGGCTGTTGTCGTCCTTTGGAACAAGCGAAAAGCTGGGGAGTCTTAAACAACCCTTTGATTCAAAGAATTCAAGGAACTTTTCTCTTAATTCGTTAAGTCCTGTCCACTTCATAAAAAATCTCTCCTTATACAAATTCACAGGGGAATACAATATTCGTTCAAATTTGTTTAAAGTATGCAACCGAGCAAAATAAAAAATCCCATTGTATAAAAATACAATGGGACAGGAATATCCTGCGGTACCACCCAAATTGACGCCAAGCGTCCGCTTTGAGTAATCGTCATATAGATTACATTTCCTTAACGCAGAAATACGCTGTGCTTAATCACACAGAGCTCAGGGGCAGCGCACCGAAACTTCACATAAAAGCCTTGCACCAAAACGGCTTTCTCTCTGAAATGCTGACATCTCGGTTAATCCCGTCACAGCCGAATATTGTAATTCAATTGTAGCAAATAATTTAAATCGGAGCAACACTCTGCTTTGCTTGCAAGGAGCAGAGTTTGCGACAGATTGCAATCAAGTGCATAGGAGCGTCAGCTCCTCAGTATTTCAGCGAGAGATTTGCTCACGCTGAAAGGCTGAATTGTTCCCCACCGTTTTTAAGGTGGGGAACATCAGTACTTAGATTATAAAACTGTTTCTTTGTGTTGTCAATAGCAAAATTCGGGATTAATCACGCTTTTTTCTGATAACCGAGCCTGACGGAACGGGAGCGTTGCATTTCATTGTAAGTCTTTGCATCGGGTGCGGCGCACTTTCAACGGGCATACCCTCGTCGGTTGTAAGTGATTCACACTTGATTTCAAACGGCACTCCGCTTGGCGGAAGTACATCAAGTGTGTCGCCCACATAGAATTTGTTGCGCTGAGTGATCACTGCGGTTGTGTCGTCAACAAGCTCTTCACACAATGCAACATTGTCATAATGACGGATATATCCTCCGTTGCCCGTAACCTGACCGGGTTCTCTGCCGAAATAGAAGCCTGTGTTGTACTCACGGTGGCTGATTTTTTCAAGTTCTTCCCTTATCCACGGTTTGAGAACATAATCGTCACCCTCTGCAAAATAATCGTCAACAGCGTGACGGTAAGCGTTTGTTGTAACAGCGACATAGTAAGCCGACTTTGCTCTGCCCTCAATCTTAAAGCTTGAAATACCTGCCTTTACAAGCTCGGGGATATGCTCAATCATACAGAGATCTCTTGAATTGTAGAGATATGTGCCGTCACCTGTTTCTTCAACAGGAAAATACTGTCCCTGACGGTTTTCTTCGTAAAGATGATACTTCCAGCGACACGGCTGAGCGCAGTCGCCGTGGTTCGCATCTCTGCCTGTCATATAGCTTGAAATAAGGCATCTGCCTGAAAATGAAACACACATTGCACCGTGTACAAAGCATTCAATTTCAAGCTCTTTCGGAACTTTTGCACGCATTTCGGCAATTTCATCAAGCGGAATTTCTCTTGCAAGCACAACCCTTGACGCACCCATATTGTAAAGCACATTTGCCGCCGCATAGTTTGTTACTCCCGCCTGAGTCGAAATGTGGCGCTGAACCTTTGGCGCATACTTTTTAGCCGCCTCAAAAACACCGAGGTCGGCAATTATGAACGCATCAACTCCGCAAGCCTGAGCATTCTCCATAAATTCCTGAAGATGAGGAATTTCATTATTGCGTGGAAGTGTGTTGCAGGTCACATGGATTCTTGCACCCTTTGCGTGGGCAAGGTCACAAGCTTTTTTGAGCTGATCGTTATCAAAATTCTGCGGTGCGGAACGCATTCCGAACATTTTTCCTGCAAGAAAAACTGCGTCTGCGCCAAAGTTTAAAGCGGATTTAAGGCAATCCATATCACCTGCCGGTGACAAAATTTCGGGTTTTTCAAAATTAGTTATCATAGCTTTCAATATACTCCAGATTTGCGTTTTGCTGTTCAAGTGTTGATGCGTAATAAGCCTGTCCCTTGCTGTCATGACAGAAGAAGTAATAATCCGAGCTGTTCGGATTGAGTGCGGCAATTATCGCATCCATACCGGGATTGCAGATAGGACCGTAAGGAAGTCCCTTCCTGTCATATGTATCATATCTGCTCTTGTAGGTGCTTCTGTCATTTTCGGGAACATCCTCAAGGCTTCTGTACGGATAGAACTTTGTTGAATCAAGACCGAGGCTTGACACGCCGAGACTGCTGTCGGCTGTAAGACGGTTGTGGAGGATTGAGGAAATGTAGTACATATCCTCTTTGTCAGCCGCCTCTGCCTGAATGATAGATGCGATTGTCATAACCTGATCAAGCGAATACTTTGTGTCGCTCTCTTCAACCATTTTCAAAACTGTTGTTTTCTTTGAATAGCCGTCAACAGTCTGCTTTTCGTTAATCTTTGTTTCGTAGTTGTTGAGAAATTTGTAGATTACGGATTCTGCATTTTCATTTCTGTAGAATTCGTAGGTATCCGGATAGAGATAGCCCTCAAGCTTGTAGTAACGCTTGTCCGCATTTGTTTCAGCCTTGATAAAGTCAAAGTCGCTGTCAAACTTTTCGGAATTGCAAAGCGAAAGAAACTCGTCCCTGTCGCCCAAAGCACCGTTCTTTTCAAGAGTGTTGGCAATTTCAAGAACGCTTTCACCCTCGGTAATTGTAACGGAAACCGTGTCGGTTCTGTTGTTGTTACTCGAAAGGAAGTTGATGATTGCCTCGTAGTCCATATTTCTGCGAATTTCATATGTACCCTGAGTAAAATCATCGGCAGACTTTGTGACATTGACAAAAAGCTTGAAATATGACGGCTCACCGATTACTTTATTGTCAACAAGTACCTTTGTAACATCGTCAACAGTCGGATTTTCGGGAATTTCAATTTTCACGGTTGAGGAGTCGGTTCTGTTCACGGCAAGCAAATCGTTCATGCCTGTTATCATATATACAGCCGCCATTGCTCCGACAATTAAAACCGAGATAATCCAGATAAAGCGGAAGGTTCTGCGATTATACTTGTTCTTTGCTTTAAGAGCCTTTTTTTCTTCCTTTTTCTTCTGCTTTAAAACCTGCTTTGATTCACGGGCCATTTGCTTTTTGACATCCTGACCGCTGTATGAATTAAGGTTTGACGGTTCATCCTCAGACTTGACGAAATTATCGTCCTCATACTCGCTTTCATCAATATTAAGTTTAAAGTTTTCGGCTCTTCTGCGACGCTGAGCGTTAAGCTCCTGTTCGCTCATATTAAAATTATCAGGGTTCATAATGTATCATTCCTTTACAAACTCGTTATTTGTTCGGTTGGTATATTTTTCGGTAATCACGGCGTCAACGGGGCGGTCGAACACTCCCGAGGGCAGAGTATGCTCTATACATTTGGAGTAGCAAAGCCCAACGCTTGTTCCCGAAAAATTCTGTAAAAATCTGTCGTAGTAACCCTTGCCGAATCCAAGGCGGAATCCCTGCATATCAAAGCAAAGTCCCGGAACAAGGCAGAGTCCGTGTGAGAAATCCTCGTACTTTTCGCAAACCTCGGGGTTTGGTTCCATGATTGAAAACGCACCCTTTTCAAGCTGAGAAAGTGAATTTACAAGGTAAAAATCCATTTCGCCGAAATTATTTTTACACTTTGGCAAAGCAAGTCTTTTGCCGTCTTTCAGCGTTGTTTCAAGAATAAGCGAGGTGTCAACCTCAATCGGTGATGAAACAAAGGCAAAAAGCACATCACAGTTTTTGTATTCCTCACTTGCCAGAAAAGCGTTCTGCAAGGCGAGGTCAAGCTGTTGCTTTTTTTCGGGAGGACAGCTTTTTCGGATTTTTTTATATTTTGCACGGAGCTGACTTTTCAGCTCACGAACATTTTTCACAGGCATTGCATATCACCGATAACCTTGTCGGCGGCATCCTTTGATACTGCGAGAGAAACAATTGCGTGACCGAATTCAATTGCACAGCCTGCGCCCTTTGCGGTAATAATATTGCCGTCCGTTACGGTGTGAGTGCCTGTATAGTCTGCACCCTTGAGTTCCTTTTCAAAGCCCGGAAAACAGGTTGCCTTTTTGCCGTCAAGGATTCCGAGATGACCGAGAATTGACGGAGCGGCACAGATTGCGGCAACGATTTTGCCGTTTTCACAGCTATACTTAACAGCCTCAATAACCTTTTCGTTTGCCTCAAGATTGAGAGTTCCGGGCATACCGCCGGGGAGTACAACACCCTGAACATCGTCAAGGTCAATATTGTCAATTGTGATATCGGCTTTTACAGGCACACCGTGTGAGCTTGTAACACATTCGCCTGTTACACCGACTGTTTTAACATCAAGCTTTGCCCTGCGCATTACATCAACGGGGGCAAGCGCCTCTGTTTCTTCAAAGCCTTCTGCAAGAAATACATAGAACATAGTAAACTTCCTTTCAGGAAAGAGTAATCCCGATATAGACATCGTCGGGAATTTTATGGTTTTTGTCGAGTGATTTAATCATTCCGCATTTTTGTAACCTACAGTTTTCAAAAAGAGCGTTATCGGATTTGCCCGTAAACACAAACCTTTCTGATTTTGTATTTTCAAGCAAAAGTGCGGAAAGTTCGTTTATATTTTTATAAGCCGAGTAAAAAACATCGGCAGTATTTTCGTTTTCATCAAATACGGCAAAGCAGTCATTCTTATTGATCACCTTTGAGCCGTAAATCTCATAATAGGACTTTGCAAATTCAAAAAAATTCTCATTATATATGAAAGAATTTTCTTTTGAACAGCCGATATTCAAGCCCTTCTCTGCAAAATTTTCAAGCGTTTGCCTTGAAATTTCACGGCTTTTTACGGTGCAGTTCAAAGCATATCCGAGCTTTGCGTAAAAGCTATACAAGCCGTCATTTGCAGGAAAAAGCAGAGAGTACACATCACCGTT
>ERZ724503.1660-NODE-1660-length-10287-cov-4.680219_pt1 | contig 10287 bp, 7 predicted proteins | sample MGYA00376036_ERZ724503 | MGnify/ENA primary metagenome ERZ724503 (study PRJEB28724, sample SAMN07190885) | wastewater metagenome | isolation source: influent of sewage treatment plant in Hong Hong | place: Hong Kong | collected 2016-03-17 ...
ACAAACTACAGTCATCTTTACCGGTGCCGCAACGCATGAGGATGTCATTATCCTCAACAAAAACCGTCGTGTGAAGCAAAGTGAAATCGACTTTGTGCTGACGAAATTGTTGCATCTTACCGTTGATGACGTGGAAGTTATGCCTGGTCATAACTTCGTGGAGCTATCTCATCTCAAATGATTGACATTTTTGGCACTCGAAAAAAACTCTTCTTAACACAAAAACGCACACTGCTTTTCAGCAATGTGCGTTTTTTGTTTCTTTGATCAAATTAAAGTAAAGATGTCAATTTGACTTCTGGATATTTATCCTCGAACCAACGCATAGCAAATTGATTTTCAAAAAGGAACACAGGATCCCCAAAACGGTCGCGACACAATAAGTTACGGCTGGATGACATATTCGGATCCAAATCTTCCGGATCGATCCATCGCGCAATTTTTGAGCCCATCGGTGTCATTTCTACTTCTGCATTGTATTCGTGCAACAAACGGTACTGGAACACTTCAAACTGCAATTGACCGACTGCACCCAAAATATAATCTTCTGTATGGTACGTTTTGTACAACTGGATGGCCCCTTCTTGAACCAACTGCTGCACCCCTTTATGGAAAGATTTCTGTTTCATGACGTTTTTCGGAGTGACTTTCATGAACAGTTCAGGTGTAAATTGCGGCAATGCTTCAAACTCAAGTGCTTTTTTGCCTTCATGGATCGTATCGCCGATCTGGAAGTTCCCAGTATCGTAAAGTCCGATGATATCACCTGCTACAGCGGTCTGGACTTGCTCACGGGAATCGGCCATGAACTGCGTTGTATGCGCCAACTTGATTTTTTTGCCGGTACGGGTCACAAAAACATCCATCCCGGGTTTGAATTCACCGGAGCAGACACGCACGAAAGCAATCCTATCTCGGTGAGCGGGATTCATATTTGCTTGGATTTTGAAGATGAAGCCGGTGAAGTTTTCGTCAGTAGGTTCAACGATTTCATCCGCCACCGTCAGATGCTCACTTGGACTCGGAGCAAAATCCACAAAGGCATCTAAGAACGTCTGAACGCCAAAGCCCGTTAAAGCGGAACCGAAGAAGACCGGCGTCAGTTTACCGGCTGCAATCGCTTCTTCAGAAAAATCGTTACCAGCCTCTTTCAATAATTGGACATCTTCAACCGCTTGGGTATAGATGGTTGATTGCGTCACTTGATAATCGCCTTCGATTTCGCCGTCTTCATTCAGCGGAAGAAAATCATTGTCTTCATTCTCTTCAGGATGAGTCAATTCTACGCGGTTATTGTAAATGTCATACAGACCCAACAAATTTTTACCCATGCCCATCGGCCAGTTCATCGGATACGCATCGATCTCCAACACTTCTTCCAATTCCGCAATCAGATCCATCGGCTCGCGGCCATCACGGTCCAATTTATTGATGAAAGTGAAGATCGGAATCCCTCGCATACTGCAGACTTTAAATAATTTCTTTGTCTGCGGCTCAATCCCTTTCCCGCTATCGATGACCATCACTGCACTATCCACAGCCATCAGAGTACGGTATGTATCTTCCGAGAAATCCTCATGTCCGGGCGTATCCAAAATATTGATCTGCTTTCCGTCGTAATCAACTTGCATGACCGAACTGGTTACAGAAATACCCCTTTGTTTTTCAATATCCATCCAATCTGATTTGGCGAATTTCCCTGATTTTTTTCCCTTTACCGTCCCGGCTTGACGGATTGCGCCCCCAAACAACAGCAACTGCTCCGTGATGGTCGTTTTACCGGCATCCGGATGGGAAATGATGGCAAATGTTCTTCTTGCTTTAACTTTATCTGCTAATGTATGAGTCATATTTTTCCCCTTTTTTCCAAATATCTCTATCGTGAATGTAAGAAAAGCTGAGCGGGTTCGCTTAGCCCTGAGCATGGAAACACTGCAATCTGATCGTTCTCATTTCCGCAGGGCAAACCCGTGGAGCTAGCCATTTATATTGGGAGCAGGAAACATTTTGAAAAACCATCACACGTCTGCAGCGGCGAACGCTTGGTTTCAAAATATCATCTGCTTTCCTTTACACAAAAAGATAGCATGAGCAATATGCACACGCTAATCCACGACAATACCTTTGTTATTATACAAGAAATCCGAGCATTCCACAAGAATTCCCTTGCGAGAACATACGGAGCCAAAAAAACAGCCCCTCCCGGATCGATGTTCATCGATCCGGGCTAAGCTGCTCACCATTCAGTCTCTTTCTTCTGTTTCTTCCGCTCCATCGGCAGTTTCAGCTGCCTCGTCCTCTTTGAAACGTTCTTTTGCAGGTCGATCATTCTCATTGATATAAGACACGCCAACTTTTAAAAGCCGGCGGTTATCGAACGCCAATGTTTTGATGATCAACCCGTTCTCCTCGATGGATGCTTGCTCATTTTCTTCCGGAAACTCACCCAACTCCGTCAACAGATAACCGGCGATCGTATCGACATCCGCTGACTCAAGTTGCGTACCAAAATAATCATTGAAGCGATGCAAAGGCGTAGCCCCATCGGCTTCGTATACATTATCTCCAATCCGTTCGATCAGAACATAACTTTCATCATACTCATCCTCGATATCGCCAACAATTTCCTCAAGAATGTCCTCCAAGGTCACAATCCCGACCATACCGCCATACTCGTCATGAAGCAACGCCAACTGGTTATGGCTTTTCTTCAGGTAAGACATCAACTCATCCGTGAGTATGGTTTCTGGAACAAATAGTGGCTCATTCATGATTTTTCGCAAATCAATCTGTTCGATGGGCGTGTTTTTGGATTCCTTCAATAAATTTTTCAAATGCAACACACCAATGATATTATCCTTGTCGTCCTCGTAAATCGGTATGCGTGTATAAGGAGAATCCAGCGCGGCTTCTATGTTTTCTTCGACATCATCGTTCACATCCAGCATGAAGGTATCCGTCCGGGGTACCATTACTTCCCTAGCCATCTTATTGTCCATGGAAAGCACACCTTTAAGCATATTGAATTCCATCCGTTCGATGGTCCCTTCATCACTGCTCTTTTCCAACAATTCACGCACTTCTTCACGCGAAAACATGTCATTTCCGCTTGTGAAAGTGATCGGTGTCATTTTCTCAAGAACACTCGTTGAAAAAGACAAGAACCAAACGAAAGGTTTCATCAGTTTTTGTACGACAGTGATGAAACCCGCACCGGCCCGCGCCACCTCTTCCGGCCGTTGCAGTCCCAGTTGTTTCGGATACAACTCACCGAATACCAAGGAAATGTAGGAGAGTGCTAACGTCACGATCAGGATGGCTGCCTGTTCTGCTCCTGGTATATTACTCAGGTAGGGATCGAGTTTGGCTGCGAATGTATTGGCAGCCGAAGCACTGGAAAGGAAGCCCGCGAAAGTGATGGCAACTTGGATGGTCGCCAAAAAGTCATCGGAATGATCCAAAAGCGCCAAAATTTTGCGTGCTTTTTCATCACCTTTGATTGCCTGGTTCGCCACCCTGTTTTTATTCAATGAAACAAATGCGATTTCAGATGCCGCAAAAAATGCGTTCACCAATGTCAATACCGCAATCAACAACAATTGCCAAAGCAATGTCTGATTACTGGGGTCTGTGGTCATAGAATGTTTCTCCTTCGTTTTTTAGATCTCTTTGAAAGTTGATTGTTATCTTTCATTATCTAATGACCCGGCAAAAAAAACAAGTATTTTATCCGGATATACCCTTTCTCCAACAAAAGAACCCCTCCGATAATCAACAAACGATCACGGGGGGGTTCCAAATTATGGAATTGAATTATTTAGCAGCTAATTCAGCTTCTTGTTCCAAAGCCTTTTGAGCCAACAAGTTCAAGTAGTTCCAAGGACGGTCAAAATGAGGTTGGAAGAAGAAGTCAACAAGTGCCAAATCTTCAATCGTCATTTTGTTTTGGATAGCCAATGATAATGTGTTGGCTGATTGTGTGATGTCATATTTGGACATCAGTTGTGCGCCAACGATGCGGGTTGTGCCTACTTCATAGACAAGTTTCATCAATATTTTTTCGTTTGATGGCATGAATTCAGGACGGTAGAAATCCTCCAGAATTACGGAACGTGTTTCAAGACCGAATGCTTCGGCACTTGCGGAATTCACACCTGTTGAGCCAATGTTGAATCCGTTTAGGTATAAGCCTGAAGTGGACTGGGTTCCACGGTATTTCATTTTAGGTCCGTTGATGTTTTTCCCTACCAACATTCCCATACGTACTGCATTTGTTGCTAACGGAATATAAGCGTGCCCACCATTCGGATTATAGTTTACCGCACAGCTGTCCCCTGCTGCATAAACATCAGGCAAGCTTGTTTGCATGTAATCATTCACGATGATTGCGCCATTTCCCATCATTTCCACTTGGCCTTTGACAAGCTCAGTGCTCGGTCTGAATCCGACACAAAGAATGACCAACTCAGCGTCATATTCTCCGCCAGTAGTAACTACGGTAGTGATGTCACCCGCTTCGTTGTCTTTGAAACCTTTAACCATTTCGTTCAATTGAACTTTTACGCCATGTGCGCGCAAGTCATCTTCAAGGATATCCGTGAATTCAGTATCCAAATATTTATTCAGAATGCGATCTAAACCATCAACTAATGTTACTTCTTTTCCATCGTTGGCAAATGCTTCCACCAATTCGATACCGATGTAACCGCCGCCGACAACAACGATTTTCTTTTTATCGTCTTTACGTGCGATGATTTCTTTTGCTTGGTTGTAGTTTTTGCAAAGCAAAACATTTTTGCTCTGGATGCCTTCGATTGGCGGGATGATTGGCCATGAACCAGTAGTCAGAACCAATTTATCATAAGTGTCTTGGATTTCTTCCCCAGTAACTAAATTTTTCACAGAAACAGTTTTTGCCGCTGTATCAATGTTTGTTACATCATGTTGCATGTTTACGTTTGCGCCCAACGAAGCAAGTTCCTCAGGGTTAGAATAGAATAATCCTTGTGGATCTTTCACGACACCGCCGACGTAAAGCGCAATCCCGCATGACAAGAACGAAATGTTATCGTTTCTTTCGTATACCGTTACTTCAGTCCCTGGATTCTCCTTCAAAATTGTCTTCACTGCTGATGTTCCGGCATGTGTACATCCCACTACGATTACTTTCATTGTACTTCCTCCTAAATTTTCCGCATTAATATATTTTGCACAAATCAACCGCAGCGATTCTCATAATTCATAATAAAAACTGCACAAATTGATTCGTTATGCTCTTAATACTTTTTATATAATAAAGGATTCCAAAGGTAAAAAGCAATCAATAACCCTTGGAATCCATATTAATTTTCATTATTCTTTATATAACACTTTTTTCTTCCTGTTTTTAACGTATCTGTGGACATATTGAACGATGGTTTTTACGACTGCATACGCAGGAATCGCCAATATCATTCCCAGAACACCGGAAATCTTGCCGACAGCCAACAACAAAAAGAGAATCGTCAGCGGATGCATATCCAATGTTTTGCCCAAGACGTTTGGTGAAATGATGTTCGATTCCACTTGCTGTACTACTAAGACAACCGCACAGACCAAGAGCGCTTTCGCCGGCGAGACTGTCAATCCAATTATTGCGGCCGGAATTAAGCCGATGTAGGGTCCAAGATAAGGAATAATGTTTGTGACGGCTGCAGTGACTCCAAGCAGGAAGGCGTAAGGCAATCCGATCAGTAGATATCCGATAAAGGTGAATGTCCCTACGAACAAACAAACGAGTGCCTGTCCGCTGATATATTTGGCGATTGTTTTGTTGATTTCCTTCAGGAGCGCCAAAACATCTGCTGAATACTCCTGAGGCAATAATTGAGCGACCGCTTCCGGAAACTTATGTCCATCTTTCAGCATATAGAAAAAAATCAACGGAATGATGACGACAAGTAAGGCGATATTGGCTACGGCCGACAGAACAGAACCGATGCTACCAGTCAGGCCATTGAGAAAGGCGGCGATACTGCTTTGAATATTTCCGCTCAACTGGGACAATTGGGTCGGAATGTCCAGCCGCGCAACCCATTCCTGTTCAATCACTTGCTGATAGATATTATTCAGGGAACGGATAACACCAGGCAAATTTGTCAGCAACTCTCCGATCTGGTTTACAAGATTCGGAATGAGCGCCAAAAACGAGAAGATGACGATGCCGATCAGAAGCAACATGACTATCAGGATGCCTATCGGACGTTTGATGTTCAGCCTGTGCTCAAGTAGTTCGATGAACGGCGTGAAGATATAATACAGAAATCCTGCCACAAGAACTGGTGTAAAGATCGTAGAGATGAAGGCCCCGATCGGATAAAAAATAAAATCGATTTTGGTGGAAACCCAGACTAAGCACGCCATCACTAAGAGCCAAATACTCCAGTAAAGCAGATTTGTTTTCTTTAACTTTTCCATTGAATATCCCCTTTTTGCGAATCTAGTTTTCGATCATCGGAGCGGACAGATACGCTTCCAACAAGCTCGCGCACGCATCGAGAGACTTCCGATGGGTCCGCTCGTAGGCATGGCTTGCATCGATTCCCGGTCCGATCAAAGCATGGCGAACATCCCAACCCGCTTTCATGGCTGCAGAGGCATCACTGCCGTAAAAAGGATAGATATCCAACTTGTAAGGAATGGCCTTTGATTCGCACAATCCGACCAATTGTTGACGAAGTCCGAAGTGGTAAGGGCCCGATCCGTCCTTCACGCAGATGGACACGGTATACTCGTCAGTCTGCTGATCATCGCCCATCGCACCCATATCGACAGCCAAATATTCCATCGTGTGCGGTGGCATATTCGAGTTGCCGCCGTAGCCGATTTCCTCGTTGTTCGAAAAGAAGAAACAAGTCGTATACGGTAACATCAGGTTTTCGTCCGCGATACGGTGCAGGAACTGCAGCAAGATAGCCGCACTCGCTTTATCGTCCAGATGTCTTGACTTGATGTAACCGGATGGCGTAATCTCTGTCCGGGGAGCAAAGCTGATGAAATCCCCTACCCCTATGCCAAGCGAAGCGACATCCTTTGCAGAGTGCACTTCCGCGTCCAGACGAATCTCCATATTGTCTTGACTGCGTTCAGCCGTTCGCGCATCTTTGTATACATGGACACTGGTTTGGTGCAACAATATCGTACCCGTCCACTCTTTTCCGGTAGCAGCACTATGGATCGTGCAGTATTCACCATCAATTGAATGGTAAGTGAACCCGCCGATCAGCTCTATTTTTAAGCGACCATCCGGTTTGATTGCGCGCACCATCGCCCCCAGCGTATCGATATGTGCAGTCACAAAACGCCTTTTGTGGTCTTCGTTCCCTTTAACCGTCACCATCAAGCTTCCTTTATGATTCCGTTCAGGCTGATATCCCTTTTTTTTCAGATTTTCATCCAAGAATCCGATGATTTCCGCCGTATATCCTGTTGGCGATGGAATGTTTGTCAATTGTTGGATTGTTTCAATTATGTCAAGCATACTATTCCTCCTCTAGCTGATTATATAAGTATAGCAAAAGAAAGGCTTTAAAAAAGACAAAAGCAATTATTTCAGACAAAAAATGCTGATTCAGGTAAAATAAGAACAGAGGTTCCAACGAACCTAGTAAATTTTGAAAGCGAGGAATACGCGTTGTTGCATTTTGAATGGACACAAAATCTAAAATCCAAAACCTACAAGGATGCCTTGGACATCCGCAAAGAAGTATTCGTGGAGGAGCAGCAGGTACCGGTCTCGATAGAGATTGACGATTTGGAAGATAAAACCCTGCACCTCGTTGGCTATGAAAAATCCATTCCGGTTGCCACTGCCCGCATTTATCCGATGGAAAACGGTAAATACAAGGTGCAGCGCGTTGCCATCCGCAAAGTCGTAAGAGAAAAGAAATACGGCAGCATTCTCATGCAAGAAATCGAAAGATACATACGTGAGCTCGGTGGCAAGCGCCTGTTCCTCGGCGCTCAGAACCATGCCATCGGCTTTTACGAAAAAGTCGGCTACACCATCTGCGGCGAAGAATACGAAGAAGCCGGAATCCTGCATCATGATATGGATAAAATGATAGAGCGTGATGAATCCCGGGTAGAAATCGAGCACTAAGAGGACTAACACTAAGCGGACGTTTTTTTGTCCGTGTGTGGTAGTCAGCTTAGGCACAGATTTCTGGGATTCAGAACGCGTTTGATAGAGCGTGACAATTCGAATTTAGGGCATGAGCACTAACCTCGTTAAAAAATAGGCAATGGACAAAGCGTTTGCTTGTTCATTGCCTATTTTTGCACCTACATAAGCGTGTTGATAAAATGTTTTGCGATATTGAAATAAATCAAAACGGATGTCAAATCGCTGAATGTCGAGATGAACGGTCCGCTTGCGACGGCAGGATCAAAGCCAAGACGATCCATCAATACCGGAATCAAGCTGCCGGCCAGATTCGCAACCGTGATGGCAACCAACATGGAAATGCCGATGATCCCACCCAAAATGAAATTCTGTTTCCAAACACCGATGACGAGCGCAATCGTGACACCGGTAACCAATCCGGAAATCACCCCGGTCGCCAACTCGGATAAAATGGTACGGAACAAATTTTTCTCCTCATCATCCTGCATGCCGATCTTGCGGACTGCGACGGCAAGCGATTGTGTCCCCGCATTACCGGATGTTCCGGTGATCAAGGTGACAAACACGGAAAGGATCGATGCATCCGAAATCAAACCTTCATATTGGCTGATCAAAGTGGACGTTCCCATACCCAAGAATAATAGCGTAATCAACCACGGCAACCGCTTGGATGCCGCCACAAAAGGATTTTCTGATTGCTCCTCAACGTCGACCCCGGCCAAACCGGAGAAGTCGCTGACAGCTTCCTCATCGATGACGTCAATGATGTCATCGACGGTGATGATCCCCAACAATACATTGTTTTCGTCGACTACCGGTACAGCCAGAAAGTCATAGTCCCTGATTTTATGAGCTACATCTTCTTGCCCTTCGTTTACGTTCACGGAAACGATCCGCTCGCTCATGATATCGCCAATCATCATATCTTCATCGTTCACGATCAGATCCCTCAAGGAAATGACGCCGACCAGCACATTATCCACATTGACGACGTAAATATAGTAGATCGTTTCCGCATCAGGCGCTTTACTCTTGAGGATGGCCATCGCTGATCGAACCGTTTGGTTGGCGACGATCGAGACGAATTCCGGCGTCATGATGGCCCCGGCAGTCTCATCTTCATAATTCAACAGGGCGCGAATTTCTTTTGCCGCCTCTATAGGCATAAGGCGCAGATACAACCAAATCCGCTCGTCCTTCAGCTGTTTCAGCATATCGACGGCATTATCGGCATACATGTTGGCCAACATATCAGCCGCATATTGATTGTTCATTTCCAAAAGATACGCTTCGATCGACTCGACATCTTCTTCGATAATTTCGAACATGTCAGCCATTTCATTTACGGAGAGATAATTGTACATCGCAATACGTTCCTCAGGCGCCAGGGCCAGATAGATCTGAGCCTGATCGTAGAGGTGATAGTCCAAAAAATCGGATCGGAATTTTTCCATATCCTCGCCTTGGAGTGATTCGCGGATTTTCGCAAACGCTTCGTCCAGTTCAAATTCATATTGTGGTTCCAACACGGACATCAGCCTCCTTGTCTCTCTGCCTGCTTTCCCATTTGATAAAATCATCCGGCAACGGCGCTTCTATCTTTAAGGGCTCCCCACTGATCGGATGCACAAATGCCAATGACTCACAATGCAGGGCTTGCCGCAACATTTCTGGGTCAGCCTTTCCTCCATAAAGGTCATCTCCAAGCAGAGGCGCACCAATCGAGGTGAAATGCACCCGAATCTGATGGGTCCTTCCCGTATGTAACTTGATTTTTACAGTCTGCCCATCAGGATAGGTCTTATCCAACCAATATTCCGTCAGCGCTTGTTTACCGTCTTCCCTGACCATTCGCGTCATGATCGAATCCTCTGTCCTGCCGATGGGGGCATCGATGAATCCGTGGGGTTGCGTCAGCACCGGTTCGGATAAGATCGCTCGGTACGTTTTGTCGACTTCCTTGTTGCGCAATAACGTGTCCATCAGAGCATGCGCATACCCATGCCTTGCAAAAAGCATAACACCGGTCGTATCCCGATCCAAACGCGTGACAATATGGATGACTTGGTCCACGTAGCCTTGGCGTTGATAGTAGCCTTTGACGCGGTTCGCCATTGAAAGAC
>ERZ724503.1669-NODE-1669-length-10261-cov-3.422007_pt1 | contig 10261 bp, 15 predicted proteins | sample MGYA00376036_ERZ724503 | MGnify/ENA primary metagenome ERZ724503 (study PRJEB28724, sample SAMN07190885) | wastewater metagenome | isolation source: influent of sewage treatment plant in Hong Hong | place: Hong Kong | collected 2016-03-17 ...
GATGGTTTCGTCAGCCCACACCGCGATATTTCCGTTTCCGGCCTCTTCCCAGAGTTTCCGCACGATATCCTGTGTTTTCATTGCATGTCACTCCTTTTCCCTGGAACAGGATATGAACTGCAGTGTATTTAACCGGGATTGATATGGCACTGAAAGGCGATTGACAAGAGGAAATGTTCGGAAATAGTACAATTATCACCGGTATGTCTCTTCCACTCGATGATGCCATGCGGATTCTCGCTATTTCGATGGGGGCCGACTTTTTCGGGGTTGCGGATCTCGGGACGGCGAGGGACTTTGTCTTCAGGCAGGGCGGGACACGTATCGCCAGGTACTCCATTGGAGTGGCGTTCGGAATCCGGCTGCCGGACGACCTCGTTGACCTCCTGCCAGAACGGGATCAAGAGGGTGCAATCCTCTATCGGCACAACTGCTACGAAGTCACAAACCAGTTACTCGACCAGATCGCGGTCCGCCTGGCAGGCGTCCTCCAGGGAGAAGGCTACCATGCATTCCCCGTTCCTGCATCCCGGCGCACCGACGATGGAGAGATACGTTCGGTCTTCTCGCACAAGCTCGCCGCTCACCTCGCGGGTCTCGGGTGGATAGGAAAGAGCTGCCTTCTCGTCACCCCTGATCACGGTCCCCGTTTCCGGTGGGTGAGCGTGCTCACCGACGCTCCTCTCAAGCCTTCAGGGTCGCCGATGAAACCACGCTGCGGCGACTGCACGGCATGCGTTGATATCTGCCCTCAGCACGCATTCACAGGGCGAATGTTCGACCCGGAAGAGCCCCGGGAAGCGCGGTTCGATGCGGCGGCATGCGAGGGATATTTTACGGCACTGCAACAGTCAGGCGGCGTCGCAGTCTGCGGGCTGTGCCTGTATGTCTGCCCGTATGGAAAAAGGAAGGAGGAGGCACTACCTGGTACCAATAGAAGATGAGGGTATCGTTTAATTTCATATATCGCCTTTCCCTTGTTGCGATGATGCGGGCTCCTTTATAGGGAAGGGTCCTCTGTGGAGGACCCCGCATTCGAGTATTCCATCGATTGGAACATTCGTTGGCGGATCAGGGGATGTAGCCGGCAAAATCAAAGAATACCGAGGGGGTGTATACAGGGGTGTCGAAATATGCAGATGGCGTGTATCCCATCTCGTCAAAGAAGGATGAAGGCTGATACAGCGGGGTGTCGAAATATGCAGATGGCGTGTATCCCATCTCGTCAAAGAAGGATGACGGCTGATACAGCGGGTCGTCGAAATACGCAGACGGCGTGTATCCCATCTCGTCAAAGTAGGATGACGGCTGATACATGGGGGTGTCGAAATACGCAGACGGCGTGTATCCCATCTCGTCAAAGAAGGATGAAGGCTGATACATGGGGGTGTCGAAATATGCAGACGGCGTATATCCCATCTCGTCAAAGAAGGATGACGGCTGATACAGCGGGTCGTCGAAATACGCAGACGGCGTGTATCCCATCTCGTCAAAGTAGGATGACGGCTGATACATGGGGGTGTCGAAATACGCAGACGGCGTGTATCCCATCTCGTCAAAGAAGGATGAAGGCTGATAGACGGGGGTGTCGAAATACGCAGATGGCGTGTATCCCATCTCGTCAAAGAAGGATGAGGGCTGATACACGGGGGTGTCGAAATATGCAGATGGCGTGTACCCTTCGGCTGGTGTGAATATGTCAGATCCCGAATATTCTCCTGATACACAGGAAACAGAAGTGATGGAACAGACCACTACGAGAATACTGATAGCAAAGGACATTCTCTTCATGGTGAAATCTTTTCACACTCCTTTATAAAAAACTGATGGAGGAATAAAAAAGATGTCCTTTTGGGGATGACCTGTATGAAATTCATCCTTTAAAAGAAGTATTGGATAGGGACAGGCATAGGAAGTTTTGTAGAGGCATGACCGGTGATTTCATCAATCACATCCCATTCGAAAATTTTTTGCCCGACTCGAATTAAGGAGATGTTGTATCCGGGAGAGGGATTTTACCTGATAGGAATAATTGTTACGGCGATTGATGGTCTTCAATCTCAAAATTTATATAATCGGTCTGCCATTTCTTTCTCTCATGAGAAAGAATACGTACGTCGTTGTCGCCCTCCTGCTGGGGGTTGCGTTCCTCATGGTACCCGCTGCAGCCGCGTTTCACTCCCCGATAAAAAGCACCATGCCACAGATATCTGCGCCAAGAATCTACCTGTCCGGTTTTGATGTAAAGGATCCTTCGACATTCAACCAGTTCCAGGTGCAGATCAACGCAATGAACCTGACACCACCACCCATACCACAGATGTCCCTGAAATCCATCGATGGGAAATGGGACTATAACTGGGGGAGTGATCGGTTCACTCCCGGCGGTCATTGGCTATAAGAATGGAATACCGACGCCAGGAAACACACAACCCCCCCTCTTTTATCAGGGATCGTAAACGCCATTGTGTTCATCAATTTTTAGCCTTCTCGCTGTTTTATGAAGGGAGATTGAATCAGGTGAATTCGCTGCACAACAATTCAGTCGTTCCAACAGTCGTCGATATCCACCATCCGAACCGTAGTTCCTTACTCATTCTTGCCTCTTAGGAAGGCACCATTGGCGGTCAAAGTGCCGCCTCCAGAATCAAATGGTGAATCTTTGCGGGAATTTCAGGGGCGGAATGCCCCCACTGATGTATTCAGTTCGTCAATCCTGCCCATACCAGACAGCGAAAAACCAATTTGAAGTGACGTCCCTGGAAAAGAACTCCGCGGAAATCGCGTTCTTTACAATGAGGAGTGCTCCGGATAGTCGTGAGCAGCAATCCTTCCCAATAATAGGAGAAAATGTATCCTTTTTCACATCGGAAACATCAAATTATGAAGGCAATTCTCTATGCCGGCATTCTTGTGATGCTTGCAATGCTCGTCTGCGGGTGCACGACCACCCCACCCTCCGAAGAAAAACCCCCGCGAACACAAAAGATTCCAAACCTTCTTGGGAACTGGTCCGGCACAATGACCGGGTATACAGAGGGAAAGGGATTTATCGACTATTCCGGCACGCAAATAACGATGATGGTCACCGGGCAGAAAGACCGGATATTCACTGGAAAATTTGTATAGACGGAAGTAACCTGGGAGCCTACGAGTTTTGCCGGCGTGATAAGCCCTGACGGCATGACCCTCACCATTGTCGAAAAGGACGGAGGATACAGTTACGGCACATTTATCGGCCCTGATGAGATCGATCTGGTGTACGCCGATAATGCCGAACCTTTCGAGGTCGCAATTGATTCTCTCCGAAAAAGTTGAAAGGAACGGACACTCATTTTTTTCCAATGCGCATCTGATCAGTTCATTCTCACGTTGTTCTCCCCAGATAATTTCTCTCACATATCTCAATATACGCGCACTGCACGGGATATCAGTGCTCCAGAATATTTCCAATCACTAAGGCTGGGAATCGTTTCATTCTCATAAGCCCCCTGCTGTCATTTTCCAGAAATCTTATAAAACCTTTTTGAAAATTTTTGGTTGAGCATCTCATCCGACACACCTTTAGAACACGGAGTTCAACAACATATTAATCATATAATTCATACAAGTATGAATATATGATGAGGATGAACGGAGTGACAAATCATGTTTGAAGGAGGCCATGAAGGGAAGCACATCTTTGGCACAGTCAAGGTAGGCGAAAGGGGACAGATCGTAATCCCGAAGAAAGCACGGGAGATCTTCTCCATTCAACCCGGCGATACGCTCCTCGTACTGGGAGATGAGAAGCGGGGCATCGCCATCGTCAAGGCCGACACATTTCACGCGATGGCCATGAAGATACTTAAGATCTTTGAGCGGGAGCCGGAGGAAGCCCCAAAAGACTGATATCAACGGCGGAAAGAGGACCTATGCGAATATGTGTGATATCCGGGAGCCCCAAGGGAGAGGACAGCATCACCCTGCAATACGTCCGGTTCATCGAGCAGGCATTTCCAAATCATTCATTCTCGGTCGTGCATGCGGGACGGGACATCAGAAAGATGGAGCGGCACCAGGTGGCATGGGAGGAGGCACTCGCAAAAATTCAGGATTCCGAAGGCGTGCTCTTTGCAACACCTGTGTATTTCATGCTTGTCCCTGCCCAGTTGAAGAGGTTCATCGAGCTGGTATTTGAACGGGATGCCGCATCGGCATTCTCACAGAAATATTCTGCAGCACTCACCACTTCCATTCATTTCTTCGACGAGACCGCCCATTCGTACCTGCATGGGATTTCTGAAGACCTCGGGATGCATCATGCCGGGTTCTATTCCGCCCACATGCAGGATCTGAAATGTGATGATGAGCAGAAACGGCTGCTGGTCTTCTTTTCCGATTTTTTAGATGCGATCTCAGAAAAACGAATAATTCAACGCGAATTTCTCCCGCTGCCCAAGGTCATCCCCTTCTATACTCCTATCACGCAATCTGCCATCGTGGATACCCATGGGAAACGGGTGGTGATCCTCCATGACGCGGAACCTGGTTCAGACCAGGAGGCCATGGTCCGGCAGATGGACGCAATATTTGCCGGCAAGGCCACGGTTGCCGATATCAGGGATTCCATGATGAAGGGAGGGTGCCTTGGCTGCTGTCGGTGTGCATTCGACAATAAGTGTGTGTACGATGACGGGTTCCGGGATTTCTGGGAGGAATATGTGGTACCTGCCGATATCCTGATAATGGCTGGGACCATTCGGGACCGCTATGTATCGGCAACCTGGAAACAGTGGAATGACCGGAGCTTCTTCAATGGCCACGTCCCTGCACTCGAAGGAAAGCAGGTCGGGTACATGGTGGAAGGGCCGCTCGCACACCTCCAAAACCTCCGTGAGGTTCTTGCAGCCCGGGTTATGATGGGAAAGGCAAACCTTGCCGGGATCGTCACCAACGAGACGGGTGATTCCGACGAACTCGATGCCGCAATTACTGCTCTTGCCCTGCAATCTGTCAGATATGCCGACGAGGGGTATATCTCTTCCCCCACTTTCCGGGCTATTGCGGGAAGAAAGCTCTTCCGGGACGAGATATGGGCACATATGAGGGCAATATTTCAGGCAGACGACCGGTACTACCGGTCGCATGGCTACTATGACTTCCCTACCAGTAACTACCTGCAGCGGGTCGCTACCCGGGCATTCTCCCTGTTCCTGGCCATCCCCGGCGTCAGAAAGAAGGTAGAGAAGGACCTGGTCTCCTACATGGTCCGCTCCACCAGGGAAACGATTCAAAACAGCAGGGTCCTGAAAGAGTGGAGAGCAAGGCATGGATTATCTGGATAACTTGGTGATGCCGAGGGAACTTTTTCATTTTTTCCGAGCTTGCATCGCACAAAAGAGACCGGAGTCCTCGCTCCTGATCACGCTTTTTACTGCACTGATCGACCTATAGGAACCACATTCGGATCATTCTCCAAGACCTGCAAGAGAGGCGCGTATTCAGAGGCGTTCAAGAAGGCTCTCACCGCCACATATACGGAGGTGGGCGGCAAACGCCCGTGCAAGCAGCGGGTTGTGAGTGGATTAGACCAGGACCCTGCCCGAACAGAACTATGATATTATCTGTTCCACGTTTGCGGCATCAGAAGTTCTTAATCACTAGTGGATGTCATTCGTGGAATTTTTTCTGCATGTAATATACTGCGCCAGAACATGCTGCAAATACTCCAAAAGAGGCAATTCCTATGAGAATGTCTCCAAAGAAAAAATTTCCAACAGAGACGATCAGGAAGAGGATTCCTACCACTACCAGGATAAAGAGTAAAAAAATCAGGAACATCATATCAAGTGAGGTCATCTGAGACATGGTTTATTATACCGCTATTCATTGGTTCTTTATCCTATCGTTTATGCGTATACTTTGTCTCTTCCCAGGTACCAAGTAAAAAAAAAGGATGGTATCGCGTTCGAGATACATGACACCATTGACGATAATTCCACTTGAGTGTATCCTGCTTTCGGTCGCGACCTCCCCCACCACTGAACCAGCTGGAGGGGTATCCATTGTCATTCATTCCGGATACCCGGGAATCCGCACGAAAATCCCCGGTACGCAATCCGAGGCGAAGATGGAAAAAACCTGGCGTAAAAAAGAATTAAATGAATAAAAGAACCTGCCATACCTGGTGAGGCCATATTGTTGCCTTTATCCAATCCGGGGGTAGTGCATTGAATGAGAAGAATATCAAAAATTCACAATCCAGAATAAAGAATGGGATAAGGTTCGGGAGAGCAGAAAACAGATGTCGCCTGAGCCTGCGGAGCTAGTATCAGATGCACAGATATGGACCGCAATCCTGATCTTTTCCTACCTATTTGTTCGGTCCGGCAATAGGAAGGGAACTTTGCGATCATGTATATTTAGTATCAACGATTGGTAACATTCCCAGAATTATTCATCCAACAAGGCAGCCGACTTTATGAATCCACACTCCCATAAAACACCCCTTAAAGCCCTGATCTCGGGCATCTTCGGCATCCTTTTCTTTCTCATTGCCCTCGTGGTCCTCATGTTCATCGCGCAGCACACGTCATGGCCGCTCTTCGACGGATTTGTCGATCTTCTCTTCGCGAATGCGCCGCTTATCATCTTCTTCTCCGTGCTGTTCATGATCGGCGAGATCTTCGCTGGGTTCTCGTTCCCGTTCAACCTGCCGTTCCCCGTCTTCAACGCAGTGGCGAGCGTCCTCCTGGTCTCCTTCCTGATCTCGCTTCTGAAATATGTCGATAGTTACTACACCATTGGGATCTCCCATGTCCTGGACGTGGTGAAGGTCTTCCTTCTGCCGCTCACCCTGATCATCGTCCTGATCGCAGGCTACCTCTCGATATTCCTCAAGTTGAAAGGGCCTGATCCAACGCCTGCATCACACGAAGCAGGACAGTCAGAATGTGCATCGGGCTGCCCCTCGTGGGAGACGATCGGGAATGAGTTCCGGCAGATGGTCGCGGACCTGATCCGGAAGATCCGAAACGAGATCAACCGGAAGTGAGATGAATAGACAGGGGTGTGCACTGAAAAGCAGCGAATAGGCATTCCCGGATTCCATGAATAGAATCATGATCGAAGAGAGATAATCTCTCCAAAAAAACGATAATTGAGGTGATCACGATGGGATTTTTCGATTGGCTCCGATCGATCTTCACTCCGGATACATACCCCGAAAAAAAACGGCGGGAAAAGGACGAGGAGGATGAGGAGATCGAGGAACTGGTGGCGCTCGAGATTCTATAAATCGTACAAAAGGCGGACACGTTCGGCTTTCTATACCCTGATCGGAGATGTTTAGGATTTTCCAATCCATTTCTTTCTATATTCAGAGAAATCCCAAAGATAATGAAATGAAAAGGAGATAATCCAAGATGGATAGTTCATGAGAACGTGCAGCTCATGCGGGGCCACGCTGCGAGACTCCCAGAAATTTTGTGACCAGTGTGGGCACAACCTGGAAGGAATCCCCGCACAAACAACGCCAGGAAATATTCCCCAAACAACCTGGACCGGAAAAGCACCACTTGCAAAAAATCCGGAGGTTCTCCGCGGGTACCTTATTCTCCCTGTCCTGACTCTTCTCATCGGGGGTGTGCTTGCCCTCTTTACCGCAAATATCTATGTCCTCTACATGTTTCTTGCAATTGTTGTCGTCTTAATCGTCCTCTTTCTCACTATCTCCATCATCATGGAATGGGCAACCCATGGGGGACTTGAAATTGACGGTATCGTCAATTCCGAGGGAGTCGCGCGCAGCGTTGGGAAGACATCCCGGAATATCGGCAGGGGTGGACTCATCCTTGGATCAATCGCAGCACTTGGAGGTTCCCGGAGCGGGACGGTCGTGATGGGAGGGAGCCTCATCTCCCTCTCGCAAGAGCGGAACTCTATCCGCTGGAATGATATCCGGTCCGTCAGGACGTATCCGAAGGAGAGGCTCATTGTCGTCCGTGACATGTCCATGATCAATCCGGTTGCACTCTATTGCACCGAAGAAAACTACGGGCAGGTGCTTGATATTATCCGGAAACATGCACCGCAGGGGACGAAGTTCTCGTGAACAAGCCAGGTATTCAGTGATTACACCGAAAGGAACAATACCAGATGATGGGATCTGACCAGCAGTTCTGCACCGAATGCGGTGCACCATTAGAGCCTGGCGCAAAATTCTGCGAACAGTGTGGTACAAAAATTGAGATAGCGCAGGGGTGTTATTCTACTGCCCATCTGGTGGATGCCCGGGAAGAACTGGCGGGGATCATCCCTTTTCTCTTTACCGGGAGTTTTCTTTCTCCCCGCTATCATACTCTTGTCCTGACAGGCAGGAATTTCATTTTCATTCCCTTCGATCTCGATAAAGACATAGAACTTGCTGACTCTCGCGATTCCCTCACTGACGAGGATACCTTTGATGAGGTGGGGGATTCCCGATCGTTTTTCATCAGAAAAAACTGGTCGAGCGGACCCTGGATGAGGTATGCTGACAAACACCCGGCACAACTCCTGGAGGAACACCCTGATGCAGTGGTCGTCCCTTACGATTCAATCACCGGGATGGAAATTCTCAACGACACGGGTTATTCAACTGATGATGCCATCACGATAAGAACCAAGGATGCCACGCTCGAATGGACAGCTGAATTTGCCCAGGGACCCCGACTTTTCTCCATTCTTGAACCGGTATTGCATGAAAAGATCTCTATGGATAGTGTGGGGGATGAAGAGACCGGGTGAATTATAAAAACCCAGGGTCTGAATTTTCGGCCTTCATTCTTTGAAAAGAAACTGAAGGGGATTGTTCCTATACCCTTACCAGCGTATTTGAGTATTTCAATCGTACCTTATATTCCGTCTTTTTCTTGTCCCTCACAATGGGAACCATCGCGAATAACATCTCATAAAAGAGTTGAAAAACCAGAATTGAAGAAATTACAAATTAAAATCTCCTGAATTCATTCTCTTTCTGATGATATTCCACGGGATGAATCACATTCATTGTCATGACAGAGTCTGATCAATCAAAAAGAGAGAGTAACCACGTGTCATGCGGTGCAAGCCATTCGTTTTTATCAAATAAACTACATACAGAATGGTTCCCCTGTCTCTTGCCACAGGTTTCAGACACCTTGCATATGATCCGCTGGGTGTACTGATCCACATAGGAAGTTAAAAAAACACCCTTCTATCGATCGAATCCAGGGTACGAAACATTGGGAATAGGAGAGTAAATCGATCATTCAGGCTTTATATCCCCATGAATAATGAGAGAGAGGACAATCCCGATAACCCCTCCTATTCCAAAGAGTATTCCAAGCGGAATCAAAAATTCCGGCAGAAGACCCGCGATATCACCAATACCGTAAAGGGATATCCCGATGAAAAGAGCAACCGTACTCTGGAGCAGAATTTTTTTGTTCATCTTCCGCATCAGCAAAGACCCTCCATGGAACTTTCTTCTTTTTCCAAATATGAAGGTTGCTTTGTTGAAATGGGTCGGCGGGAAGAAATATGAATGCCGCTAAAAATTGTTTTTAATTTTCCAAAAGCCGAAATGCTCAATCCTTATGTACCTCTGCAATAACAGGGTATTTCAGGATAAGAAGAGGATGATTTCACATGACATTCTGTGAAGAGTGCGGGGCATTATTACAACCTGGTCAGAAATTCTGCGAACAATGCGGGAAACAGGTCGCGCAGGGCGGCCCCCTTTATCCTGGAGTTCCATCAGCGAACCCTGACAGGGCAGAATACTGGTTCGAAATCGGCCTTGAGCGGGATGAAAAAATGGACTATCCCGGTGCTGTGGAGGCCTATAACAATGCCCTTTCATTGAGGGATGACTTTTACGAAGCCCTCTTCAACCGGGGCCACGATTTTATCCTCCTTGGTGACTACGCAGGGGCAGAAGAGTCGTTCCAAAGGGCACTCACCATCCAGCCGGATGATGCCCATGCCCTGAAATACAGGGCCCTCGCTCTCCATGAACTTGGCCGCCAAGTTGAGGCAAAAGAACTGATGGAAAGAGCAAAACGCTTGCAGCCGGCTATCCTGGATGATTAAGATAGAGACTAAAATTTGTCTTAAAATTGTAAATTATTCATTCTCACATTTAGCAGACCACGAGTATTGTCGTGGATATCGATCAGATTTACCGGATTGAATTCGAATAATGAGATAGTAGTGATTTTTTATCGCGCATTAATGAAAGAACACCTATCTAACGACA
>ERZ724503.1684-NODE-1684-length-10224-cov-19.271020_pt1 | contig 10224 bp, 9 predicted proteins | sample MGYA00376036_ERZ724503 | MGnify/ENA primary metagenome ERZ724503 (study PRJEB28724, sample SAMN07190885) | wastewater metagenome | isolation source: influent of sewage treatment plant in Hong Hong | place: Hong Kong | collected 2016-03-17 ...
AAATCTAAAGAAAGAGCTGGAAATCCAGAATTAGAAGAAGCATATAGAGTTCCAAGAATGTTAAAAGTTGCTCTTTGTGTTGCAAGAGGTGCATTAGAGAGAACTGAATCAAGAGGTGCTCACTATAGAGAAGATTATTTAAAAAGAGATGATGCTAACTGGTTAAACAGAACTTTAACTTCTTGGCCAAATGAAAATGATACATTACCAACAATTTCATATGAACCATTAGATATTATGACTATGGAATTACCACCAGCATTTAGAGGATATGGTGCTAAAGGTATGATTATTGAGCATGAATTATCAGAAAAAAGACAAGCTCAAGTTGATGAATTAACTGAAAAAATGCAAGCAGAAGGTAAAGATAGACATGAAATTCAACATGCATTAATGCCATTTGATTTACCAATGAACTATAGAGAGAAAAACGAAAGAGCAGGAGATTTATAATGAGTATTGAAAAAGGTAGAGAAATAACTATATCAGTTCTTAAATTCAATCCAAGAAGTAAGGTTTCAAAACCTCACTTTGTTGAATATAAACTAGAAGAGACTCCAGGGATGACGCTTTTCATCGCTTTAATGAAAATCAGAGAAGAGATGGATGCTGATTTATCTTTTGACTTCGTATGTCGTGCTGGAATTTGTGGTTCTTGTGGTATGGTTGTAAATGGAAAACCTACACTTGCTTGTAGAACTTTAATTGCAAATTATCCAACTGGTAAATTACAATTAATGCCAATGCCTGCATTTGAGCTAATCAAGGATTTATCAGTAAATACAGGTAAATGGATGGATGCAATGTCTAAAAGAGTTCAATCTTGGATTGTAGATAATGGAGAACAACACGATATTACAAAACTTGAAGAAAGAGTTGATCCAGATTTAGCTAATGATACATTTGAATTAGATAGATGTATTGAGTGTGGTATTTGTGTTGCTTCTTGTGGAACTGCATTGATGAGACCAAACTTTGTTGGACCTGTTGGATTAAACAGAGTTGCAAGATTTGAAATTGACCCACATGATAAAAGAACAGCTGAAGATTTCTATGAATTAATCGGGGATGATGATGGAATTTTTGGTTGTATGTCTTTAATGGCATGTGAAGACCATTGCCCAAAACATTTACCATTACAAAATAAAATTGCTTACTTAAGAAGAAAATTAGTAGCACTTAGATAATTATTACGAAGGATTTACTCCTTCGTGTATATAAAAATATAAAAAGTTAAATATCATTAGTGATATTTAACTTTTTATATTTTAGGGCAATAATGGAGTAACAAAATGAGTTTAGCAAATGATTATTTCTTACTATATCACGGTATAACTTTTGAACAAAATTTAGATGCAGAAACAATTGAGACAACTATTAATGAAGATACTTTTACCATCTTTGCATTAATAATTAGTGCAACTAGAAAAAATTATGATAAATATTTACCACTTACTTCTTTTAAAACTTTATGCCAACAATTAAAAATTAAAACTCCTTCTAATATTAATGAATTAAATCATCTACAACATAGTATAGTAGAAACTATATTGTCAAATAAATCAAAACAAAACATTCAAATATTACATTCATCTTTTGAGTATTTAAAAAATGAAGCCATTTTGAATAATGAAAATTATAATAAATTAATCTCATTATTTGACTACAAAGAGTTGGATATAATTGAAGAACAACCGCACATTTTAGTTCAAAAAATAGATGAATCAAAGTCTTCATTCAAAGATTTAAAATTAATAGTTGAAGAATTAATATCTGAATTAAAAAAGGATTTAACAAATCAAGAAATATTAAATGAATTAGATTATGTTAATAATTATTTAAATACTCAAAAATTCTCAATTGGAATTACAGGTGTTATGAACGCAGGTAAATCTACAATGTTAAATGCGCTCATGGGAAGAGAAATTCTAGGAAGTGCCGTTGTTCCTGAGACTGCGAACTTAACAATTGTAAAACATAATCCAACTGATACCGCAAAAGTTTATTACTGGAATACCCATGAATGGGATAGAATTTTAAAGTCAGCAGAACAATTAGAATCTATGAGAGAATTTGTAAATGAAACAAATAAGATTTTCGCGGATGAATTAAAAAATTATATTAGACCTATTTCACGCTTTGACGAAATTGATATAAAAGATTTATCTTCATATACGTCAGCAGAAGCAAGTGGTAAAAAATGTAATTTAGTAAAATATGTTGAACTAGGTTCACAACTTGATTTTCTGAGTGATGGAATAGAAATAGTTGATACTCCAGGCCTTGATGATCCAGTTATACAAAGAGAAGAGATTACAAAAGAGTATATCAGTCAATGTGATATGATGCTACACCTTATGAACGTATCCCAAAGTGCCACTTTAAAAGATATTGAATTTATTATTGATGCCGTTTTATATCAGAATATTTCAAAACTTCTAGTTGTAATTACAAGAGCGGATACCGTTTCGAAAGAACTGTTAGATGAAGTTATCAAATATACAAAATCCTCAATTGAAAAACAATTAAAAGCTCAAAATAAAGATTCTCAACTTGACTATATTTTAAAAACTATTAAATTCATTCCTATTTCTGGAAGAATGGCACTATTGCATAGAACAGGAAGAGAAAAAGAAGCACTTGATGCGGGATTCACACTTGAAGATACAGGTATTTTAGAGATTGAAAAATACTTAACAGAAACTCTTTTTGGTTCAAATTCACAAAAGGGAGAACTTGTAATTCAATCTTCAAAAAATCAATTACAAAAAATTATTGAGAAACAAAACTCTTTTTATAATTATGAATTAAAACTTTTATCTAAATCAAAAGAAGAGCTAGAAAAAGAATTAGAAGATTTTAATAAGAAAAAAGCTGTAAATACAAGAATTTTTCAAGCAATGAGTGAAGATATAAATTATTATAAAAATGACGCAAAATCATATATAGATTCACTTGAAACATTTTTACAAAGTGAATTAATTGACTTACAAAATGTAATCAAACAAAGAGTTGTAAGTGATGTTAGATACTCATTTGAAAAAACAAAAAAAAGACCTGAAAATTCAAGAATTAAAGTTATAGTTGAAACTGCAATAAAAGATGGAATAATTGATGTTATTAGAGATTACAGATATAAATTTATCAAGAAATCACAAACTATTGGTGAGCAATGTGAACAAAAATATCAAGATTTAGGTTTTACAATTGGGCATAAAAATGAGAATTTTGATGCAAGGGGATTTTTCCAAGATGATTTTAAAACAGGCTTTTTAACTTCAAACAATGAAGTTTTAATTACTCAAATAATTGAAGCTATTAGTAAAGCAAAAGATTCAAAGTTAAATGAACTTGATAGAGAAGTTGAATTACTTATTAAAAATCAGTTTACTTCCATAGAAGAAGATATTAAATCAAAAGCAAAAAAAGTGAGTAGTATGTTAATTGAATCATTTTTCAATACTCTAAATGCTCCATTAAAAACTTTTGAACAAAAACTTAAGAATGATGAGGAAACGCTTCAAAATCAAATTAATTCATTTGAAGAAAATGACAAAAATAGAGCTCAGATTTCTATTGATATTCATAAAAATATTAAAAAATTTGAAAATATTTCTACAACAATAAAGGGATTATACTAATGAGTGCAAATTTAAATATCCTAAAAAGTTTTGTTAATGAATATAAAGAAACATATACAATTCAAGAGATTATTTATGAAGAGGGTTTGGTTGGTGATATAAAAAAGATTCAAACAAAACTACTTGATGAGAAATTTTTACCATCAAATCAACTTATAGGTATTTTGAATAAACAAATAAGAAGAGCAAGATATCCAATGGAAATCGCTATTACAGGGCAGTTTTCATCTGGAAAATCAACTTTTTTAAATGCTTTACTTTCAAGAAATATTTTACCAACAGGAATTACACCTGTTACATCTAAAGTAAATTTTATAAACTATGGAGAAGAGTATAAACTAAAAATCACTTATTATTCAGGAGCTCAAGAATTCGCTCCAATAGAATCAATTGCTGATTTTACAGACCAAAGAGAGCATGAAATGAAAGATATAAAATATCTTACACTTTATGCACCAATGGATATTTTAAAAGATATTTCATTTGTTGATACACCAGGACTTAACTCCCAATCTCAAAGTGATACAGATACAACTAGAAAAGTTTTAAGAGATGTTGGCGGAATTATTTGGCTTACACTTATTGATAATGCAGGAAAACTCTCTGAAGCTGAAGTTTTAGAAGAGTATATGCAACATTTTAAAAATAAATCTTTATGTGTTCTAAATCAGAAAGACAAATTAACACCAGAACAAGTTGAAACAACTACTAAATATGTAAGTGAAAAGTTTGGAAAATATTTTGCTCAAGTTACTCCTATTTCTGCAAGAATGGCACTTGAATCAAGAACCCACCAAAAGAGAGTTTTACTTGATGATTCATTTGATACTATTATTAAAGAATTCAAAAAAGAACTGAATAAAAATATTGGAGTATCATCATTAGAATTTTTTAAAGATAATTTTGAAGCATTTCACAAAAAAGTTGATGAAATAAACTCAAAAGATATGTCAGGAGATATGAAACTTTTAAAAGAATCTAATATCAATGAAGTTTTAGAATTTATTGAAAATACAATAAGACCACAAGCAGCAGAGACCAAAGAGTTTGCGATTAAAAAAGATTTAAAAGGTATTTGTGATATTTTGATAAAAGAGTATGAAACGATTACTAAAGTTTATGATGCTTTAATCGATATTTTAAAATCTTGCGAGCAAAAAGTTATAGAACACTTTGAGAACATTCATAAAAGATATTCAAAAGAACTATTTACTATATATAATTCACTTGAGGCCATTATGGAAAAAATTGCTCATGAATCATATAAAAACATCAAAAAAAGATCAGCAATTAGATATGAAGAATCCAAAGGCTTTTTAGGTGAAAAAATTGAAAAATTTTCATATGAGACTTTTTGGATTGATTCTGATGCTATATATAAAAGTTTATTTTATGACGACCAAACAATTGATAAGATGTTTAAAAGGTCAATAAAACTTCTTAAAAATGTAGAATTAGATTCTGATGAATCATTTAGAAATGCCTATAGAATTATAAAAGACGAAGTTACAAAATGGCAAGAACCATATGAACTAATAAGAAAACATAGAGAAATAGCCTCTGATTTAGAATTTTCAAATACAAGGCACTTCGCTGCAAAAGTTTATGAAAATGTTCTAAGAACATATCACAGAGCTATTTTAGAAAATATCTCTGCTTTAAGAAAAAAATTCGCGTATTTTAATGGTGCATTATCTTACTCTTATATCCAAACAACACAAGCAACAATTGCCCACTTTGAACAACAAATATCCGAATCGGAAGAGTTATACAAAAAAGAACCATCAAAGTTTTCAATTCATCATCCAAGAGAAGATGAAATCGTTGCAAAATTAAAAGCGAATTTTGGGTTTGAAAAAATTGAAGATTTCTTAACTTCAAAAAGAAATTATCTATTTAAAATTGTAAAATACTCAAAAGAGCAATACCTAGAAATAAATGAAGATAGAATCAAATTTGTAGAATCAAGAAAAGAGCAATATTTAGCAAAAATCAAAGATTTAGAAGCTATAAAAGAGGAGATTTAATTTTCTTCTTTTAGTTTAGAATTGTTTATAATAACTGAATAAATTTTTATATTTAAAACAGGAGAAAAAATGCAAATAACATCTTTAACAAATAGTGAAATCTATAATTCAGATAGACGCTTAAGTGTTGAAAAAACAAAAAGTGACAATTTTGAAAGTTTACTTTCTTCTACACAATCAACAAATAAAACAACAACTCCAAACACACAAGAAAAAGAAATAGTTATTAAAAGCTCAACTCAAAGCCTTTATGAAGATATTATTTCTCTTCTTAGAACAGGTTTTACAGTTGGAGAATTAAAAGCATTTGAAGAGAGATTAAAAGAGATTCTAAAAATGAAAGAAGATAAAAAATCAAGTAAAGAAATAAGTATAAAAGATATTGAAGCAGCCATTAAGCAACTTGAAATGGAAATATTAGAAGCTAAAAAAAATATAACTGGACAAGTAATAAAAAAAGCATCTAATAATATAACTTCATCATCAAATCTAAATTCTAATGTTGATACTACAATCGGTAATATTACAAATATACTTGAAGAAATAAAAAATAGTTCTAATAATACAAAACAAGATTTTGATGATAATGAAGAGTATAAGAGATTAGAATTATTATTAAAAATGAGCTAAAGGGAGCGTTATAGTACAATAGGTTATAATTATTTATGAAATATATAAGCCATTACCCAAAAGATTTACAAGATAAAATTAAAGTTTTGATTGATAAAAATAAGCTATCAGATTATATTAAAAATAAATATCCAACATCTCACGCTTACACAAATGATAAAGCTTTATACTCCTATGTGATGGATTTTAAAAATGAATATTTTAAAAAATATCAAGTCTCAAAAGTAATATATGATGGAAAAATAAATGTAATCAACAATGCTTTAGGGATGCACTCTATAGTTTCAAGAATTCAAGGAGCTAAACTAAAATCAAAAAATGAAATAAGAGTTGCCTCAGTTTTTAAAAATATGCCAGAAGAGTTTTTGCAAATGATTGTAGTACATGAACTTGCACACTTTAAAGAAAAAGATCATGACAAAGCTTTTTATAATCTTTGTACTTTTGTAATGCCTTCTTACCATCAAGTAGAATTCGATTTAAGAGTTTATTTGACTCATATTGATTTAGTTGGAAAGATATATTAGCTAATTATTAAAAAATAAGATGCTTTTTTATTGCGACTTTTAAATAGTAAAATTCTTTAGCAACCTAAAGGAGAAATATATGAGCAAATTTTTATATGTAACTGACCAAGATGAACTCACTGACCACAGTTTTATAGGACCTTTATTTCAAAAATATTTAAATAGACATTTTGATATAAATACCATATTTTTTTCTAAATCCAAAAAAGAGATAGAAAAAAAAGATGATGGAAGAATTATCGTACCTGAAAATCTATCTACAAATCTTCTAGATGAACTGGTAATAAATGGATTTGATATTACAGACTATTCTTTTATTGTTGTACGAAATAATATAACTTTATTGAAAGAGATTTTAAAAAAGAAAGATAAATATAATTATAAAATTGGCTTTAGGCTCTCTTTTCCTAAAAGAATTGCAAAACTTCAAACAGATGAAGCAAACAATAAAAAAACTCTATTTGATATTATTTCAAATAAAATCCAGACATATAGTGAAATAAACTTAATTAATGAATGTGACATTTTTTTGCCAACTTCATTTCAAATGAAAAATGATTATTTTAAAGATGTGAAAATAAGAACTTTCGTAATTCCATCTGCAATTGATCCAGATAATTTACATTCAAATATTCAACATGATAAAAATGAGAAAAGATTTTTCTATGCTGGAACTTTGGATAAATTAAGAGAATTTGAGACTATTTTAAAAGCTTTTAGTAATATAAAAAACACAAATTATAAACTGATGATTTCAACTAAGGACCCTGAATATTTGGAAAATATTTTAGAAAATTTTCCAATATTAAGAGATAATATTGAAATTCTAAATACAAAAACAAGAAATGAATTACTAAATTTAATTGCCCTTTCAGATGTGGGATTATCTGTTCTTCCTGATATTGCACTATTTAATAGTTCAACTCCAATGAAAGTTTTAGATTATTATTCGAGTGCTGTTCCATGCATCATGAGTAATAACGAAAATAATTCTTCAATTTTTGAAGATAATATCAGTGCTTGGTTTTGTGATTTTAATGAAAAATCTATACAAGAGAAACTAGAATATATTATGAATCTATCAAAAACTGACACTGCTCTTGTAGGAATGAATGGTCAAAGAAGACTCCTTGCCGTACGAAATTATGAAAGAATTGCAGCTGATTTGGCTCATCAATTAAACATTTTATAAGAAGTTCTAACTTCTTATAATTTGACTCGAATCATTCACTAAAAAAATATTTTTAGATAGGATGCCCCATGAAAAAATTTTTTAAACAATTCAAAAAAATAAACTCCGAACCTCTAGAAAAATCAAATGTTATTTGGTCATGGATTGGCTCATTTTTAGGAATTTTAGCAATTTCATATTTTCATAGAGATATTCTAAATGATGACGATTTAACATTAGTAATTGGCTCTTTTGGAGCAAGTGCCGTTTTAGTTTATGGAGCTGTAAATTCTCCACTTGCACAACCAAGAAATCTACTAGGTGGGCATATTTTATCAGCAATTATTGGTGTTATCTCTTATAAAATTTTACATCAAGATTTAATAATAGCTTCTGCATTTGCCGTTGCCACATCAATTTTAGTAATGCAAATGACATTAACTCTGCATCCTCCTGGTGGAGCGACTGCATTAATCGCAGTAATTGGAAGTAATCAGATTCATGAGCTAGGTTTTTTATATGTTCTCTTTCCTGTAACTTCAGGAGCTTTTATTTTATTAATTATTGCAATTATTGTAAATAATATTCCAAAACATAGATATTATCCAGAATCATTAAAAGATTATAATAAAAAATGGTTCATAGAAGAGTGATTATATCGTGATTTTAAATATAAGACTAAATTTGTCTTATATTTTGACCTAAATCAAGACAATTTTTATCCTATTTATATATAATTCCTTTACAAATTAATAAAAAGGATTTAAATATGAAAAAAATTTTTACAGCATGTCTATTAACAGTAGCTTTATTTACAGCAGCAAATGCAGATAATAAGTATGGTAATTTAACAGAAGATTATTTAACAACTAAAGCGTCATTAAATGTTAGAACTACTTTAGCAAAAGACCCTCAAACAGCAACTAGTGTTTTAAAAATCTTAGCAAATGATACTAATGATTTAGTAAGAAAATATGCAAAAGAGAACTTAAAATAATCAATTCAAAATACAATAGAATATAATTCTATTGTATTTCTTTATCCCAAAAAATAACTGCCCAGTATACAAAATCTTCTTTTAGTTTTTTATCTTTATCTAAATTATCATAATAATTTTCAAGTTTTTTAATCTCATCATCCCTTAAACTTCCTATGCTCCAAGAAACTGATTCTATAAATTTCTCTTTTGAAGAGTAGATTGTTCCTCTTCCTTCACTTTGCACAAAATTTACACTTGCATTTATTCCCATACTATAAAGAATATTTAAAACATAAATATAATCTGGTTTTTTAATAATATTTTTTTGTAAAACTTCTAAGATATCCTCACTAACAAAAGAGCCACCAACTTTATATGAAATTACAACTTTTTTATTTGCTTTTTCATTTAATTTATCTAAAGCCTCTTTCATATTTTGTACTTCCATAGAACGTGAAGCTATGACTAAATCAACCATAGGTATATCATCCCATGAGTCATACCAAGATTTATTTATTGTTTTAATGTTTTTTATATTTTCTTTTTTTGCACTTTCATTTAATAATTCTAACATTCTACTTGAATAATCCAAACTATAAACCTTCGAAAGTTTAGATGCAAGTTTTAAGGACAAATTCCCTACTCCACAACCAACATCAAGTAAAGTATCTATTTTTTCTAAATTTAAAAGTTTTAAAAATTGTTCATTATAAATTGATTTATGAACTTTTTTATTCATAGAATCAGCTTTTATATCCCAAGCTTCTTTACTTTTCATTTTAAAAGTTGAGGCCTCTTTTTGTTCCATATAAAGTTTATTAAAATCTATATTTTCAAATCTCATTTATTGCTCCTTTGCTAAATATTCATATAAATAGAGTTTTTGTCTCAACTCTTTTAGTGTATCCAATTTTAAACCCTCTTCTATCCAATTTTTAAGCTCTTTAGAAATTTGAAGGGGTTTTAGTAACTCTTCTTTTTTCTCTTTTGAAATCTTTTTGTGTTCAGCCAAAACTGTAATATGACCCAGAATAGAAGTTAATCCTAAATCTCTGATTTGAGATATTTCTTCTACACTTTTTCCAACATTCAAAAGCTCATAAGTTTCTAAATATGTTTTTGTTAGTTTTTTTAATGGCTCTTTATTTTCTAGTTTTTCTTTAAATTCCTCTTTTATCTCTTTAGATAAATGCAAGAAAGTCTCTCCATATTTTTCATATTTTACAAGTCCAACTCCATTTATTTCTAA
>ERZ724503.1685-NODE-1685-length-10221-cov-7.772280_pt1 | contig 10221 bp, 7 predicted proteins | sample MGYA00376036_ERZ724503 | MGnify/ENA primary metagenome ERZ724503 (study PRJEB28724, sample SAMN07190885) | wastewater metagenome | isolation source: influent of sewage treatment plant in Hong Hong | place: Hong Kong | collected 2016-03-17 ...
GCACGATCACTGCTGGCGCTGCTCCGACCGGCAACGACGCTTTCACTACGCTCCAGAAGGGTCAGTGGATTTCAGTCATTCCGGCAGCCGGCGCTTCACAGACCGTCAAGGACTACTTCTACGGTCGCGCTTTCCGCATCGACAGCACTGCCGCCATCACCTCGACGATCATCACCCTTGACGCCGCCACCCCGATCAACACCACGATTGCCGGCGCTTCGCTCTCTGGCGCTTCGATCTCGTCCTCGCGTCTGGTCAACGGCAACACGATGAAGTCTTACTCCATCGAAGCCGGCCACCTCGACGTCGGCCAGTACCGCCAATACACCGGCATGATTGCCTCGAAGCTGGACCTGAAGATCGGCGTCGGCAGCATCATTACCGGCACCGTCGATTTCATGGGCAAGGGCATGACCCTCGCGCAGGCTACCGGCATGGGCACCGTGGTTGCCTCCAAGGGCTACAGCCCGGCTAACGCCGTTCGTGGCGTCTTCGACATCCTCGAAGGCGGTTCCTCGATCACCGCGACGACCTACATCAAGTCAGCGGACATCACCATCGACAACTCGCTGCGCGGTCAGGATGCCGTCGGCGTCCTCGGTAATGCAGGCGTCGCTGCTGGCACGATCAAGGCTTCTGGCAAGCTGGAGGTCTACTTCGCCGACCAGACCATGTACAACAAGTTCCTGAACAACACCGAGACCTCCCTGGCGATCCCGGTGCAGGACAACGCAGGCAACGGCTACGTCTTCGTCTTCCCGCGCATGAAGTACACGGCGGCGAAGGTCAATGCGGGCGGTCTCGATCAGGACAACATGCTGTCCTTGGACTTTACCGCCCTGATGGACAACGTCGCAACCTCCGCAACGTACCAGAAGACGTTCTCGATCTTCCGCGTCGGCGCTGCCACCTAAGTTTTACCGGAGGGCTTCGGCCCTCCAACAAACCCTCACTAAGAAAGGAAGTACCCTAGATGGCTCTTGATATTTTTGCCCAATTTGCTACCGATGAAACCCTCGAGGAAAATGGTACGTGGTTCCAGATCGGCGGCGGCGCTCGTGTTCTGGTTGCCCGTTCCGGCAATCGCAAGTACGGGAAGATGCTGACCAAGGAGGTCGAACGCAACAAGAAGGCGCTGGACTTGAATGACGACGCGGCTGACAAGCTGTCGGAAGAGATCATGATTTCTGTCCTCGCTGAGACCATCCTTCTTGGTTGGGAAGACATCAGCTTCAAGGGTGAAGTGCTGGAGTACAACGTCGCCAATGCCAAGAAACTTCTGGCAGTAAAGGACTTTCGTAAGGCCATCGCGCAGTTCGCTGATGACGTCTCTGCGTTCAAGTTCAAGGAGACCGAAGAGCAGGGAAAAGCCTGACGGCCTACCTTGCATGGCAATTGGAATGGGGTGCGAGTGAACAGTTTTTCAAGCTGGTAAGAGAAGACACTGGCGTACCCCACCCCGCTGACATTGGGAGACCAGGACTCAGGAACGACTGCATCAAATATCTGGATGCTTTCCGTTACCTGGGTCCTTGTCGCTTATGGAGCGAAGTAGGCCCGCAGCCGATACAGGTGAGCGAGGTAGAAGCCTACCTCAATATCGCCGGCATAGAAGTGCCATACATGAGGTTGAAGTACCTGCACCTGATTCAGCAGTTGGATCAGGTGGAGTTGAAGCACATCGCCCGCAAGCAACAATGAGGTAGTAGCAAATGGCAACCGCGAATCTAAGTGTAGGTATCAATACCAAACCAGCGCATGAGGCCTTGAAGAAACTCAAGGACGAAATGGCGAACATCAAGGCGGCGATTCCGGTCACCATCGACCCGAAGTCGGTGTCCTCGGCGTTGTCTGGCACAAAGATCAAGGTAACCATCGATGCTGCTGATCTGGCCTCCCAGTTTAGAAGGGCGGCGCAGGACGGGCTATCCGGCCTGAAACTTGGTAGCGGGTCAATCGACACTACTCAGATCAAGGCAGGCATTGACCAGATCAAGCAGTATATGGCCAATGCCGCTAACGACCCGGCTATGGGTAACGCGCTTGCCGACAACATCAAGAAAGGTACGCCAAAAGCTGCTGTGGCAGCAAAGGAAGCAGGTAAGGCTGCTGGAAAGGCGTTTGCAGACGGCGAGGAAGAAGGCGCTCGTACTGCCAAGATCAGCTACCGATTCAAGCAGGGAGCAGGCTCCGTCTCGATCTCCGAGAAGACGGACTACACGGCGGAGCAGGTTAAGGCTCGTGCCGAGGCTGAGAAGTCTGATACATCCTCGCGGGCGGCGATGCTCCGGCGCATTGCCCTTATAAGGGAGGAGTTTGAAGCGAGAAAACAACTTCAGACTCTGAATGACGCAGGGTATAGGCAGCAGGAACTGGCTAAGCAGAAGGCTGAGGCTAGGATGCAGGCGTTGAATGAGACGGGGCATCGGCAGATGCAGTACCGTCAGATTCAGCAAGCGCAGTCGCTTCAGGCTCTGAATGACGCAGGGTATAGGCAGCAGGAACTGGCTAAGCAGAAGGCTGAGGCTAGGATGCAGGCGTTGAATGAGACGGGGCATCGGCAGATGCAGTACCGTCAGATTCAGCAAGCGCAGTCGCTTCAGGCTCTGAATGACGCAGGGTATAGGCAGCAGGAACTGGCTAAGCAGGCCCATCAAAAGAAGATGGAGCTTCTTGACGCACGATTCGCTGCGAGCAGTGCTAAGTCTCAACTTAACAAGGCCAAACTGGCTGAGTCCTTGTCTGCCAGAGGGGTAGATGCTTCTGGCGTGGTTGGCCCGTTGGCTGCAAGTTTTGGCAACGCTGCGGGGATTGCACAACTGAGTTCTGCCACCAAGCAACTCGGCAACGCCCACAAAGAAGCCACCACCCACACCAAGACCCACGCCGCTGCCATGCGCGACGCCCACAGCGCTGCGCGAGGCCTTGCCTCTGGCTTTGGCCTGATCTGGCTGACGTGGGGTAACATCGCACCCCTGCTCGCAGGCGCCTCCTTGTCGCATGGCTTCATTCAAGCTATGAAGGCGGGCACCGAATTTTCCTACCAACTTACGTTTGTGAAAGCTTTGGGTGGGGAGACAGCGGAGTCGGTGAGAGGCATCGGCAACGCGGCGCTGGAACTCAGCAAAAATGGTCTATTCGGTCCTGTGGAACTTGCCAATGGTTTGCGCACGCTATCGCAAGCAGGCCTGTCTGCTGCGGAGTCGATGAAAGCCTTGCCTGTCGTTTTGGACCTTGCCACTGTTGGCGAGATGAACATGAAGGACGCCGCAGTCACCCTTGTCGGCGTGATGACTGCGTTCAATCTTGATAAGTCGGACCTAACCAAAATCGGCGATGTGTTCGCTAAGGCCGCTGCGGTTTCCCAGACCAGCGTTGAGCAAATGACGCAGGCAATGAAAACTGCTTCCGTGGTCGGGGAGCAATACGGCGCCTCGATGCAGGATACGGCGACTGCTCTAACCTTGCTGGCAAAGATGAATATCACCGGCACCGCAGCCGGCACTTCGCTGCGAAACATGCTGAAGGAACTGTACTCTCCTACAGAAAAAGCAGCAAAAATAATGAAGGACCTTGGTGTTTCAGCACAAACCGCATCTGGGGAGTTGAAGCCATTCCCAGACGTTATTTTCTCGATGAAGAAAAAACTCGAGGAATTCAATAAAGCAAGCCAAATCAAGATTCTTCAAGGCTTGTTCGGTGAGCGTGGGGCCAAAGAAGCTGTTGCGATGCTTTCGCTAACTCGAGAGGAATGGGACAAACTGAACAAGACGATCAGCGAGTCAGGCGGGTTTATGCGGGAAGTTTCTGCTGAACTTGAAGGGACTGTCAAAGGGTCATTCAAGCAGGCGATCAACACCCTTCAGGTATCTTTGATTGAGGCTTACAACAGCACTGAGGGGGCGGCTGGGCAACTCGCAGGAAAACTTAAAGAGACCTTTGGTTCTGTGCAGTTTAAGGAAAGCCTTACAACAATCGTCACTGGAATGCTTGGTATAACCAACGCCCTCGTTACAATGGCCCCGGCTCTGGCTGTAGCAGCAGGGGGTTGGATAGCCCTTCGTGCAGCGATGATCGGAGCCGCTGTATGGACTAGCGTAAGCACGGCTTTAGCGGGTGCAACCCTCGCAACCCAAACTCTTGGGGCTGTTGCTGCGGGTACAGCCACAACACTGACAGGTTCGACAGGGATTCTTGCCGCTGCTCGTATGCTTCCAGGCGTACTTGGTGCAGCAGGCGCGTCTCTGATAGCAACCACAGGTTTGTTAGGCCCTCTTGCTATTGCGATAGGGGCTGCGGGAGCCGCATGGTATCTGTTCAGGGACCGTACCGAAGAGACCATGAATCAGTCAACCGCTAAGGTTCGCACCTCTACTCAAGAGATGATTAGTGACCTTAGAAAGTTTCAAGCGGAGGCTGGGAAACTCAACGCTGGCACGGTCAGGAGCAGAGCGGATGCTGCGTTTTCAGCAACAGAGGGAACTTGGGAGTCTTTGGCGAAGGACAGAAAAGAGGCTGCCAAGAGATTTGGTTTGTCTGAGCGCGATCTTACCGGGGATTTCAATGAGTATGCTCTGGCTGCAAAAGCAACAAGTACGTATAACATTTTCCCGGTACTGGACGCCATCAAGAAGAAAAGTGCAGAGGCTGCCGCTCAGAGAGAAGCTGCTTTAGGGTTGCTAAAGTTGGCTAAAAAAGCAGAAGAGGATGATCTTCTGATTGCCAAGAGTGCTCAAGTTACATCGGGCACAAAGAACTATGAAGTAGGAGGTGGGGGTGGAGGCGGAGGCCGCGCCTCCCGCGAAGCTGCCAAACTCGAGAACGCTAATGTTTTGGACTTGGAGAAACGTTATCAGGCAGAGTTGAAGACGATAGATGCTTACTATGCCAAACTCGAGAAGATTGAAAGCACAAGCGCACAGTACGGCATCAAGACAAAGGAAGAGGCAGAATCCAAGATTACTGCACTCACTGAGGAGCACTGGACCAAGAGGCTGGAGAAGGTCTCGACCATGAGCGACGAGATGTCTGCCCTCCTTGGCAAGTCCGTCAAACTCAGCGAGGCTGATGCACAAAAGGCAAAGACCTTTGTCGCCACGGCGCAGGAGGAAATCAACACGCTGAAGGAGAAGATAGAGTGGATCAAGGAAGAGGCCAGGCTGAGGGCTGAGGGGGCTGAGATACGCTTTAATAAAAATCTCAGGGACGCTGCCGATGAACTCGACAAGGAACAAGCTGCTCGTAGGCAGAAGATTTATGGTGGGGCGGAAGACCCGATCTCCCGTGCCCGCTCCGAAGGTGAACTTGCTGCCGAACTGAAGTACACGAAGCTGAGGACTGAGGCCGAGGAAGAGTTGCGTATTGCCAGACTTGGGGGAGATAAAGACGCTATCGAGTCTGCGCAACGACGTAGGGACATCGTTCTGGAAACTATCGCACAACAAAAAGTCGCACTAGCAGATTTGTTTGAAACGGATACCCGTTATATGCAATCTGCCGAGTATGGTTGGAATCAGTTCTGGACGAAATACTACGAGAACGCTGTAACGGCTGCCAAGGTTGTCGAACAAAGTATGGACAGTGTCACCAAGCACATCGAGAACGCTATTTCCGAAGTAATTGAAACTGGCAGACTGGATTGGAAGAAGTTGGTTTCTGCAATTGCTGCTGACCTCGGTAAGATAGCAGCCAAAGGCTTGCTTAGTGATCTTGCTGGGTTCCTCTTCCCGTCCAGAAAAGGGACGGGTGGCTCTGCTCAAGGGGCTGGAATGGGCGGCGGTGATGGGGGAATAATTTCAGGAGTTACGGGTGCGCTCAAAAGCTTCTGGGATTCCTTGACAGGGGCGACAGGAGCTACTGCGGCATCTACCGCATCTACGCTAAAGGATATAGTTCAACTCGGCGTAAAGACTACGACAGAGACGTCGGCGACGGCTGCGGTTGCAACCCTTGCAACCTCGGCGGCGGCTGCCTCTGCTGCCCTTCAGGCTCTGGCAGCAAGTTCTGCTGCTACATCTGGCGCAAGCACTGCGGCTTCGGTGGCTAGTGCTGTCGCTGCGGCGGCTGCCAATGGTGCCGTTTTTGACAGGAACTTGTCTTACTTTGCTACCGGAGGTATCGTCAATAGCCCCACTCTTTTCCGGTTTGCTGATGGCACCGGAATGATGGGCGAAGCAGGTCCCGAAGCCATCATGCCTCTAGCTCGTGACAGCCAAGGAAGGCTTGGTGTAAGATACGAAGGAAGAGAAGCCCCACAGCAATCTGGTCGTGCTATTTCTGTACAACCTGCGCAAAATAACCTGCGTATCGTCAATGCGTTTGATACCAGCGTCGTGGGTGACTACATGGGCAGCAGAGAAGGAGAAAAGGTCATTATGAATGTCATTAGAAGGAATCAAAACACGATCTCTAACATGGTTTACTCCTGACGTGACAAAACATAAAAGACAAGGGGTAACAGTGCAGGAAACTGGGCGTGACCTATAAGATATGGCCTTTCATACCTCAGCACGGCGTTGATGAAGTGCTGGAGTGGAAAACTGACGTCCTCCGCGCCCGCGATAAGGAGCAGAGGGTCATGCTCAGGAACGCGCCTCGCCAGTTTCTTTCATACACATTCTTGATGGATGAGCACACCTTGTCGAAAGCCAGAGCATTGGCTTACGGGTGGGGTGGAAGGCAGTTTGGTATCCCTGTTTGGACAGAGGTTATTTTTGTCGGAGTTGTGTCTTCTTCTGATACCAGCATTGCGGTCGATACAACCTCGTCTGAATATGATGCTGGCGGGCAGGTGCTTATCTGGCAAGACGATAGCAATTATACCGAAGCGACGATAGCCTCTATTACTGGGTCTCAATTGAATTTGTCTGGGCCTGTTGGTAAGAACTTTACAGCCGCCTATGTGTGCCCACTACGGATCGGGAAAATGGTGGATGGGTTTTCTCTCCAGAGGGGTCCGAATGCCAGTATCAAGGGTAGCGTTGAGTTCCGTGTAGACGATAATTCGGCGTATGCTGCTGCATCTGGATTCCCGACACTGCTTGGTCTGGAAATTCTTACAGACACCATGTACTACCTCGGGGGAGCAGATGAGAAGATCATTCGTGAAGTTGATGTAATGGATAACCTGACTGGGAAGGTTTACACCCCGTTCAGGTACACCAGGTCTGACCAAGCTTTTTATGTCGGATTTAGTCTTCAAACACGTACAGACATCAAGCGGATTCGCTCTTGGTTCCATACTCTAAAGGGGCGCCTTACTCCTTTCTGGTTAATAAGTCAGGCGGCTGATCTCACCTTGACGTCGGATGTCGGAGCGTCTGATACCAGTATCGGAGTTAAAAGCATTGGGTATGAAGCAAATTACACTCAGACTGCGATACGTATTTTAAGAACCAACGGTGTTGCCACGTATCACCGGGTAACCTCTGGCTCTACAGTTGGTAGTGTTGATTTTCTTACTTTGTCTGCTGCTGCTGGTGTTGCAGCAACCGTTGGAAATACAGAAAGTATCAGTTTCATGAGATGCGTTCGCCTTGATTCTGATAGGATAGAGTTTAGTCATCAGGAAAATCATTATGCGTCCATCAAGGTGCCCTGTATCGAGGTCCCTGTGCCATGACCTACTCAGCTATTGAAACCTCGGTTCAATCCGGACGCCCGCTGGAACTTTATGAATTCACTTATGGTGCTACCGCTTATCGCTACACCAGTGCTGATGACGATGTAGTCTACGGTGGGAACACTTATACCGCCGTGCCGATTTCACGAGGGGCCGTCGAAGCGACCAGCGAGATCGCGCGGCTGGCGCTGGAAATCACCGCATCGCGCGAACTTCCTCTGTTAGACCTGTTTTCAACAGCGGCTCCAGAGAGAGTAGTCCTTGTCACCTTGCGCCGCCTGCATTCCGGCGACGGCGAGGCAATTATTATATGGATGGGCCGCATCCTCAACGTGACGCTGAACAACGCCTCTGCAGAAATACATTGCGAAAGCGTCTATACGTCGCTCAAACGTGTCGGGCTGCGACGCCTTTATCAAAAAAATTGCCCGCATGTTCTGTATGAAACGGAATGTGCGGTTAACCGCGCCAGCTTCGGGTCTTCGCAAACTGTCGTGTCGATCACCGGCACCGTAATCGAGTTGGACACGCTTGATACTTTCGCCTCCAACTACTTTGCCGGAGGCTACATGGAATGGGAAAGCCCCCCCGGCTATTTTAATCAACGTTCCATCCGTATGAATGCGGGATTCAACGCCACCGTTAGCTTCCCATTGAATGGGCTGGCAATCAACGATGTCGTCGTGGTCTATCCAGGGTGCGATCACACGCTGGCGACTTGTGATGCGATTTTCTCCAACAGCGAGAACTATGGAGGTATGCCGTACTGGCCGAAAAAGAATCCGTTCGACGGTACGATTATTTATTGAGGCAAACCCGTGATCTACGTCCAGATATTCCTCCTCGTTGTTTCGCTAATCGTCAGCTATGCGCTGAGACCGAAGCCGGTCATCCCGAAGCCGGCATCGCTCGACGATTTCGACATCCCCATGGCCGAACTTGGCCGGGCGGTTCCAGTTGTATTCGGAACGATGGTGCTGCGCAGCCCGAGTGTCATCTGGTACGGCGATCTCCGCACCACCGCAATCAAGAAAAAGCAGAAGAAGTGACAACCGTGACCCATCGCCATTTTCGTGAAGTCGGCTTCTGTAACCGGGGGCTGCGCGCAGAGGCTTTGCGACACGGCATAGACTGGGCAGGATTCCTGAAATCAGGCATCGACGCTCAAGCACTGCGCGCGCTGGGTAACGCCATGGCCGAGCGCGCGATAGCACGCGCAGAAAAAGAGGTGCAGAATGGGCAGCAGTAAAAAAGTCACTGTCGGCTATCGCTATTACATGGGGCTTCACTTCGGCCTCTGCCACGGTCCCGTGGACTCAGTCAAGGAAGTGCTCGTCGGCGACCGCACGGCATGGTCAGGCGGTCAAACGGAAACTGGCATGATTTCGATCAATGCGCCAAACTTGTTTGGCGGCGACGATAAGGAGGGCGGCATTGTTGGCGATCTTAACATTCTCATGGGAACGTCCGGACAGAGTGTGAATAGTTACCTACAGGCAAAACTTGGGGCAACAAAGATTCCTGCGTTTCGCGGCATCCTCTCGGCACTATGGAGCGGTGGTCAGGTAACTGCGAATAATCCATACGTCAAGCCGTGGGCATTCCGTGTGTCGCGGACTCTGGAAGGTTGGTCAGGCGGGTCCGCCTGGTATCCTGAAAAAGCGCGCATTGACTGCGGCGGGGGATAGCCATGCACATCCAAATGAACCCCGCGCATATCATCTATCAGTGCCTTACTGATACGGCATGGGGCATGGGCTATCCGACCTCCTCCTTGGATGACACCTTGTTCAGGGCAGCGGCGGACACGTTGTACGATGAAGGGTTCGGTTTGTCATTCCTGTGGACCAAGCAGGAGACCATCGAAAACTTTATCCAGGTCGTGCTTGATCACATCGGCGGCATTCTTTACGTAACGCCGGATACCGCGAAGTTCGCGCTCAAACTGATTCGCTCCGATTACGTCTTCGCCTCGCTCCCGCAATACGGGCCGGAGTCCCTTATTTCTGCCGAAGACTACCAGCGCCAAGCTTGGGGTGAAACGATCAACGAAATGACGGTTGTCTACACCGACGGCAACACTGGTAAGGATGTGACCGTTACCGCCCAGGATATTGCCAACGTGCGAATTCAGGGCGGCGTCGTGTCGCAGACAAGAAATTATCCAGGGATTCAGTGTGTCGGCGTCGCCCAGAGGGTATGCCTGCGCGACCTCCAGACGGTTTCCACGCCGCTCGCCAAGATAAAACTTACCGCCACCCGCGCTCTGTGGCAGGTATTCCCCGGCGACGTGTTCCGTCTGTCGTGGCCGGAATATGACATCGCTGATGTCGTATATCGGGTTATGACCATTAACCGTGGAACGCTTGAAGATGGCCGGATCATCATTGAAGCCGTTGAGGATGTGTTCGGGCTACCAGAAAGCACGTATCTGCAGGATCAACCGAGTGAGTGGGAAGACCCATCCAACCCGGCAGCGGCGGCGCCGTACAGGAAACTGCTGGAAACGCCGTATTGGGATTTGGTGCGAAACTTGTCGGCGGCTGACCTCGATTACGTCGACCCGCTATCCGGGTATCTCGAAACCCTGGCAGTCAGGC
>ERZ724503.1690-NODE-1690-length-10192-cov-4.300483_pt1 | contig 10192 bp, 8 predicted proteins | sample MGYA00376036_ERZ724503 | MGnify/ENA primary metagenome ERZ724503 (study PRJEB28724, sample SAMN07190885) | wastewater metagenome | isolation source: influent of sewage treatment plant in Hong Hong | place: Hong Kong | collected 2016-03-17 ...
GCTCGGTTCCGGGGCACAGGGCGGTCGCATCATTGCGCTCGCGGACAACCCAGCCTACGGGGCGATCAAAAGAGCGCTCGCCTGCGAACTCCTCGATGCGATCGATCCGGCGCAATTCGCCGGCCTCGACACCGAATCCAAGCGCGAGGACATCCGCGACCTCCTCAGCGGCATCATCGCGGACAAGAACATGGTGATGACGATCGCCGAACAGGAGGACCTGCTCGACGACATCTGCGCCGATGTGTTCAGCGGCGGCTCGCTGGAGGCGCTGCTTGCGCGCAACGATGTCGCCACCGTGATGGTGGACGGCTTCGGCGATGTCTATGTCCACGCGGCCGGCGAATTCGCGGAAACCGGCATCCGCTGTCACAACTATCAGCGGCTGCTCGATCTCGTGATGCGCGAGGCGCAGCGGCGCGGCGAAGCGCTCCGGATCAATCACATAACCGACATTGCGGGATTTGCCGGCAACGCGGTCATTACGCGCGACTTGTTCGTGTTCGACCTGGCCGGGGAGGGGGCTTCTGGCAGCCCCGGCAATTGCGCCGGTTTGCCTTCCCGCCCCTGGCAGCGCGCAGGTGTCTTCAGCGATGACAAGCGTCTTGCGGCGTCGATTGATGCGCTCATGAAGGACCGTTGAATCACCGTCCGACAACGGGGCGGTGAACGGTTCTCCAAGGCGAGATCATTCCGGTCGAATCGGAAACCCGCTCGTGTTTTCATCGAGCGGCGGCACTTTCCGCCGCGAACCGCTTCGCGGAAAACGCCTAGCTCATGGCGACCTCGAAACCACGGCGCACGGCGGGGCGGGCCATCATGGTTTCGTACCAGCGCTTGACGTTGGGAAAATCGCCCAGGTCGACCTTGTGTCGCGGGTGCCGCCACGCCCAGCCGACAATGGCGAAATCGGCAATGGAAATGTCGCCGGCGAAGAACTCATGGTCGGCGAGCCGCCGATCCATGACGCCGTACAGTCTGAGCGTCTCCTTCATGTAGCGTTCCAGTCCGTAGCGGCGGTCCTGCTCGTCGGCTACATCGAGGAAGTGATGCACCTGTCCGGGCATCGGACCGAACCCGCCTACCTGGAACATCAGCCATTCGAGCACGGGGACGCGTGCGCGCAGATCGCGCGGCCAGAACCGCCCGGTCTTTTCACCGAGATAGATCAGGATGGCGCCCGACTCGAACACGCTGATCGGCTTGCCGCCCGGGCCGTCCGGATCGACGATGGCCGGAATCTTGTTGTTCGGACTGATCTTCAGAAAAGCGGGATCGTGCTGCTCGCCCTTGAGAATATTCACCACATGGACGGTGTAGGGCAGTTCCATTTCCTCAAGCGCCACGCTGATCTTGCGACCATTGGGGGTACCGTAGGCATACAGATCGATCGCCATGCGCGGCTCCTGAATAAGACTGGGCTCCGGGCGCCATGCCGTGCCCGCCGTGGCAGATCGGTAATCCGACTCGCCGGCCGCGTCCATGCCCGTTCGCGCGAAGCCTTCAAGTCGAACAAGCGCCGTGTTAGCAAAGATCGTTGCAATTTGGACTTTTCGCCCATGCATCCGACTTTCGCGAAGCGCGGCGGCGCCGCCGTTCCGATCTGGTTCGTCGACAAGACGGGTTGGCCCGCGGTAAGCGCCCAGCTCGACAATGCGGCCCGCGCTTTTGCGGCCGCGTCAGGGTTCGAGCCGAAGGCCGAACGGCATGTCTTGCTTCCCGACGCGACCGGCGGTCTCGCGGCGGTTCTGGTCGGCTGCGACGAGGCGGGCGCGCCCGGGCGCGATCCGTTTTTTGCCGGGCGGCTGCCGTCGCTGTTGCCGCGCGGGGTCTATCGCTTCGCCAATGCCGGAGCGCAGGCGCGGCTTGCGGCGCTCGCTTTCGCGCTCGGCGCTTACCGCTTCAACCGCTACCGCTCGGAATCGGGGAAAGAGGTGCACCTCGAAATCCCCGAGGGCGTCGATGGCGGCGAGCTGTCGCGCATCGTCGAGGCGGTCTATCTGGCGCGCAACCTCATTAATACGCCCGCCAACGACATGGGGCCGGACGAGATCGAGCGGGCGGCCAACGATCTTGCCGCACGCCACGGCGCTGAAATCGGCACGCATGTCGGCGAAGAAGTCCTGGCCGAGCATTTTCCCCTCATCCACGCGGTCGGCCGTGCGGCCGAACAGGCGCCGCGGCTGATCGATCTCGCCTGGGGCGACGAGAAGGCGCCGAAGGTGACGCTGGTCGGCAAGGGCGTGTGCTTTGATTCAGGCGGGCTCGATATCAAGGGCGAAAGCGCGATGCGCCTGATGAAGAAGGACATGGGCGGCGCGGCGGCCGTGCTCGCGCTCGCCGATATGATCATGGGCCGCGGCCTCAAGCTGCGGCTGCGCGTGCTTATCCCGGCGGTCGAGAACGCGGTGTCGGCCAAAGCGTTTCGGCCGCTCGACGTCTATCGCTCGCGCAAGGGCCTCACCGTCGAGGTCGGCAATACCGACGCGGAGGGCCGACTTGTCCTCGCCGACGCGCTGGCGCTCGGAGACGAGGGGCGGCCGGACCTGCTCATCGATCTCGGCACGCTGACCGGGGCGGCGCGGGTCGCGCTCGGGCCGGAGCTGCCGCCGTTCTACACCGACGACGAAGCGCTCGCCGCGGCGCTTTCCTCACACGCTTCGGCGGAGAACGATCCGCTGTGGCGGATGCCGCTGTGGCGGCCGTACGATTCGATGCTCGACTCCAAGGTTGCCGATCTCAACAACGTCTCCACGACCGGGTTTGCCGGCTCGATCACCTGCGCGCTGTTCCTTCGGCGCTTCGTCAGCAAGGCCAAATCCTGGCTGCATGTCGACATCTATGGCTGGAACCCGAAGACCAGGCCCGGGCATCCCGAAGGCGGCGAGTGCCAGGCGGCGCGCGCGCTCTACGCGCTGCTGTGCGAACGCTATGGCTGACGTGTGCGCCCGATGACGCCGTTCGACGCGCGCGTGACGCCGGCCCGCCCCGATCTTGCCGCCGAGCATCTGCGGGGACGGGTCGAAGCGGAGCGCTTCGTTGTTGGCGTTGTCCGCGAAGTGGTCGAGGCGCAGGCGCCGCTGCGGCGGACGCCGGCCCCCGATGCGCCGCTCGACACCGAGGCGCTGCGCGGCGAGCGGGTCATCGTCTATGAGGAAGACGGCGAAGGGTGGTGCTGGGGCCAGCTCGCGGGCGACGGCTATGTCGGTTTTCTGCCGCAGCAGGGGCTCGCGCCGCCGGGACCGGAGCCGACCCATCAGGTTGCGGCGCTGCGCACGTTCTTGTTTCCGGGACCCTCGATCAAGCTTCCGCCGCTGATGGCGCTGTCGCTCGGCAGCCGCATCGCTGCCGCCCGCGTCGATGCAAACTTCGCATATCTCGCGAGCGGCGGCTGCATTCCGGTGCAGCACGTAGCGCCTGTCGGCACGGTCGAGCCGGATTTCGTCGCGGTCGCCGAACGGTTCGTCGGCGTGCCCTATCTCTGGGGCGGCAAGACCAGCCTCGGGATCGATTGCTCCGGACTCGTCCAGGTCGCGCTCACCGCGGCCGGCATCGCATGCCCGCGCGACAGCGACATGCAGGAGAAGGCGATCGGCGTTTCCATCGGGACGGACGGATCGGTCCCGGTCGCGCGCGGCGATCTCCTGTTCTGGAAGGGCCATGTCGCGATTGCGCGCGACGCCGAGACGCTCGTGCACGCCAATGGCTATCACATGGCGGTTGCGATTGAGCCGATGGCGGAGGCGATCCGGCGCATCGCCGCGGCGGGCGGCGTGGTCACAAGTATCAAGCGCCTTCCGGCGGCCTGATCAGCAGACGACTTTGTCGCAGGTTCGTATCGACTTGATGATCTCGACGAGGCTTTTCTTGCCGGGATAGCCGAGAATGGCGACGCCCTTGATCACGAAGGCCGGCGTCGCCGCCAGTCCCATGGCGTTGCCGAGCTGGACGTGGGCGATCATCGCCTTGGTCACGGCCTCCTCGTCGGCAGCCTTCACCAATTGCTCCTTGGAAAAGCCCAGGCTCGTCGCCACCGACAGCGCACGGTTGCCATCGACCACTCCGCGGCCAGAAAAGATGAGATGATTGAATTCGAAAAACTGTTGCGGCGTCGCCAGGCGTGCGAGGGCGAATTCGACCCGTCCCGCCTGAATCGACGGGACGCCAAGAACAGGGAAGGGCACCAGGACGAGTTTCAGCTCGTTGTCCGCTTTGACGAGGGCGGCAAGATCCGCGGCGGCTTTGCGGCAATACGGACAATTGAGATCGTAGAATTCCACCAGCGTCACGTCGCCACGCGGATTTCCGACGGTTACGACTCCGGGCAGCGCTGCGATCTGGCTCTCGAGTTCGACCGGAACGCGGTAGTTCACGATGTCGGTCCCGTCGTCGGCCTTGAGCGGATACCAGGAGCTTTCGCTCTGCGCCCGCGCGCCCACGGCGGACAGCAGCGCGATGGCGACGGCCACGAAAATGAAGAGAAAAGACTTGCCGCGCATCGCCATTACTCCCGCAGCAGGTCGGGCAGCCGCGTGCGGTTGAGCGCGATCCATTGCAGCGCCATGATCAGGTAGCCGTTATGGATCGTGCCGCGCGTCAGCGCATCGAGCGCGTCGTCGATGCGCACGCGGATCGGCAGCGTCTGCTCGACCTCGTAAGCGGCGCCGGCCCGCGCCGGCGCCTTTGAGGCGTCCACCGCGGCGATATAGATCGTTGCGCATTCATCGAGCAGGCCCGGCGCCGGCATGAAGGAATAGATTTCGCGCACGGCGCGCGGCGCTATCCCGATCTCCTCCAGACATTCGCGGCGGATGGCCTGGTCCGGCGTTTCGGTGTGATCGACATATCCGGCGGGAATCTCGACCAGGTCTCCCAGCCCCAGGCGCAAATGCGCGGTGAGGCGGAACTGGCGGATCAGCACGATCTCGTCCCGATCGGGATCGACGGCGATGACGCCGACGGTGCGTCCCACCCGCAATATGTCGCGGACGAAGTGCGCCTTGCCTTCATCCGCGTGCGTAAGCTCGACGTGGTAGCGCTCGAACGGACGGAAACCCGTCCCCACCGGCTCGGGTTTGCTGATGCACGCCTCGGCGGCTTGATCAGCGAGCGTCGGCACTGTCTCGCTCCCGCGCTCGGCTGCTCTTGCCGTCGCCCTGTCCCTTACGTCGGCCATGTCAACCGATCCTATTGCGCCACCACGCCTTCCGGCGCCGTCTCGAGGTTGAAGGCCGCCGCGAACAGCGCCCGTGTGTACTCCGTTTTCGGATTGGCGAATACGTCGCACGCCGGGCCCGCTTCCACGACCTTGCCGTGCCGCATCACGATCAGGCGGCTGGCGAGCGCCGCCACTACGCGGAGATCGTGGGAGATGAACAGGTAGGTCAGGTCCCGGCGCTGCTGCAGATCGCGCAGGAGGTCGACCATCTGCGACTGGATCAGCATGTCGAGCGCGCTGGTCGGCTCGTCGAGCACGATGAAGGTCGGCTCCAGCACGAGCGTGCGGGCGACCGCGATGCGCTGGCGCTGCCCGCCGGAGTATTCGTGCGGGTAGCGGAAACGCGACTCGGGATCGAGGCCGACATCCGACAGCGCGCGGATCACCCGGTCGGAGCGTTCGGCGGCGGATAGGTGCGGCTGATGCACCCACAGGCCTTCCTCGATGATGTCGGAAATCGACATGCGGGGGGAGAGCGAGCCGAACGGGTCCTGAAACACGATCTGCATGTCGCGGCGGAACGGCCGCATCTGCTTGAACTTCAGGCCCTGAATCTGCTTGCCGAGAAAGACGATGGGGCCGTCGGACGAGATGAGGCGCAGAATCGCCAGTCCGAGCGTCGTCTTGCCCGACCCCGATTCGCCGACCACGCCGAGCGTTTCGCCTTTGCGAATCTCGATGCTGACCCCGTCGACCGCCTTGATGTGACCGATCACTTTGCGCATGACCCCGCGCTTGACCGGAAACCAGACCTTGAGGTCCTTGGTTTCGACGACGATGGGCGCCTGCGGCTGCAGCGGAGCCGGGTTCGGCTTCGGTTCGGCGGCGAGAAGGGCGCGCGTGTAAGGATGCTCCGGCGCGACGAACACGCGCTCCACCGTTCCCTGCTCGACGATCTTGCCCCGCTTCATGACGCAGACGCGGTCGGCGACCTTGCGCACGATTCCGAGGTCATGGGTGATGAACAGCATCGACATGCCGAGCCGGGTCTGAATGTCCTTCAGGAGCTTTAGGATCTGCGCCTGCACGGTGACGTCGAGCGCAGTGGTCGGCTCGTCGGCGATCAGAAGGTCGGGCTCGTTGGCGAGCGCCATGGCGATCATGACGCGCTGCCGCTGCCCGCCGGAAAGCTGGTGCGGATAGCTTCCGAGGCGGCTTTCCGGATCACGGATGCCGACCTGGTCCAGCAGATCGACGATGCGCTTGCGCGCGGCGGGCCCGGCGAGGCCGCGATGGAGCAGCAGTATTTCGCCGATCTGCTTCTCGATCGGGTGCAGCGGATTGAGCGAGGTCATCGGCTCCTGGAAGATGATCGTGATCTCGTTGCCGCGGATCTTCCGCATCTCCGGCTCGGGCAATGCGAGCAGTTCCTGGCCCTTGAACAGCACCGCGCCGCAAGGGTGCCGCGCCGCCGGGTAGGGCAGCAGCTTCATGATCGACAGCGCAGTCACCGACTTTCCCGACCCCGACTCGCCGACCAGCGCGACGGTCTCGCCGCGGGTGACATCGAACGACACTTTGTCGACGGCGACGGTCTCGCGTCCGCCCTGGGTGAAGGCGACGGAAAGATCGCGCACGGAGAGGAGCAGTTCCTGCGGGTACGACGACTGCGAAGGCGACCTGGCCTGCGAGCGGCCACCGCGCCGCGGGGGCGGCGATCCGGAGAACACCGTGAGGCGTCGCATGGCGGAGAACAGTCGGATACTCGGCATTGGCGTCTACCCGAAGGTTTTCCGCGGATCGAAGGCGTCGCGCACCGCCTCGCCGATGAAGATCAAGAGCGACAGCATGACGGCGACAGTGAAGAACGAGGTGAGGCCGAGCCACGGCGCCTGAATGTTGGCCTTGCCCTGGCTCAGCATTTCGCCGAGCGAGGGCGACCCGGGCGGCAGACCGAAGCCTAGGAAGTCGAGGGCGGTCAGCGTCATCACCGACGACGAGAGAATGAACGGCAGGAAGGTCAGCGTCGCCACCATCGCATTGGGCAGGAGATGGCGAAACATGATCGTTGCATTGGAGACGCCGAGCGCCCGCGCCGCCTGGACGTATTCGAAATTGCGCCCGCGCAGGAATTCCGCGCGCACCAGGCCGACGAGCGACACCCAGGAGAACAGCAGCAGGATGCCGAGCAGCACGAAGAACCCGGGCACCAGCACCGACGAAATGATCAACAGCAGATACAGCGACGGCACCGACGTCCAGATTTCGATGAAGCGCTGGAACAGAAGATCGGTCCAGCCGCCGAAATAGCCCTGCACCGCGCCGGCGGCGACCCCGACGACCGAGGAGACGATCGTCAGCGCCAGGCCGAACAGCACGGAGATGCGAAACCCGTAGATCAGCCGGGCGGCGACGTCGCGGCCTTGGTCGTCGGTGCCGAGCCAGTTGTATTCGAGGTCGCTGCAGCGATTGAGCTTCTTCTTGTCGAGCACCGGGCGGCATTGGGCCTCGGTGAGCATCCAGGTCGGCGGCGAAGGGGCGGGCGTGGGCAGGTCGAGATTATGCGTGTTGTACGAATAGCGGATCGGCGGCCAGACCATGTAGCCGCCCTTCTCGGCGATCAGGTTCTGCACGAAAGGATCGCGGTAGTCGGTGGCGGTCTCGAAATCGCCGCCGAATTTGGTCTCCGGATAGTTCACGAACACCGGAAAGTACCAGTGCCCTTCATAGCTTATGAAAAACGGGCGATCATTGGCGATGAACTCGGCGCAAAGCGACAGAATGAACAGCACCATAAAGACCCAGAACGACCAGTAGCCGCGCCGGTTCGCCTTGAAGTTATCCCAGCGCCGGCGGTTGATCGGCGAAAGCTTGAGCGGCCGTCCTTCCGGCAGGACGGCAAGCCCGGTCGGCGAGATCGCCGTCGTGTCCGGCGTGCGGTCGGAGGTTTCTGAGGTCGCGGCGTCCACCTCACACCTCTCGGGTCTCGAAATCGATGCGCGGATCGACCCAAGTATAAGTCAGGTCGGAAATCAGATTCACGACAAGGCCGACCAGCGAAAAAATGTAGAGCGTCGCGAACACCACCGGATAGTCGCGGTTGAGCACGCTCTCAAAGCCGAGCAGGCCGAGCCCGTCGAGCGAGAAGATCGTTTCGATCAGCAGCGAGCCGGAGAAGAACGCGTGCACGAACGCGCCGGGAAAGCCGGCGATGATCAGCAGCATGGCGTTGCGGAAGATGTGGCCGTACAGCACCTGGCGTTCCGAACAGCCCTTGGCGCGCGCCGTGAGCACGTATTGTTTGCGGACTTCGTCGAGAAACGAGTTCTTGGTGAGCAGCGTCATGGTGGCGAACGCGCCCAGCCCCATTGAAATGATCGGCAGCGTCAGGTGCCAGAAATAATCGAGGATCTTGCGCCACCAGGGAAACTGCGCCCAGTTGTCCGACGTCAGGCCGCGCAGGGGGAACCAGTCGAGAAACGATCCGCCGGCGAACAGGATGATCAGAAGGATCGCGAACAGGAAGCCGGGAATGGCGTAGCCGATGATGATGACGCCCGAGGTCCACACGTCGAAATGCGAGCCGTCGCGCACCGCCTTGCGGATGCCGAGCGGGATCGAGATGAGGTAGGTGAGCAGCGTCATCCAGATGCCGAGCGACATCGACACCGGAAGCTTTTCCTTGATGAGATCGACGACGCGCACGTCGCGGAAATAGCTCTTGCCGAAATCGAAGGTGGCGTAGTTCCGCAGCATCAGGAAGAAGCGCTCATAGGCCGGCTTGTCGAAGCCGAACTGGCGCTCCAGGCTCTTGATGAATTCCGGATCGAGCCCCTGCGCGCCGCGATATTTGGACGTCGTAGCATCGACCTGCGACGCCCCCTGCATCTGCCCGCGGGCGCCGAAATCACCGCCCGCGCTGCCCGAGATGCGCGAGGTGGCGCCGGTGTCGGAGCCGGAAATCTGCGCGATCACCCGCTCGACCGGCCCGCCGGGCGCGAACTGCACGACGATGAACGACACCAGCATGATCCCGAGCAGCGTCGGGATCATGAACAGGATGCGGCGGACGATATAGGCGGCCATGTCATCCTTCGATCGGCTGTTGCCCGAGCATTCTCACCGATTCCCGCTCATTGTACGCTCGCTTATGGAAGCGGAGGCAAGGGGAGGCGGCGCTGAGCAGCCCGGCAAGCCCCAGCCCCAACAACGGTCTGTTTACCACAAGGGAAGCAACGCCGGCGGGGATCAGGTCCGCTCGGTCTTCCCCGCCTTGTCGCGATCATACCACCAGGTCTCCGGGATGCCGCGCGCGTAGCGCGGTTTGGTCGCAGGCCGGCCGAACACGTCCCAACAGGCGATCCAATGGGAGGCCTTGTACCAATGGGGAACCCAGTAGCGCCCCGCGCGGATCACGCGGTCGAGCGCACGCGCGGCCGTCACAAGCTCGGCCCGCGTGTTCGCTGCGATCACCGCGTCGACCAGCGCATCGATCGCCGGATCGGCTATGCCGGCAAGATTATACGAGCCCTTCGTGGACGCGGCCTGCGACGAGAAATACGAGCGCAGCGTTTCGCCGGGAAGGGTTGAGAAGCTGAAGCGCTGCACCGTCAGATCGAAGTCGAAATCATTGACCCGCGCGCGGTACTGCACCGGATCGACCATGCGCAGCGAGGCGTCGATGCCGAGCAGGTTGAGGTTCTTGATGAACAGCATGTGGTGCGGCTGGAAGGTCGGCTCGTCGATCAGGAATTCGATCGTCACCCGCTTGCCGCGCGCATCGACGAGCCGTCCGTTCTTGATCGGAAACTCCGCCTCTTTGAGCAGCTGCGCCGCCTTGCGCAACAGCGCGCGATCCTGACCGGAGCCGTCCGATACCGGCGGCACGAACGGCTCGCCGAATACTTCATCCGGAACCCGTCCGCGAAACGGCTCCAGCAAAGCGAGTTCTTCGCTGCTCGGGGGGCCCTTCGCCATCATGTCGGAGTTCTGGAATACCGAATGGGTGCGCTGGTAGGAGTCGTACATTAGCGA
>ERZ724503.1699-NODE-1699-length-10158-cov-5.441453_pt1 | contig 10158 bp, 8 predicted proteins | sample MGYA00376036_ERZ724503 | MGnify/ENA primary metagenome ERZ724503 (study PRJEB28724, sample SAMN07190885) | wastewater metagenome | isolation source: influent of sewage treatment plant in Hong Hong | place: Hong Kong | collected 2016-03-17 ...
CTCCGTCCGCCCCGTCGTCCGCATCGTGGCGGCCGCCGCCGCGGTCTGTGTGGTCGCCGGCCTCGGTATCCACGCCGGGGAGAACCACGCGGCGACAACGGATCTCGTCGAAGGCCGGATCGCGGTCCGGATTCCGGCCGACTGGAACGTGCGCCGGGTGACCGACGGTCCCGGGTCGGCCCGCGTCGAAGTCGCCTCGCCGGCGGATCCCGACGCCGTCCTGTACATCACCCAGTCGCGGGTCCGGGACACCGATCTGACCGCCACCGCCGCCGCGTTGCGAGCCGCCCTGGCCGGACAGCAGCCGGGGGTCTTCGCCGATTTCACCGCCGACGACCGGCGGGCCGGGCGTCCCGTGGTGACCTACCGCGAAGTGCGGCCGGGACGCGAGATCGACTGGACCGTGCTGATCAGCGGCGGAGTCCGCATCGCGATCGGGTGTCAGAACGCGTCCGCGGCCTGCGCCGAGGCCATCGGATCGGCACGCGAAATCGGTTGAGCCGAAAGGGAACCAACGGGGCCGACGGCACGTCAAACCAGATAACGACGTACAAGGAGGAAAACATGGATACCGGATCAGGCAGGCTGACAACCGATTTCGCGCTCATGCGCGACGTCGCGGCGGCAACCGACGAGCGCTCCGCCGAGATCCGGGCGATGCTCGGCGGGTTCATCGCCCGGGTCGGCGCGGTTCCGGCATCGGTGTGGAGCGGTCCGGCCGCGGCGCGGTTCCGCGACGTCGTCGACCGGTGGAATGCGGAGTCGGCCCGACTGTGCCAGGCGCTGGACGACATCGCCGCCACCATCCGGACCAACGAACGGCTGCTGCACGAGGCCGCCCTTGCGCACGAGGGCCGCATCGGGGCGGTCGGCGCCGACGTCGCGGGGATCTGACCGTGGATCCCGTGCTGTCCTATGACTTCGCCGAGATCGAGTTCTCGGTGCGCCAGGAGATCCACACCACCTCGGCCCGGCTGAACGCGGCGCTCGAGGACCTGCGGTCGCGGATCGCGCCATTGCAGGAGCTGTGGACCCGGGAATCCGCCGCGGCCTACCGGCTGGAGCAGGACCGCTGGCAGCAGGCCGCGACCGCGCTCAACGACATCCTGTTGCGGCTCGGCAACGCGGTGCGGGACGGCGCCGGTGACATCGCCGACACCGACCGCCGCGCCGCCAACGCCTGGCGGTAGCCCCAAAGACCCGTGGGTCCTGCGGGGAGGAGAGCCCCGCAGGACCCACAGCGGCATATCGTGGTGAGTGACGACCGACACACCGCTTGGCACGAGAGGCATCCCATGACTGTCTACGCACGTCCCGGCACTGACGGCGCTCTCATGACGTTCGAGTCGCGCTACGAGAACTACATCGGCGGCGGCTGGGTGCCGCCGGTACACGGCAGGTACTTCGAGAACCGCACCCCGGTGACCGGTGAGGTTTTCTGCGAGGTGGCACGCTCCGACGAGGCCGACATCGACAAGGCGCTGGACGCCGCCCACGCCGCCGCGCCCGCCTGGGGCAAGACCACCGCGGCCGAGCGCGCGGTGATCCTCAACAAGATCGCCGACCGCATCGAGGAGAACCTGGAAGCGATCGCGGTCGCGGAGTCCTGGGACAACGGCAAGCCGATCCGCGAGACGCTCAACGCCGACCTCCCGCTCGCGGTCGACCACTTCCGCTACTACGCCGGCGCGATCCGGGCCCAGGAAGGCTCACTGAGCGAGATCGACGAGGAGACCGTCGCCTACCACTTCCACGAACCGCTCGGCGTGGTCGGACAGATCATCCCGTGGAACTTCCCGATCCTGATGGCGGTCTGGAAGCTGGCCCCCGCGCTGGCCGCCGGCAACGCCGTCGTGCTCAAACCCGCTGAGCAGACCCCGGTTTCGGTGCTCTACCTGTTCTCGCTCATCGGTGATCTGCTGCCGCCGGGCGTGGTCAACATCGTCAACGGATTCGGTGTCGAGGCCGGCAAGCCGCTGGCGTCGAGCAACCGGATTGCCAAGATCGCGTTCACCGGGGAGACCACCACCGGGCGGCTGATCATGCAGTACGCCAGCCAGAACCTGATCCCCGTCACGCTGGAACTCGGCGGCAAGAGCCCCAACATCTTCTTCTCCGACGTGATGGCCGCCAACGACGACTACCAGGACAAGGCGCTGGAGGGCTTCACGATGTTCGCCCTCAACCAGGGCGAGGTGTGCACCTGCCCGTCGCGCAGCCTGATCCAGCAGGACATCTACGACGAGTTCCTGGCCATGGCGGCCATCCGCACCAAGGCGGTGCGCCAGGGCAACCCGCTGGACTCCGAGACGATGATCGGCGCGCAGGCCTCCAACGACCAGCTGGAGAAGATCCTGTCCTACATCGAGATCGGCAAAAGCGAAGGCGCGCAGGTGATCACCGGCGGCGAGCGCGCAGACCTCGGCGGCGACCTGGGCGGCGGCTACTACGTCGCGCCGACGATCTTCACCGGCAACAACAAGATGCGGGTGTTCCAGGAGGAGATCTTCGGGCCCGTCGTCGCGGTCACGTCGTTCAAGGACTACGCCGAGGCCATCGACATCGCCAACGACACCCTCTACGGCCTTGGCGCCGGTGTGTGGAGCCGCGACGGAAACACCGCCTACCGCGCCGGCCGCGACATCAAGGCCGGCCGGGTCTGGACGAACTGCTACCACCAGTACCCCGCGCACGCGGCGTTCGGCGGCTACAAGCAGTCCGGCATCGGCCGGGAGAACCACCTGATGATGCTCGACCACTACCAGCAGACCAAGAACCTGCTGGTGTCCTACTCCGACAAGGCGCTGGGCTTCTTCTGATCCGGCGCAGCGAGGAATCTTCATGGCTCAGACACTCGACGACAGCACCGGCACCGTGGGCACCGATAAGATGCGTGCCGCGGTGGTCACCGAATTCGGTGCGCCACTGCAGGTTTCCGAGCTCGATCTGCCCACTCCCGGCCCGGGCGAGGCATTGGTCAAGCTGGAGACGTCCGGGGTATGCCACACCGATCTGCATGCGGCGCACGGGGATTGGCCGGTCAAGCCGACTCCGCCGTTCGTCCCCGGGCATGAGGGCTACGGCATCGTGGTCGCGCTGGGGCCCGGGGTCGACGACCTGGCGATCGGCGACAAAGTGGGCAACGCCTGGCTGTGGTCGGCGTGCGGAAGCTGCGAGTACTGCCGCACCGGCTGGGAGACGCTGTGCGAGAAGCAGCAGAACGGCGGCTACAGCGTCAACGGCAGCTTCGGCACCTACATGCTGATCAACGCCGCCTATGCCGCGCGCATCCCCGACGGCGTGGACCCGGTCGAGGTGGCCCCCATCCTGTGCGCCGGCGTCACCGTCTACAAGGGCCTGAAGGTCACCGACACGCGCCCCGGCCAGTGGGTGGCGATCTCCGGTATCGGCGGCCTGGGCCACGTCGCCGTGCAGTACGCGCGAGCCATGGGTCTTCGGGTGGTGGCCATCGACATCGACGACGACAAGCTCGCATTGGCGGCCAAGCTGGGCGCCGAAGTGACCGTGAACGCCAAGACCGCCGATGCGGTCGCCGAGGTGCAGAAGGCGACCGGCGGAGTACACGGTGTGCTGGTGACCGCGGTGCACCCGCAGGCGTTCGGCCAGGCGATCGGGCTGGCCAGGCGAGGCGGCACCATCGTCTTCGTGGGTCTGCCGCCCGGTGATTTCCCGGCGCCGATCTTCGACATCGTGCTCAAGGGCCTGACCATCCGGGGATCCATCGTGGGCAGCCGGCAGGACATGGCCGAGGCGCTGGACTTCTACGCCCGCGGACTCATCCATCCGACCGTCGAAACGGCCAAGCTGGACGACATCAACGAGGTTTTCGGCCGGATGGAACGCGGCCAGATCGACGGCCGCGTCGTCATCGACTACCGATAACGATGCGAACGAGGACGGAAAACAGGCATGAAGATCGGGACGATGCTGGCCAGCCTTCTGCTGGTGATCATGGTGGCGGGCTGCCAGAACGGCGGTGGCGGCACGACGGCGGCGCCGACCACGAGCGGATCGGCCGGACAGCTGTCGACTGAGGAAATCCGCTCCATCGCCAAGGACGCCTACGTCTACGGCTTCCCGATGGTGGACTCCTACCGCATCCAGCACGCCTACTTCGTCGACAAGGCCGACCCGGACTACAAGGGGCCCTGGAATGTCCTGCACAACACCGCCCGGGTGTTCACCCCCGACGACGTCGCGGTCCAGACGCCCAACTCCGACACCCCGTATTCCTGGCTCGGAGCCGACCTTCGCGCCGAACCGCTGGTGCTCACCGTGCCGCCGATCGAGCAGGGCAGGTATTTCTCGCTGCAGTTCATCGACTCATACACGTACAACTTCGACTATGTCGGCAGCCGCACCACCGGCAACGACGGCGGCAAGTACCTGCTGGCCGGGCCGAACTGGAAAGGCGAGAAACCCGAAGGGATTTCGAAGGTCATCCGTTCGGACACCGATCTCGCGCTCGTCCTCTACCGCACCCAGCTGCTGAGCCCCGGCGACCTGGACAACGTCAAGAAGATTCAGACCGGCTACACCGTGCAACCGCTGTCGGCCTTCCTCAACCAACCCGCGCCGGCCGCGGCACCGGCGGATTTCATCGCACCGCTGAGTCGCGACGAGCAGAAGACATCACCGAAGTTTTTCGAGAACCTCAACTACGTGCTGACGTTCGCTCCCACGATGGACTCCGAGAAAGACCTCCGGGCACGCTTCGCCAAACTCGGAATCGGCGCCGACGGAGATTTCAACGCCGACAAGCTCTCTCCCGAGACGCGCGCGGCGGTGCAGGACGGAATGAAAGACGCCTGGGCGCAGTTCGACACCCTCAAGTCGACGAAACTCGATACCGGCCAGGTGACGTCCGGAGACCTCTTCGGCACCAAGGAGTTCCTCAACGGCAACTACCTCTACCGGATGGCCGGGGCCGTCCTCGGCATCTGGGGCAACTCCAAACAAGAGGCGATGTATCCGATGCTGGCGGTGGACTCCACAGGCGCCCCGCTGACCGGCGAACACAACTACACCGTGCACTTCCCGGCCGGCCAGTTGCCGCCGGTCAACGCCTTCTGGTCACTGACCATGTACAAGATGCCCGAAAGCCTGTTGTCCGCCAACCCGATCAACCGCTACCTGATCAACTCGCCGATGCTGCCCCAGCTGAACAAGGACCCCGACGGCGGGTTGACCATCTACGTCCAACACGAATCACCCGGGCCGGACAAGGAAGCCAACTGGCTGCCCGCACCGGCCGGCCCGTTCACCATGATCATGAGGCTCTACTGGCCCAAGGACGAAGCTCTCGACGGCACCTGGACCGCCCCCAAGCCGCAGCGGACGTAGGGCCCTACCATTCGTCCGTGACCATCGGCTTGATCTGCGCCATCCCCCAGGAACTCGCGCACCTGCGCGAAGTGCTCGACACCGCTGAGGTGATTGACGCCGGCCACGCGCAGTTCGCGCGCGGCACCCTCGACGGTCATGAAGTGGTGCTGGTGGGCGCCGGGATGGGCAAGGTCAACGCCGCGGTGGTGACGACGCTGCTGGCCGACCGGTTCGGCTGCCGGGCGGTGCTGCTCTCCGGGGTGGCCGGTGGCCTGGACCCCCGGCTGGCGATCGGCGACGTCGTCGTCGCCGAGCGCGTGGTGCAGTGCGACGCCGGGATGATCGAGGATGAGCGGCTGCTGGTCTACCAGGCCGGCCACGTCGCCTTCTTCAATGCCACCGACCGGCTGGGCTATGACGCCGACGCCGGCCTGCTGAACCGGGTCCGGGACCGGCTCGCGGGATTCGCCCTGCCGCCGATGTCGCGGGCCGCCGGGGGACAGGACCGGCCGCCGCACATCGTCTATGGGACGGTCCTGACCGGTGACCAGTACCTGCACTGCGAGACCACCCGGCAGCGTCTGCACGCCGAACTCGGCGGCACGGCCATCGAGATGGAGGGCGGGGCGGTCGCGCAGGCCTGCGAGAGTTTCGGGGTGCCGTGGCTGGTGATCCGGGCGCTGTCCGACCTCGCCGGTTCGGACGCGCACCTGGATTTCGCGGCCTTCGGGGCCGGCGCCGCCGCGGTCTCCGCGGCCATCCTGCGCCGGATCCTGCCGGTCATCTAGGCCTCATCACCGCCGCCCACGCGATGTGCCCTTGCAGGCCAAGCGATTCCGCCATCACGCGGTAGCGCGCTACCAGGTCGAGGTAGGTGACGTCACCGCCGCGGGCGCCCGCGCACAGTGCGCGCAGTCGCAGCACCCAGATGTCGCGCAGGACCAGCCGGTCGTCGGTCGGCGCGGCCGCCAACCGCTCGATGGCGGCCTCGGCTTCGGCCAGATCACCCTCGGCCCCGCGGTCCAGCAGCGTTTCCACCAGAAGACCTGTCGCGGGCATGCCCCATGACGGCAGTTGTCCCTCACGCGCCAACTCCTCGACGGCGGCGAACGCGAGCGCTACCGCCTCGTCGGGATCGCCGTGCCGAGCCTTCTCGCGTGCCAAATAGGCGTTGACGAGCCGCAATTCGCTCAGGTTGTGACCCCGGCGCAGAAACACCTCGGCGACGTCTGCCAGGATCTGCTGCCCGCGGGAGCGCTCCGCGTCGTCGCGGCGGTGCAGCAGTGCGATGCCCAGCGTGACCCGGGTGAACGCCAACGCCATGTCATCACCGGATCGCTCGGCAATCTGCAGCGCATCCTCGATCTCGCGCAACTGCGGATCGTCGACGGTCAAGGCGCCCAACGGTATTCCCGGGAAGTACACATAGGCGAGATCGGTGGCGTAGGAAAAGGGGTCGGTTTCGCGTGCCATGGCCAGGCCGTTGCGCAGATCGTCCGGCCATCCCTGCCGGCCCAGGCAGTACCGGGCGGCCGCCCGCGTCAAGTGGGCCACTGCCAGGGGCGACCCGATGAGGAAGTTGCCAAGCGTCGGATCGCCGTCGGCCAGGTCGATGGCTCGCTGCGACCACCGTAGAACGTCGCCCCAGTTGCCGCCATGACCCCTGGCGTAGATGACCGGGAACGACAGACCGACCGTCAATGTGGCATCGCCGATCGACTCGATGAGGGCCCAGGCCTCCGATGCCAGCGGCGAGGCCGCCCGCAACCGGCCCCGGAAAGCGTGATCGATCACCCGCCCCGCCATGGCGATGGCCAGCGACGAGTTGTCCCCGGCGGCGGCGCACAACTCGCGTAGTTCGTCGAAGTCATCGGCCGGCATGTCGACGTGGACGCGCCAGGCGATCCCGCACAACATCGTGCGGGGCGCGATGCGCATCGCGATCCGGTCGGGGTCTCCGGCAGGCAGCGCGTCGGCGATCGCTCGGGCCCGCTGCCAACTCTGTTGCGCCGCACCGATATCGCGGTAGGTGGCCCACGTCGCGGCGCGCATGTGCCAACGGTAGGCGGCGTGCAGATCTCCCGCCGACTCGAGATGTTCGGCGATCAATGCGGCATTCTCCTCGGCCGCGGCCGCGCCATGTGCTTCGATTGCGGCCGCGACGCCTCGGTGCCACCCCGCGCGATCGGATTTCAGCTGTGATTCGTAGGCCACCGCCCGAATCAGCGGGTGGTGGAAGGCATATTCGGCTTTGGGGGTGAACCCCACCTGATCGATGAGCTCGGCGCCGAGCAGCTCGTCGAACAACGGCTCGATGCCGAGTTCGGCGAGCAGGTCCGCCCCGAAGCGGGCGCCGACCACCGACGCCGCGCTCAGCGTCCTTCTGGCCGCGGGAGTCAGCCGGTCGATGCGCGCTTCGATGGCGGCCTGGACGGTGGCCGGCACGCTGACGTCGGCGACGTCGACCCCGCAGATGTAATTTCCGTGTTCCCCACTCAGCAGGCCCCGCTGCGCCAATTCGCGCACCATCTCCTCGGCGAAGAACGGGTTCCCGGCGGCCCGCTCGGCGATGATCGTGGCCAGTTCGGCCACCGATGGGTCGCGACCGAGTAAATCGTTCAGCAGCTCCGTGATGTCCGAATCACCCAGTGGCCCAAGCGCTATCGTTTGCGCGCCGTACGCCCGGGTCAGCCCGCCCCGGTACTCGGGGCGGGCGGTGATCAATACCATCGTCGGTGTGCGGGCAATGACGGCCAGCAGGTCGGCCAGCATCGACTCACTGACCTCGTCGATCCAATGCGCGTCCTCGATGATGTACAGCGCCGGTTGGGTGCGCGCCAACGTCACAGTGTTGATCAACGCGGTCAACCGTCGTCGCCGCGCATCCGGGTCGACCTGGGGCAGCGGCACCTCGGGGTCGGCGATGCCGAGCAGGTCGCCGAGCAGCATCAGGTCCTCCGGATCGGCATCGGCTGGCAGGAGGGTCCGCAACTGCGCGCGGGCGGCTTCGGCGCCGAGGCCGCTCACCCCGCCACCCGCTCGCAACAGCCGGGTCACGGCATAGAACGCCACGTCGCGCGCATGGGACTCGCAAAACGTCCAGAAGACCTCGGCGCCGCGCGCGGCCGCCAGTGCCGCGGCCTCTCGGGCCACCCGGCTCTTGCCGATGCCGGGCGGTCCCACCACGGTGACGACGCCACCGCGGCCGGTGATCGCGCGGTCCATCACGGCATGCAGTGCCGCCATCTCCCAGCGCCGGCCGACCAGGCCGACCTCGGCCCGCCCCGCCGGGCCGGTGCGGGGGTTGACGGCCAGCAGCCTGCGGGCCGGTATCGGATCGTCGCTGCCCTTGATCCGCACCCATTCCGGTTCGGCGAGTGTCACGGCGTGTTCGACGAGCAACGCGGTGGATTCCGACAGCATCACCCCGCCCGGCGGCGCGACCGATTCCATTCGCTGCGCCATCCCGACGTGCCGACCGGTGGCCGCATAGCCCAGCGACCCCGAGCCGATGTCACCGGCGATCACCCGACCCGAATTCAGACCCACCCGCACCCGCAGGGCGACCCCGTCGCGGACCCGGGCTTCGGTGGCCAGTCGCGCGGCTTCGTCCTGGATGGCCAGGGCGGCCAGACACGCGCGAACGGCGTGGTCCTCCAACGCCAGCGGGGCGCCGAACAGCGCCATCACCCCGTCGCCGGTGTAGTCCACGGTCCCGCCATAGCGCTGGACCACCGCCGCTGCGCTCTCCACCAGCGCGGTCATCAACTCGCGATACCGCTCCGGCTCCAAAGCGGCCGCGAGGTGCATCGAACCCACCACGTCGGCGAACAGCACCGTCACCTGCTTGTACTGTGCCGCGTCGGCCGGGGCGACGGCCGGAACGCCGCACTCGTCACAGAATCTGGCGTTGTCCCGGAGGCCGGTACCGCACGACCCGCACGTCACGCCTGCCACCCGAGCACACCACCGATCCCGGGGCCCCACCGCCCCCGATCGACCCAGGATAGGGCGATCGTCCGATGCGGAACCGCGTTATCGGAGCGGCAGCGTTTTGACCTGCGCGGACAGCGGCCGGTAAGCTCCTCCGTTGGCGTGCACGGCTCCCATGGGGCCGATTCCCGGGTCAACGTCGGTCGCCGGGACTTCGTTCGTTTCGCGCGTCCTGACCGGCACCGATAACCCGAGAAGAGATTGAGGTAAGCGCTGTGCCTACGTACACGCCGAAGGCAGGTGACACCACCCACGAGTGGTACGTCATCGACGCCACGGATGTGGTGCTCGGCCGCCTTGCCGTCGCGGCAGCCAACCTGCTGCGCGGTAAGCACAAGCCGACGTTCACCCCCAACGTCGACGGCGGTGACTTCGTCATCGTCATCAACGCCGACAAGATTGCCGTCAGCGGCAACAAGTTGACCAACAAGTTCGCCTACCGCCACTCGGGTTATCCCGGCGGCCTGCGCAAGCGCAGCATCGGCGAACTCCTGGAGAAGCACCCGACCCGGGTCGTCGAGAACGCGATCGTCGGCATGCTGCCCCACAACAAGCTCGGCCGCCAGATCCAGAAGAAGCTGCGGGTCTACGCCGGCCCGGAGCATCCGCACACCGCGCAGCAGCCGACGGCCTACGACATCAAGCAGGTGAGCCAGTGACCGAGATCGAAACCCCAGAAGAGGCTGTCGAGGCCGTCGAGGTCGAGGCGCCCGGTGCCGTCGAGGAGACGGTCGTCGCCGAGCAGCCCGCTCCGCGCGAGCCCGTCTTCATCGACCGCCCGATCCAGACCGTCGGCCGCCGCAAGGAGGCCGTGGTGCG
>ERZ724503.1721-NODE-1721-length-10095-cov-4.223506_pt1 | contig 10095 bp, 7 predicted proteins | sample MGYA00376036_ERZ724503 | MGnify/ENA primary metagenome ERZ724503 (study PRJEB28724, sample SAMN07190885) | wastewater metagenome | isolation source: influent of sewage treatment plant in Hong Hong | place: Hong Kong | collected 2016-03-17 ...
CACCCCCGAAGGCCGGATCGCCGATTTTCTCATGAGCGAAAAATGCGCGACCGGCTCCGGGCGCTTTCTGCAGGTGATTGCGAGGATTCTCAGCGTCCCGCTCGACGAGATCGGCCCGCTTTCGCTGCAAGCGGAAAAACCGGTGGAGTTTTCCACCAACTGCGCCGTCTTTGCCGAATCGGAAACCATCTCCCGCATCGCCGAAGGGGCAAAGCCCGCGGACATTCTCGCCGGCGTCCACCGGGCCATGGCGGCGAAAGTGAGCATGCTGGTGAAAAGGCTGAAGCTGACGCCGGACGTCGTGCTGACCGGCGGTGGGGGCGAGGACCGGGGACTGGCGCTGGCCATCGGCGACGCGCTGAAGACGGAGATTCTGGTTCCGGATTTTCCCAGGCTTTCGGCCGCCTTCGGCGCGGCCTGCCTGGCAAGGGAAGAACAAACCACCAAATCAGGAGGACAAAATGCAAGACCCCGAAACGGATTCAAAGCAGCCCTCTGAGCTGAAAACCGGCGGATGGCGCGCCCACTACGTTCTCATCGTCTGCACCCTGCTGTATATCATCAACTACATGGACCGGCAGGTTTTCTCCGTCATTCTCCAGCCGATGAAAATCGACCTGGGGCTCACAGACGCCCAGTGCGGACTGGCCTCCACCGTGCTCATCTTCGGCATGGCGTTTTTTTCCTTTCCCATCGCCTACCTGATCGACCGCTGGAGCCGGCGAAAAGCCATCGCTCTCATGGCCATTCTCTGGAGCATTGCGACCTTTGCCACGGGGCTTGCCAGAAATTTCATCGCCGTCCTGATTCCCCGCTTCTTCGTCGGTCTGGGCGAGGCGGGGTTCGTTCCCGGCGGCACGGCCATGATCAGCGCATCCTACCCCAAGGAAAAGCGCGGCTGGGCGATGGGCATTTTCCATATTGCCATTCCGCTTGGCGCGGCGGCGGGCGTAATTCTGGGCGGCCTTCTTTCCGTGAAATACGGCTGGCGGACGCCCTTCCTTTTCTTCGCCGTTCCCGGCGTGATCCTCGGCATTCTGGCCTTCTTCATGAAGGACTACAAAACCGCCGAGCAGCCCGACACGGCGGGCGGCTTCAAAAGTTTTTTTGTCGCGCTCGCGGACGTGCTGAAACTGCCGACCATGCGCTGGTACTACCTGGGGCTGGGCATTGCCGTATTCATGACCTCGTCGGTTCTGGTCTGGCTGCCCAGCCTGATGATGCGGCTGATGAATATTTCTGAGGCCAAGGCGGGCCTCATCACCGGCGGCATCGGACTGATGGCGATTCTCGGCGCGCCGCTGGGGGGATTTCTCGCCGATTTCTGGCAGAGGAAAAACCCCCGGGGCCGAATGTATATTCCGGTCGTGGCTTATATTCTGGGCGGCGGGCTCCTGATTGTGGTGGTGCTCACGCGATTCAGTTACGTAGGCATCGCGCTGGCCTGCGTGTACGGCATTGCAGCGGCGGCGGCCATGCCGGCGATTGCCGCCATCTCGCAGGACGTCGTCCCGGTGGCGCACAAGGGCCTGTCGATGGGGCTGGCGATCTTCGCGCAGTACATGCTGGGCGGCGCCTGGGGGCCTTACATCGTCGGCGCGGTTTCCGACGGGCTGGGCGGAGGCGCGGACGGTTTGAGCATAGCCGTGATGCTTTGCGGCGTCTTCGGCATCGTGGCGGGCATTCTCTTTTTGGTCGCCTCGCGCACGTATCCGGAGGATTTGCAGAAAGTAAAGGACGAGGCGATTCTGGAAGAGTAGTGAATGGTTGTAGGGAACGGTCGCGACCGTTCCCTACAGGTTATGGGCCAGAGGTCATGGGCCATGGGGAAAAGGTGGCGCGAGACTGAAGGCTGAAGAATGTAGGGCGGGCCTTCAGGCCCGCCATGGCGGATGGTGGCCGGTTGCAGGGAACGGTCGCGACCGTTCCCTGCGGGCAATGGGTTACGGACGAGAGGAAAAGGGCGATAGGCTATAGGGGAAAATCGATGGATGAGAGAAAAATAATGGAAGACGCGGTTCAGACGATGAGCCGCTACGTGCGGTTCGACACGACCAATCCGCCGGGAAATGAAATGCCCGCCGCTCTTTGGGTCGCCGATCAACTGACGGCCCGGGGCATCACTTCCGACATTCGAATTCATGAACCGGTCGCGGGGCGCGGCCTGGTCGTGGCCCGCATCGCGGGAACCGAAGCCGCAAAGCCGCTGATGCTCAACCACCACATCGACGTCGTCGCGGCCGACGCTTCCCGGTGGACCCACCCGCCCTTTTCCGGAGAGGTAACGGGCGGCTTTGTCTGGGGGCGCGGAACGCTGGATACCAAGGGCCTCGGCGTTATGTTTCTCCTGGCGCTGGAATCCCTGCTCAAGGAAGGCGTGAAATTCCGCCGTCCCATTGTGTTTACGGCCGTGCCTGACGAAGAGCCGGGCGGAGACAACGGCATGCGCTGGCTGGTGGAGCATCACCTGAAAGACATCGACCCCGAATGGGTGTGGGATGAAGGCACCGGAGGCCTGAAAGACGTCATCGGACAAGGCACCATGTTTGCCGTCGCCGTTGCCGAAAAGCAGATTTACCGCTTTCGTCTCATTGCCGCGGGCGACCCCGGACACGGCTCCATGCCGCACCGGAACAGCGCCAACGTGACGCTGCTTTCCGCCCTTTCGCGGATCGTCGGGAATCCCCGGCCTCTGCGCGTGGACAAGGCGGCCGAAATGATGTTTCGGGGACTGGCCCCGACGCAGAAGTTTCCCGCGTCACTGCTGCTTCGCCATCTGTCTTTCCCGCCGGCCCTGATGCTGGCCGGCCGTGCGCTGGCCGCGGACAAATTCACCAACGCCGTTTTGCGCGACACCGTCAGCCCCAATGTCATTCAGGGCGGCTACCAGATCAATGTCATACCGGAGCAGGCCGCAGCCGAGCTGGATTGCCGTCTGCTTCCTTCCACCCGCGCGGAAGAATTTCATCGCTGGCTGGTCTCCCGCATCGCGGATGACCGGATTCGAATCGAGATGATCCAGACGTCGCCTCCTTCCGGAATAGCGCCCTTAGACAGTCCGTTTTACCGGGCGCTGCAGGCCGGCGTGCAAAAGCACTGTCCCGGGGCGGGCGTGTTTCCGCTCTTAATGGCCGGAGCGACGGACGGCCGCTACTGGCGGGAGAGGGGCTACCCGGCTTACGGGTTTACGCCGATGCTCCTGGAGCGCGCGGATCTCGGACGCGTGCACGGCATCGACGAGCGCATCTCCGCGGAGAATCTTCTTTTCGGCATCCGGATGGTCCGGGACATCCTCCGCACGTTGTGTTTGTAGGGAACGGTCGCGACCGTTCCCTACAACCATCCACCATTCACTATTCACCATTTACTACGCGGCGCGCAGGGCGTCCACGATTCTCAGGCGCGAGGCTCTGAGCGCCGGCAGCATGCCGCCCAGGAATCCCATGAGCAGCGCGAAGATCATCGATTCGATGATGATGCCGGGCGTCAGCGTGAACCGAAACGCAAGTTCGGAAAAAGTCTGGAAGTTCACCGTGGAAATCGTCAGAAACTGCATGAACGAGGCGAAAAACAATCCGATCAGCCCGCCCAGAAATCCCAGAAGCAGCGATTCGGTGAGAAACGCCAGCAGAATGTTGCGGCGGCGGAAACCCAGCGCGCGCAGCGTGCCGATTTCCGGCGTGCGGCTGGCGACGGCGGAATACATGGTGATCATCGCGCCGATGATGGCGCCGATGGAAAAAACCACCGTCAGCGTCGTGCCCAGTATGCGCAGAAATTTGGCCATCATTTCCGACTGGTCCGCGTAATACTTTGTTTCGCGCCTTGCCTCCAGCGTGAAGCGGGGGTCTTTTTCGATGGCGTCTTTTGCCGCGTCAAACGCGTCGGGCGTTTTGAGCCGGAAAATCAGCGATGAATAGACGGGGCGCCGAAACGCCTGCATCACCTGATCCACGTCCCCCCAGATTTCGGAGGCAAAGCCCGTATTGCCCGCGTCAAAAATCCCGACCACCGTCCAGGTCCGCCCGCCCCATTTCAGGGTCTGCTGAAGGCCCACGCCCTGGAAGCGCTGGGCGATGCTGTTGCCGACCAGAACCTCGGACGAATTGGGGCGCGGCAGACGGCCCGCCGCCAGCTTCACCTGATGCCTCAGCGAAAGAGACGGGGCCTGAATGCCGCGCACGACCACATTGGAATGGCTGGATGACTTCTCCTCGCCCTGTTTTTTGAGCGCGATCAGCACCACTACCTCCCGGGCCATCATCGGCCGACCCCCCTCGCCCGCGGCGACCTGCGGCAGCATTTCCACGATGGCCGCATTTCCTCGCTCAATCGCGCTCATCACCTCCGACTGCGACCCCTTGCGCACCACGACCACGTTGGAAGGCGAGCCGGTTTCCACCAGCGTCTTCTGCAGGCCGGCCGCCATCATCAGCACCGCGGCAAACACAAACACCACCAGCGCCATGCCGGCCACGGTGAGAATCGTCGTCAGCCGCCTGCGCCGAAGATTGCGAATGCTGTAGGAGAGGGGCAGCGCCATCAGCCGATTCTCCTCAACCCGTCGGCGATGCGGACGCGCACCGCGTGGCGCGCGGGAATGATTGACGCGAAAAAGGCCATCAGCACCGCCGCGGCCGAATCCAGATACAGCGTCGTTCGGGACACCAGAAAAATCGGAAAATAGGTGGACAGTTCTGCCGCAAAGATGTGCGCCGCCGGATACGTCAAAAGCATGCCGATAAAAGAGCCTGTCATCGTCAGCACCAGCGCCTCGCCGAAGATCAGCAGCGTGATCTCCTTCGCGCCGAAGCCCAGCGTTTTCAGAATCGAGTAGTCGCCCATGCGCTCGCGCGTGGTCATGGCCATCGTATTGGCGACCACGGCCATGATGATCAGAATGATGATCAAGGACACCATCTGGATCGCGGTGATAATCGCCTCCGCCATCGCGAGGAAGCCCAGATTGAACGCCTTTTCCGTTTCCGTCAGCGTTTCCGCCAGCGAATTTTTGAACATCGCGTCGATCCGGACCGCCGTGTCCGCGGCGATGTCCGGGCGGTTCACGCCGACCATGAAAAAGCCGGCCTTGTCGGCAAAGACGGGGGCGATTTTCTTGACCGTTTCGTTGAGGTAAGTCCACTGAAAGAAAAACTGCGTCTCATCGACGGTTTTATCGCGGCCCCGGTAAATGCCTCTCAGCACAAAATCCCAGTTGCCCGGATAGATCGTGCCTTTGAGCGTGATCGTGTCGCCGATTTTCCATTTGTATTTGTCGGCCAGCTTTCGGCCGGCCACCGCCCCCTTGCGGTCCAGCAGAAAATCCCTCTTCTGTTTTTCGTCCAGGATAAATTCCGGATAGAGGGAAAAGTAGGTGACGGGGTCGATGCAGAAGTTGGGGAAAAAGTTCTTCTCGTCGATGTAGATGCCGCCGAACCAGTTGCCCCAGGAAACCGTTTTGACGCCTTCCACCTGCTGAATTTTCCCCGCGTAGGAAATGGGCAGGGCGAAAATGATGGAAATGGCGTTGCGCGTCACCAGCCGCGAGGCGGACGACGCCTCCACGCCCGCGTAAAAAGAGCTGATGACCGTGCGCAGCAGGCCGAACGCCAGAATGGCCACGGCAATCCCCAGAATCGTGAGAGAGCTGCGAAGCTTGTTGTGAAAGGCGTTTCTAAAGAGGATTTTGGCCAGCAGCATCGTTGAGATATCCCTTGTCCAGATGTCGCAGGATCTGCGCGCGGGCGGCCGCCCGCGGATCGTGCGTGACCATGATGATGGTTTTTCCCATGTCGCGGTTGAGGCGCTCCATCATGGAAAGGATCTCCTCAGCGGAGACACGGTCGAGATCGCCCGTCGGCTCATCGGCGACCAGAATCGTCGGATCCGTGACGATGGCCCGGGCGATGGCTACGCGCTGCTGCTCGCCGCCGGACATCTCCCCCGGATAATGGTCCATCCGGTGCGCAAGCCCCACCATCGAAAGCGCCATTTGGGCGTGTTCGCGCCGCTGTTTTTTGGTAAGGGCCGTGAGGTGCAGCGGCAGCTCGACGTTTTCCACGGCCTGAAGGACGGGAATCAGGTTGTAGAACTGAAAGATGAAGCCCACCGAATTGGCGCGCCAGGCGGCGAGCTCCGTCTCCGTCAGCGTGGTGATATCGACGCCGCCGACATGAATGCTGCCGGAGTCGGCCCGGTCGATCCCCGCAATCAAATTGAGAAGCGTCGTTTTGCCGGAGCCGGACGGCCCCATGAGCGCCAGAAATTCTCCGGCGGCAATGTCGAACGTAATATCAAAGAGCACCGGCACGACCAGGGAATCCCGGTGATAGCTTTTGTAAATCCGCTGAATTTCCACAATCGGTTTTGTTGGTTCGGCCATCATTTTACTCTTGTCTGAATTACACGCCGCGTCCGTCGCCAAAACAATGTAGCCCGGGTCTTTAGACCCGGTACCGGCGGACCTGAAGGTCCGCCCTACATAAAAAACAACCACCATTCACTATCCACTATCCACCAACCACCAGCACTACCGCTCGGCCACTTTGATCCTTGAACCGTCCTGCAGGCCACTGGGTTTGAGCACCGCGCGGTCTCCCGGCTTGAGGCCCGATTTGATCTCCCGCATGTCGCCCAGTTTGCCGCCGGCCGCAACCACCGTCTCCCGCGCCTTGTTGTCCTCAATCCGATAGACGAGAGTTTTGTCTTTCATTTCGACCAGGGCCGATTGATGGACGGCCAGCCGGGGACGAAGCTCTTCGGGCGCGAGCTCCCGGGAAAGGAAAGACACTTTGGCGCTCATATCCGGCAGCATTCGGGGGTCTTTGTCGCGAAAGCGCACTTTCACCAGGACCGTCGCCTTGGAGCGGTCCACCGTCGGCACAATGGCGTGCACCTCGCCGCGGAACCGGCGATCGGCCAGCGCGTCGAGCTGAATGTCGCAGGGCTGACCGACCTGAATCAGCGTGATGCTGGTTTCGGAGACGTCCACCTCGACCTGCAGGGAATCCATGTCGGCCAGCGTGACCACGGCGGCCTTTGAGGCGGCCGAAGCGGAAAGAGGCGTCACGATGTCGCCCACGTCGGCGTTCTTGGTCAGCACGACGCCGTCAAACGGCGCCCGGATGAGCGTGTAGTCCAGGTTGACCTCCGCGTGGCTGAGCGCGGCGCCGGCTGATTCCACGGCGGCCTGAGCGGCTTTCACCGCTTCCAGCGACCGCAGATACCGGGTATGAATCATGTCGTAATCCGACTGAGCCACATAGCCGCCGGCGATCAGCTTTTGATAGCGTTCATTCTCCTGCGCGGCATGATCGCGCTCCACCAGCGCCTGCTGGAGCATGGCCCTTGCGTTAGCCAGGTGAGCCGTCCCCTGTTCCTTCATAGCGGCGACGTCGCCGCTTTCCATGCGGGCCAGAATCTGCCCCTTTCGAACGCGGCTTCCCTCTTCCACCAGTAATTGGATCAGGCGGCCGGTCACCTTGGACGCCACGGCCGCCTTGCGCTGGGCCACGATGTAGCCGCTGGCATTCAAGACGGACAGGGACTGGGCGGGATAAATCATCGAAACGGTGGTCACATCCACCGTGGCCGAAGGCGCGATCACGCCCAGACGATAGAGAATGACGGCGGCCGCAAGCAAAGTCAGCGCGCCGGCAATGACAAACGGCTTTCTTTTACGACCGCCCGCCACGCTTTGCTTGGCCGATGAATCGATTTTCAGCTTGCTCAGATCTTCCTGCGGCATATTTATTCACCTTAACAACTGGAAAGAATTTGCCGGAAGAATAACAGAACCGGGCTGAATTTGCCATACACATAAAAAACCATTTTTACTCCTTTTTTGCCTCTTGACATTGGAGGGCGTTGTTTTCATAATGCGGCCAAAATTGATTGGTTCAGAAACAGTTTCTTTACACCCGGACACAAAAGGATCGGCCATTTTGCCGGCCTGATCAAAGGGAACACAAGGCGCCTTATGACACCGGAAAAAGCAGAGAAGCCCCCGAGTCAGCCCCTGCTGGCCAGCCGCTTGAATATCTTCGGGCTCGCTTCGGCCCTTTTTCTTCTCCTTGTCTTCATTTCCTTTGCACTGAGCTTTCGCCATTATCAGGATGAAAAGCGGCAGATGCTGCTCAAGGACCGGCAATCCGCCCAACTGCTGTCCCTGATTGCCGAAACCTATATCCACGATATTCGAACCACCATTGAAGCCTATGCCAGCCGTCCTCTCCTGACGCAGGCCGTCCGGGAAAAAGATGCCTCTGAAGCAAGACGCCACCTCCTCATGCTGACCCGAATGAATCCTTATATCGACAGCGTCGTCATCGCGGACAAAAAAGGAACGGTTTGGGCCGCCCTGCCGGACCGACCGGACATTTTGGGAAAAAACTTTTCGTTTCGCGACTGGTACCGGGGCGTCAGCCGGGAATGGAAACCCTATATCGCGGAGGCAATCATCCGGTCCACAGGCGAAAAAGACACGGCCATTCATATCGCCGTCCCGATTTTTAATGACAAAAAGGAAGTTCTCGGCATCCTGCTTTCCCCCCTGCGGGCGGTTGAGATGGGCAAAGTCCTTCGGCGCGCGCCGATGGAAGAGGGACTGTTTATTGCCGTCACGGACCGGAAAGGCACGCTTCTATACAGCAGCCGGTTTGCCCATGAAAAAAAGCTGGTCCGGTACCCGTTTTTTGACGCGGTCAAAACCAAACCCCTGACCACCGTCACGGTCAGAGATCCGGCCGCACAGGAAGAGGAGCGCCACATTTCGTACGCGCCGGTCGCGGAGGCTGGCCTGCATGTTTTTGTGGGCCGGGATCAGAGTTCCGTCCGGTCCAAATTCTGGGGCCACCTCGCCCAGATCTCCTCCATTTCCATCCTGCTGTTTGTGCTCTTTGTTCTGCTTTTGCTCTATGCCCGCAAGAACGTCATCGCCCAGTCCGCACTGGAGAGCCTGAAAGCGGAAAAAGAAATTTCGGCCGGCCGGTCGCGGTTCAGCGAACTTTTCAACCAATTGAAAAGCGGCGTAGCCATCTATCAGGCCATCGACGGGGGAAGGGATTTTGAAATTCTGGAACTCAACGACGCAGCCCGCCGAATCACCAAGGTGGGCCCAAACGCAGAGGGCGGAAGCGTCCTGGCCGTCTATCCGGGACTGGCGAATCACACGATCCTGGCCACTTTTCAAAACGTCTGGCGGACGGGAAATCCCGAAGAGCACCCCACCTTTCTTTATCAGGACGACCGGCAGACCTTTTGGGCGGACAATTACGTTTTCAAACTTCCTTCCGGCGAGATCGTTTCCGTTTTCGACGACGTGACCGCGCGCAAACTCGCGGCGGATAAAATTTCAAGACAGACCCGCCTGCTTTCCGCCATCAACCGGCTTTTTGCCGAGACGCTGAAATCCCAGGACACTGAAGCGGTCGCAAGGACCTGCCTTGCCGCCGCCCTGAGCATTACGGACAGCGAGTTCGGATTTATCGGTGAAGTGGGCCCGGACGGACTTTTTTCCACATACACCGTCAGCGAAACGGGCTGGGACGCCTGCTCCATGCCCCAGAAGGAGGCAACGGCTTCTCTGCAAAACATGATCATTCGGGGCATCTGGGGACAGGTGATCCTTCGGGAGCAGCCTCTAATTGTCGACGATCCGGGAGCTTTCCCGGAGCGCGTGGGAGTTCCGGAGGGGCATCCGCCGCTGACATCTTTTCTGGGCGTGCCGCTCAAAGACGGGAGAAAAACCATCGGGATGATTGCGCTCGCCAACCGCACCGGCGGCTACACGGGCGAGCAGAGAGAAGACCTGGAGGAGCTGGCGGTTTCCCTGGTGGAGGCCCTGCGGCGCAACCAGGCAGAAGAAAAAGTCAAAAACATGTATCAGGAGCTGGAAAAACGCGTCATCGAGCGCACCGGGGAGCTGGTCGCCAAAACCGAAGAACTGGAGCGGATCAACCGCGTCTTTGTGGACCGCGAGCTCAAAATGCGGGAACTCAAGGCCCGGATCGCGGAGTTGGAAAAGAAAGCGACGAGCGATGAGCGATGAGCGATGAGGTTTTAAATGGTTTACCTGGATTTAATATTCAATCTGTC
>ERZ724503.1726-NODE-1726-length-10089-cov-6.139924_pt1 | contig 10089 bp, 10 predicted proteins | sample MGYA00376036_ERZ724503 | MGnify/ENA primary metagenome ERZ724503 (study PRJEB28724, sample SAMN07190885) | wastewater metagenome | isolation source: influent of sewage treatment plant in Hong Hong | place: Hong Kong | collected 2016-03-17 ...
CATTAGACGGAGCGACGGCTGGTGAAACCAAAGCACAAATAGCCGACAGAATATTGAAAGTTATGGAAGGAAATGCAACAAAGCAGCGCGCTCGGATGATTGCCAGAACAGAAACTGGTGAAGCGGTTAATTTAGCCAAAACAAAATCAGCCGATGACTGGGAAGCCGAAACAGGAATGAAGATTGGAAAGATATGGTTGCACAGGGGAGCGAAAGACCCACGCGACTGGCATATGTCGCTCGACAATGGAAGGGTAATCCCGAAAGATGTTCCGTTTATTGTAAATAACCCGAATACGGGTGAAAGTGATAAAATGATGTATCCACACGACCAGTCGGCATCACCGGGTAATGTAATTAATTGCGGATGTCAGGTACTTTATAGACGAATGAAATAAAACCTAAATGTTATGGAAGAATTAATTTATAAGAATTTATCGGAGCTAAAAGATATTGACGTTGAAAAAGGCATTATCAAAGGCTATGCAAATGTGTACAATATCAAAGATAGTGATGGGGACATTTCCCTGTTCGGTTCATTTGCCAAAACGGCAACAGAACGGGCAAAGAAAATCAGGATATTCAAAAACCATACACCTCAACTGGTAGGAGTGCCGTTGGAACTGGATATTACCGATCCTTACGGATTGGGTGCAACAATAAAAATGTTAATGGATACCGATTTAGGGCGCGACACTTTTTATGAGGTAAAATTTTTAGTTGAAAACGGATTTGAAAGCGGAATGTCAATAGGAGGTTATATTATGAAGCGAAATCCGAAAAACAAACCAGAAGTACAGGAGTATAAGCTAAGGGAAATATCAGTACTCACGACTGATGACCCTGCTAACGGGCTATCATTGATTGACACTGTAAAAGCGGTGAAGCAGTTGACGGAGCCAACTCAGGATGAATTTTGGGGAGTGATTGAAAAGGCATACAACGAAAGATTTTCAGATAATTTATTACAATCATTAGAAACATTTATGACACTCAAGACGAAAGAGCCGGAACAGCCTACAGCCGAAACCACTCAGACAGTTGAGCCGTTGATCACAAGCATATACAGATTATACATTTAAAAAACAAAAAAACAAGATGGAAAATATTGAAAAGGAAAAACAGGAAGCGTTGGAAAACGTAAGGAAAACAGCAACAGATGCAGCCGTTGTGGTTGTTGGAGCTGTTGAGGAGAAAGTTACTGAAATGGCTAAAAAATTTGAAGGTATATTTTCAAAAGAAGAAGCCGAAGCAATGAAAGCTGAACACAATGCAGAAATGCAGAAATTGCAGGCAGCAGTGAAAGAAGCTAAACAGATCGGAGTTGAAAAGACCGAAAAGACTTTCAATGAAAATTTAGCAGAAGCTATAAAAGAAAATGCACAGTTAATTCAGAATTTCAAGAAGGGAAGTTCAGAGGTAACTATGACAATGAAAACTGTTGGGGATATGTCTTTTGCGACCAATTTCCCGGCAGCAGCACCCTTTCGTCAACAGGTTAATCAGGGGTTAATTTGGAACCCTTACAACCGAGTTTGGTTGGCAGATATTTTGCCTTCAACTACATCCACAGCTAATTCTGTTATTTACCCGAAAGAAAACGGCGGAGAAGGTGGCGTGGCTCATTGGACTGGAAGCGGAGATAAAGCACAGGTTGATTTTGACTTCACCTCACAGAGTGCATTCTTCAAATGGTTGGCTGGTTATGTTGTTGTTGACCGCGAAATGCTGGACGACATTAACTGGTTGACTACATACCTGCAACAGAAATTGTTGATCAGCCTGAAAGTTGCTGAAAATGATTTTGTGTTGAACGGTACAAGCGACAATTCGACAAATCCAGTAGCAGGTCTGCTCGATAAAGCCATAGCTTACGACGGTTCATTAACCAATTTCACCGAAATGATTATCGATGCAGCATTCGGACAGATACCGTCAGGAACATACGATTTTTATAATCCGACAAACGTACTGCTCAATCCCCGCGATGTCGTAACTGTAGGTTTGAACAAAGCAGCCGGAAGCGGAGAGTATGATTTGCCTTCAAATTCCGTAGCATTTGGAAACGGCAAATTGGCAATTGCAGGATTGGAAACTATCCCGACAACTTCGATGTCAGCTAACAACTTCTTAGCATTTGATAAAAATGCAGTGATGTTCTTGCGCAGGATGAACCCCGAAATCAGGATGTTCGAAGATGCAACTCTCGCAAAAGCCAATAAGGTAATGTTCAGAATTGAAGAACGTGTTTCGATGGCTATTTTCAACGACAATGCATTGGTTAAAGGAACTTACGTTCCTGCCCCATAGTATTAATTTGAGAGGGTGCGGAAACTCACCCTCTCATTAAAACAAAAAAAATGGTAACGTTAGAAAATATAAAGAGAAATCTAAACATTGATTTTGCCGATAACGATGATTATTTACAGTCATTGATTTACTCGGCTGAAATCAAGGCTTGGGGAATTATCGGCGAACAGATAGATACGCCCGAAGTTGATAACGCTATCATGGAGGATGTGGCTTCGATGTACCAATCACGCGGTGAAAAACAGACCGGAAGCGAAAGTTCATTGTACACATATCGCAGACTATCCAAACGCCCGATGCTATGAAATTAGGAAGATACGACCAACGGATTGAGTTCACTACAGAGGGAACAACAGCGGATAGTTACGGAGGTTATACGCCAACGGAAATATCTGTACTCACAACGTGGGCTCGTATTGAACAGTTAACAGCATCAAAAAACATTGAACAGGCACAGATGCAGTTACCAACCATTTATCGGGTAGGTGTTCAATGCAGAGATGGGTTTTTGCCGGAGGTGAAACATTTGATTAAATGGCGGGGGAAGAAATTCAAGATAATCAATTCCCCCACCGTTCAATCTATTCGACTTAATCAGGAATGGATATTTGATATGACCTCAAATGGGTAAAGTTTACAATACAACGGGTGAAAATCTGAAACGATATTCAGCAAGGCAAATTCAGTTGATAAAAGAAGCCGTTGCAGATACGGCATCAGATATTGAGGCGGAGGCAACAAGGAACGCTCCGAATGGAGAGGATGGCGATATTTTTATAGACATTGATAAACGGTTTAGCGATAAAGGACTGACAGCCGAAGTTGGTGTGATGGGTGAAAATAATATGGCTGCATACTTTGAGTTTGGCACTGGATTATCGGCTCGGGAAATTCTGCAACCATATCCACAGTGGGTGAAAGATATTGCGATGAAATTTTATATTAACGGTAAAGGAACGCTGCAAGGGAAGCCGTATTTGTACCCGGCTGTTTTCAAAAACACAAAGACATTTGAAATCGAATTAAAACGAATTCAGGAAATAAAGACAGGCGATGGATAGAGCGACAGAAATACGGGGTAAAATAATGACAGCGTTAAGCGGATTAAAGCATCTGAATGTATCCGTACCTGTTTTTGATGAGGTTGTAAATCCATCGGTTGCGATCCCTTCAATTGACGGAGCGGATGAGGTTTATGTGATGCTGCAAGACCAACAGGAACAATACAGCGCGGTTCAAACAGTTTGCAATCCACGTTTTGATTTAAACCTCACAATCAGGGTTGTTACAAAATGGGGATTGGTTGGGAAAAAGAAAACTTGTGAGGATATAGGTGATACTATTATCAATCTTTTGCGAGACAGCAGAGGGGGTTCAAAATTAACAGACATACAGAAAGTTGAACTTGTCACGGCTCGTTCGATTGCTGAACATACAAATTCGAATTTATCATTTTCAAAAATAATCATACTTAATTTCATAAAAAATGGCTGAAACATATTTCAAAGGTTGGGAAGGTGCAAAGATGGCTTACAAAGATGGAGCGTCTTATGTGCCAATAGCCTGCATAACGAGCAGGAGCGAAAGTAACGCAACAAATACGAGCGAAAAAACAAACGCTTGTACAGAAGGAAAAACAGTAACTACAGCAACGGGGGTGACAAGGACAGTCTCATTATCCGGTGAAGTAGTTGGAACTGGGTCACTCGAAGCATTACGGGCGTTACAAAAATCACTGGCAGAACAGATATTCAGAGTGTACCGTGGAACGGGCGAGACTATCGTTAAGTATTTCAAAGGCACTATTACCAGCTTATCGGCTGAATATCCGGCAGGGGAAAACGAAGATGCAACATTCTCAATGGATATTGCAATCAATGGAAATTATCAAGATACAGATGTTTTTGTATAAAATAACACTTAATAAATAAACACAATGTCAGAAACATATTTAGCAGGATGGGAAGGCGCGCGTATGGCTTTTTGGGATGCTACACTCGGCACACCCGCTTACGTTCCAATCGCTTGCATTACAAGTCGCAGCGAAGCAAATACAACAAACACAACTGAAAAAGTTAATGTTTGTACACAGGGAAAAGTAGTTACAACCGCTAACAGCGTAACAAGTACCGTATCATTATCAGGTGAAGTGGTTACAGCCGACTCGCTCGATGATTTAAGGGTTTTACAGGACAGTTTAGCAGAACAGACCTTCCGGGTTTATCGAGGTTCAGGAACAAGTACTCCCGTTTATTTTGTCGGTACAATCACAAACCTGAATGCCGAATATCCAACAGGCGAGGGAGAGGATGCAACATTTTCGATGGACGTAACAATCAACGGGGATTATTTGACCGTTGATCCGAAAGCATAAATAAAAAAAATAAAAAAATACTAAAACAAAACAACCATGTACAAAACAGAAATTCAGGTAAACGGGAAGAACATCCCAATTCGTTTCGGGGCTTATGTCATTAAATGTTTAGCCGATGCAGGTGTTAGGCTGACAGAATTATCGGAGCAAATGACAAGCAATCCAGCCGATATTATGCCAAAAATCATTTTCTACGGAGCGTTAAATGCTTCAGAAAATCGGGAGGGAAAAGGAATATCCATAAATGATATTTATGATTGGCTTGATGAAGTTGAAGGAGGTTTATTTGGTGAAAAAGTGGGCGAAGTATTGTTATTGTTCACAAATCAAATGACTGACGGTGTACCAAAAAACGCGATAGCGGAGGTGGAGACTCCGCACCCGAAGAAATAGCCGACCCACAGGATGACTTCAATCGTAACCATTTATCATTTGCGTTAGGTGAGTTAGGGTTACGATTGGATGATTTCTACGATATGCCGTGGAACGAATACCTGATAAAATGTTTCGCATGGTCGAGGATGGAGAGGGAGAAATGGAGGCACACACGGTTAATAGCATGGGAAGCAAAAACGGGAAGCCATTTAGACCCGAAGACATTGCCAAAAACGATTGAACAATATTTGCCTATTGACGGGAAAAGTAAGCGAAAGCGAAACGAAGCATTTGAAATAGCGAAAGAGGAGATGAGAAAAGAACGAGCCGAACTAAATAAAAAATAATACATGAGTTTTACCGCGATTATAACAGCCAACGTACAGGATTTCGAAAAGGGCGTTCAACAGGCTCAAAAATCCATTGACGGATTAGAAAAAGGCGTAAGCTCCCGACTTCAAAATATCGGTACTAAATTTACAGAGATAGGTCAACGAATGAGTTTAATCACCGTTGCATTTGTGGCGGCTGGCGGGGCTTCGTTCAAAATGGCAGCTGATTTTCAAGATGCGATGGGTGCAACGGAGCAGGTGTTCAAGAATTCTTCAAAGGCGATGCAGGATTGGGCGCAAAATCTTTCACCTCAATACGGGATAGCCAAAGGCGAGGCGTTGGAATACTCAAACATGATGGGGTCGATGCTCGTTAATATCGGACAACTAACAGAGGAACAGGCAGCCAAACAGGCTCAAACGTTAATCATGTTAGCTGGTGATTTAACGGCTATGTTCGGGGGTACAACAGCCGATGCAGTCAGGGCATTGACAGGAGCATTGAAGGGTAACAATTCCATGCTCGACAATTACGGGATGGCTGTAAACGATGCAACCGTAAAAGCGAGGGCGTTTGAAATGGGATTGGTTTCACAGGGAAGTGAAATGAGTTTGGCAGCTAAACAGGCGGCTACATTATCACTGATAATGGAACAGTCAGGCGCGGCGCAAGGACAGGCAGCTCGGGAGGCAGACGGAGCGAGTGGTTCGATGCGACAAATGCAGACGGAGATTAAAAATTTATCCACTCAATTTGGTGAAGTTCTTTTGCCTGTTATCACTCCAATTATTTCAGCCATTAGCGGATTTGTATCATCACTTCGGAATGTTTCGCCTGAAATACTACAGACGGGAGTTGTTATTGCCGGACTTGTTGCTGCTGCTGGACCCGTTTTAATGATTATCGGTAAAATAATTGCGATACTTCCAACATTGAAAGCTGGATTTTTAGCCGTATCTGCTGCAATAGGCGGTATAACTGCCCCTGTTGCGTTGGTCGTTGCTGCTATTGCTGGTGCTGTAATACTTATCATTTCAAACTGGGATAAAATAAAAGAGTATTTCACATCGGGAGGTGGAGCGGAGGCATTCAATTCAATAAAACAATTAGCTATTGACGTAAAAGATAAAATTGTATCCGTCTTTAATTCGGTTAAAGAAGCAGTTCAAATCATTTGGGGAAAAATCGGTGGAACGATAACATACATTTTCAGAAATGCCTTTGATAATGTTGTAGCCGTGTTGGACTTCTTTATGGATACCATCAAAAACGTTGCAGACTTTTTTCGTGCCATTGTGAACGGTGATATGAAGGGAGCGTTAAACGCTTTATGGTCACAATTTTCAAATGTCTTTTCGACAATCGGAAGATTTGTAACAAATACCGTTTCAAGCATGGCAGGCACATTAGCCGGATTTCTCAAAGTCGTTGGACTTGAAAAATGGGGAGCCAGCGTTCAAGGATTTGCCGACCGTATGGCAAACGCTTTTTCAAAACCAAAAACAGAAATTAAGGCAACAACAACAGCCGTAGCAGTTCATGAAACAGCCGTTAAAAAGGTTACTAAAACATACAAGGATTTAGAAGATCAGGCGACAAAAACAGGTAAAAAAATAGCCGAAGCGGCTGTTGTTCGGGTCGGAAAAGTTGACACATTGGCACAGCCTGCAATCACAGGACTTACAATAACCCCAACGATTGACACTTCAAAGATTGATGTCGGAATGGCGGAGGTTAAAACCAAATTAGCGGATGCAGTCGTTGATTTAACAGATATGTCATCATCAGGGATTACGTCCTTTGCTCAAATTATCGGAAAATCGTTTGGTAGTGGGAACTGGGACAATATCGGGAGTGAATTAATCAGTGCAATTGGTGGCTTGGCTCAGCAATTTGGTTCTATGATGATAGGAATGGGAGTTGCAGCTTTGGCACTAAAAAAATTAATTTTAAGTCCGATGACAGCCATAGCCGCAGGGGTCGCATTGGTGGCATTGGGAGCAGCTGCTTCGGCAGCAGCCAGTAATATGGTAAATAAAACAACAGGTGGAGGCGGTGCGAGTTACGGAGGCGGTGCAACAGGTTCATATCAATCAGTTACAACACCGGGAGCTTCGGAATACAGAGGTCAATATCAGGATGAATACACCGTAAACTTCAAAATTGGAAACGATGAATTAATCGGAACGCTGGATCGTGCAAATCAAAAACGGAACAGAATATGAAATTTGAACTAACATATAAAAATCGTTTCGGAAGTGTTGCGCGGCTTGATATTATCACGTTTGCCGATACAACTGTTACCGAAGTTATAGAGGGAACTGAACAGCCATTTACGCTGAAATATAGCAACGAAAAAGGAGATAAAAGCGGGAACTTCCGTACATCTGGAGCGGACATAAATATTTATGAAACTGCCAATTTCAACATTGATGAATTAAAAACATCCAATGAAACAGATATAAAAGTTGAGTACTATATTGATGAGGTGTTGATGTGGGTTGGTTTTGTTATACCTGATTTTTTCAGTCGTGAAATTGGAGTGCCTGCAATTGTAAATATGACAGCATCTGATAGACTTAACACGCTAAAGGGTGCTACATTGCCATCAACGTCCGATACGGTTACGCTGAGATATTTAGCCGAACAATGTTTAGCGATGACTGGATTATCGCTTCCGCTGAATACTTATGCCAATTTTACAAACGTAGATAACTCGGATAATATATTTGACAGCAAGGTAACGTCACAACGGGTGAAGGATACCAAGGGGCGTTCAATTTCCTGTTACGATGTACTTCAATCAATTTTAACTCTTACAAATTCAATACTGATACAACGTAAGGGCGAATGGTATATCATAAATAAAACAGAACTCGAAACAGGAACTGTTGTATCCGGACAAGCAGAGGTCGTGTTTGATGATGTTTCGCGGGGAGCGCGCAGGCAAATACAGCCAGTTGCTTCAAGTGTTGGAGTTTTTAATGAACATGGTGGCAGTCGATTATATCCGTATAACTATGATTTTGAACAGGCATTGACGGGATGGACAGCCGTTGGAGGTTTTACGGCAACAACAAACAACAAAAAAGTATTAGGATATTCAGAAACAAATGATTATTATACGCCAATATACGGGATAGATGGAGATGATAGATATTTGGTAAATACGAACGAATGGGATGCCTCAAAATATATTCAATCTGATTTTGTCAGAATACCGTATGTTAAAAGCGGTGAAGTAGAAATCAATTTTGATATTAACGCCACAGTTCCAGCGGTAGCCGTTACGCTTTACGTTCCACCTGCAATTATTCCATTTTCAGTTATTGCACGTAAAAACGGAGTTATTTATTATCTGAATGAAAGCGGATTATTTGATACAACATTCAAAATTCATTCATTGGTTGGACAGAGCTCGCACATACATACAGCCGATACACTGGCAAAAAATGTAAAGGGCAAAATCATAACCGATAACATGAATGATTATGAGGTTGCTATTAGAATTTACGGAAGTCAATTATACGCTACAACGTTAATCCGTTCTGCAGTTTTCGGATACAAATTAAATGCAGAGTCGCCAAAAGGCAACATTTACAAAACAGAGCAGGGAGTTAATTTCACCAAACAGCAGGATGTTGACACTTCTATTTTCGGGGATTATATCACGTCTGGGGTGAATGGTTATTTCTACGATTACCCGATTGACGATACATCTTCTTTACTAACTTCGACTGGCGTTTTGACAACACGGTGGACGACAGTAGCTGATGCCGATGAATTGCCGATTTTACAGCACGTTTCACGCCAAAAGTCAAGACTTTTTTCTGTTGCTCATGATTTATTACGGGCGCAAATAAGCATTCAGAAATTCGACCCGTTAGCCATTTTCAAAGATTGCGCAAACAAAAAATATACGCTCGTTTCGGCTTCGGTGGATTTTCTAAATAGCTCAGTTGATGTCGAAATAGAGGAAATAAAAACGGATACATTAATTTCAAAGCGCGACTTTATTTATTCCTATTTTGGCGACAAAGAGGATGGAATAAAATCAGTCGGTGGAATTTCGACTGGGTCAGGTGGTGGCGTTGGTGGTGGAATGACAAGCGGACAGTTAGAAATTCTCACTAATTTGGCTTCGTGGTGGAAATATGATGAAACGAACAATGCTATTTACTCACCGTTGAGCGTATATTCCGAAGGTGAAGTTTCGGCTTACGGAGCTGGCACAGAAGCAGTACCAATAGAGGGAGCATTGTACCTGAAGGATTTGTTAGATGTTCAGTTTGCAACGACCGTTCCTGCGAATGACACCATAAAATTTAACGGGACAAAATGGGTAAATGTACCCTTTCCGACCGGTATATCCTCATGGAATGATTTAACGGATAAACCGCTAACATTTGCGCCGACAGCTCATAATCATTCTGCAAGTGAAATCATATCCGGTATTTTTGCCATCGGCAGAATACCGACAGGGACAACTGAAACGACTGTTGCATTGGGAAATCATGTACATTCATGGAGCGCAATCACAAACAAGCCTTCCGTATTCACACCCGATACACACGTGCATCAGTGGGGTGATATTCAGAATAAACCTTCTGTATTCGCTCCTGATAATCATGACCATTACGTTGCGGATATACTTAACTTTCCAACAAGTATGCCTGCTTCTGATGTGTACGCTTGGG